>ERZ869979.462-NODE-462-length-12466-cov-5.093470_pt1 | contig 12466 bp, 12 predicted proteins | sample MGYA00521269_ERZ869979 | MGnify/ENA primary metagenome ERZ869979 (study PRJEB32232, sample SAMN07284974) | human gut metagenome | biome: human-associated habitat; material: feces | host: Homo sapiens | place: Tanzania | collected 2014-04-05 ... | reverse complement strand
GGGTGAGTATCCTGCGTGACAAAGATCTGCTCCGGGCGGTAGGTGCGGATCTTTTCCAGCACCTTCGGCAGAATGGCTTCGGCCTCTTTTGTGCCCAGCGAGCCGGTGATAAAGTCGTTTTGCATATCCACAACGATCAGAAATTTCATACAGGGTACCTCCCAAGCAGATGTGTCAAGACACCTTTTTCTTTCAGTATAACGGATGGGGCAAAAAATGCAAGGGTTTTGTTTGGCGGCTGCGTTTTTTGGCAGAAAAATAGGGCTTTATGGGAGCGGAATCTTTTCCGCGAGGGAAAAGCATGGTATACTGAAACTATCGGAACGGAAGTTTTGCGACAGCGAGAGGAGATATCAGATGAAGGAATATAAATGGGCTACTCTTGGATGCGGCGTGATCGCCAATCAATTCGCGCAGGCACTTGCAGCAAATGGGCGGAAGCTGTATTCCGTCGCAAACCGTACCCATGAAAAGGCAGTTGCGTTTGCCGCGCAGTATGGGATCGAAAAGGTGTATGACCGGGTAGAGGATGTTTTTTTGGACGAGGATGTGGATATCATCTATATCGCTACCCTGCATAACACCCATATTTCCTACCTTCGGAAAGCACTGAGTGCCGGAAAGCACGTGCTTTGTGAAAAATCCATCACGTTGAATTCGGACGAGCTGATGGAAGCAGTGCAGTTGGCGGAACAAAATCATGTGATCCTTGCAGAGGCTATGACGATCTACCATATGCCGATCTATAAGGAGCTTCGCGCCCGGATGGATGCGGGAGAGTTTGGCGAACTGCGGCTTTTGCAGATGAACTTTGGCAGCTATAAAGCCTATGATATGAAGAATCGCTTCTTCAACCGTGCGCTTGCCGGGGGTGCAATGTTGGATATCGGGGTGTATGCGCTTTCCTTCCTCCGGTGGTTTATGTCCTCTAAACCAGACCAGATCCTTTCGCAGGTTAAGTATGCGCCTACCGGTGTGGATGAGCAGGCATCAATTCTTCTGAAGAACAAGGAAGAAGAAATGGCAACGGTGATCCTGTCGCTGCACGCGAAACAGCCCAAACGGGGAACCATCTCTTTTGATAAGGCGTATATTGAATTATTTGAGTATCCGCGTGGAGAGGAAGCTGTCATTACTTACACAGAGGATGGCAGAAAAGAAGTCGTTACTGCGGGTTCTACCGAAAAAGCACTGGAATACGAGGTCGCCGATATGGAAGCTGCGGTTTCAGGAGCAGCAGCCGAAATGCATCTGGATTACACCATTGATGTCATGGATATGATGACCTCTATCCGAAAAGACTGGGGAATGACCTATCCGGAAGAGGAAAACTGATTCTGCACGGATCCATTATACAGGAGGTACCGTTATGAAGTGGGGAATTTTAGCCACCGGCACCATTGCCAAAAAGTTTGCGTCTACGGTGAAACAGATGGGCGCAGAAGGGGAGCAGCTTGTGGCCGTGGGCTCACGGCATCTGGAAAGCGCACAGGTGTTTGCACAGCAGTACGGCATCCATCGCTGCTATGACTCTTACGAAGCCCTTGCCGCCGACCCAGAGGTGGAGGCCATCTATATCGCCACCCCCAACACCCTGCACTACGAAAACTGCAAGCTCTGCTTGGAGCAGGGCAAGCACGTTCTGTGCGAAAAGCCCTTTACCATCCGCCCGGAACAGGCGCAGGAGCTGCACCGTCTGGCAGAGGAAAAGCACCTCTTTCTCATGGAGGCGTTCTGGATCTGGCTGCTGCCGCTGTACGACCGCCTGCGCCAGATCCTTGCGGCGGGCACCATCGGGGAGCTGAAGCAGATCACCTGTCAGTACGGCTTTGTGGCCTCCGGTGCCCGGAAGGACCGCAAGTTTGATTCCGGTCTGGGCGGCGGTGCGCTGCTGGATATCGGCATCTACAATCTGGGCTTTCTGCGCATCCTCACCGGACAGGATCCGGAGAAGGTGGAGACCAAAGAGGTGCACATCAACGAGTACGGCACCGACGATTACAGCCGCCTTGTGCTGACCTACCCCGGCGGCTGCAGGGCGGAGTCTGTCCAGACCATCGGGCAGGAGCTGGAACGCAACGCCCACATTATTGGCACCAAGGGCAGGATTTTCCTGCCGGATTTCCAGCACGCCGAGACCCTGACGCTGGAAGTGGAGGGCAAAGAACCGGAGGTCATCCGCTGCCCGGTGGACATCAACGGCTTTGAATATGAGATCCGGGAGGCAAGCCGCTGTGTCAAGCTGGGGCGTACCGGCAGCGACCGCTACACCCCGCAGGACAGCTTTGCCCTGACCCGCCTGATGTACGACACCCGCATGAGCTGGGGCATGAAGTTTGTGGGCGAGGTGTAAGTACACACCTTGCCGCGGGTCTTTTGCGTGCGGAAACCATGGTATACTGAGAGCGACAACTCGGAATTTGACGAGGACAATAATAATGACAACAATATATTTTGTTAGACATGCAGAACCAAATTACACTAATCACGATGATATCTTAAGAGAACTTTCTGAAAAAGGTTTAAAGGATAGAGAACTTGTTACAGACTTTTTTACAGATAAACAAGTTGATGTTGTATTATCCAGTCCATATAAGCGAGCGGTTGATACAGTATTGGATTTTGCAGAAAAAAACGGAAAAGATATACTTATTGTAGAAGGGTTTAAGGAACGCAAGGTAGATAGTGATTGGATAGTAGATTTTGATTCATTTTGTAAAAAGCAATGGGAAGATTTTGATTACAAATTATCAGATGGTGAATGTTTGAAGGAAGTACAAAGTAGAAATATTGTAGCCTTAGATAACGTCCTATCATCCTATAAAGGTAAAAACATTGTTATTGGGAGTCATGGAACGGCGTTAAGCACAATAATTAATTACTATGATAAAAGCTTTGGATACAATGACTTTGAAAAGATAAGATTTTTAATGCCTTGGATTGTAGAATTTTCTTTTGAAGATAAAAAGTGTGTTGGTATTAGGATGCACAATTTGTTTGAGTATTAGCTCGACAGATTCCAGTTTGCTGGGCAGACAGACATCTGAAAACAACACAAAAATGAGGGAGCAGCCATGGTACTTTATTTTACGGGAACCGGCAACAGCCGGTATCTGGCACGGCGCATTGCCGAAGGGCTGGGGATGCCGCTTTACGACCTGAACGCCTGCATCAAGGCAGGGGATGCCGCCCCGGTGCAGACCGGGCGGGACGTGGTGCTGGTAACGCCTACCTACGCATGGCGCATCCCCCGGGCGGTGCCGGAGTGGCTGGGTGGATGTCTGCAAAGAGCCGGAAGGCGAGTAAGGTATTATAAGATAAGCGCAAAGGGAGTTCTGCCCGGACCTTCGTCCGTGACAGAGCTCCCTTTTGGATCGTTCCCGTTTCTGTTATCACTCTGCCTGTATCTCTTCCACCAACGGCAGATAGTCGGCACAGTATTTCCGGTACAGCGGCTGCACCAGCTGCCGGAAGTTCTGCATTTCTTCTTCGGGCAGCGGCAGCTCAAAGCAGCCGCCTGCAAGGGCTGCTTTGCGGGCAGCTGTTTCCTCCTGTGCCCAGAGCTGGCGCTCATACTGCGCCGATGCCCGGGCGCACGCTTGCAGGGTCTGCCGGTATTCCTCCGGCAGTGCGTCCCATGTGCGGCCGGAAGCCAGCTGTACCTCCGGTACGCGGCTGTGCTCATCGGCTATGTAGTACCGCGCCACCTTATAGTGCTCCATGGAATAGTAGGCCGGCCAGTTGTTTTCGGCGGCATCGATCTGCCCGGTCTCAAGCGCCGAGTACACATCGCTGTAAGCTGTGGTCTCCGGCACCGCACCCAGCAGACGGATCATGTCGATCACGATCTGCGAATCCTGCACGCGGATGGTCTTGCCCTGCAGGTCGTTCAGGCTGCGCACCGGCTGACGGGCATAAAACGAGCGGGCACCCGCGTCGTACCAGCTCAGGCCTACCCTTCCCTGTGCGGTAAAGTCCTGCAAAAACTCTGCCCCGATGCTGCCGTCCAGCACGCGCCACATGTGGTCGGCATCCCGGTAGAGATACGGCAGCAGCAGCACGTTGAGCCGGGGCAGATCGTCCGTGGCCACCGAGAGCGACACACGCGCAAAATCTACGCCGCCAATGGCAAGCTGTTCCCACACCTGCTGTTCCGAGCCGTACTCGCCGTTCGCCTTGACCTGAATGACCACCTTGCCTTCGGTCTGCTGCTGCACAAGGTCCGCAAAATACTGCGCGCCCTGCGTGGTGGGATACCCGGCGGGCTGGTTGTCGGCATAGGTCAGTACATAGTCCGGTGTGGTCTGCGGCTTTGCGGCACAGCCTGCCAGCTGCAAGGCTGCAAAGCCTAGCCCGGCTAAAAAGGTCCGTCTGCGCATGATGTCTCCCTCCCTTTGCAGATAGTATAGCGCACAAGACTACCTTTGTGCAAGAGACAGGAAAAGGCGGTGCCCGCCGCAAAGCAGGTACCGCCTTTTTTAGGAGAAGAAGGGAATGTCTTAGTTACATCAGGCCCATTGCCTGCGGCAGTGCGGTAGACACTGCCGGGATAAAGGTGACCAGCAGCAGGCCGCCGATGATGGCCACATAGTACATAAGCATGTACGGCATGACCTTGGAAAGCGAGGTGCGGCCCACCTTGATGCCCACGAACAGGGCGTTGCCCACGGGCGGCGTGATGTTGCCGATGCACAGATTGTACACGAGGATCAGACCGAACTGGATGGTGCTCATGCCAAAGCTCTGGCAGATGGGCAGGAACAGCGGGGTGAAGATGAGGATGGCCGGGGTCACATCCATAAAGGTGCCGGACACCAGCAGGATCACGTTCATGATGAGCAGGATGATGTACTTATTGCTGGTCAGGCTCAGCAGGGCTGCCGCCACCGCATCCGGGATCTGCAAAAAGGCCATGACCCAGCCCAGAATGTTGGAAACACCCACAAGGAACACCACCATGCCGGACATCTTGGCAGAGTCCACGATGATCTTCCACAGGCTCTTCAGATTGATGGAGCGGTAGCAGAAAGCAAGGATCAGGGCATAGACAACGGCAATGGCAGAGCCCTCGGTGGCAGAGAACACACCGCCGATGATGCCGCCAATGACCACGATGATCAGGGACAGGGAAGGCAGAGCACGCAGGGTGCAGATGCCGAGATTTTTCCAGTCAAACCTGCCGGGAGTGCCTTTATAGCCCAGCTTGATCGCCAGCAGCACGCCCACCACGCAGCAGCACAGTGCCCAGATGATGCCGGGGATGTAACCGGCCATGAACAGTGCAGCCACAGAGGTGCCGCCGGATGCCAGAGAGTAGGTGATCAGGGCGTTGGACGGCGGGATCAGCAGACCGGAGCAGGAGGAAGCAGCGTTGGTGGCAGCGGTCACGGCGGGGTCGTAGCCCTGCTCGTCGGCACCGTCGCGGATCATGGAGCCAACAGCAGCAGCCGCAGCGGAAGCAGAGCCGGAGATGGCACCGAACAGGGCGTTGGTGCCGATGTTGGTCACCAGCAGTGCGCCGGGCAGCTTGCCCAGAATGGCCATGACGAAATCTACCAGACGCTTGGCGATGCCGCCCTGATTCATGATGTTGCCCGCCAGAATAAAGAACGGGATGGCGGTCAGGCTGAACTTGCTCATGCCCACAAAGGTGCGCTGGGCAGCGGTCAGCACGGCCACATTCAGATCGATGGAAGAAAGAATGGCAGTCAGGGAAGAGACTGCAATGGCGTACGAGATAGGCACGCCGAGGAACAGCAGCACCAGCAGCACTGCCAGAATTACGAGTAACGCTTGAATTGCCACAGCTTAGTCCTCCTTGTTTTTCTTGTCGGCATCGGCAGTCATTTCGGCTTCCACCTTTGCAAAGTCTGCATCCTCCGGGGTGTCCAGACAGATGGAGCCGTTGGCGATGCCGATAATGTTCAGCACGGAATATACCAGAATGATCACGCCGCAGATGGGCATGACCCAGTAGAACACGCCCACGGCAACGCCCAGCGAGGAGGTCTGCTGGCCCATAGCCAGCCGGGACACCTGAAAACCGCCGAACACCAGAATGGTCGCGGAGAAGATGAAGGCGATGACCTCGGCAAAGATGTGGAACGCCTTGCGCATGGTGGGGTTGAACCGATCCACCAGCACGGGGATGTTCATGTGGCCGCGCTCGCCGGAAACGATGGTGGCACCCAGCATGGTGCTCCAGCCGAACAGATAACCCACCAGCTCCTCCGACCATGTGGAGGGAGAATTGAAGATGTAACGCACGATGACCTGATAGGTGGTCAGCACCACCATGACCGTCATGCTCAGACCTGCCAGCAGGTTGAGCACCTTATTCAGGGTAGTTCTCAGTTTTTCCATGATGCTCCTCCTCAGTCCGCAGTATGGGCAGCGTTGTGCTGCTGGATCAGATCATAAATGGGCTGCAACTCCGGGTTTGCTGCCAGCACGGAATCGTGCAGGGGAGCCATAGCCTCCTGGAACGGTGCAGTGTCCGGGTAAATAAAGTTGACGTGCTGCTCATTTTCGGCCTTATCCTTGGCCTCAGCCACAGCATCCTCCCATGCGTCCTGCTCGGTGCTCTTCACGATCTGGAAGCCCTCTTCAAAGATCGCGCGCTCCTCGTCGCTGAGCTCGTTCAGGAAGGCGTAGTTTGCCACCAGCAGATCCGGCACCATCTGGTGCATATCGTAGGAGTAATACTTGCAGATATCGCCGTGACCGTTATCGGTCAGAGCCAGCTCGTTGTTCTCGGCACCATCCAGAATGCCGGCCTGCAACGCGGTGTACACATCACCGAAGCCCATAGGCGTAGCGGTGCCGCCCAGCAGACGCATCATTTCCACGTTGGTGGGCGACTGCTGCACGCGGATCTTCAGACCCTTCAGGTCGGAGGGCTGGTTGATGGGGGTCTTGATGGTGTAGAAGTTGCGGGTACCGGCATCCAGCCATGCCACCGTTTCCAGACCGGCCTTGGAAGTGGTCTTGAAAATGGGGTCTGTCACCTCGGGGTCGTCCATGGCCTCGTGGTAGGCTTCCACGCTGGAGAACAGGTAAGGCAGGTTGAAGATCTGGTATTGGGAGCTAAAGGTCTCCATGATGGCAGTGGACGCCACCACAAAGTCGATGGCACCGGTCTGGGTCAGTTGCACCATTTCGGTCTGGGAGCCCAGCAACTCGCTGGGGTACACCTCCACGCGGTACTTGTCGCCCAGCTTCTCGTTGATGTAGTTGGCAAAGGCTTCCAGTCCCAGATGATCCGGGTGGGTCTGGGACTGCACATGGCCGATGCGCACGATTTTGCGGTCGTCATCGGAGCCGGCGCCGCAGCCGGTAAGCATCATGCTGCTGGTCAGTGCCGCCGCCCCCATCAGCGACAGAAACGTTCTTCTCTTCATGAATTGCATCCTCTCTTTTCGCACTTTTTCTATGATTATATTTTAACAACTTGTTCATTTTTGCGAAACCGGATTATTTTGCGAAACACAGCACGATTTTGTCTTTGTTGTATCCAAGTACAATTTTTGTGTTTTTCGGACGAAAGAAACTGGCAAAAACCAAAAAGCACCCGTTCTTCTCCTGCTGACAGGCGGGAAAGAACGAGTGCTTCTTTTGGTTCCGATTTATCCTTGTACCGCTTTTTCCGCTGCGGCTATGCGGTATTCCGAAGGGGTCTGACCGGTCAGACGCTTGAACACCCTTGTAAAATAGTTGGCGTCGCTGTAACCCACAGCAGTGCCGATATCCTTCAGGCTCAGGCGCGAGTCCAAAATCAGCTGGCGTGCCTTGTTCACCCGGTATTCGTTCAGATAGGCCGAAAAGTTCACCTTAAAGCACTGCTTGAACAGTTTGCAGAAGTAGGCGTCGGAGTAGCGCAGCGCAGCGGCGGCATCCTGCATGGAGATATCCTCCCCATAGTGGGCGTCGATGAAGTGGCTGATCTCCGCACGGATGATGGCGGTGCGCATATCCTCGTCCTCTTCCCGGCGGACAGGCTGCGCAGGCGCAGGGGGCTGTGCCGGGCGGGCAGGCAGCTGCACCGACACCTGCCGGATGGCATCCTCCACCGCAAATACCAGTTCCTGCTCATTGTAAGGCTTGAGCAGATAGTCCATCGCCCGCACAGAGATCGCCTGCCGCGCATAGTCGAACTTATCAAAGCCGGTCAGGAACAGGATGGCGCAGTTTTTGTCTGTTTCGCGGATCTTGCGCGCCACCTCCAGCCCGGTGAGGCCCGGCATTTCAATGTCCAGCACAGCCACCTGCGGCGTTTCGCGGGCAAAAATTTCCAAAGCCTCTCTGCCGTTTTTGGCTTCATACAGGCAGATCAGATCTCCCAGATACTTCTGCAAGGTCCTGCACAGCACCTTGCGCTCGATCAATTCATCCTCTGCCACCAGCAATTTGCACTTCACGAGAGCGTCTCCTCCTTTTCTTCCGGCTGCTGCGTTTGCGGGAGCTCAAACCGCACCACAGTGCCATGACCTGCGCGGCTGTACACCTGCATTTTACCGCCCGGATACAACATCCCGATGCGGCGGGAAATGTTGCCAAGACCAATGCTGCGGCCGGTCTGCTCGCTCTGAGCGATTCTGGCCTGCACAGCGTCCAGCTCCTCTGGAGCCATCCCCTTGCCGTTGTCCGCGACCGTGAGCACCAGCACCTTGTCCTGCATCCATGCCCGCAGCAGGATGCGCCCGCCTTCCTCACGGGACTTGAGCCCGTGCGAGTAAGCGTTTTCCACCACCGGCTGCAACATAAAGGACGGCACAAAAACCGCCGCAGGCTGAACTTGGATGCTTTTTTCTACGGTAATGCGTCCGTCGAACCGCATCTGCTGCAAATAAATGTAGTCCTCCAGCCCGTCCAGCTCCTCCTCCAGCGTGATCTGCTGGCGCTTGGTGCGCAGGTTGTGCCGGAACAAACTGCCCAGATGCACGATCATCTGGTCGGTGGTGGCAGCATCCTCCAGCCGCGCCATGCAGGAGATCATGTTCAGGGTGTTGAACAAAAAATGCGGATTCACCTGACTTTTGAGCACCTCCAGCCGGGTGTGCTCCAGGTCTTTTTCCAGTGCAAGGTTCCGCACCTCTTCCCGGTGCAAAGCCTGCTGGGTGGTCAGCTGCTGCGCCATGGCGTGCTTCATCTGGTTGAAGGTGCCCGTCAGCCGCCCCACCTCATCGCTGCTTTTCACCGGAAGATCCGGGCCGGAAAGATCGCCCTCGGCAATACTGTGGGAAGCCTGCGCCAGCCGCAGCAGCGGACGCACCACCGCGCGGCTCAGCACCCGGATGAGCAGCAGCACCAGCACTGCCGCCGTCAGGAACAGTCCCAGATACAGCCACGGCAGATGCCGGAGGCGGGTCTCTGTGCTGCTGTAAAGGGTATTTTCCTGTTCCAGCGTAGCCTGCGTCAGCCGCAGCGCATACTCGGCAAGGTAGTCCTGCAGTGCCATCACATGGTACATCTGTTCAATATAGGTATCTGCCGCGGGGGAAAGCTGCAAAAATGTATCCCGCTCCTGCCGGTAACCCGCGTACCCCTGCAAAAGGTTCCATGTACGGGCATAGCGCTCCTCGCCGATGCGGGCATAATCAAAGGGCAGGGCCGCAAGGCTCTGCTCGGCGGCAGTACAGGCAGCGGTATAGGTCTGCTCCGTTTCAGAAGTAGGCTGGCGCACATAGCGCGCAAAGGCCTGTGCTTCGTCCTTGAGGGCGTTCTGCACCGTGTAACAGAGGGCGTTGTCGGCCAGCAGCGTATCAAAGGAGCGCACCGTCCACTGCCCCGCCATGGTAGCAATGCCGGTGGAAAGCATGGTGACCAGCAAAATTGCGGCAAGCCATGCCGTGACCCTGCTGCGCAGGGAGATACCGCCCTGTGCGGTTTTGTTCCGTGCCATACGCTTTCCCTCCTGTTCTTGCAGCACCCTGCCTTTTAGCGCAATTTTTCCAAAATCTGAATGGCCTGCACATAAAAATACAGACCGGCGAACAATTATAAGTATAATAATTTCCCGGAAAAAGTGCAACTGCAAAAAAGCACCGGTTTCCGCAAGGAAGCCAGTGCTTGCAGGCAGAGCCCGCGCTTCAGAAGGTGCTGACCCGGCTCAAAGTCGGGCAGGAATTTCCCCCGCCGAGAGAGAACCTCTACGACCGCTTTATGAGCGGTCCGGTGAACCCGGTGTTCTATCGTTCTTTGTAAAAGCAGAGGCTTTCCGGGCAACGGATGCCTGCATCGGCTGCGGCAGGTGCGTGGAGCTGTGCCCGCTGAACAACATCCAGCTGGAAAACAGCAAACCGGTCTGGGGCAAAAACTGCACCCACTGTATGGCCTGCATCTGCTATTGCCCCAAAGAAGCCATCGAGTACGGCAAAAAGAGCAAAGGGAAGCCTCGGTATCACTTTGAAGCACTGGAAAAGAAGCAGCAGGGCGTATGAAATATAGGGAGCTCCAGTGGCGGGCAACCGGCTGACAAAAAGGCAGGTCGGCTTTGCGAGAATAAACCTATTGACATGGTGCGAAAATGGGTTTATACTATCTCCAACACAAGGAAGGGAGCACAGGCAGATGAAAAAAACAGCAGATGCCCGGCACAGGCTGCCCGGGCGAATGCGCTGCTCCCAGACAATTTTTCGGCAGATAGACTGAGAAAAAACAGGAAGATGCCGTTGTCTGGGAGAAGTGCCCGAACCTATATCGTCACAATAAAAGGAGAACCGACAATGGCTGATTATAAACTGTGGAATGCACTGAAAGACGCTAAGAAATATCGCTGGGTGGAACTTTCTCACTCGCTGAACAACGAAAGCCCCTACTGGTCCGGCATCCCGGAAGGCTCTGTGGAACTGGCAAAGACCGTGTGGGACTGGGGCAAGCCGGAACTGGAATGCCTGATCCAGACCTTCAAATTCCCCGGACAGTTCGGTACCCATATCGACTTCCCGGGTCACTTCATCAAGGGCAAAGCACTGTCCGAAAAGTATGATGTGAACGACCTGATCTTTCCGCTGGTGGTCATCGATATCTCTGAGCAGGCCAAGAAAGCCCCCCGCTACGCGGTGACGGTGGAGGACATCAAGGCCTATGAAGCAAAGTATGGCCCTATTCCGGATGGCGCACTGGTGGCTCTGCGTAGCGACTGGTATAAGAAGTGGCCGGATATGGATGCACTGTCCGGCATCGATGCAGAGGGCAAAGAAAATGCTCCCGGCTGGTCGCTGGAAGCATTGGAGTATATCTACAAGGTGCGCAACGCCGCCGCCAACGGCCACGAAACGCTGGATACCGATTCCTCTGCGGTGGCGGAGGAAAAGGGCGACCTTGCCTGCGAGCGCTATGTTCTGGACAACGACAAGCTGCAGGTGGAGGTGCTTGCAAATCTGGATAAAGTACAGCCTGCCGGTGCGGTGGTCATCGTTTCTTACCCCCGCATCGAGGGTGCAACCGGTCTGCCCGCACGGGTCTGGGCCATTACCGAATAAGAGCGGAGAAGTGGGAAAATGTCGTTTGAAAAAGCAAAAGCAGATCTGGAAGAAAAAGGTCTGGGAGACCATGTCATTGTGCTGAACGAGTCCTCAGCTACGGTGACCGGCGACAGCGACCGCACCGCCCGCGCCATTGCGGCGCAGGTGGGGGTGGACCGCTGCTTTGCAGAGGTGCTGCCGGAGGATAAAGCTGCCTTTGTCCGTGATGCCAAGGCTGCGGGACATACCGTGGTGATGATTGGTGACGGCATCAACGATTCGCCCGCTTTGTCGGCGGCAGATATCGGCATCGCCATCCATTCCGGTGCCGCCATTGCCCGGGAAATCGCCGATGTGACCATCCGCGCGGACAGTCTGGAAGAGCTGGTGACCTTAAAAGCCATTGCCAACGCCCTGCAAAAGCGGGTGGGCAGCAATTACCGCTTTGTCCTCAGCTTCAACTCCGCGCTCATCCTTCTGGGCGCACTGGGTATCCTGCCCCCGGCTACCAGCGCGATGCTGCATAACCTTTCCACCCTTGGCATCAGCCTGCGCAGCATGACAGACCTGTTGGAGCAGAAGCCTTCCCTGTAAAAATGGTACGCCGGAGCGTCCGCAGATGCTCCGATGTGCCGAAATATAAAATAATTTTTCCGCTGACTATGCGCAGAGCAAAGCGGAGCGCATTCCAAATCGTCCCGCGTAAGGCGGCTGGCGGTGCTCAGCCCTTGCGGCTGACCGCCCGGCGGTAGACCGCACCGGAGACCGCCGCCGCCAGCACCTCGGTGAGCCAGAAGGCGTGCCACACGCCGTCTGCGCCCAGCCAGTTACACAGCAGTGCGGCCAGCGGCATGATGAAAATAACGTACCGGCACAGCGCGATGACCAGCGATTCTGCACCCTTGCCAAGCCCCTCCAGCGCACCGGAGGCGGTGGTGGAGACCGCCGAGATGACAAAGCCGATGCTGATGATGCGCAGGGCACTCTGACCGGCAGCGATG
>ERZ869979.461-NODE-461-length-12473-cov-3.283398_pt1 | contig 12473 bp, 9 predicted proteins | sample MGYA00521269_ERZ869979 | MGnify/ENA primary metagenome ERZ869979 (study PRJEB32232, sample SAMN07284974) | human gut metagenome | biome: human-associated habitat; material: feces | host: Homo sapiens | place: Tanzania | collected 2014-04-05 ... | reverse complement strand
GCCGGCGGCATTCGCGGCGTTGGCAGTGCCTGCGTTGTTCGCAGGTGTCGAAGGAGCCCCGCTCGGCTGCGACGTGGGGGTCGCACCGCCCGCAAAGACATTCCCTCTTGCTCGACCGGTCTTTTTAGCCTTCTGAGACTGCTCATACAGAGCGGTAAACATCGCCGTCTCGCCCGGGGACGTGCGCTTACCGGCACTGTTCTGACCAGCTCCGCTCGGCATGCCCGCTTTTCCAGTCCCGTTCGAACGCGGCGGAACCGCAGGACGGCCGCTATCGCTGCCCTTAAAGTGATTACCAGCCATAAAGAAATCCTCGCAATTGAGTCGCAATGAAAAAGTCCATAACGTTACTAGTTTATGGCATATTGGGCATCGACAGCTAAACTCCAGACACGGACATCAATTGGCGGAAATGTGGCGCAACACCTTATCTGTCTTGGCGGCGGCGCCAGCTACACCGTAAGGAACATCATCACGATGATCACGGCAAAGCCGATAAGGTCGGTCGGCAAAAATACCGTGCCCAGCATAACGGCACTAGTGATAGTCGCCGAAACCGGCTCCACGGTTCCGATGAGGCTCGCACGCACCGAGCCGATGTCCTTAACGCCCTGCATATAAAGCATGTAGGCAAAAAACGAACCGATGACCACGAACACCGCGAGCGCCTCGATACCGGCAGCGTCGAGCGCAGGCATATGCGCCCAGGGCTGTACGAAGATGCACGAGACCACACCCGCCGTGAGCATAGCCGAACCCGTGACGATGGGGCTGCCGTATTCGGGCAGAATCTTAGCGGGGATCACTGCCATGCAGGTGGCGCTGACCGCACACATAAGGCCCGCGATCAGGCCGAGCGGCGAGATGTTCAGGCTGGTGGGGTCCCCGCCGGTAGCGATTAAAAAGGTGCCGCCGAGGGCCAAACCGATGCCGACCGCCTCGCGCACGCGCGGCATGCGGCGATCGACCACGCAGGTGTAGCCCATGATGATGACCAGCTGCAGGCATTGAAGCACCGTCGCCGTTCCGGCGTTGGTCAGGCGCACGGCCGAGAGGTAGCAAAACTGGTTGAACAGCAGGCCAAAGGCGGTAAAGAGCAGCAGCTGTTTGCGATCGGCGGGCGTGGTCCAGAGCTTGACAAGGCGTTCGCGGTCGCGCGTGACGACCACAGCCATAAAAAGCAGGCCGGCGAGAATCTGGCGAACGCTCATAAGCCACAACGTGTCGACATGGTAGGAATCGAACAGAAAGCTCGCGCTGGTGCCCGAAAAGCCCCAAAACGAACCGCCCACCAGAGTGGCCAGAACGCCCGTGATCATCTTACGCGTCGAAGCGCTGTTCAGGCGGTCGCGCCAGGCGCGGCGGGTGTTGCGGCTCAGCTCGTCGGTTCCCTCCGGCACGACAAAATCCGACACCGCCGTCATCGGCACCGAAGCCTTCGCGTTGGCATGCTGCACCGAGCGCTCCTGTTTCATTCCACTCCCCCGAAATCAATTGGCAACAAAGCGTCCAAACTGTAGCACGAATAGTGGTATGAAAAAGCAGATGATACGGATCATCTACGAGCGTCCAAATTGTGGGGACGAAAGGAACGGGCAAGCTATGGCGAGTGGCTCTAATTGTCCGAGGTGTCGGAGTCGGTGTCGCCCTCGTCGGCAGAATCGGCGTCGTCCTCGTCACCGGCGTCGCCCTGCTCCTCCTGCTCGCGGCGGCGTTTTTCGCGAATCTGCTCCACGGCGGCGCGCAGGGCGGCTTCGTCCTCGGCACGCGCCACATCTTGCGTGGCCTTGACCATATGGCGAATCTCGAGTACCAGCAGCACAATCAGCGGCACCACGATGAGCGGAAAGAAGAGCAGCGGATTGGTGAGCAGCGACACCACCACGCCCAGGCCCGCCGAGACAAAGACCACGCGGCCCACCACGTCGGCGGCAGGCACGGGCGCGGCGTCCTCGACCGGATTGGCATCGCCCTTGGTGTGGTAGACCGGCGAGCCGTCGGCCGCGGCCTCCACGGATACGATGCGATGCGTGTTGAGCGAACCGTCCAGCGCGTCGTCGGACGAATGGAAGGTGATGATGTCGCCCACCTGGTAGGTCTGGCTGTTGTCGGTATCGACGACGATAAACGAATGCACGGGAATCGCCGGCTCCATCGAACCGGTAAGCGTGCGCATAAAGCCGTAGCCCATGATGGTAGGGATCTCGCCAGCGGGCGTGAACACCGTGCGTAGTAGCACCACAAAGGCGACAAGAATCACCACGGTCGCCAGCACGTTGATCACGCGGAGCACGTGCTTCATCACTTGTCGGCGTCCTTTGCGGAAGACTCGGCAGCGTCGGCGTCTGTCGCGGGAGCGTCGTCCTCGCCAGCCGCCAGCTCATCGGCACCTCCGCGCAGGCGAGCCAGCAGATAGCGCGACAGGCTGTTGCCCTCGGCGCGGCGCTCGGCGCGCTCGCGATCGCGCACGGCCAGCTCCAGCTCGTGCGTCAGCGAAGCTAAGCGTTGCTCCATCTCCGCGCGAGCAACTTCGACCTCATGCTCGCAAGCGGCCTTGGCGGCGGCGATTTCCTGCTCAACGCGCTTCCCCGCCTCGACCTCGGCGGCGGTAATGCGCGCATCGGCATCGGCGCGAGCCTCCTCAGCAGCACGCGTAGCGGCATCGCGCTCGGCAACGGCGGCGGCAACCTTCTCGTTCGCATCCGCCGCAGCCTGCTCAACGGCAGAATCGGCGGCGGCACGAGCAGCATCGATCGCAGCATCGGCTGCCTGCTGAGCGGCGACGACCCTCGCCTCGGCGTCGGCAACGGTGTCGCCGAGCTTCTGCTCCGCCGCAGCTGCAGCGGCATCGGCTGCTTCCTGCGCGGCACGGGCATCGCGCTCGGCCGTCAGCTGCACTTCCTCGATCTGCAGCTTGGCGGCATCCAACTTGGCATGCAGTGCAGCCGACTCCTTGGCAGCCATCTCGCGTGCACCAGCAAGCTCGGCCGCAGCAGCATCCTTGGAGGCCTGCAACTCGGCCGCATCGGCAGCCATCTTGGCAGCCAGGACCGCGGCAGACTCGCTCTCAACCTGCGCGACCTGCTCGGCAGCAGCCTGCTCGGCAGCGGCAACCTTGGCGTCCGCGTCGGCACGAACAGCCGCGACCTCGGCATCGGTCTCGGCACGCATCTGCGCCAGCTGCGTCGCTGCCACCTCGCGCGCCTCGGCAGCGTCGGCCTCGGCGGCCTTCTTGCCGGCCTCGACATCCTCCAGCGATCCGCGCAGTTCCTCGGCATCGGCCTCGGCCGTCTGCGCACGCTGCGTCAACGCCAGCTCGCGCGTCTTGGCCTCGTCCAGCTCATCGGCCAGGTCGTCGCGCTCGTCGGTCAGCGCGTGCGCCTGCACCTTCCAGGACTTGAGCTGACCCTGCAGCTCCTCGATCTGCTCGCGCGCCTCGGCCAGCGCTTGCTCGGCATCGAGCTGAGCCTGCGTGACCTCCTCCACAAACACGCGGCGGACCTCAACGTCGGGCAGATCGGGGCTATCGACCTGCTCTTCCTTAATCTCTTTAATAAACTTAGGCGCCACCGGCTCGGGATGCACACTCTCAAGTTCCTGAAGGTTGCGCTCGTCGTCGGTCAAGCTCTTAAAGACGGCGTAGTTGTTGATGAGGTTGGTGTACATCTGCACCATGTACTCGTCGTCGAACGCCAGCGACTGCTGCTGCACATCGATGTTGTAGCCCACCTTGTCGTAGCGCTCCATAAACTGCCACAGCTGGTAGCACTTGCGGTAGTTGGGGTCCTTCATGATGAGGTTGGTGCGCTGGATGGGGCTGCGGACCGCACTGCAACCGCTCATGATCTGGCAAAACGACGCGCCACGCAGTGCCATGACCAGGCGACGCACGCGGTCGATGCGCATAAAGACGTCCATGTTGTCGGCGTCGTTCTCGGCAAAGCTCTGACGGTTCTTGACCGTCATCTCGACGTTGTACTCAATCTCCTCGTACGCATCGTCGATCTTGCTGTGCATCTTAAAGCGGTTGCGGATCTCGTTGCCCGTCGACCAAAAGATTACGTCGGTGCGCTTGTCCACAAACGTCAGCAGGCGCTGAATCAGGTGGTAGATAAAGCGGTTCTCGTACAGGTCATACGTCTCGACGGTGTTGACGTTAAGGATGCGCGTGGGATGGACTTGGCCGTCCTCACTCGGGGCCAAGAACTGCGTGTTCTGGCTGAGGTGACGGACGCTGTCGGCGCTGATCTTTTTGGCAAGCGAGACCGGCACCACCTCTTCCTCGGTGGTGATAAAGCGGCGCGGCTTTTCGATAATGGTGTTGATGGCATCGAGCGAGTCCTCGATCATGCTGATCCATTCCTCGTCCACCACCTTGACGAGCTCCTCGCGCTGCTGCTCGATCGTGGTGCCCGAGGCCTGCGCCATCTCAAAGAGATAGCGGAAGTAGCGGCTGTCCTCCTGGATGGGCTCCATCTGCTCGGAGAAGCTGGTATAGAGGTCCTGAATGGTCTCGGACATGGGTTACTCCATAGGTTGGATCGATCGGGGGAAGGCGCGTGGGGCAAGGACTACTGATCGCCTTATCCCACGCCCCGCGCTCGCACGCGCTTAGTAGAAGTTCTGGATCCGCTGCAGGTACATGACGGAATCGGGCAGGCCGCCCTCGCCAAAGGTCTTCTCGATGTACTCGATCAGGCCCTTCATCTCGTCGCGCACAAAGCTCACGTTCATGGACTCAAACTTCTTGAGCACCTTGCGGGCGATGATGTAGTCCATGCCGCCCAGCTCGGTGCCGCCGCACGCCACGTACACGGGGATAAAGTCGTACATCTGCTTGATGATACGGTTGCCAAACGCCAGCTTAAAGCGGGTCTGCAGGTACTGGTCAAGCTTGTGCATCTTCTGCAGCAGCTCGTCATCGATCACGTACTCGACCTTGGCCTTCTGGAACAGATACTGCAGGTGGTCGGCCGTCACGTGCACGCGCTCGTGCGGCTCGCACTCAAACGCGTCGGCGCGCTCGTTGAGCTCGATGGGGATGGCGCGGTCGTACACCTTGTCCGTGATGGTAAAGGTGGAGTCGTCGTTGTTGGCCGTGCCGATAAACCACAGGCTGTCGGGGATGGTGAGCTTGCCGTCGTGGAGCGCCTTGGGGTCGGCGGCCCACTGGGTGGGCACCAGGTCGAGCACCCACTCGTCGTGGCTGGGCATCTCGAGCACCGACAGGATCTCGGCAAAGTAGTACTCCACGCGGGCCAGGTTCATCTCGTCGAGCACGATCATGGACGGGTCCTGGCGCAGGCCCGCCTCGTACACGGCGCGGAGGAACTCGGTCTCGTTAAAGCGCTTGGAGAACTCGTTAAAGTAGCCGAGTACCTCGGTGCGGTCGCGAAAGCTCGGCTGCACCGACACGATGGTCGCGGGGTTGTCCAGGTAGCGGCTAAAGCTGTAGGGCAGCGACGTCTTACCGGTACCCGAGATGCCCTCCAGAATCAGCAGCTTGGACGAGGCCATGCCGGCCACAAAGCGGCGGATGATCTCGGGCGTGTAGTAGAGCTTCATTTGGCTGCAGGCAAACGCGCGGAAGCTGTCGACAAAGTCCTCCAGCGAGATGGCGTCGTCGTAGACCGGAGACTCCCAGTCGCGGTACTTGAGGTCCACGAGCGAAAGCTTGGGGAAGCGGTTGGCCTGGGCGATCTCTTTTTCCTCGGCAAGGGTCTTGGCCTCGACGGTGGCCTTGGCCATGGCGGCTGCGGCATCCTTGACGCCCTCGCCGTCGAGCGCGAGCGACGCGTTGCCCGACATGACGGCCGTGGCGCCCTCGCCCGCGGCAGCACCGGCACCCGCAGCGGCACCCACGACGTTGCCCACCGTGGGCAGGTGGTCGTCGGCCAGAGCCGAGGCGCCCACGTACGGAATCTGCTTGGTGCCGCCCATGGCGTTGACCTTGAGCGCCAGCAGCTTGTTCTTCTCGTCCATGAGGTCGAGCACCTGCTTGTTGAGGCGGCCGATCTCGCGGTAGAGCGCCTTGTTGGACGTATCGTCGCGATGCAGGCGGCGGTTGATGCGATAACGGTGGATCAAGATTGCCACGATCAGCACGGGGACCGCGATGAGCATGGCAAACAGGATGATCGCGCCAATCTTGCCCACCAGATCGAACGTGGTGAAGTAGGTCATAAAGATGTTGAAATACTCAACCCAGCCAAACACCAGCAGGTTGAGGATGGAGCTCATAACGGCAACGACGTTGTAGACAACCTTTGCCAGCAGCTCCCAGGCAAATCCCAGAAACTCACTCACCGTCGGTGTCCTCCTGCTTGGTCGCGTTCATCGCCGCCTCGGCCTCGGCCTTAAGACGGCGGGCTTCCTCGAGCTTGGCCTCGGCCTGGGCCAGTTGCTCGGCGGCGTTATCGGCGGTGACGGTGGCAGCGGCAGCGCCCGCGGCGGTGCCCTCGGCGTCCACGATGGCGGCCGCGGCGGCCAGGCGGTCCTCCTCGGCCATGGCGCGCTTAAGGTTCATGCCCACCACGATGAGGTGGTACACCTGGTAGATAAAGAACAGCAGCATGGGCAGCACGATCACGACGAGGAAGCCCACGGAGCTGGACAGGAAGTCCATGACCTTGCCCATCTGCGGCAGCGCAAACAGGTACTTACCCACGATGTCGCCGTCGCTGATGATGTGCGTATCGGCCACGTCGTTGTTGTCGCCCTTGGTGGTAAAGCTGCGCATGCCGTTGACCTCGTCGATCGCGGCGATGCGGTGCGTGTTGAGCGCGTACTCGTTATCGATGATGGTGTGGAACGTCACGATGTCGCCCACCTCGAGCTTGGAGGTGTCGCACTTTTGGATGACGATGAGGTCGCCTTTGTTAAACGTGGGCGACATGGAGTCGGACTGCACGGCGAGCGGGGTGAAGCCGGCGATGTCCGACACGCTGCCGTCCTCGCGCGTGGCGAGCGTGGTAAATGCATACAGGGCCGCCACCAGGATGATGATCCACATGACGACGCTCAGTGCGATGGATGCGACTTTTTTGACAGATTGCATGAGGTCCCTTACTACCGTATCCGTTTAGGTCGTGTGCGGCCCGGCGACCGCCGTATGTATCTATTGCTCCTCAATGCCCTCAAAGCGCATCGAGACTGAATAATTAGCTCCCTTTAGCATATTAGTGCAATTTGGGTCCGTTCCCTCGAGCCATATGCGAACGGTTACCGGCTTATCCGTATCGGCTATCAGGTCGAACATGTCGCCGGCAGCGGTTGCCGCACCCGAGTCGAGACCGAAGACCGTGGCCGAGCCGGACGAGCCGCCGCCCCCGTTGGGGTTGTAGACCCAGGTTTGGCCGTCGGCGGTAAAGCTCATGCGCATGGCGCTGGCCATGCCCTGGGTGTCGGAGCTAAACCGCGTGCCGGATGCGCCGTTGTCGCCGTCCTGGCCGGTCAGGCGCACGCGCAGGTCCGTGCTACTCATAAAGTGCAGCGTAAACTCCAGGTAGGCGCCGGTGGCGGGGTCTGCGGTGGAGCCGTCCTCGAAGGTGAAGGTCTGGTAGTCGCTCGTGGTGACGGGCTTGAGCTCGGATGCGTCGATGTCCACGCCCTTTTCGCTGGCGATGCGCGCCGAAATCTGGTCGAAGCCCAGGCTGTGGACGTACTCGTCAAAGGTGGCGTGCTCGTCCAGATCGAAGCGCAGCGAGCCGTCGGCATTGGCGTCGATCATGAGCATGCGGGTCTTAGCGCTGTCGGCGATGGAGAACCAGGCGAAGGTTGCCATGGCTATGGCTACCAGGGCAAACAGGACTAGCACCACGGTAGTGGTGAGCTTGCGGCGCAGGTCGGTGTCGGCGGGGGCGGTGGCCTGGCGGGCGGAGGCGCCCGCGGCAGCCGGGCGGCGCTTGTCGGGTTTGGTGCGCGCCATTGCTACTCACCGTCCAAGGTCGCAAAGAGTGCCAGGTGCAGGGTGCCCGGGTCATGATGCAGGTAGTCGGCGCTATCGGGGTCGGTGCCCTCGATGTAGTAATAGATGTCCAGGCGATAGGTCTGGCCCAGCGCCAGCGTGGCGAGCGAGTTTTGCGGCCGCGTCGCCGTCTCGCTCGTGTCCAGGGTAAAGGCAGCCGGGTCCTGCGTTACATTGGAGCCGCAGGCCAGCTGGCCATTTTGCCAGCCCAGGAGCATGCCATCGGTGTAGCCGGCAAGGCCGGCGGGAGCGGTCGTCGGGTGCTCGCCGCGATGGCCGCTGTCGGAGCTATCGAGCTCAAAGATATCGGTGGCAAGAACCTGGCCGCCGCTCGAAATCTTGATACCCACGCGTGCCGCGCGCAGCAGCTCGGCATCGGCGCCCTGCGGGGTCAGCGACTCGGCCAAGTACAGGTTGACCTTGCCTTTGACCTTGCTGGCGCCCGTGCCCGAGATGTTGGGGCGCAGGTCGATCCAACCGTGATAATAGGAGGAGCCGTCGTCTTTTGCCTGCTCAAACACCGTGGCATCGCCGGCGGCGTTGTTTTGCGCACAAGCCGCAAAGCCGTTGAGGTCAAAGGTCGAGACCGGGTAGAGCGTCACGCTGTCGCTCGCGTTGGTGGCAAGGGACGCGTCGCCCTGCTGAGACCAGCTGCCGGCGTCGGCGTCGCCCAGCTCCAGCACCAGCTTGGACGTGTCGCTATGCACGCTCACCGAGTTGGTGTTGACCTTCATGTTGCTCGTGAACCACGCATAGGTCGCAGCGCCCAAGGTGGCGGCGAGCACCACCATGACGAGCGCGATGTAGGCGCGTGCGCGACGGGCGTGGCGGCGGGCGGCGGAGTCAGTGCCCGCGGCCTCGCTGCCGTCTAGCTGTGTTTGCTTCTTCTCCTGCATTCAGCTCGCCCCCTTATGCCTTGGCCGCGGCGAAGGCGAGCTGCAGCACCACATCGCGGGCTTGGGCCTCGTCGATGCAGTTGGCGTCGCAGCCTTCCATGTACACAACGTAGCGGACGCTTGCCACCTCGTTGGCGGCCAGCGTGCAGACGGGCGTCGCACCCGCGCGCGCCGTGGGCGTGTCGCCGGCGCCATCCATGCTGTAGGCGCTTATGGCGCGGGCGGGGTCGGCGGTGTAGCTCCAGCCCGAAGTACCGCCCGCAACGACCGCGCCGTCCTGAGCGGTGGTGCGCCTGCTGGTGGCGCCTGCGGTGTTACCCAGGTCATCGCAGGTAAAGATGTGCGTTTGCGTGCCCGACTGGGTCGTTATCACCAAGCCCAGGCGCAGAGCTGCCAGCAGCTGCGGGTCGCTCGTCACGCTCATTTGGCCCTGATACAGATACACGTTAAGGGCGCTGTCGCTGCCCTTAAGGTACAGTGTGCCGGTAAGGGCGTAGTCGTCCAGCTGCGCGGTGCAGTCGGTGTAGTCGGTCGTGATGCCCGCGGCGTTTTGGAAGGTGCCGCGCCAAAAGCGGGAAAGGTCTGCCGTCGAGATGGGATAGAGCGTCTTGTCGGCGGCAGCCAGCGTAGCCGTCGTGTCCCAGGGTCCGTTGGCCGAAAGGCCAATCTGCAGGTCGGAGCCCTCATCGCTTACTGTGTGCGCCACGGGCGTCACGTTGGTGTAGCGCGAGTTACTAAACCACGCGTAGGTGGCGGCGCTCAAGGCGGCTACAAGCACGAGCATCCATGCAGCGGCGGCCACCATGCGGCGACGCGAGCCCAGGATATCTTTAATGTTCGATGCGGTCATGCCCAGCCCCCTTACGAACGCTTGCCGGCAAAACGCAGCGCCAGCGATTGCAGGCTGGTGGCGGCCAGGTTGTTGGTGCAGTCGGGGTCGCAGCCTTCCAGCCACACGTACACGTCCACGCGCACAGGCGTGCTGCGATCGGCGCCCTTGGCGGCGGCGGGCAGGCTGCAGATCTTGGTCGTGGCCTCTTTGAGACTCACGATGCCAGTGTCTTCGTTGTAGTCGCAGTAGTTTGCGCTGGTCAGTTGGTCAAAGTGGACCGTGGCGCCGTCGCTGCGGGTGCTATCGAGCACCAGGTGATCTTGCTCGTCCTCGCCGGCATCCTTGCCGTCGAGTGTGTTGTAGCGCGCCTGCGGGTTGCGCTCGCTCGAGATCTCAAAGACGTACTGGCCCGTTACGGTGTCGCTCTGGCCGGGCTCGTAGGCAACCAGCCCCACGCGCAGCGCGGTGGAGATGGGGTTTGCCGGGTCTTGCTCCGTGTAGTCAATGCCCGACAGGTACACGTCGGTCGCGGTCGAGTTGGTGGCCAGGTACAGGGAAGTCTTGTAGTAGTCGGAATGCTCCGCGGCGCCAAACATGTTGGCAAACAGGGAGTCCTGCGTGGTACCGCCGGTAAAGCCGGTGACCTTTTGGAACCCGTTGAGCACGTTGTCGGTCGAGACGGGATCGAGCAAGCCCGCAAAGCTCAGGCCGGCGTTGGTTTTGTACTCGCCGTCGTATTCGTTGGAAATGAGGAAGGTTACGCCCGTGCCCGCCGCCATCTTGACGTCGGTGATGTGGCGGTTGGCGTTATAGATGTACCAGGCATAGGTTACAGCTCCGGCAGCAGCAAGGGCCACCAGCAACGTGGCGAGCATGCGATTGAACTGTTTTCGCAGCGAGCGCGCGTCCGACATGCCCCTCCCCCATTTGCCGCGTTGTGAACTGCCTGGGCACGATTTGCCCATAATGGACTTATTTTACGCGAACGTGCAGCTCATCGGGGGTACAAACGGGACTTTTCGCGTGCTGGTCGCGCTGCATCGGGCTCTGATGGGGCTGCAAATCGCCGGATTTTAAAAATAGTTCTTGCCACTGGGTGGGAGCTCCGTTATATTATTTCCTGCGCACTCGCGCACCCTTGATCGGGCGTTTAGCTCAGGGGGAGAGCGCTTCCCTGACACGGAAGAGGTCACAAGTTCAAATCTTGTAACGCCCACCAAATGTTCGCAGCCTAGAGGTTTTGCCTCTAGGCTGTTTTGTTTTCTTGAGCAATTCAGTCAAAATGCTTCGGCCATGGCTGATGGATGACTTTTGAGTTTGAAGGATCGCTTGTGCCGGACTTGATATCGGTTCGACCGCAACATGTTGGTCAAGCACAATCTTTTGGATTCTTTTGGCATGAGCGGCTTGGTTTTGGTAGGATTTGTCGGCGGCCTGATTAAGGGGGTTTTATAACTGCCATGCAGGTAGCCGAGTTGGTAACGTTTTAGCGACCTGCCAAGAACCCCTCATTTTTAATGCGTTTGCAGATTGACCAATTGCTTTGACCTGCTGAAACACTATATGTTGTGTTTGACCTAAAAAAAGAATACAGGATATAGATGCGTCTTTGTCGTATGATAGATGGCGGACAGAGAACGAAGACCTTACTCACCCCATTCGGATAGATCTTTGAGCCGCTTGATCGGCTGCAGGGATTGTCCGCATGAGGACTTATGGTTTATCGAGAACACAGATTGCGCGACGGCGCCGCAAGGCAGGGGCAAGCCCGGCCGGGCATCGTTTGGCTCTGAAGCGCAATGAGATTACGACGCGAAAGAGGCAAGAGGATGAAGATCATCAAGCGCAGCGGCACCGAGGTTGTCTTTGACATCGATAAGATCGTCAATGCCATCCGTGCTGCAAACTTGGAGGTTGAGGAGGGCTCTCGCCTTACCGACCGCCAGGTGATCTACGCGGCTCAAAACGTCGCCGAGGCATGCGAGAATGCCGGACACACCGTTTCGGTCGAGGAGATTCAGGATCTGGTTGAGGACGAGATCATGCGTCTCGACTGCTACGAGGTCGCTCGCCACTACATCATCTATCGCTATGTTCAGAGCCTGAAGCGCCAGAAGAACACGACCGATGACAAGATCCTGTCGCTCATCGAGTGCAACAACGAAGAGGTCAAGCAGGAGAACTCCAACAAGAACCCGACCGTCAACTCCGTTCAGCGCGACTACATGGCCGGCGAGATTTCCAAGGACCTGACCCAGCGCGTGCTGCTGCCCCAGGAGATTGTGGACGCACACAATGAGGGCCTGATTCACTTCCACGATTCGGACTACTTTGCCCAGCACATGCATAACTGCGACCTGGTGAACCTGGAGGATATGCTCCAGAACGGCACCGTCATCTCGGGCACGCTGATCGAGAAGCCGCACAGCTTCTCGACGGCCTGCAATATCGCGACGCAGATCATCGCCCAGGTTGCTTCCTCTCAGTACGGTGGCCAGTCCATTTCGCTGACCCATCTTGCCCCCTTTGTTGAGGTGAGCCGTCAGAAGATCCGCGGTGAAGTCGCGCGTGAGCTCGAGGAACTCGGTGTTTCCGCATCCCCCGAAAAGGTCCGCGAGGTCGTTGAGGACCGTCTGCGCGATGAGATCCGTCGTGGCGTCCAGACGATCCAGTATCAGGTCGTGACCCTTATGACCACCAACGGCCAGGCGCCGTTCGTCACCGTGTTCATGTACCTGGATCGGAAGAGCACACGTCTGAACTCCAGTCACTCCGGAGA
>ERZ869979.460-NODE-460-length-12478-cov-10.165712_pt1 | contig 12478 bp, 14 predicted proteins | sample MGYA00521269_ERZ869979 | MGnify/ENA primary metagenome ERZ869979 (study PRJEB32232, sample SAMN07284974) | human gut metagenome | biome: human-associated habitat; material: feces | host: Homo sapiens | place: Tanzania | collected 2014-04-05 ... | reverse complement strand
CATTGAAAGTATAAATATCATAATTTTTAGGACAAAAAAGTACGTACAGAATAAAATACGTACTTAACTCTCTAATATTGTTTCATAAAGACAACCTGTGATGATTGTTCTTCAAAGCCATTTTTCTGATAGAAGTAATAGGCAGGAAACTCTCTTTCAGTAATCAACATGATACGGTCAATACCTCTTTTTTTCGTATAATCAACAACGAGATCCATAAACTTCGTTCCAAGTCCTTTTGATTGTTCATCAGTGAGTATTCCAAATTCATCAATCCAGAATTCTCTGCCGTTATACCAATGTTTAATACGACCTAAGGCTATTCCAACAAGCTTTTCTTCATCATATAAACCAATAGATAGAGATAAACGATTACCTACTAGATCATGCATATAAACAGAAAGATCTTCTTCGCTCCATTTGTCATTCCATGGTTCTTTAGAAAATATTTCATTAAATAGCTGTGATATCTCTTTGACATGTGCTAAGCATATTTCTCTAACTTCCATATAATCTCCTATTCTAATTCTTCAGGAAGAATTGAATAAAGAACATCATCTACTACTCCCTGATTATTTTTTGCATATTTTCTAAGCGTTCCCTCATATTTCATACCTGCTTTTAACATCACTCTACCAGAATTAGGGTTATTCTTATCATGTCTAGCACGTACTAGATCATAGCCTTCCTTAAACAAATAAGAAATCACTTCTTTAAGTGCTTCTGCAACGTATCCATAACCCCAATAAGCTCTTCCAATGCAGTAGCCTACTTCTACTGTATTTGTTTTATAATCGATATTTGTGACGGATATATTTCCAATGAGTACATTCTTATCCTTTACGACAATACCCCAGTTATAAGAATCACCCTTTTCATAAGACTGAATCCATAAAGCAAGTGATTCTTTTGTATCATCTACACTTTTATGAGGTGGCCAAGTTAAATAACGAGTGACCTTTTCATCACTTGCCCAATTGTGATACATATCATTAGCATCTTCTATTTTAAACTCTCTTAAGATCAAACGTTTAGTATTTAAAGTTGCAGTCCCATGGCGTACTGTAGTTAAACATGAATATTGATTCTTTAATTCCTTCAACAAATCCATATGAGGCTTATTCAAATGTTTTATTTGTAAGTCTTGAGAAATCCATTCTTCCTTTAAAGAAAGAACAGTATCCTCTAAAGGTGTATAAGAATATTTGAGACATCCTTCATCAGATAAAGATAATTCCTGTATATGATTCTCTTTGATTGCTGAATAAAAAGCATCTCTGTCTTCTTTGGTTAAAAACTTATATGTAACATAAATCTTCATTATAAATCCTCCAATAATGTAGTCGCATAAGCGACAAATTCTTTTTCTATCTCACGATAATAATGTTCCTTTAAATCCGGAACACTTATAAGTGTAACAGTAGGTCTATTCTCTTCTAAAGGCATCATTTCCTTTAGTTCTGCTTCTAGTAAGAGATGATCCATCTCTTTCCAGATATTTTTTTCTTCGTTCTTTAATTCTATATAAAAAGCATGAAAGATAGTTTCTAAGAGTTGATCTTCTATGGCTTGATACTCTTTCATCTGTTTTTTTATAGGTGTAATCAAATCACTCATATATGCTTCAGTTGCATCATGAAATAAGCATGATAAGATCACATGTTTACTATAACCTCTGCTTTGTGCTTCTTTAGCGCAATTAAGAGAATGTTGAGCAACAGAGTAAAAATACTTAATATGACCATTCCCACGACATAGTAAACTTAATGCATGGGCGATATCTTCTAGATATATATCTTCTTCTTTAATATGTAGTGGATCTATTTTGTGCCCACTAAACACATTCATCAATAACATAATCTTCTTAAACTACCTTCCTCAAATGTATAATCAGGTGTTTCAAATGGATATTTGATTTCATCTTCATAATACCAAGGGTCATCATGTGATGGATTTTTTAATAGATGAAATTCCTGCGCAGGCATATAGCCCTGTGCTAACAAGAAGGCTTTTTTACCTTGTTTATTTGTACAAGCATCTACGATCATCACAACATGTCCTGGTGAACCACCTTTTAAAAAGACATCCCCTACTCTTATTTCACGAGGTGTAATAGTACTAGATTCACTGACCATACTTGCACTACCTGAATATGCAAATACAATACGTAAATATTTCTTGAAACACTCATAAGAATCATCATAGGATGCACTATTTACATAGCTTGCATGATCATTCTTAATAACCACACGATACCCTTCTCTCCATTTCATATAAGATAATAAGAAACCATCACTTAAATGAAATTGGATCTTTTCATATTGTTTTGTGTTCCAATAATATTCAGCATACACTCTCATAACTGAATCGGCACATTGTTGGAGATTTTCGTTTTCTATTGGTAATTTAAATACCGCAATTTGAGCACTTTGATCCCATTTCTTTTTTCCATTATATAAAAGAATAGGACTACCGCTTTTCTTTAATGGATATGTCTGTAAGAAATAGGCAAAATCACTTTGTTCTCGTATATATCCTTTTGGTGTTAGAACACGTGTTTCTAATGTTGTTCCATTGGGGTTAATATAGTTTTTATTTGTAGTCGAAGTAGGTGTACAGGCTGTTAAAAGAACACTTAGAAGCAGTAATATTATTTTTTTCATAATTACCTCAAATAATAAATAAAGCAGCACAGCATACTAATACAAAGCCGCTGAAAATGAGAAAGTTAGTAAAACGTATAGGGAATAAGTCTTCTTCAATAATAAAAGCATCAGGGAAAGTGGGATTATAATCAACAGTGACATGCTTATTATTCTTAAAGTACTTCATTTGAAAATAGGTAATAGAAGGCTTTCTTTCAATGAATTTTCCTTCTGCATAATATTGAATAGTCATTGTGTATAAATAGAGTTCTTCTTGTTTAATATCAATAATTGTTCCTGATGCCTGTAATGAACAGCGCGTGGCTTTTAAACGATATTGAAAACGGCTCACAAGCCCTTTTACCATAACGACAACTCCTAGGATACATATAAGTATAAGTAGTAGTTTTTCCATAATGTCACCTAAAAAAATAATGGCCTATAAGGCCATTAGATACGATAGTTTCGAAATAAGTTCTCTTTTTTTACAAAGATGTCTTTAAAGAACATGAGCGCCCATAGTCCAATCGCAATATAAGCAAAGTACTGACTAATATAATATGATAGCACTGCACCTATACTTAATATGATAAACCATTTCTTGAATGCACTTCTTTGAGCACGGCTGATTCTTTTCTTATCATAATAACGGCTTTCTTCACGAGGTACATTCTTAAATGCACTAATACGATAAACGCCTAATCCTTTAAGACATGTACAAATTATATAATAAAACAAGAATGTTAATGCGAGAATTCCACAGCATATACATCCTGTATTAATCATAAACATGATAACAGCTCCCTTCACCCTTATATCTATTCTATCATACTTTGATGAATGATTTAAAGAGACGATACCATTTATAGCCAATATAATTAGTTACTTCACGTTTTAAGAATTGAAACTTAGTATCTCTTGTGCGATATCGAGAAGATTGTGTTGGTGATGTATAGGCTGTAATACCTGCATCCTTTGCTTGGAGCATAGCTCTTTTCATATGTAATGGATCACTGACTATTAATGCGGTCTTGTAATGCTCAACATCCATAATCTTTTTCGCATTAATGAGATTTTCTAAGGTGACTGTTGATTGGTCTTCTGTAAGAATATCATCTTCTGGTACACCTTGACTAATGGCATAAAGCTTCGCATTATAAGCATCACTCACAGGATTCCCTTTTCCATATCCTCCTGTTGTGATGATTTTCTTTACTAGATGCTTGTTGTATAAAACAACTGCATGGTTAATTCTTTCTTGATAAACAGGTGAAGCATGACCATTATATGTAGATGCACCTAAGACAATTGCAACATCTGCAGTTCTTGCTTCATCTTTAAAACTATATATATAAATACTTACTGCATTAGAAAACACATACACAATAACTAATGCAATAAGAATGATTAATTTCTTTAAGAGTTTCATGGTGATACTTAATAATTCCTCCACAAAAACATCTTAAACTATTTCTCATATTTTTCAATCCTATGTATCAAATTACATCAATTTTACATATCTTTTTTGAATTGATTCATCAAAATATATACAAACAACAAAATAACACATGTAGCAATCATAATAAAATACATCATACTCGTTGTAATAGTATGTCCCATAAGTGTAAATGATGTATCAAAGCTTCGATGTACTTCCTTCATAATGTTAGATGGAACTTTTGTATTTAGTTTAATAAATAGACTATTTAATAAATGTTTACGAATAAGCGCTGTTCCATAGGTTCCTGGCAAAAACTTGATAATAGCTCGCACTGCAGGTGTAAATTGAGATATCGGCATATAAGCACCACATAAAAACCCATATCCTGCACTTACTACACTACTGACAGCTGAAATCTGACCCTGCGTTGTTAGGAAGTAATTAATAATAGATGATAATGAAGTGCCAAAAAGAGTAAGTAAAAAGATATCTAGTAAACAATATAATATATCTTTGATTGGTAAGATGCAGCCAGAAGTACCTAATACAATAAAACATGCAAATAATGCGGTTATATTGATGATCATTGTGATAAGTAAAGTAGAAATGAAGTAGCTAAGTGCTAATGTTGTTTTACTCACAGGTGCAATAAGTAAGTCTTTTATTTTATGATCTGCTTTATCCTGTACCATGATCATATTTGAACAAAATGATACTGTGACACAGCTGACTGCAAGTAGTGAAGAGAAGAGATAACCATTCACAAAAGCATCAATAGTCTTTTGTGATACAGAATAATACTTAACTATACTATCTAGCGAATCATGATAAACAGTTCCTAAGAATGTCATATATAAGACTATTAAGACTATTGGTGTAATCAAAGCTGTTAGAAAACGTCCTTTATCCCTAAAAAATAATACTGTATGTCTTAATGTGAGATAATAAAGCTGTTTCATGATTTTTCGCCTCCTGAGAGTTTATTTCCTGTTACATTTAAGAAAACATCATCCATCCTTCCTTTTACTAATTCAAAATCATTAAATAATACTGGTTTTTGAAGAATCATTTCTTTCACAACACCTGGATGATTGACACGGATTGTATAGTGATCCTTATTATATGTATACGGATGTCCTAAAGACTTGATGTCTTCTTCTTTCACATGATAGATATTTAAATAGTCATAAGCATATTTCTGTTTTAATTCATGTGGTGTTCCAGAAGCTATTTGACGTCCATGATCAATAATGACAACTTGATCTGCTTCAGACGCTTCTTCCATGTAATGAGTTGTAAGAAATACAGTCATATGTTTTTCTTTTCTTAAATCATCAATGACTTTCCATAATATTTTTCTTGTTTGAGGATCAAGACCTGTTGTTGGTTCATCTAAGATAAGAAGTTCTGGTTCATGAATAAGAGCACGGGCTATATCTATGCGTCTTCTTTGCCCTCCTGATAACTTATTTAAAGGTTTCTTTAAAAAATCTTTAAAATCTAATAATATAGAGAGTTCTTCTAGTTTCTTCTTAAAAGAATCACCTGTAATACCATATAAAGCAGCACGATACTTTAAATTATCAAAAACAGTCAATACATCATCTAATGCAGAGGTTTGATAAACGACACCAACAGAAGATTTCATTTCATTCATATGTGTTTTTATATTTTTGCCTTCAATATATATTTCTCCTGCGTCACTTGTAAGTTCACCACACATCATAGAGATAGTAGTACTCTTACCAGCACCATTGGCGCCTAAAAATGAAAAGAAAGTTCCCTTTTCTACATTAAAGCTTAAATCATCCACCGCTTTGATATCACCAAATTTTTTAGTGAGATGTTTAATTTCAATACTATACATATAATCACCCTTTTCTACTCTTAAGAGCTTTATTGATTTCATTTGCGAGATGACGATCATTAAGATAATTAAATAATCTTACTAAGAAATCTACTACAAGTATTGTGAAAAAGAACAAACATCCACCTAAAATATCTCCATACATACCGATTTTATATCCAGCAGTTAAAAGAATGATTTCTAGTAGTATTGTATGGAGAATATCCTTTACCAATACATTATGAAACTTAAAATAGTAGATTGTAGTAGGAAGACAAGCAAGAAAGGAGAAGACTGCCACCTCTCCTAAATAAGATACAGGAAGCATTTTTATTTGAGGCTGATCAAAATAACAAAATAAGATTGTCGCAAACATTGATAATGTATAAATCACAAAATATTGAATAGTTATTGTATGTATCATTTCATTTTTATCCATTTTTCTTCTCCTTATAATCCAATCATATGTTTAAGTACACGTACATATTGTCTAGAAACTATGAGCTTCTCTTTATTTTGTAATACAACTTCAAATCTTCCTGATAAGGAAGGTCTGATAGAATCAATCTTATCTGCATTAATAACAAGAGACTTAGATGCACGAAAGAATGATGTGCCTTCTGTTTCTTGTTCAAATTCATAGAGTTTCATCTTAGATTCATATATTTCTTTCTCACAGTATACAAAAGCATTTTGATCTACAATTTCAAAATAATAGATATTATTTATATTTAAAGGATAAGCAGTTCCCCTTTTATATCCTATGATTTTCTTCTCATTTTCTATATAAGAGACTATATTTTGTATTTCATCTGTCATCTTATGACATCTGATTATTGTTTCTTCTATCTTTTCTTCTGATATTAATTCAATTCTTGTCTTCATAATCTTCCTCCGTCAAAAAAATGATAACATAATAAAATATATATAAACATCTTATCCCATTAAGTTGTAGAAATCGTATTGTAAGATGAAAAAAAACTAGGCGTTAGCCTAGTTGATTTCAATGGAGCCACATGCCGGAGTCGAACCGGCGTCCTCTGCATGGCAAGCAGATATAATAGCCATTATACGAATGCGGCATATGAAATTTTAAATTGGAGCCACATGCCGGAGTCGAACCGGCGTCCTCTGCATGGCAAGCAGATATAATAGCCATTATACGAATGCGGCCTCACTAACACTCGAGGAGTGCTCATTTATAATAGCAAATAATAATATATGTGTCAATAAGATTTGCGAAAAAAATGAAGGAAGATTTGCGAAAAAAATGAAGGAAAAAATGAAGGATCAGTGACGATCCTTCTTGTTTTTATCATATATGATCTTTAGACCTTTAAATGTAAGTTCCTGATCATAAATATCAATTAATTCAGTTTCTTTCGCAATAAGCTTACCTAAACCACCTGTAGATACAACTTTTAGATTCTGCCCATATTCTTCCTTAATCTTCTTGATAATATATTCAGTCTTACCAATATAGCCATAAACAACTCCAGCCTGCATTGCAGTAACAGTATTTTTCGCAATAATACGCTGTGGTTTAACCAATTCAATTTCTGGAAGCTGAGCAGCCATAGATGAAAGAACACCTGCTTCAATACCAATACCTGGTGCAATCACACCACCAATGAAAACACCTTTTTCTGTGATTACATCATAAGTAGTCGCTGTACCAAAATCAATAACTAAACATGGACCACCATAAGTATAATAAGCCCCTGCCGCATCTACTAAACGGTCTGATCCAAGAGTAGATGTATGATCAATCTGAATGTTGATACCTGTTTTTACACCTGGGCCAACAAATAATGGTCTAATATGAAAGTATTTAATAATGGAACTTGAGAAAGAATAGTTGATTTTTGGTACAACTGAACTAATAATAACATCTTTCACATCTTCTACATTTAAATGAGATGCTTGAAGGTATGAATGAAGCATTAAGCCATATTCATCTGAAGTACGTTCCATACGTGTAGTCATACGAAAACGACCTACTAAATGATTTTCTTTGTAAACACCAATAGTAATATTTGTATTACCGATATCTATAACCAATAGCATTCTTATTTCTTTGCTCCTATTTTCATACATTCTTTTAAGATAATATAGCTTAAATCTGATTTAGACATCTTATCGATATCCTTCATAGAGTCATGAGTAATAATAGTGACAACATTTGTATCACCCTGAAACCCTGCCCCTTCTGTTTTAAGATGGTTCGCAATAATCAGATCACATTGTTTTTTATTTAATTTTTTTGAGGCATTTTCAATTAAATCTTGTGTTTCCATCGCAAATCCACATATCACTTGATGTTCAACTTGATGATGCCCTATATAATCAAGAATATCTGGATTTTTTTTCAACTTAAGAGTAAGCTCATTGTCATTTTTCTTAATCTTTTCTGTAGATGTTTCTACAGGTGTATAGTCAGCTACTGCAGCTGACATAATAATATAATCATAATGTGTATGATGTCTTTTTACACATTCAAATAAGTCCTGGGCACTTGTAATAGATTGATTGATAATATAAGGTACTGGTTTTAATGATGTAGGGCCATGAATTAATCTAACCTTGGCACCTAATACAAATGCAGCACGAGCAATTGAGTATCCCATTTTACCAGATGAATGGTTTGTAAGAAAACGTACAGGATCTAAAGATTCCTGAGTTGGTCCTGCAGTAACTAATACCTTTTTACCTTGTAACGGATGATCACTGAGTGCATATTCCATCATTAAATGTAGATGATCATAGTCTGCAAGTTTACCTTTACCTGTATCGCCACAGGCAAGAAGTCCTACAGCTGGTTCTACAAATAAGACACCATCATCCTTTAAAGTCTGGATATTACGCTGTGTGGCTTTATTTTCATACATATGTACATTCATAGCTGGCGCTATAAGTTTAGGACAAGTGGCAGCTAAAAAAGCAGCTGTTAACATATTGTCCGCAATCCCATTGGCACATTTCGCAATTGTTGTTGCACTTGCTGGTACAATCATAAATAAATCAGCATTCTTGACAATATCTACATGTGTAATACATCCTGGATCATCATCAAATACATCAATATATGTTTTCTTCTTAGTGAGAGCAGAAATAGAAGTTGGTGTGACAAACTTTGCGGCACTTGGTGTCAGCATGACTTCAATTTCATATTTTTCTTTCACTAGATCACTGATGAATTGAACAGTTTTGAAGGCTGCAATTGAACCAGTAATCCCAATAATCAATTTCTTCATCTATTAATACCCTCTTTTCATTTATAAATTATCCACGCTTCATTAAAGCGAAGAGAGGTTTTGTTACTATAACAACAATCACAACACCTACAAAAGCTTCAAGTAAACTCTGTGTACTTGATACTGCTAAGAAATAACTTCCAAGTTTACTTGCATCCTGTCCAATTGCTTTAGCATAAGATGTACCAAATAAAGCCCAGATACCACCTAATACAAGTACTGTATTTGTTAAAGCACCTAGGAATGCAGCCACTGCTGTCGCAATAGTCTGCTGTTTATTTTTAAGCAACTGATAAACAGAGCCTGATACAAACCCAATCATCACTCTTGGAACAATCGCAATAATAGCACTAAGTACTGAACCACTAATAAATGGTGAGAATACGAAAGATGTAACAGTTGGCTGCATAGTGTTCATTAATAAAGAAGATAAACCAAATACAAGTCCAATAAGACATCCTTGTTTAGTACCTAATACAATAGCTGCAATAATAACTGGAACATGAAGCAATGTTGCTCTTAAAGGTCCAATAGGGATAAATCCTAAAAACGGTACCATGACCATAACTGCTTCAATCGCAATAAATAATGCAAGCAATGTGAGATTCTTTGTTTTTTTGTTATTCATTTGTTTCCTCCACTGTCATTTGCTTATCGCAATATGACGTAAATATAATTTTGCCAGCAGAATATTAAGTTAGCTCCTAAATAGGTAGCCACAGGGCATATCCTACACAGCAAAATCATTATATACTCATTTTTTGGAAATGAAAAGCATTACATTTCTATATATTAGATATCATTAACTGGAGAACGTGCTGGATGTCTTGCATCCTTTGTTTTATCATAACTTACTTTTTTCTCTAAGTTTCTATTATAATCACGTTGAAATATACATGAGAAAATAAGGTTTAAAATATAATCCATAGAAAGATTTGAGGCAAATGGTGCTATTTTAGTAAAGATCTTCTCTCTTGAGCCAACTCTTAGTATTACATCACCATAATGTGATAATTGATTATCACCAAGAGAAGTGATCACAATCATCTTTGTCCCCTTCTCTTTTAAAGTCTGGGCAATACGAATGATTTCAGATGTTTCTCCTGAATAAGAAAGAATCATTGCAAGATGATTAGGAGTAGAGTTATATGCTAAGAAAATCTGTTCTCCTTCTAGTGTACGTATATTCACATTACGTCCAATACGCGTCATCTTATGTTGGAAGCTTAGTGCCTCCAGCATTGAATTACCATTTCCATATATATCTATAGAGTCATATTGATTCATAAGTTCTATTGCATAACGCAAATCATCAAAGTCTATGAGTTTAATTGTATCTTCTATCACTTCATTAGTCATCGTACCAAGTTTATAAGCTATTTGTGGATAGTTATCTTCTGGACCAAACGGAAAGTTAACATCTATTCTTTTAGTTGTAGTAAGAGTGTATTGGAGTTCTGCTGAATACTTAATCTTAAAGTCATTATAGCCTTCTAGCCCTAGCTTACGACAAAGTCTGACTATAGTTGCAGGAGATGTATAGGTCCGTTTTGCAAGTTCTTTAATAGATAGATTTAATACATCTTCACCATGATTTAATATGTAATGGGCGATTTCCACTTCAGCATGTGTGAAATCTAATGCGAATTCTAATTGTGTCATTATACTCATTGTTTTATCACCTGATTCAATTATACCATGAAACATTTTTTCATAAAATATGATTTTTAACACTCCTTTTTGAAACAAAAATAAAACTCTATCTGTACATATTTACTTATTAAGATGGTTATGTGAGAATAGAATCGTACCATTGAGGAGGACGAATAAATGGAAAAGAAATTACCAAAAGATTTTTTCTGGGGTGGTTCAGTATCATCATTCCAGACTGAAGGTGCCTGGGATGAAGGTGGAAAAGGTTTATCAATTTATGATGTAAGACCTACACCTGAAGGACATGCTGACTGGAAGGTCGCAATCGATGAATATCATCGTTATAAGGAAGACATTCAGTTAATGAAGGAAATGGGATTCAACTTCTACCGTTTCTCTATTGCCTGGAGCCGTATTATTCCTAATGGAGATGATGAAGTAAATGAAGAAGGTGTACAGTTCTATAATAATTTAATTGATGAATTAATTGCGAATGGTATTACACCAATGATTACTTTAGTTCATTTTGATATGCCTTATCATTTAGTAAAGGAATATAATGGTTTTGCATCACGTAAGGTTGTAGATTTATTTGATCGTTATGCAAGAGTATGTATGGAACGTTTTGGTGATAGAGTAAAACATTGGATGTCATTTAATGAACAGAACCTACATTCTTGTAGCTTAATTTATTCAAATGCAGAAATTATTCCTGAAGGAAAGACTAAAGCTGAACATCTTTACCAGGTGGCTCACAATGTCATGATTGCGCATTGTAAGGCTGTTAAGGCTTTAAGAGAATTAGTACCAGATGCTAAGTTTGGTGGTATGACTACTATTACTAACTTCTATCCTGCTACTGATACTCCAAAGAATAACCTATTCTGTCAGAAGGCTTATGATTTAGTAAATGACTGGGTATGTTATGTACAAGCTAATGGTAAGTATCCTAGATACTATACTTCTTACTTAAAAAACAGAGGCTGGTTCCCTGTATTTGAAGAAGGAGATGAAGATTTATTAAAGTATACTTGTGATTACTTATGCTTCTCTTATTATCGTTCTAATACACTTACTGAAGGTGAATTTGATATGACTACACCTTTCAACGATATTGTCGAAAAGCATGTTGTAAAGAATCCTCACCTTGAAGCAACTGAATGGGGTTGGGAAAAGGATGCCATCGGATTCAGATGGGTTATGAATACTTTGAGTGAAAGATATGATCTTCCTTGCTTCGTATTAGAAAATGGTATGGGTGCAAGAGAATCATTAAATGAAAATGATACTGTAGATGATGATTATAGAATTGAATATCATCGTAATCATATCCAGGAAATGAAGAATGCGATTCTTGAAGATGGTGTTGACTGTTTAGGCTACATCACTTGGGGTCCTATTGATATTCCTTCTTCTAGCTGTCAGATTGCGAAGAGATATGGTTTCGTATATGTTAATAGAACTGATGAAGAACTATTAGACTTAAGAAGAGTACCTAAAAAATCTTTCTATTGGATTGCGAAAGCATTCAAATCTAACGGTGAAGATTTAGACTAATATCCTAAAGCCTCATTCGTGAGGCTTTTTTTATTTTCCTTAATACACGTTAGTATTTTGCTAATTTCTTAAGAAATTCTTA
>ERZ869979.453-NODE-453-length-12546-cov-3.442938_pt1 | contig 12546 bp, 8 predicted proteins | sample MGYA00521269_ERZ869979 | MGnify/ENA primary metagenome ERZ869979 (study PRJEB32232, sample SAMN07284974) | human gut metagenome | biome: human-associated habitat; material: feces | host: Homo sapiens | place: Tanzania | collected 2014-04-05 ... | reverse complement strand
TGGACACGATGACGAACAAGCCGCCCTCGCGCACCCACTTGGCAGCGGCGGGGTGCTTTGCCGCAAAATCATTCCAAAACTGCATAATGCAACCTCCCTCAAGCGCCGCGCAGACGCTTTTCCATCTGCGCATTCAGCACCACATTCTTAACAGCCTCATAAATCACCCGCACAAGACCTATGACCCAGAAGCCCTGCAATTCCATGACAATGCCGTCCACCATGCCCATGCTGATGGCACCATTTGTCATCTTTGCCAGGGCACGAAGCGGCATATTGTACTGGAACAAAATGTTCAGGTCCGGCTTGCCGCGTTTGTAGCTGACATCCAGCAGGATCGTCAGTACAAGCCAGACAAGCCAGCCCAGCGGGCTGCGGGCGTGGTTCAGTTCGCCCAAGGTCAGATTGCGGTCAATTTTGGTTTTGCCGTTCGGGATGGGATGCCCCAGCAGCTTTTCAAAGTCCGCATCGGAAACGCTCAGCACATCGCCCTTATAATAGCAATCCAAGTCCACATCTTCATACGGATGCACGGTAGCCGTTCCATGCACGGAGATTTTCTCGCACAGCCGGATGTCCTCCACGCTTGCGCCGACAAGCAGCTCATACGCGCCGCCCTCGATTTCCCAGCGGTCAGCCTTGACATTCCAGAAGCGGAACGCCTTATCGTCCAGCGTAATCGTAATGCGCTGGTTCTCGCCGGGGGCAAGGGTCACGCGGGCAAAGCCCTTCAGTTCCCTGGCAGGGCGGAAAATTTGCCCATCCTTTTTGGAAATATACAACTGCACAATTTCCGTGCCTGCCACACTGCCGGTGTTCGTTACGGTAAGGCTGACCCCCTGTTCATCGGCAGCCAGATCGCTGTACGCAAACGTTGTGTAGCTCATGCCATAGCCAAACGGGAACCGCACCGCTTTTTCCGCTGTGGTAAAGTAGCGGTAGCCGATGTACAGCCCCTCGCGGTACTCCACGGTCTTGCGGCGGGTGGCAAAGTCGGCGGCGCTGGGGACATCGGCGTAGGCCAGCGGCCATGTTTCTGCCAGCTTGCCGCAGGGGTTGACCTTGCCGGTCAGTGCATCCGCAACGGCGCCCGCCCCCGCCTGACCGCCTAAGGCGGCGTACAACAGGGCTTGGCAGTTGTCCAGCCACGGCGTTTCGACTACGCTGCCGCTGTACAATACCACGACAATTTTCGGGTTGACGGCTGCCACAGCCTGCAGCAGATCCACCTGATTTTGCGTAAGGCGCAGATTACTGCGGTCAAGACCCTCACTCTCGGCGATTTCATCCAGACCCATGCACAAAACAACTGTATCCGCCTGTGTCGCCAGTTCGCAGGCGGATTTCTGCAAAGCAGCATCCGGCTTACCGTGGCGGTCAAAGCCCTGCTGATACCCGATGACGTTCAACTCGGAGTCAATCAGCTTATCCAGCAGCACATCCACCTGTGTCGAGTTCACCATGCTGGAGCCTGCGCCCTGATAGCGCGGATTTTTGGCAAAGTCGCCGATGACAGCCACCTTGGTACCCGCCGCCAACGGCAGCAAAGAGCCCTCGTTTTTCAGCAGCACAAGGCTTTCCTCGGCGGCGCGGCGGGCAAGCGCATGATGGGCTGCCGCATCAAACTCGCGCGGGGCAGCGTCCAGCGCAGCCTTGGTATCAAACACCAACGGCAGCAACTCTGACAAGCGGGCATCGATGTCGGATTCAGAGATTTTCCCGCTTTCCACCGCCGCCAGCAGTTCGCGCACACTGTCCCCACCGGGCGCGGGCATTTCCAGCGTGGAGCCGTTTTTCACACCCAGTGCGTGGTCGTTGCTCCCGCCCCAGTCGGTGATAACTGCGCCATCAAAGCCCCACTCACCGCGCAGGATCTCCATGAGCAGGTGCTTATTCTCGTTGGCATATGTACCGTTCACAAGATTGTAGGACGACATAATGCTGCGGGGGTGCCCTTCTTTGACGGCAATTTCAAACCCGGTCAGGTAGATTTCCCGCAGGGTGCGCTCGTCCACGATGGAGTCCGAAGCCATACGCCGCGTTTCCTGACTGTTGACGGCAAAGTGCTTCGGGCAGGCGGCTACGCCCTTGGACTGGATGCCGCGAATATATCCCGCCGCCAGCTTGCCCGCGAGATACGGGTCCTCGGAGAAATACTCAAAGCTGCGCCCGCACAGCGGGTTGCGCTTCATGTTAAGCCCCGGTCCCAACACCACCGACACTTCCTGCGCAGCGGCTTCCTCGCCCAAGGCTGCGCCGATTTCCTCGCCCAGCGCGGCATCCCAGCTGTTCGCAACAGCCGACGCCGTGGGGAAGCAGGTGGCGGGCACGCTGGGATTCAGCCCCAAGTGGTCGCTCTCCCCCGCCTGCTTGCGCAAGCCGTGGGGACCGTCCGACAGCCAGATCTGCGGGATGCCGTGTTCGGGCATACCCCGCGTTTTGAAGGTTTCCGCGCCGGAAAGCAGCGCGCATTTTTCTTCCAAGGTCAATTTTTCCAGCAAAAGTTCTGTGTTTTGCATATGTTTTTCCCTTCTCATAAGAAAAGCCGCATCCAACGCCTGCAAGCAGACATCAGACGCGGCTTTTATTCAGCAAGTACCGTTATGTTTTATCAGGGACAATGGACGCTTACTCTGCCGCCAGCGTGACCACAGCCTCGTTGATGGAGTAGGTGGTGCTGGAGCCCCAGCCGGAGACGATTTCGTCGTGGGCGGGGATGGTCAGCTGCTTGCTGCCGTCCTCACCCTCGGTGATGGGCACCGTCAGGGCATCGCTGCCGTTCAGGGTCATGGTAAGGGCATTGTCCTGCACATCCACCAGCGTGCCGGTGATGGATGCAGAGCCGTCGGCGGCAGTCAGCGTGCAGACCTTGTGGGAGTAATCCACCAGCAGCACGGCATCCGTTGCGGTGGGCGTCTCGCCCTGCACCAGCTCATAGCTGCCCGTGTACTGCTCGGTGACCAGATCCTCGACCTGCACTTCAAACGTAGCGGTCGCACCCAGGAAGGAGGCGGTCACGGTCTTGGTGCCTGTGGTGTCGCTGTCGTAACCGGTGAAGGTCAAGCGACCGCCCCAGATGGACTCTTCCGCACCGTTGGCGCGGGTAGCCGTCACAACCAGCTCACCCGGGTTGAAGATGTCGCCCGTGTAGAAGGTGCGCAGGTTGGAGGCATCGATCGTCAGACTCTTGGCAGGGGCATAGGGCTGACCGTAGATGTTGATGTTGCGGGTAATACTACCGCCCCAAACGCCATAGCTCAAGCTGGCTTCCATGCTGTATGCGCCGTGGTCGGTGTCAAAGACGAAGACATCCGCATCTGCGCCGCCATCCACATTGGTGGGGCGCACAGTGCCGTCGGCGTCCTGATTGCCCAGCAGATGAATGACGAAGTTCTTCTCGCCGTTTTCATCGTAGTTGTACCAGTAGCCGTAAACATGGGAGATAGAGTCGCCGCCCACGGAGGTGCTGGGACCGCTGAAGGAACCCCACATCGAACCGTCGGTGTAGCAGTACATATCCAGACAGCCCGGATCCACGATGGTGCCGAAGCCTTCGGTGTACTGACCCTCGAAGAAGTAGGCGACTTCTCCGTTCGGCTCCTTGGCTTCCCAGGTTTCCTGCGGGATGGCAACCAGGTCATCCAGCGTCTTGGAGACATACTCGTTATCGTTGTAGTTCATAACGGGACCATCGGCAGAAGTCTGCGCCGCATCGGGGGCAACCTCCGCATTGTCGGCCGAGGGCAGGCTGCTGCTCTGCAGGGAGAAACCGCCCACGCAGACCGCAGCGACCACGACCACCGCACCGGCGGCAGCAAACTGTTTGCCGGTGGCTTTTGCCTCGCCGGTTTTCGTCTGCTTGCAGAAGCAGGCGATCACGCTGAGCAGGCAGGCAACGAAGGTGCCGACCATATAAAACACGCACAGACCGGCGTTGCCGCCTGCAAAGGTGACATGGTTGATGACATCGGCAAAGACGAAATACAACTGTACAACGACAAGATACAGGGCAATGTTATAAATGACCGCCTGAATCAGCGCGCTGAACGGAACGGAAACAAAGAAGAAAACGAGCGAAGCGGCAGCACCGACCAGCAGCACCACGCCGGGCATCGTGCCGGAGTGACCCAGAGGGGCGGCCGTGGCCTGTGTTAACAGGAATACAATGCCGGTGATCAGCGCGACCAGCGCTGCGGCAAGGCAGAACCAGCTGCCCAGCCCTTTATTTTTCAAGCCTTTATTCATCGGGTTCCACCTCCATCAATTCTTTTTGGCGGCACGATTCTTCCGCTTTTCCTCGGAGAAAACGTCCGTATAGGTATGCAGCACATACATCACAACAGCGGCAACGGCCAGCGCGCAGAACACAACATCGAGAGCGCGCAGGGTCGTCTGCCACCACGGGGCTGCGTCGGAAACGACAACATCCTCCGCGCCGGAGCCGCCCATAGAGGACTGCAGCATGATGTAGTACAGATAATGGTTGGAGTCGATGACCTTCTGCAGCAGGTCGCCGTCATCGGTGCTGGTGATCAGCTTCTCGATTTCGGTCGGGCGGGCAGTATCCAGACAGAAGATGTTGTTGCCAGCCATCAGCATTTCGGGGGCGGAGGAATACTCGGACGCGGTCAGCGCATCGTCGATGATGTAGCCGCCGTAGTTCCACTCATCGCGCAGGATGTGCTGGATGCCCTGGCTGGCAGCGGCGTACATAACGCCGATACGGTTGTAAGCGGTCATAACGCCGAGAGAATCGCCCTCAGCCAGAGAACCCTCAAAGGCGCGCATATAGATCTCGCGGATGGACTGCTCGTTCGCAAAGGTGGAGATGCCCTGACGACCGGCTTCCTGCTCGTTCAGGAAGAAGTGCTTGACCGTACCGATCAGACCCTTGTTGCGCATACCGTGGGAAACGGCCTTGGCAGCATAGTAGCTGAGAACGCCGTCCTCGGAGAAATACTCCGAGGTACGACCGGAGTAGGGAGAGCGCAGGGTGTCCGCGCCGGGCGCGTAGGCGATGGGGATGGACGCATACAGCGCATCCTCGCCGTACATCTCGCCAAAGCGGGTCTGCACATCGTGGTCCCAGGTTGCGCCGACGATGGGCAGCGTAGCCCAGCCGGTGCAGTTGCGGCGGTCGCCGTACTTAAACTGACCGTTCATGCCCTCGGGACCATCGACGATGGTGCAGCCGGGCTTGTTGACAGCCTTGACAGCCTTGATGCCCTTGGAGTCGCCCATGTTGATGAGCAGATCGCTCAGCGTCAGCTGAGAAAGGAAGTCGTTCCACTTCGGGTCGTCGAAGGCAACGCCGATCATATCGCTGAAGTTGATCTTCTCATCCAGCTCCACGCCGAGGTTGAAGTCGGAAACGCTCTTGGCGTCGGTTGCCTTGGCGTAGGTCTGCATATTCAGACCGTTGTACAGCTTATCGTTGACCGTCAGGGTCTCCAGCGTGGTGGGGTAGGTCGTATCCCACGCGCTGCGGGACAGGTAGGTGATTTTTTCGTCATCGTTCGCCCAGTAGTTCACATCGGCGTCGTCGAAGGTATTCGTGACTTCCACATCGCTGTTGTAGCGGGAGTTGCTGTACTTTTCGGTGTCGACCTCGGTGTTGGGGGCGGTCCATGTGGCCACGGCGGCGGTGTTGCCGGTGACGACATTGCCGTCCCGATCAATCAGCTTGCCCGCAACGGCGTCACCGCACTTGGCGGCCAGCACATTGTTCAGTGCCTCGTGTGCGCCGTTGCCAACGGCGAAGTAGTAATCGCCCGCATCGAGGATGTAGCCCTTCGCGCCGTTGGCGTCATAGGATGCGAGGAAGTAGCCGGGCACATCGACCGTGACAGTCTCGGATGCACCTGCGGCCACCTCGATTTTGTCATAGCCCAGCAGCTGGATCGAGGACTTTTCGACGTTGTTCTGCTTGTCGTAGTCGGTGTAGGGGGTCTGTGCGTACAGCTCCACCGTAGCCTTGCCGTCCCTGTCGCCGGTGTTGCTCACCGTGACGGTCGCCGTGAAGGTGTCGGTGTCGCTGTTGTAGTCCAGCTTGTCAAGGTTGTACTCATAGGTCGTGTAGGACAGACCGTAGCCGAAGGGGAAGCAGACCTCCTCGGCGTAGTTCCAGCCGTCGGTCGAGGCTTTGGTGCCAACCGTGGAATCGGCGTTGCCCTGACCGAGGATGGTGTCCTCGTAGCGGGTCTCGTAGTAGCGGTAGCCGACGTAGATGCCCTCGTTATAGCTGACAAAGCTGTCGCCTGCCGCGCGGGGCGTTTTGCTGCCGTAGTTGTAGGCGTGCAGACCGAAGTTTTCGGCGCTGGGCGCGGACAGGGAGTTGGCGGCAAAGGTGGCGGTGGTGTGACCGGAGGGGTTGACCTCACCGGTCACAACGCGGATGGCGCCGGGCATACCGTAGAAGCCGGGGTTGCCGACCCACAGCACGGCGTCAACATTGTACTCGTCCAGCCAGTCCATCTCCATCGCAAAGACGGAGTTCAGCAGGACCACGGTTTTCTTGAATTTGCCGGAGTCCTTGATTTTCTGGAAGATCGCCTTCTCGTTGTCGTCCAGCTCCAGCATACGCTTGCCCTCGTCGTTGACCATCGCAAGGTCGTTGCCCTCGGTGGCAAAGCGGGACAGCGTAACAAACGCGACATCGCCGTAGGACGCAAACGAGTCGGTGACACTGCCGGTGAACAGCGCCGGGTCATATTCTCCCACGCTGGAAACGCTTCTTGCTTTCGGCGCTTCGGCGGAAGCGTAGGCGTCCAGCACGGTTTGGTTCACGTTGAAGCCGGCATCCTGCAGGGCGTCAACGGGGGTTTTCTGGTAATCCGGGTTCGTGGAGGAACCGCCTGCCGTGCTGCGGAACACCGGGTCGATGCTGCCGCGGCCAAAGACCGTGACATTGCGCTCAGACTCGGAAAGCGGCAGGGCGTTGTTGCGGTTGTAGAGCAGCACGCTGCCCTCTTCTTCTTCCTGCTCACAGAACTGATAAGCGGCTTCGATGTACTTTGCGTAGCTTGCATCAGACAGGGTGCCGTCAGCGGAGAACTCCGTGCCGCCGTAAGATGCGCCAGCGCCTTCGATGCCGAGTGCATGGTTGACTTCACCTTCCTGCTGGAACGCAATAGTCGTTCCGGTCAGGACAAGGTTGGCCACCAGCACAGCCGCGCCGGACAAGCCCAGCCAACGGCGGGACTTGCTTGAGGTTTCCTTTTGTGCCATAGGTTTTTCTCCTTCCTAAACTGTCACAGATGAATGATCCGATGCGCTTGCTGCCAAGGGCTGTGCACTTCCCTTTTGCAGAAACTTTTCGTATCTTTTTCACAAAGCTATCATAAAGGGAAGCGTTGACCGGGTCAATGGAGTTGGCGTAAATGTCAAAAAACACGGCACGAATGACAAGGCAACACCGCATAAAAAGCAAAGCGACCGCCTTTCGGCAGTCGCTTTTGGGTTATGCAGTTTCTTTTTGGCTTTTCCCGCAGGGGAAAGTGACCACCAGATAAAAAATCGAGTCCTCCACAAAGCAGTCTGCCGTGCCGCCGTACAACTCGGCAATGCTTTTGATGCTTTTTATGCCGTAGCCATGCTCCTCGGTATCCTGCTTGGTTGTGACGATAGCGCCGTCCCGCAGCGTCGGCGGCGCGGGGGTGTAGTTCTGCACGCGGATGACCGCCATGTCACGGCAGCGGCTGATGTCCAGCGTGATGACCCGCTTAGACGCATCGTTTACCTGCGTCAGACACTCAATGGCATTGTCCAGCGCATTGCCCAGCAGGGAGTAAATATGGTAGTGCTTCATATCCGCCAGACAGCTGCCGTCTGCCGAGCAGACCAGCTGAATATCTGCCTGCCCGCAGAGTGCCGACTTTTGGGTCAGTGTAATGTCCAGCGCCTTATTCCCGGTGAAATAGCGCAGGTTCAGGTTGTCCATCTCTTCTTCCAGACGGGCGCGTTCCTCATCCGTGGCGTGGGAGTACTGCTGTTTCAGGTCATGGTAGCGGATGTTGATTTTTTCCATGTCCTTTTTTGCCTGTTCATACTGCTGCTTGTCACATTCCAGCAGATGCTCCAGCATTTCATTCTCGTGTTCCAGACTCTTGATGCTGCAATTTGAAAATTCCAGCGCCAGAATCGTGATGGCAAACAGGATGCAGAACGCGTTCAGCGCCAGATAGGCGGTCAGGTAGGACTCTGCGCTGCTGTCCAGAACATCCTCCAGCACAACGCTCAGGCAGACCGCGGCAATCAGGAAAAAGCCGGAGTAAAGCACCGTCTTGACATTGTCAAACAGCAGGCGCCCGCGCCGGATGCGCCGGGTGAGCAGCTGGTAGATGACCAGACAGACCACAAGGTTGCTGAAAAGCAGAATGACAAAGTGGACGAGGCTGTCCGTGCGCCCATGCAGAAGCAGCCAAATAATAGGCATATACGCCAGCTTGCTGGCAATGTGCTGCACCGCGTAGGCACAGGTTGTATAAAACAGGGCGTGCAGCGGGCTGCAGTCAAAGCTGAACCATATCAGACCAAACAGAACCGCCGTATATAGCAGCAGTTTTGCCCACTGCGGCAGAAATGTCAGGGTGTCCGTCAGCGCAAGAAAGACCCATACACCCGCCGCCAACCGCGGAACGAAGCAGCTGCGGCGCTGCCCCCACGGGACAAACAGGCCAGCGCCTAGAATCATACCCAGCTGGACTTGCTGGTTCAGCATCCAATTTATGACCGGCACGGGTCTTCCCACTCCTTTTTTGCCATATATCGAGAGAATGCTTCGGTGAAGGCGTCCTTGTAAGTGCGCCCGATAGGCAGTGCCGCCCCGCCGATATAGACATTCATACGGCTTACCGCCGTGATACAGCGCAGGTTCACAAGATAACTGGCGCTGCATCGTACAAAGCCGTAGGGCGTCAGCTGCGCCGCGATTTCCTGCATCGAGCCGCGGTTTTTGATAATCTCGGTCTTACCGTCCCCGCCGCACAGGTTGTACAGCAGGTCGTGCTGGCGTACCTCCACATAGGCGATTTCCGCTGCATCCAGCAGCCGCATCACGGTGCCGTCCTTGACGACAATGTGCGGCGGCGCGGCCTTTTGACCGGCGCGCTTTTGCAGCGCCTTCAGTGCCCGCGTCATGTACATATGGAAGGAGTACCACTGTATCGGCTTTACAATAAAGCCCAGCGCGCCGACACTGTACCCGTTCAGCGCGAATTGCTGCAAATTCGTGCAGAAAATGAGGATGACGTCTTGATCTGTCTCCCGGATTTTTTCGGCCAGTTCCATGCCGGACATCTGCGGCATATCAATGTCGAGAAATAAAATGTCAAAATCACGGTCCTGCGCCGCCAGATAGACCGCCGCACAGTCAAACTCCTGTACGTTCAGTTCTGTGCCGTTCTCCGCGCCAAACCGCGCCAGCGCCTGTTTCAGTTGGTCTCTTTCTTGTTTTTCATCGTCCACAATGCCGATTCGTATCACCGTGCGTTCCTCCCTCCGCGCAAGGTTCTATACAAGTATGATATACCCCCGAACGCAGCCGCGTCAACCTTTTACGAGCGAATCACCCAATTTTTTCAAGATATTTCCGGAACGCCGCGTGCTGGGTATGGAAGATTCCTGACCACCATTTGACCACTGCTGTGCAGAACCGAGGCACTCAGGGTATAGCAAGCGCGCCTTGACAAGCACACATGGGTGCGGTATCCTTTAAAAATAGTGTAATGGCTTGCGGCGCCGCCGGGGCAGACCAGCTTTTTATGGTCTGCTTTGTGGGGAAAGCTGCGCGGCAGCTAAATCACAATCAGGAGCAAGAGATGGAAATAAAGGAATATACTGAATTCAAGCAAAGCGAAGTCTTAGACCTCTACACGCAAGTGGGGTGGACTGCATATACCGAGAATATGCTCGCGCTGGAACGGGGGTATAAAAAATCCCTGCTTATACTGGCGGCATACGAAAATGATGAGCTTCTTGGCATTGTTAGAGCCGTTGGCGATGGGTTCACTATAATCCTTGTTCAGGATATTCTGGTATATCCAAAATATCAAAGACACGGTATTGGAACAGCCCTTCTCAAGGCCGTTCTTGATAAGTACTCAGATGTCCGGCAGCTTCAACTTGTAACGGATAACACCCCCAAAACTGTGGCCTTTTATAAATCACTTGGATTCTTGAATTTTTCGGAAATTGGATGCTGTGGATTTATGAGAGCTTAACATTTCCGTTTTACCGCGCAGTGCCGGTCATCGACTGCCCCTGCAGCCATCGCTGTGGCAAGCTGCGCGGTGCGCATATATGCGTCCCCTGCAAGCTTGCCGGGAGTTGCAGATACATCAGGTCAGACTGTCGAAAAACCACCTTATCCCCGGATAAGAATATCGTCTTTGTTGCGGATTCGTAGGGGCGGGACTCTGCTCCGCCCGCCGACCTGATGTAGCAACGCTTTTTCGGGAAAGTTTCTCACATGGCAAACGGCCACGGGCGGAGCAGAGCCCCGCCCCTACCGCGTTTTTTGACAAACTGACATCAGGTGTCATAGAGGATATACATATGCTGAACAACAAGGAATTTGACCTTTGGGCGGATGGGTATGACAAAGCGGTCGGCCTTTCTGATGAGGGAAACACCTATCCCTTTGCCGGATACAAAAAGGTGCTCGGGTTCATTTTTCAGACCATAATGGGATCAGAAAATGCCGTTGTGCTGGATATTGGGTTCGGAACAGGCACATTGACAACCAAACTGTACGAGCACGGCTGCTCCATCTATGGGCAGGATTTTTCATCAAGAATGCTTGCTTTGGCATCCGAAAAAATGCCAAACGCACATTTATATCAGGGGGACTTTTCAAAAGGGCTTGTTGAGCCTTTGCGAAGCTGCCGCTATGATTATATTGTTGCGACATACTCGCTGCATCATTTGACGGATGCGCAAAAGAAAAACTTTCTTTCAGACCTGCGCGGCTATTTGAAGGAGAACGGCAAAATCATCATCGGTGATGTTGCCTTTGAAACACGCGAGGCTTTAGAACAGTGCAAACGCAAGGCCGGTGACGCATGGGATCCTGATGAAATCTACTTTGTCGTTGAAGAGCTGCGAAAGGATTTTCCGGTTCTTTCCTTTACACAAATGTCCGATTGTGCAGGCGTCCTGATGTTAGGCTGACAATCACGCTTTCGCCGCGCCGCCCGATTTTTGGAAGAAAAGGTAGCATAGCAATGAATCATCTGGTTATGACATCCCTGCTTATGGTGGCAACACATATCGCCTGCTTTGCCGCAATGACCGAGCGGAAGTATTCGGCCAAAAAGACCGCGCTGCTCTACGGGCTTTACGCCGTGTTTTTTATCGTATGGGCCTTGCTGGCGTTTATGCTGCTGGGCAAGACCTCCCCGCATGTGATCCCCTTCTCGTTCGTGGGCACCATCGTACCGGGCGTTGCGCTGTTTTTGTACACCTCGGCCGACTCCTTCAGCAAAAAGCTGTTCCTGATCCTCACCTATGCAAACATCTTCTGCATCATACTCTGTCTTTCGGTTTTGCTGTGTGACAGCCTGCTGCCGGGCCTATCAAGCGTTGGGCAGATATACGCGCGCAGCATCGTGCGCACGGCGCTGTACATCCCGGTGGCCCTGCTGTATCTGCGCTATGCGCGCCCGTATATGCGCACGGTGCCGGGGGACAAAAGACGAACATGGTATTCCATCTCGCTTGTATCGGCGCTGTTTTTATTTGTGTTTTCATTGCTGGTCGCACTCATCATGCGCGATCCGCGCGACACCGTATATTCCATGCTGTTCGGCACGACCACGGTGATTTTCATTGCCGTTCTCTGGGTCGTATTCGGCACGATCCAATCCATGAGCGCCGAGGCGCGGATGGAGCTGATCAGCCAAAATGTGCAATACCTGCAGGGGCAGCTTGCCACCGCGCGGGAAAACGCCATGGCAGCCAAGGCCATGCGCCATGATTTCCGGCATCATATGCAGAATCTTGCGCTGCTGCTCCGGCAGGAAAAGCCGCAGGAGGCTGAGCATTATATTGAGGAATTTATCCACAGTCTGGACACCGCAAGCCAGATCGATTTTTGCCCGCATGTCACGGTCAACGCCATTCTGAACAATTTTTACAGCCGCACGCAGAAAGATGGCATCGCCGTTTCGGTGACAGCCGAGGTGGCCGAGGATACGGCGATCGCCGACATGGACTTTGTGGCGATCCTTTCCAATCTGCTGGAAAACGCGCGCAACGGCTGTGCGGCGTGCGGCTCCCACGGAAAGATCACGGTAAGCATCCGCATAAAAAAGGGAAAGCTCGTGATCGTGTGCAGCAACCCCTGTGCCCCCGGCCTTGTGATCGTGGATGATATGCTCGAGCCGAAGGGCACCGGCATTGAAAGCATCCTGATGGCGGTCGATAAATACGACGGCAACATCCGCTATCACCTGCAGGACGGCATCGTGACGGCCAGCCTTGTCCTGAACTGCTAAGGCAACACCGCAGCCCCGACGGGCACAAAAGCATAACCGAGTTTCGCGGAGG
>ERZ869979.450-NODE-450-length-12616-cov-4.084058_pt1 | contig 12616 bp, 10 predicted proteins | sample MGYA00521269_ERZ869979 | MGnify/ENA primary metagenome ERZ869979 (study PRJEB32232, sample SAMN07284974) | human gut metagenome | biome: human-associated habitat; material: feces | host: Homo sapiens | place: Tanzania | collected 2014-04-05 ... | reverse complement strand
AAGGCCGGCATGCCGCGTGGTGTCTGCACAGAGAGCTGGGTGCTTGAGCACAAGGATGTGATCCAGTCTCTGCAGAAGGCATACATCGAGGCAGGAAGCAATATCATCTATGCGCCTACCTTCGGCGGAAACCGCATTAACCTCACCATGCATGGACTGGAGGATCAGATTGAACAGATCAATCATACTCTGGCCGGCTATTCAAAGGAGATCGCACCTGAGGGTGTTTTTGTAGCAGGTGATATCACCACCACCGGCAAGATGATGGCACCGGCCGGCGACATGACCTACGAGAAGGCCTTCGAAGTCTATCAGGAACAGATCGGCTATCTCCGTGATGCAGGTGTGGACCTGATCGTAGCGGAAACCATGATCAATATCGAAGAGACACTGGCTGCTGTAGACGCCTGCCAGAGTGTCTGCGAGCTTCCTATCATCTGTACCGTGACGGTAGAAGCAGACGGAAGTATCTTCAGCGGCGGCAATGCCGTAGAGGCTGCTATGTCCCTCGAAGCTGCCGGTGCCAGTGCAGTCGGCATCAACTGCTCTGTTGGTCCGGATCAGCTGGTATCTGTTGTCCGTAATATCAAAGAGAATGTTTCCATTCCGGTTATCGCCAAACCGAACGCGGGAATGCCGCAGATCGATGATCTTGGTAATGCCGTTTACAGCATGACACCTGCTGATTTTGCAGGTTACATGAAGGTACTTGTTGAAAACGGAGCTTCTGTAATCGGCGGATGCTGTGGTACCACACCGGAATTTATTTCAGAAACTGCCCAGGTGCTTGGACTTCGATAACCGTCCTGCAGCTATTTTGTTACGAGTAAGCAGTAAAACGAACGAATTGTAAATATACAAAAAATCCTGAGAATCCTATGTGAAATATAAACATAGAAATTCTCAGGATTTTTATTTGACTGGATACTATTTCTCTGACCGTCGGTTTGCCGCGTCCGAATACGCCGCACGGATTGCCTTCCGTACAGGAAGTACGCAAGCCGGCACAACGGAAAGTCCGTCCACACCCATCTGGATAAATTTCTCTGTGAGATTGGAATCTGCTGCCAGCTCCCCACATATGTAAACATTACATCCGGATTTATGTCCTGCTTCTGTCACCATCCGGATCATCTTCACAAGCGCAGGATGATGGTCATTGTATTTGTTTTTCAGAAGAAGATTCTGCCTGTCCATAGCCAGGGTATACTGGGTCAGGTCATTGGTTCCAAGGCTTAAGAAATCCACACGTTTTCCCAGTTCCTCGCTAATCATAACTGCAGCCGGTGTTTCGATCATGATTCCGGTACGGATATTTTTGTAGGGAATATTCTTCTCATCCAGGCCTTTTTTGACCTCCTGGATCAGTTTTTCGATCTCATCCAGTTCTTCCTCCGATGTGATCATCGGATACATCAGACTGATGTTTCCATAGGCACTTGCCCGGTAAATGGCACGAAGCTGGGCTTTGAACATTTTTTTCCGGTCAAGGCAAAGTCGGATACCGCGGTTTCCCATCATAGGATTGACTTCATCCGGGATGGCCATATATTCTGCCTGCCGGTCTGCACCCAGATCTACGGTACGGATCACAACCGGACGGCCTTCCATATCCTCCGCTACCTTCTTATAAGCACGGAACAGCTCGTTCTCTCTTGGATAATTTTCTCTTCCAAGATACTGAAATTCACTTCGAAGGAGACCGATGCCTGTAGCTCCGTAATAAAGAACCGTATTCAGATCATCCAAATTTCCGATGTTGGCCAGAAGTTTTATCTGTTTTCCATCGGCTGTGATATCCTCCTGATTACGAAGTCTTAAGAGTTCTTCCCGTTCTTCCATATCTGCCCTGTGGCGGATCTCATATTCTTTCAGAAGTTCCGGTTCCGGATCAATATACAGAGTTCCTGTATATCCATCCACAATGGCCATATGGCCGTCCCACTCCTTCTGTATCTCCACTTCCACCAGTGTAGGCACTGCCATGGATTTCGCCATAATCGATACATGGGAAATGATTGATCCCTGATGCATGACTATTGCCAGAAGGCTGGATTTGTTCATCTCCAGAAGTTCATTTGGGGAAAGCTGCTCTGCCGCAAGGATCACCGGCTCATCTCCCAGATTGATCCTTGCATGGGAGCCACCCATGGCGCCGATCAGCAGCTCGGAGATCTCCCTGATATTTTCGATCTGTTCTTTGACAGCCTCGTCCTCCAGCTTGCGGAACACATTGGCAAGCTCATCCCTGGTTGTCTGGACTGCGTAAGCTGCGCTGACCTTTTCTGTCGTGATCATGCTTTCCACTGCCCGCTGGAAGCTTCCGCCGCTTAAAAGCTTCAGCTGACGCTTCAGGGTCAGCTCCTGCTCTTTTGGGAGGGGTGCTCCGTTTTTATACATATGCTGGATCTGGGTCTTTACTGCTGTCCTTGCATGGTCCAGACGATCCAGCTCTTTTTTTACATTGTCTACCATAGACTGACGGATCTGGTATTCGCCCCTGTGGTAATACAGTATTTTTCCAATGGCTATTCCGGAAAAAGCGGATGTGCCTTTGTATATTTCCACCTGAAAAACCCCCTTACTGGTCTGTCCGCCTTAATCGCAGGCAGCTTTAAATTCTGTCCAGATCTTATTGTATTCCTGCTCTGCTTCCTGGCTTACGTTCTGCACGATCTCGCCTTTAGTCACATCATCCGGCACAACCAGGTTCTCATCTACCAGATCATCTGCTGCCTTGTTTGTGTTGTAGTAACCTACAGAATTGATGCATTTTGCAGTTACTTCCGGCTGCAGGATATAGTTGATAAATTCATTGGCAGCCTCCGCATTCGGTGCCTCACTTGGGATAAAGGTTCCAAGAATACCAAATCCAAGACCTTCCTCCGGATAAACCATCTTCAGGTCCGGGTTATCCTTCAGCGCCTGTGTTACCTGGGATGTGTAGAGGAATGCCACACTTGCCTCTCCATTGAGAAGTGCATTCTGTGTATTATCATCCTGGATCATACGGATATTCGGTGCAAGCTCCTTCAGTTTCTCACCGGTCTTGGCAATCACATCCACATCCTCTTCATTCATACTCTCACCCATGGAAAGCTGTGTGATTCCGGCAATTACACGGTAATTTCCGATGATCGCCACGCTGTCTTTCAGGGATTCATCCCAGAGATCTTTGTATCCTTTGATGTCGATATCTACCTGATCCGGATCATAAACGATCAGCGGGATTCCTGCACCGTATGGTACGGTGTACTCGTCATCCGGATCATAAAACTGTCCCTGGAAAAGCGGATTGATGTTTCCGAAATTGGTAACCGTATCCTTGTCGATCTTCTGGACAAGTCCTTCTTTTACCGCACTGTCGATAATGTAATCATCTGCAATTACCACATCGTAATCGCCGCCTTTTGCCTGGGAAAGTTTCTCAAGCATAGTCTCATCGGTATCAAAGTTAGAGTAAACAACCTTGGTTCCTGTTTCTTTTTCAAAATCATCCAGCACTTCCTGTGGAACCATTCCGTCCCATGTGTAAAGTACCAGTTCATCTTTATCCTTTGCACTGACGCTGACACCTGTTACCATAGATGCTCCAAGTGCCGCACATAACATGATCGCTGCCGATTTTTTTGCTTTCATAGAACCTCCTTCATGTCTCTCTCTGACGTCTTGTTATTTTGCTTTTACCTTGGTCCAAAGCTCTGCGAATTTCTGCTTGATCTTTGGCTTCTGGTATCCGAAGATTTCATTCTTTGGGTTGTCGATCTGCGGAATATAGGAATCAATTCCCTCATAAGTTCCGTTTTTCATCTCCTCGAACGCACTCTTTACAGTAGAAGTATATCCTACTTCTTCGGTATTGGAAAGAGCATTTTCATCATCCAGCATAAAATTGATGAACTCATGAGCCAGATCTACCTCATTACAGTCCTTGGTGATGACCATCGCATCATACCAGGTATTGGTTCCCTGCTTTGGAGTGTAATAATCAAGATCCGGATTCTCACTGATGATATAAGAAGCGTCACCGGAATAAACCACTGCCATTGCTTTGTTTCCGGAAATCATATTATCGATCACATCATCTCCTGCATAGATCGGATCCATGGTATCACGCTGGTTGATCAGCCATTCATAAGCTTCCTGAATCTCACCCAGATCTGTGGTATTCATGGAGTATCCAAGTGCTTTCAGGGCGATCATAAAGGAATCTCGTTCGGAATCGTACATGTAAAGATTTCCTTTATATTTCTCATCGGTAAGAACATTCCAGCCCTCTCTATCCAGATCTTCCTGTGATACTACATTCTTATTGTAAAGGATTCCCACGGTTCCCCAGAAATACGGACAGGAATAGCGGTTGCCCGGATCATAGTCCTTGTTCTGTACTTCAGGGAGAAGATTCTTCTTATTTGGAATCTTTTTCCAGTCAATAGACTGAAGGTATTCTTCCTTGATCAGCCTCTCGATCATATAATCAGAAGGTACCAGAACATCGTAGGTCTCACCGCTGGCAAGTTTTGTATACATCATCTCGTTGGACTCAAACGTCTCATAGACAATGGTACAGTTATACTGTTTTTCAAATTTGTCGATCAGGTTCAGATCCATATATTCACCGGCATTATATACACGGAGTACATGGCTTCCCTGGCTTACAAGCGTCCATTTTCCAAAAACGACCACCAGGATCACAGCCGTAACTGCTGCCACGATCTTTCTTGTTCTCGGATTCATCTTCTTTACTGTAGAATCCTGAAGCTTCGGCAGTATCAGATTTGCAAACAGCAATACCAGTACGATCACCACGATCACGAGCGTTGACAGTGCGTTGATGGTCGGATTGATACGCTTCGTCATATTATATACAACGATGGAGATATTTTTTACTCCATTTCCGGAAACAAAATAGGAAATTACGAAATCGTCAAAAGACATGGTAAATGCCAGAAGCGCTCCCGCAAAAATTCCCTCTTTGATCATAGGCACGATAACTTTTGTAAGGGCCTGATATGGCGTTGCACCAAGATCCATCGCCGCATTGGCCAGGTTAGGGTCCAGGTTTCGCACCTTCGGATATACACTGGTAATTACATAAGGCGTACAGAACGCGATATGTGCCAGCAGCATGGTCAGATAACCTTTCGTCATTCCCAGAGAAGAAAACAGAAGCATCAGACCGATAGCTGTTACGATCTCCGGGTTCAGGATCGGAAAGTTATTGATGGTAAGGACCATCTCCTTCAGCACCTTTCTGGATTTTGAAAGTCCGATGGCTGTGATGGTTCCAAGCACTGTGGAAATAACGGTTGCCAGAATTGCCACTGTGACCGAAACATAAACTGCCTTACTGATCTCCATGTTGTTTATCAGCTCCCCGTACCAGCGCAGGGAAAATCCTGTAAATCTGGTCAGGGACTTGGATGAGTTAAAGGAAAAAATCATAGTCACAAGGATCGGCAGGTAAAAAAATGCCAGACACAGCACTACATATAATTTTGAAAATATGGTATTTTTTCTTTTCATCTCCTGCCTCCTTTAATCGTCCTGGGTGTCCATCTTCTTCATCAGGCTCATAAAGATCAGGATGATCACTGCCAGGATCAGAGAGATGGCACTTCCAAAGTTCCAGTCACCTACGGAAATAAACTGTGACTCGATCAGGTTACCGATCAGCATGTACTGACCGCCGCCAAGAAGCTTCGGAATAACGAAAGTTGAGATGGACAGAAGGAATACCATCATAACACCATTGACCACACCTGGCATGGAAAGCTTCCAGGTGACTTTCCAGAAGGTCTGGAATGGATTGGCCCCAAGGTCATTGGCCGCCTCGATCAGTGATTTATCCATTTTACTTAAAGAAGTATGGATCGGAATGATCATAAACGGCATGAAGTTACAGACAAGGCCCACAATAACCGAAAAATCTGTATACATCATGGTGATCGGTGAAATTCCCAGCATTTTCAGAAGGTTGTTCACCAGACCATTGTCTGAAAGAATATTCATCCATGCATAAGTACGAAGGAGCATGTTGATCCACATGGGGATCGTAACCATAAGGATGAGAAAACTCTGCACCTTCTCGGAGTATTTGGAAATAATATATGCCAGCGGATATCCGCACACAAGACAGATCAATGTGGTCAGGATACCCAGGCGAAAAGATTTCAAAATAACACTTAAATAAGTAGTTTCCAGGAATTTTGCAAAATTCGCCCATGTAAAATGTAAAGTCAGAACTTCATTTCCATCTGAGGTAAATGCATAAAGTACGATCAGGATCAGTGGTACCACGATCAGGATCGAAGCCCAGATGATGTACGGCTTGATCAGATGTTTGAACTGTTTCATTAGTATCCTCCCATTCTGCACATAACATGGATATCCTCAGGACCAAACTTCAGTCCCACTTCACGTCCCACTTCTGCATAATCGGTAGTGTGCACCATGTATGTGCGAAGCTCCGTCTCGATCAGGATCTCATAATGCACGCCCTTGAACGTAATGTTCCGTACAGTTCCTCTGATCTTGGCCCGATCCGGTTCCACAATATCCAGATCCTCCGGACGGAGAACCACCTCAATGGCTTCGTTGTCCTCAAATCCCTTATCCACACATTCAAACTGGAAACCATCAAACTCTACCAGGAAATCTTTGATCATCGTTCCTTCTATAATATTGGATTCTCCGATAAAACCTGCCACAAAACGGTTTTCCGGCTCATTGTAGATGTCTGTCGGGCTTCCGATCTGCTGGATCTCACCGTTGTTCATAACAACTACGGTATCGGACATGGAGAGAGCCTCTTCCTGGTCATGGGTAACATAGATGAAAGTGATTCCTACTTCTCTCTGGATCTTTTTCAGCTCGATCTGCATCTGTTTACGGATCTTGGCATCCAGAGCTCCAAGAGGCTCATCCAGAAGAAGGACTTTCGGCTCATTGACAAGAGCTCTGGCAATGGCAACTCGCTGCTGCTGACCGCCGGAAAGAAGGGTGACGTCTCTTTTTTCGAAACCTTCCAGACCTACCATCTTCAGCATTCTTTTGACTTTCTGCTCAATGACAGTTTTATCTACTTTTTTCAGATTCAGGCCGAAACCGATATTATCCATAACATTAAGATGTGGAAACAGCGCATATTTCTGGAATACCGTATTGATCTCCCTTTTATATGGAGGAAGCTTGGAGATCTCAATGCCGTTAAACAGCACCTCTCCACCGCTTGGTTCCTCAAATCCTGCGATGATCCTCAAGGTTGTTGTTTTTCCACAGCCGCTGGGTCCCAGAAGCGTAAGGAATTCGTTTTCGTGGATATCCAGGTTGATTCCCCGGAGCACCTGCTGGTCATCAAAATTTTTTGTGAGATTTTTTAACTCGATCAGTTTATTGCTCATCTCTCTTATTCCCCTTCCCGCGTTTTCCCATGATCAGATACACGGCCAGCACAAGGAGGATCACTCCCAGCATCATAGTACAAAGTGCATTGATCTCCGGCGTAACGCCTGTTTTCATCTGTGTGTAAACTTTTATCGGCAGCGTGGATACACGCGGACCGGTCACAAAAATGCTGATCACCACATCATCCATGGACATGGCAAAAGCCAGCAGAGAGCCGGATATGACAGCCGGCATGATCAGAGGCAGGGTAATGTCCCAGAATGCCCGGAAAGAACCGGCGCCAAGATCTCTGGCTGCCTCTTCCAGGGACGGGTCCATTCCCACAAGCCGTGCTTTTACTTCCATTAAAATATAGGGCACGCAGAAAACCGTGTGTCCGATCAGAAGTGTCAGCATTCCAAATGGCAGGTTCAGCATATAGAAAAATGCCATCAGTACCATTCCCAGAATGATCTCCGGGATCATCAGAGGCAGAATGGAAATGTACTCCATCACCCCTTTTGTTTTCCAGTGGATCCTGGAAAGTCCTACAGCCCCCAGTGTTCCGATCACCGCAGATACCCCGCAGCTGGACACCGCCAGGATCAGACTGTTTTTCAATGCCTGGATCAGATCCCTGTCCTGAAACAGTTCCTGATACCATTTCAGGGAAAATCCGGTAAAACGCACCGGAAGTCTTGCTTCATTAAACGAAAATACCACTACCACGCCAATGGGCAGATACATAAGGAAAAACAGGATTCCCAGGTACAGTCCTGAAAGTTTTGAATTCTTTTTCATCCGATTCCCTCCAGTTCCTTCACATTGGTGATCTTCCTGTACAGTACGATCATCAGAGTGGTCAGTATCATCAGTACCACCGCCAGTGCCGCGGCAAAAGGCCAGTTATTCCCTCTTGTCATCTGCTCCTGGATCAGGCTTCCTACCAGTACGATCTTATTTCCGCCCAGGATATCCGCAATAAAAAACAAGCCCATAGATGGAATAAAGGTAAGGATCACTCCGGAAAGAAGTCCCGGCAAAGTCAGCTTAAAGGTAACACTCCAGAAAGCTTTCCATCTGCTGGCTCCCAGATCTCTGGCTGCCTCCACCAGTGACCAGTTCAATTTTTCCGCACTGGAATACACGGACAAAGCCATAAACGGTAGCAACACATAGATCATACCGATCACAATGGCAGGATAGCTGTACAGGATTTTTAAAGGCTCCTGAATGATGCCAAGTTTCATCAGCAGATAGTTCAAAAGACCCTTTTTCTGGAGAATGATGATCCAGCCGTACAGACGGATCAGGGAATTCACCCAGAAAGGCAGCATCAGAAACAGCATGGCAAGCTTCTTTTTCCCCTCGGAAAGCTTTGCCATAAAGTATCCGAATGGGTAGCCCACCAGACAGATGATCAAAGTGCTGGTAAGCGCAAGGCGGAAAGATCCCGTAAAGGTCTGCAGGTATACAGGCTCCAGGATCTGTTTGTAATTATCCAGAGTAAATTTCCAGTTCACGCCGTAGCCGCCGTCTGCTGTGGAAAAGCTCAGTGCGACTACATACAGAAGGGGCAGTGCAACGAAGATCAGTGTGAAGAGATACAGCGGCAGGATCATCCATACGGAGCCTGCGCCGCGCTTACGCATTGGTGCCTCCCTGGTCCACCAGCACGGCATCTGTGGGAAGAAAACAGCAGCGCACCTTTTCTCCTACGCTGACGTTTGTATCAATGCCATAACGACTTGCCACGATTTCTTGCCCTTCCGAAGTTTTCAAAACAACACGGAGCTGACCGCCGGCGAAAGTTTTTTCAATGACTTCGGCATTTAAGCCATAGCAGTCGTTATTTTCTTCAAAGCGAATATTTTCACTTCTTACCGCGATGGTGACCTTTTCTCCTTTTTGGGGCAGATATCCTTTATCAGATGTGGATGTAGTGTTCATTGATACTTTTACTTTTCCGGCGTCAGTTCTTACTGTGATCAGTTTGGAAATATCGCCTGTTTCCTCTGTACCAATATTTTCCACAACACCGGTAAGGATATTTGCATTTCCTACAAATGTCGCCACATAACTGGTCTTCGGATGGTTATAGATCTCATCCGGCGTTCCGATCTGTTCAAAACGGCCGTGGTTCATCACTGCGATCGTGTCAGACATGTTGATGGCTTCTTCCTGATCGTGGGTGATATAGATAAAGGTGATCCCCAGCTTCTTCTGCAGGCGTTTCAGCTCGTGCTGCATGGCACGCCTCAACTGCAGATCCAGTGCACCAAGAGGTTCATCCAGAAGAAGGACTTCCGGATTGTTTACAAGTGCTCTGGCTATAGCTACACGCTGGCGTTGACCGCCGGAAAGTTCTGACGGCTTCCGCTTCTCAAATCCGGAAAGCTGAACCAGTTCCAGCATTTCTTTTACTCTTCTACTGATCTCCGCTTTCGGCGTTTTCTTCAGTTTCAGGCCATAGCCAATATTATCTGCTACATTCATGTGGGGAAAAAGTGCATAATTCTGGAACACGGTGTTCACATTTCGCTGGTTCGGTTCCAGGGATGTCACATCTTTTCCGTTTAAGAAAACCTGGCCGGAATCAGGCTGCTCCAGACCTGCGATGATCCGCAATGTAGTGGTTTTTCCACAGCCGGAAGATCCCAGCAAAGTAACAAATTCTCCTTTTTTTGCTGTAAGACAGATGCTTTCCAGGACGTCCTCCCCTTCCTGGAAGCTCTTTTTTATATTTTTCAGTTCTAATGAAATTTCGGACATTTAGTTCTCCTTTTATTTATTATGATACAGATATCCGTACCCCGCAGGGAACCTCCCTGATTCGGTTAATTACTCATTCTCATGAAAATTATCCTTTATATACTGACAATAAGTTTCTTTATTAAATACCGGTTTAAATTCCTGGCAGATTTTTTTTGCTTCTTTTGCCTGATCGCAGAGAAGGCGATACGTAGTCAGTGCCAGCAGTTTGGCTGGTTTGATATAGGCCAGTTCTTCATCTATGATCTGAAAATCTGCTCCATGGAGTTTTCCCTCAAATCCTCCGAACGTAAAATTCAACACTGGGAACAAATGGGTCATATCTCCCACATCCGTACAGGCATTGTTAAAATCTTCCGGTTTTGAGCACCGGTATGTCGCATCCAGAAGCTTTATGGATTCCTCCATCACTTTATCCGCGCCTCTGTGCAGGATCGGCATATATCCCTGAAGCGGTTCTCTTTCGATCGTACCACCAAAGGCATAGGCAGCTCCGTCATAAGCGCGGTCCATTTTTTCCTGTGTTGCACGGATCGCATCCAGGGAAGCCGCACGGACTTTTGTTTCGATTACCGCCTCGTCCGGAACCGCATTAATCACATCCCCGGCTTTTCGGATCACATTGTGAAGGCGCACATGGTCTTCCTCCCGAAAAGTTTCCCGCATCAACCCCATCATCTGAATGGCACTGGAAGTAATGCTTAAGGCATTCACTCCATCCCATGGATCGATGGCTGCGTGCGCGGCTTTTCCTCTTACTGTGACACGCTCTGCGGAAAATCCGTTGCATGCCGCATTTCCCAGGTAAAAATCTTCTTCTACCGGCATCATGTGCACGTGTGTGGTCAAAATAATGTCTGAATGATCAAATTCTCCAAGCCGGATCAGCTCACTTTTTCCAGATGCCGGGAATCCGATTCCTTCTTTTCTAAGACGTACACGTTTGTCTGCATCAATATATTCTTCCGCCGGAACGGCAAAAAAAGATACGGACCCAGACAGAGAGGCTTGAACCTCCTCATTGGTCAGTGCCAATGCTGCGCCGATCATGGCTGCAATCTGTGCGTGGTGTCCGCATGCATGTGCTGTCCCGTTAACGGGATCAGCCATCGGATGCGACTTACATCCGATAGCGTCTAGTTCTCCGATAATCGTAATATTCGGTCCGTCCTGTTCCATCCACTCTGCACGAACCCCTGTGCGTGCAAGTCCTCCATGTACACGAAGTCCCAGACCACGCAAAAAAGCCGCTACATGTGCGGCTGTTCTTTCCTCATAAAATCCCGGTTCCGGATGACTCTGGATATCCTTCGCAAAGGCTATGATCTCATCTCTGTGTTCATCTATAGTCTGAATGATCTTTTCTTCAATATGATTCATGTCTTATAACCTCCATTTTCCGCAGGTTAAGCTATATGATATCATAAAACAGTTGGTTTGGAAATAGATATTTTTTGGAGATATTTCGCCACTCCGTCGTTTTCATTGGAGCCGATGACCCCAGTTGCCACAGCTTTCAGTTCATTTACTGCATTTTCCACTGCATAGGCTTCATCCGCTATTTCAAACATATCAATATCATTTTTTCCATCACCAAAAACAACTAATCTGTCACATTCCAGTTTTTGTTTTAACTGCAAAGCAGCCTGCGCTTTAGATGCTTTTTGCGGCATGATCTCCAGCCACTGCTCTCCTGTATAAATATCTTCCTGATAAACAACGTGATATTTATTTTTGTATTTATGATAAAATGGTTCCAGCTTCTCCGGCTTATCAATGCAGGTGATATAAAAAAGATCTCCATACATCAGTTCAGACTCTGTAGTTACAATATTCGTACGTTTGTCGCCCTTCCGGCTGTTTAAAAATGTCTGCATTCCACTTGTTGCCTTTGCCGGTATATAAGAAAACTTTTCAATATTATTCTGATATGAATATATGATCGGATATATTTCGTGTGCAAAAAGATCTCTCAATACATCATATATGTCTTCTTCAAAATAATTGGCAATAAGGATTTCCTCTGTTATATTATCTTTCACAAATGCCCCATTGTATATAATAAGAGGGAAATGTGTGTTAAGGCCTTCTGTTACTTTTTTTGCCGTATTTAAGGAACGAGCTGTTGCATAGGAAAATAACATGCCTGAAGAAGTTAACGCATTGATTGTTTTTATTGTATATGGGGATAAAGTTTCATTTTTTCGTAAAAGAGTTCCATCAAGATCTGATACGTATAATGTTTTCATAAATAAATCCTTTCGTTTTGCTGTGGACTGTAGATAGAGAAAATTTTTCAGTTGACAGGGAAATTGATGATAACATATTTTTTTATTATAGCACAAAAAAAGTGGCTGTTTAAGCCACTTTCTTACGATTGTATATTCAAAACTACATACATGCTTTGTTGATGGTTAATCGTTTTTGAATCAAGTTTTACCTGCGTGCCGATTTGTAG
>ERZ869979.449-NODE-449-length-12618-cov-4.678016_pt1 | contig 12618 bp, 11 predicted proteins | sample MGYA00521269_ERZ869979 | MGnify/ENA primary metagenome ERZ869979 (study PRJEB32232, sample SAMN07284974) | human gut metagenome | biome: human-associated habitat; material: feces | host: Homo sapiens | place: Tanzania | collected 2014-04-05 ... | reverse complement strand
CAAAAGAAATGAAAATTATGACAGAAGATGAATTTTTGGATAGACTTGCCTCTTCTAGAACTCAATCTAGAGAAGGAAAAGTAATAGATGCAGATATAGCAATAGATAGCATTAGAAATAAATATGGATTATAAGGTGATATTTACTGAAAATGCAATGGAAGATATGGATTCTATTGTAGAATACCTTCTTTTTCACTGCGTAATAAACAAGCAGCCTGTTATTTTATCGATTCTGTTGAAAATAGAAAATTCGTATTAAGTAATTCTGCTGAGTCATTTCAACTGTGTTTGAATGCTAGACTTCGAAGCTTGGGGTATCGAAGATTAAATTTAGATAAAACCAAATATTTCTTATTGTACCGTACTGAAAATTCAACAGTTTTTGTGGATTGTATTTATCATCAATTCCAAGATTACGAAAATACAATTAAATAATTTTTCTACTAGACGAGTTACACTCGTCTTTTCTAGTTATAGCCTCTATTCTACAAATGAAGGGTCATCGATTGCTTATTTAACGAAAGAAAAGAATCGTTCTTCGATCTTTTGAAGTATGATGCATGCTAAAATGTACCAATTCAAACACAAATTGGTTTCATATTAAAAAGCAGTACTTAGTACTGCATATAGGCCTATTTTTCAACCCATTTCATCCTGACATCTTTTCCACGATGAGCTAATCCAATATAAACAACATTCCCCTTTAAATCAAACGAATAATTTTTAGATTGAATCTGTTTAACTGCTTCATTTGACAAATGATCAAGTTCAGATTCTAAATCTTTAGAATTTTCTTTTAAATATTTAAATTCCAACACAAATGAAGTCGATTCTTTATATTTTGCCTTTAAAACAAGGTCAAAACGTCCTTTCCCAGATTCTCTATTGCTTATAATTTCGTAATCACTAGATAAACATAAACACATTCCCAGCATCATCATATGATAGCTATTTTCACCTTTTAAATCATGATAACTAGGTAACATTAAGATATTTCTATATTCTTTCATAAAATCATCAGGTTGTTTTTGAATCAAAAAACGTAATAGTCGATTCAATTGGCCTTCATTTAATGAAAGATAATATTCAGTTAAATTTCTAAATTCTCGATTCACTTCCTGATTCGGAATTTTGATACGATAGAAGCTATCTGTAATATCAATGGCTTTATCTACTGTTAGATATCCCGCATTCACAAACAAGCCCCATAAATTTGGAGTGCTTTTTACTTCGTAAAAACTAGTTTGTGTATTGACTTGTGTATCTAGATATCCATTTCTTATTAATTCTTCATATTGATCTTTAAAATCTAAATCTGCATTCTTGATATTCTCTTTTATCATTGTATTTGCACTTGTATTGATCCAATATGGAATTAACTCTTTCTTTTGAGCATAATTTAATATAGACCAAGGATTATATATATCCATATTTCCGATTTTGTATCCGTCATACATAGATTTCACTTCATCATTTAACGTTAGACCATACTTATCTAATAATTGATCTACTTCATATGTATTAAACCCAAAATACTCACTATAAGCTATATCAAGTACTGAATTCACATCTAAATTATTTAAGTCACTAAAGATATTTTCTTTCGCAACTCTTTGGATTCCAGTAAGTAGTGCATATTTTAAGCAATTGGATGTTTTTAAAGAATTATGAAGCAAACCGGATAACCCACCACGCAATTCTTCATAGCACCCATTCGTATGAGCTTCAACAAATGGTGTATCATATTCATCAATAAAAACCATAACTTGTTTATTATAGTAAGCAAAGAGTCGTTCCATCAAGAAAGATAACGCATCGTTGATTCCATTTAAATTATGACTGTGAAAATCCATTAAATTAGATTCAATATAATCATGTTCTTTCTGATCATATTTGTTTAAGCTCTTAAACACAAAATCATATTTTGCCCATTCATTTAGAATCTGCTTCTTAATTGTTGTGATAATTGATTCTCTATCTCTTTTTGCGTTCGCAAATGAAATGAAGATAGTTGGATATTGATTCATCTCATATACATAATCCGAATTCATGATTTTTGTATTTCAAAAACAAGTTTAGAATTTTTTGTGACATCAAAAAACGAAGCCATCATAGACATATTTAGAGTCTTTCCAAAACGCCTTGGTCGAGTAATTAATGTGACTTTACTTTTTCTTTCTAAAAATTCCTGAATCATATCCGTTTTATCAACAAAATAATAATCATTATTTCTTAGTTCTTCAAAATTTGAAATACCAATTGGAATCGCCTTCATCTATATCACCACCTACATAATTATATCAGAAACACTAAAAGACAGGAAAGAATTCGTGTCTACTTTGTAAATTTGCTTCATGTTTTTTAATTGGTTTAACAATTGCATATGACGGAAAAATGGTGCGCGTGTAGCGCACCATCGGTGTATCTGTAGCGGGCAGCCGATGAATCGAAAATTTCAAATAGATGTCTACATTTTTCAATATCTAGATTCATAAGTCCAAAATCATCTATAATCAGTAGGTCTACTTGGGCTATATTTTCCATAATATCTAAAAATTTAAGTGAATCATCCACTTGTTCATGAGCACTAAGTTCCAATAAGAGTTTGGAAGTAGAATAATATCTTACTTCTTTGAATTGTTTTAAAGCTGCAACAGCTAAGGCATTCACGTAATATGTTTTTCCTGTTCCTGTCATTCCTGTAACTACAAGATTTCTTCCTTCATCTATCCATGTACAAGTATTCAGCTTTTCGATTGTTGGTATATCCAGTTGTCTATCCGGATCATAGAGTTTTTCATCAAATGCTGCTCCAGGTATTTTCAGTTTAGCTTTTTTCAAATAACGCTCAAATTTCTTGTTGTATCTTAGATTCCATTCGGCTGTAACCAACTTTTCAAAACGCTCCTGAAAAGATTCTAAATCGCTGTTTGGATTTTCTAATTGAAGGCGAAGTTCTTCTGCCATGCCAGAAAATTTCATGGATTTTAATTTCTCATATAGATCCATATAGATTGTTTGTTCTTCTTTGATTTCTGTTTTATTCATAATGTGATTTACCCCTAATATTCTTATGTTCTGGAAGAGTTTCCGAACGGTTTGTTTTCTTTTCATTGATTAATTTAGTAAGCATCTTTTTAAAATCTGTATAGCTATAGATATGAGATTCCAGACAGATTTTGGCAGCTGCGTCTGAAAATGCTTTTGGATTATTTTTACACATATGAAGGATTCCATTACAGCTCTTATAAGATTGTTCTTCATAGCGGAATGTGCCAATAACCTTACAAATAAATTCGTAAACATTTGGACCATAACTCTTTGCCCAACTTTTGTATGATTCTGCATTCATTTTATTTTCCAGATAATAATAACGATGACTTTCAGGCATATGTTCTTCCTTCGTTATATATTTTGGATATGGTTTATAAGCACGCTTATGAGTGCAGATCAGATGGTTCATGGAATCGCAGATAATAATATCGAAATATGAAGCTTTTAATGTAACTTCCTGTTTATAATAAGTATAGGGAACAGAATAGTAATGGTGATCATATTCAATGTGATAATTATTAGGAACTGTTTTGATTACATATGTATATGGCTTTAAAGATTCATGTGGTAGTGGCTTTAAAGCAGGCTTGTCATATTTATCAAACACTTCTTTTCTGTTTCCTTTTCCTTTAGAAAATTCTCGATTGTTCAACTCATCTGTGATTATGGATATTTCAGTATTCAGTTCTGAAAAGCTGGAGAAACGACGTCCTTTCAATTTTTCCAAAAGATGTGTTTCTATCCATCTGACATTATTTTCAACCGAAGGTTTTGCCCGCGGTTTTAACGGAGGAGCAGGAACAATTACAGTATTATAGTAATCCTGCAAGTCTTCATAGACCTTGTTTAAAATCAATACATCTTTTGTATTTTTGATAGAAGCAGCCTTTGTATTGTCTGGCTTCAGAATTTTAGGAACACCACCATAGAAGTTTAAAGCTTCTATCGTACCCTGAAGAAAGTTTGGTGTCTGTTCATTTGGAAACGCCATAACGAAGCAGTAACTACTTACACCTAATGTTGTTGTAAAAAAATGAGCCGTCTGAAGTTCACCAGGAACATCAGTATATACAAGATCCAAGGTGTCTCCAGCCCAGTCTATATACATAATTTCGCCAGGGACTCTATTGATTGCCATTCTAAGATTACTTTCCAAATGATTCTCATCAAGCCATTGTTTAAAGTAATGTTTAAACTGTGTGTACTGATATCCATCTGGATATAACTTCTTATAATCAATCCAAATAAAATAGAGATTCGCCCTGGAATTTTTATCTGTAAGCTTTTTATAGACTTTCTCAAAATCCGGTAACGGAGCTTCCTTTCTAGGATGTGCGTTTGGATAGAACATTTGTTCAACCATTTTTGGTGTCATAGAATGAAGTTGTTTAAGAGTTACATCCATTGCCTTAAACTTTTTGTTAATGTCAGTGATAGTGCTGTTACCAATCGCATATCTTGTACGAATGTCGTTATAAGAGAAGCCATCTCCTAACATTTCAAGAACACCAATAATTGTAGTGCTTTTCTGCATACAAAAAGACCTCCTTTCACTACAGTCAAACTATGGCATTAAGGAGGTCCTATTACACCGGTTGTCCGTCATGTTGCACCGATTCAAACGTCATTCGAAACCGGTATGACCGCTAGAGGCGCACCGAAATTGCCGTCAATTGCAAACAACATTTGACTAAGTGTTAAACTTCTGATATAAGATATAGTAAAAGTCTTGACAACTATCAATTGATAGTGCATACTGTCAATAAGGAAAGAAAGGAGGAGTAGCTACGAATAGAAATTCAAGAATTGACTCCAAAGAATTCGTAGAGCAGTTTCTTAGTGATTTAAAGGCGATATTAGAATCAGATACATTTGTGATTGAAAGAGATTTGAATATTCTTCCTAAAAAGAGAAATGAAAGTGCAACAGATCCTTATACAACAATGAATACAATGGCAGATTTAGAGTTTGATGCGAATGATGTGTGTGAAGAACTTAAAGCAATCACGGTAGAAGATTATGCTGAGACGATGTTAGATGACAGAAATGTGACTGCTCCACCTTTCTTTGTGTTCTATAGGAATATTCAGACAAGAGATGTGTATATTAAGGTAAAAATTAGGGATAGGGCGACTGGAAAAGTATTTTGTGTTTCTTTCCATTTTGCCCGTTATCCTAAACCTAGCCCATTGCCATATGAGGGTTAAATTTTTGTGAGAGGAGGATACCAAAATGAAGGACAATTATTTGATTGAAAAAGTTGAAAGATATTGCCCTCTTTGCGACAAAGTTCACTTTGTAGAAAAAAGAAAGAGAATTTGCGAAATGCTGATTAAAAATGAGGTTACCTCTTATGAGGAGGTTTACTTCTTTTGCCCAGAGAGTGTTGATTATGAAGAAGATGAGTTTGTATCTGCAGATTTAATGAATCAGAATCTTCAGAGTGCAAGAAATGCATACCGAAAAAAGCATGGTTTGCTTACATCTTATGAGATTGCAGAAATTCGAGGATTATATGGAATGAGCCAGGCTGATTTGGCCGTTTTACTAGGATGGGGAGAAGTAACCATCACAAGGTATGAAACAAAATCAATTCAGGATGAGACATATGATCAGCTGATTCGTATGGTAAAGGATGATCCGTATTATGCACTTGAGAGATTGAAAAAACAGCGTGAAAAGTTCTCAAAGGAAAAGTACGAGATATTGCGAAGTGCAATCCAGCATAGAACAGAGACAATCGGTATTGAACAGTTAAATAGAAAAACCATTGAAAATCGCTATGTACAATTCGATGGACCTTGTGAGTTTAATGGATATCAGGTATTGGATTTAAACAAACTTGGAGCAACAATGGCATTTTTTGCACAGTATTGTAAAAATTTATATAAAGTAAAATTGATGAAGATGCTTTGGTATGCAGACGCATTGGCTTATAAACAAAGAGGTCGAGCAATAACCGGATTGGTTTATCAGCATCAAAAATATGGAGCATTGCCTATTGCAAACTCAGAAATTATTTATCTTCCACAATTGACAGTAGAAGAAATAGAGAGAGAGGAAATGGTAAGTTATCATATTCAAGCAAAATCAGGAGTGTCTTTAGATGCTTTGACACCAGAAGAAATAGATATTATCTATAAGGTGGCTAATAAGTTTAAAAATTCTACAACAAATGACATCGTTGAGTATATGCACGCAGAAGATGCTTATCAGGAAACACTAATGCAGCAAATCATACCATTTTCGTTATGTACCACATTGAAAGAATTCTAAAAGGCAGATTTAAATACTCAGCTTTGTACGTAATTTTTTGATTAGTATGGAACTAAAATCAAATACGCATGATAAAAATACGGAAAGAAAGATTCATTTTCATGAAAGCTTAGAAAAGTTAAGGGGACAATCATTTGATCGTATTTTAGTTGTGGATGATTCTGTAGATACAGGTCATTCTATGAAACAAGTGGTGGATGCGATTCAAAATGAATTTAAGAATGCAGAAATTAAGATTGCAGGATTGAATGTATGGGATAAGAGTAAGAATATTATTCATACGGATTTTGCGCTTTATGAAAATACAGTTATTAAAGCACCTATGTCTAAGGATTCGAGTGAATATAAGGAATTTGTGCGTATTTATAATAGGGAGACGAAGGAGGGCATGTTGTAGTATCTATGTTAAAAGAAATGAAAGTTGTTGTTTATCGAAATTCAGAAACTGAAAATGGAGTCGAATATTCGCTGATTTATGATGGTACTGCTTCAATTACTGATACAACAACCGCAAGGGATGTATTTGATCCTTTAGGTATTGAGGTACCTTTACACGTACACTTATGTTTTAAAAATGATCAATTTAATGGGAAATATGTTCCTGAAATATGGATGTCTTATTACTTTGATGATGGGGTTTTGAGGACTAATTTTGATCCTGTAGATGCAAAAATATTTGAATTGAATAATTATGGATATGAATTTGATCACCTTGAATTTTTAGTTGATACACTTGGCGGTATTGGTGCTGGTGGAGCACTTGATTTTCTTAAACAATTTTATGATGCTGCAAATGAAATTTATAAACAAAATCCTCTGGCATTTGATTTATTAATTCTGAATTTTCCAAGAATTAAAAAATTATTTACTAAGGTATTTGATATAATCCAAAACAATTTACATTATTATGATTCTTTTGAACAAGGTATAAAGTTTCAAAAGGAATATACTTTGGATTCATTTACTAAGGCTTTACAACTTGAAGAAATTCGGCGTCTTAATAATAAGATGACTTATTTTCAAATCGTAAATGCTTTCCTTATTGTGTATGGTTACAAATATGATTATAAAAATAAAAAATGGATCAAGTCATGAGTAGATAATGGAAGAAGGTACGTAAATTTGTGCTTTTCTTCTTTTTTTTATATAATATTAAAAGTTATATATTTGGAGATTTAGACTATGTCAAAAATAGGTACTTTAAAGATAACGATAGAATTTATATTTTATTGGATATTAATTAATTTCCTGCAGGAGATCAATGTCCTGCGTTTCTATGGAGAATATACCATTAAGCTTTGTGCTTTATATTTTTTAATGCAGTTGTTGATTGGGCGTTATCAAGGAAAAGTGTTATTGATGTATGATGAGATTCGGTTATTGATTCTTAGTCATTTGGGATTTTTCTTTGGTAGTTTTTTGATTTTCCCATTTAGTTCTTGGACGGTTCGTAAAATATATGGGTTTTTATTATTAACGCTTGTCTTATTTGTGTTTGCAGGTTGTAACTCAAGATATTCGCATAAGATATTCCGTCAACGTTATAAACATAATACGTTGATTGTGGGTACGGGTCATACGGCTGCGCAATTGGCTTTTGTATGTCGTGGCAATAGTTATTCATTACTAGATGTACAGGGCTATGTGAGTTGTAAATCGTATGGGATTCATCAGGAGCAGGTTGTTTCTAAAAAACAAACGATTGAACTAGATTCAGTGGATAAGTTTATTCAGGCTCATAATATTGATACGGTATTGATTGCGATTCCAGAAATCAACAAAAAGAATTTAAACCGTTTGTTTGAGTTATTTAAGGGTAAGGTATTAAATATAAAATATTTGCCTCAGGTAACTGGCTTGGTTACGTTTGATACAAAGGTTGAGGATTTTGATGGTATTTTAATGATTTCAAATTCTCGTGGTGTCAATCAATTGGGATCTTATATCTTAAAGCGTTGTATGGATATTTGTGCAGGACTATGTGGCATGATAATCTTGATTCCTTTAACGGTATATGTATTCTTTAAAAATCGTATGGAAGGGGATCGGGGTCCTGTCTTCTTTACACAGAATCGTATTGGTAAGAATGGTAAGGAATTTAAGATGTATAAGTATCGTACAATGGTGCTTGGTGCAGATAAGATTCTAGAGGATTTAATGGCAAGTGATCCTAAGATTCGTGAAGAGTATCAGAAGAATAAAAAGCTCGCAAATGATCCTCGTATCACAAGTGCTGGTCATTTCTTGCGTGAGAAGAGTTTGGATGAATTTCCTCAATTTATTAATGTGTTCTTTGGCCAGATGTCTTTGATTGGTCCTCGACCGTATTTGCCTAAAGAAAAAAGTGATATGGGTGAATATTATGAGGACGTTGTTGCGTGTAAGCCTGGTATTACGGGTATGTGGCAAAGTCATGGTCGTAGTGATGTGAGTTTTGAACAACGTCTGATTCTTGATGAGTATTATTATCGTAACTGGTCATTTTGGCTGGATGTTACATTGCTTTGTAAGACAGTAAAACAAGTTTTATATGGAAGGGGAGCTGTTTAATTATGAAAAAATTTTCGAAAGTATTGAGTATTTTATTGAGTGTTGTATTGGTGATTTCTTCATTTTACTTATTGTATCAAGTGATTCGTTTGAATGTATTGCCATCTAAATTCTTATTTCCACTTACGATTGGAGTGGTTGTCTTGGATGCCATTTTTATCTTATTGCTTGTTTATTTTAGTAAGAATGCGGTTTCTAAAATTATTTGTATTGTATTAACACTATTTATTTGTGTCGCATCTTGTATGGGTGGGTATTATATTTCTAAAACTCAAGGTGCTTTAAGTAATATTACAAATGTTGCCAAACATGCAAAAAATACAGTGAGTGTGATTGTCAAAGAATCAAGTTCTATTAAGGATAAGTCTCAATTGAATGGTGTAAGTGTGGGTAGCTTACGTTTGAATGAACAGGGTTCTAAAAAAGCGCTTAAAGAATTGAGTAATGAAGGTATCGTTTTAAATCAAACAGAATATGATAGTATGACAGCACTTTTAGAAGCTTTCTATAATGGAGAAGTAGATTCAATTATTATTAATGAATCAAGTCGTAGTCAAATTTTGGATATGGAAGCATATTCTAACTTTGATTCAAATACGCGTGTGGTTTATCAAACTTCTTATAAAGTAAAAAATAATGATTCTGCAACTTCAGTTAGTGATATTACTTCAAAACCATTTAATGTATTGATCTCTGGTTCAGATACACGTGGTGGATTTGATGAAAATGGTCGTAGTGATGTGATTATGGTAGCGACTGTAAATCCTAAAACTCATACAATTTTATTAACTTCCGTACCACGTGATTTCTATGTCACCACAGCGTGTGATGCAGGCGATGGATGTATGCAAGGGGCTTTAGATAAGATTACACATACAGGTATTCATGGTACAAATACAACAAAGCGTACTGTAGAACAATTATTGGGTATTGAAATTAACTATACATTCAAAGTAGGTTTTGAAACGGTAACAGATTTAGTAGATGCGCTTGGTGGGATTGATGTAAACGTAGAACCTGGTTATGCGACGAATACTTTTGCTGCTTTACCAGGATTTAGTGTACATGAAGGTGTGAATCACTTGAATGCACAGCAGGCTTTAGCATTTGCGCGTGAGCGTTATTCTTATACAGAAGGAGATCGTCAGCGTACTAAGAATCAACAGCAAGTTCTTATGGGTATTGTAAAAGAGGCTACAAAACCAAGTGTGATTACAAATTATGCAGCCATTATGGATACAATGGCAAATACATTCTCTACGACAATGTCTAATGAGGAAATTACGGCTTTAATTAAGTATCAATTAAACAACAATCCAACTTGGAAGATGGAACAGTATATGGTTGATGGTACGGGTGATACTTTAATGTGTGCTGAACTTGGTGATGCTGCATCTGTTATGGTTCCAGATCAGAGTACGGTTAAAATGGCTAAGGATAAAATTAATGCCGTTCTTGCAGGTAAATCGAGTGAGGATGTTCAGTAATATGTCTAGCGATGATTATATCGCTTCTCAAGTAGATCCTTGTATAAGAAAGTATGAAGATTTATTTAGAAAATATCATAAGATCCATATTGGACTAATGATTGCGTGTTTTAGTTGCTTTCTTGGTGTGATTATACTAAATGTAGTTTATATCATTGTACCGGTCATTTGGCTTGTTCTAGCAAGTATTGTATGTACTCTAGGTGGTTTATTTCTATTCTTCTTTGATAGTTTGAATGGGTACTTAGAGAAGTCTTTAGATTATAAACACAAAGCTGAATGTTTGGGTTATGAAAAGCATTTATATAAGGCTAAAGAGAATGGTTTTAAAGGCTTTGCGTATCGTTGTGAAAGATATATGTAGGTAATCCCCAATTAGATACTAGGTCAGACTGAAAGTTGGCTTTACAAGTGCAGTTTTATAAACCTATGAGTGTTTAAAAGATTAACTAGGGAGCAGGGATTTGAAATTTCCGCTCCTTTTTGATATATATCTAGACAGTGAAAGTCTGTTATGGGAATCATCACTTTGTTGTACACAATATGTGGAAAGCGGAGATTTGTTTAGCATGATTATGTTTATCTTAAAAACAATGTCGAATGCACCCGTTGTCATAGTAGTTGTTCTTTTAACGATGATTGCTTTGACAGCATCCTGTTACAGCTATCATAAGTTAGGGGATAATAAATAATCGAATAAGGGTATTCTGATGGTTGCAACTAGCTTTATAAAAGATGCTAAAAATTCATGGGATATTTGGAAAAGTTCACAATGGAAAAAGGTGACAAACAATTGGAGAAATACGTAAGTTAGTAGTATAATTGGGTACAAAGTCGGAGCCGTCTGGTGCTTAGCACCTGGTACTAAACTTTAAAAGCAAAATGAAGAAAAATATGACTAAAAAGTCGAAGGTCGTAGAAATAGTATCAGATATTGCTAAAATAAGGCCGTGTGAAAATCGACACGGTAGCTGATACCTCTCCGTGTGAGCAGCATATATCGGTCTTATGATGAGCTGAAATGTGAAATAGGTTGAAATTTAAAGGGCGCTCTGTCCTGTTGAGGAAATGAGTGGTCAACTGTAATAGGTAGAAATTGGATATGAGATTAAAGTATAGATTAAAAGAAGTGTTGCGTTTTTTGCCATTTGCGTTTTATCCAAAAACAACGTTAATTGCATGTGTGATATTTTCGGCAATTGTTATCACAGTACTTGGTGTAGCGATGGCACTTGCACCAGAAGGGTCAGGATTTTATAATATTGTATTTGCTTTAACTACTGGTGCGGTTGCATCTTTTTTCGTATCGTTTGTTGTTGAACTAAGCAATAATTATAGACATAACAAACTGGCATGGTATGAATTAAAAGAGTATTATTCGACTATTACGAAGTTTGAAAAACATAAACAAATCATGATGAAGTTGACTCCATACCAGCGAGCCGTGAAGAAGGCACATGAAGAATTTGTTGCAGCAGGTGGCATAGAAGAAATCGATGGATATGACCAATCGATGGATGTTATTCAGGTGACATGGGAACAATTGCCGGACATTATGCCTGTCTTTAAGCAAACGTTTAATAACAAAAAACAATTTCTGAGTGACATAGAAATTGATGAACTGGAAAGTGTTATTTCAGAACATAAACAGATTCAGTCCATTATTCACGACCGAATTTTGCTGTCGCCAATGTTCTATGATGCGCTTAACCATCCGGATGAAAATTATTTGGCATCAATATATCCGAATGATATTCTAAAAAATATGCCGGCATGGATAAAAAAATACATGTCTAGCACAGAGAGTCAAAAAGCTATTGATCGATATGTAGAGGCAATTCTTTCGGATTTTACACTGCTTTCACAGTATATGGAAAATTACGAAATATCGCAAAAGGGTATTGATGCTTACAAAGATGAACTGGAAAAGGTAGAAGCAGAGGTAGAATTAGATGATATAGATTATGATGAAGTTGATTTTTCTGAGCCAGAAGACGAAGAAACGTACAGAAGGCAAAGTGAAATCATGAATAAGCAAATGGAACTGGAAGAAATATCGTTTTCAAGTTGGGTGATAAGTGAATCTTGTAAAAAAATAGCTGTAAGCATAGACGTTCTTGAACAAAGTATTATGAAAAAGCCTTATTATGGGATGATGCTTAAATATTTTAACAATTCTGCAAACAAGTCAATTGACGATATTACGTCAATCAGTGCATATGAGTATGAAAAAAGACAGTTAGACAAGA
>ERZ869979.442-NODE-442-length-12659-cov-5.502066_pt1 | contig 12659 bp, 13 predicted proteins | sample MGYA00521269_ERZ869979 | MGnify/ENA primary metagenome ERZ869979 (study PRJEB32232, sample SAMN07284974) | human gut metagenome | biome: human-associated habitat; material: feces | host: Homo sapiens | place: Tanzania | collected 2014-04-05 ... | reverse complement strand
CACCGCTCAAATTCAATATTCTGTTGCATAAGCTCCTCCCGTTATTGTTTTGATCTGAGCTTATTTTACAGAACCTGCCGGAAAACCACATTGAATAGAAATTGATTGTAAATTGACACAATCAATTTAAAAATATCCGCATTTTCTTGAATCGAATATATGTTCGTGTTATGATGGATATACTTAATCTTAACTACGAAAGGGGAATTTCTATTGAATCGATGCGATTTTTCTTCTATTAGCACTTGCTTAAAAAATCATATCAGCGAAAGTAATCAAATGAGTCAGCCTGATTTTTTATACGAATTATTTGAAGATTTTATGGATGATCCGGCAAATCAGGATTTTTCAATGAATAACGGTCTGGTTTGCCGCTGGATGACTGGTCAGGCTAAAATCAGTCCTAAAATATCCGCTTACTATTCCAAGCCATCCAATCAGGAAAAATTAGCCCATACCATCCACCAGAATCTTCTTCCACTGATGTCTGACTGCAATATGGCTATGCAGGATATATACACATTATTTATACAAGATGACACCATCTCCGATGCCAAAAAGAAAAATCTGGCTTCTCTGTACAAACCAGCCAGCTCACGTCTGCTTTTTCTTGCAAAGCTGATTTCTTTTGGCATGGAGCGACAATTTATCAAACGTGATACTAAAAATCAAAAATTAATTGCCGGAGGTGCCCTGTCACCCATTGTGCTGGATTATATTATGGACAGTGAGGTTCCGAAACCATGCCGTCATTTTATCGGAAGAGATAAAGAACTGGAAGAATTATATACCATGCTTGAGGAAAACCGTCATGTTTTTCTTTGCGGAATTGCCGGTATTGGTAAAAGCGAACTTGCCAAAGCCTACGCAAAACATTACAAAAAGCATTACACTAACATTCTATATGTAGAATATACAGGTGATCTTCATCAGGATATTACTGACATGGATTTTATTGATGATCCACCAGAAATCAGTGAACAGGAACGGTTTCAAAGACATAACCGTTTTCTGCGTTCTCTGAAATCTGATACTCTGCTGATCATAGATAATATTAATGTCACTGCCACACAGGACAGTTTTCTGTCAGTAGTATTAAAATACCGCTGTCAGATTTTATTTACGACTAGAAGTAATCTGAATGAATACTGTACTTTTCAGTTAAAAGAAATAAAAGATATAAACATTCTTTTCCAACTGACATCTGCATTTTATTCAGAAGCAAACAAGTATCGTTCGACTGTCGAAAAAATCATAGAGACCGTACACTATCATACTTTTGCTGTAGAACTGGCTGCAAAACTTTTGGAAAATGGAATTTCAACTCCAGGTCAGTTATTAGCAAAACTTCAGGAAGAAAGAGCATCTCTCGATAATGAAGATAAAATTAAGATAATCAAGGATGGTCAAAGCAGTAAAGCCACTTATTATAGTCATATCCATACTCTATTTTCACTATATGCTTTATCCCGAAAACAGCAGGATATCATGTGCAATTTGTGTTTTCTTCCTTACACTGGTATTTCTGCCCGCATATTTGCCAAATGGCTGGAACTGCCTACCTTAAATGAAATTAACGACTTGATTGAAACCGGTTTTGTCCAGACAACTACACGTCACACGATTTCCCTGCATCCTATGATTCAGGAAATTGCCCTTTCAGAGACAAAACCATCTGTAAGTAGCTGTCACATATTACTGGATTCTTTACAGAAAATATGTTTAATGCATGGAATTGAAGTCGATTATTACAAGAAGCTGTTTCAGACAGCAGGAAACATCATAGAATTGATTGAAAAAGATGATATACCAAAATATCTACTTTTTCTGGAAAATGTTTTTCCATATATGGATAATTATAATTACCAGAAAGGTATGAAAGCAATCCTTCAGGAATTGAAAAATTTTTTGAAGCGTAAAGACATTGGCACCGATTCTGACCGGGCATTGTTACTGGATTTTCAGGCTACTCTTGAAATCAAGCCAGAAAAAGCAATGAAACTTGAAAAGGATGCCCTTGCCCTGATTACAGAAATTACAGAAGATAATGCTCATCTTGTTTCCAATCTCCATTCAAATCTCGGAGGTCTTTACCGCATGAACGGTTATCCAGATCTTGCAATGGAACATATGGAAAAAGGGCTTTTTCTGCTTGAACAATACAATTTACTTTATACCCATGACGGTATTCCTCAGGCCACCAACTATGCTATGTTTCTGACAGAACAGCAGGCACCGGAAAAAGGAATCTCCGTTCTGCAAAAATTATCAAAAAGCATAAAGGAATATAACTCTGATTGCTGTCTTGATTACGCTACAGTACAGGAAACCCTTGGAACCATCTACCTGATGATTGCCAATCTTCCGCAGGCCAAAACACATTTTAAAAAGGCTTGCAAAATTTATGAAAAAATCTGGGCTGATGAACCAGAAATGATTGAGAAAAAATACCTGGAAATACAGGAGTTATATCCACAAGTTGGTTACTTTCTTGGACAACAGATATCAAACTTTTTAACGGAATAGACATAATTTTACGGCGGACAAATTGCCCGCCGTTATTCTCTCTGTTTTCTATACTGTCTATTTCTCTTAATCTATACTTTCAGCGTAATAATCGCATGAAATGTAGCACTTATTTCATCATAGTACATCTGGAGATTGCCGCCATATTGACAAGTAACTTTTTTAATACTTTTAATGCCATAACCATGTTTTCGCACATCTTTCTTATTGGATACGGGTAAATTATCAGCACCATATGTTGGCGCCACCCTACATGAATTAATCACTACAATAACACAAAATGGAGAATTTTCCTTTTTTTGAGCAGTAACTTCTATAAAAGCTGCTGGTATATTCTCAGCCGCTTCAACTGCATTATCCATCAAATTACAGAATAATGATGTAAGGTCATGTGGCGAAACCTGTTTTAGGACTCCACTTCGGATATCTGCATGAAAATCAATATGTTTATTTACACACTGCCGCTGATACCGTCCAAGAATCGCATTTAACATTTCATTGTCACATATTCTCACAGGTTCTTTTAAATCCGATGAATCAAGAAGCTGACAAATATACGCATTTATTTTGTCATTTTCAACTTTATCATTCAGTAGTTTTATTGTCTGCAAATGCTTCTTTATATCATGAATCAGAATATTTCGATTTTCTGTCTGGGACAGGAGCATTTTATAATATTCAGCAGAATCTGCTTCCTTTTGAAGTAATAGCTGCATATCTGTAAATTCTACATTTCGCTGATGATTATATTGATTAATTCCAAATACGATCAGATTAATTCCTAAGAGAAATACTGCACTTAATGTAATCATGCTATTCATTTGTGTTGTAAGGACAAACTTCTCTCCAATACTAAAGAATGTAACCATGATAAATATACTGAAAACTGGAATCAACATTAAAGCAAAATTTGTATTTTCCTTATAATCTTCCTGCCTGGAACTCGTCTTTCTAAAAAAGTTCAGCAACAAATTAATGATTGTAAAAAGCAGGATTTTACTAAAAAGTGTATATATAAACAATCCACTTTTAGCATTATCTAAGAAATGAGGAATAAACCATGATGTCAAAGTAAACACAGCAAATTCTGAGCTTCCCATAATCGTCGTCACTATCGCAGAATGAAAGATTGCAAGCATGATATCTATTTTAAACTGAGTATATAAAAACATAGCATTTACTAAAAAGTACAGAATAATATTCAGCCATACTTTTCCTGCCATTGCAACAAAAAATAGTATGACATAAAAAATCCCTATAAATACCATTCGACTTTTCTTTGAACGTCCAGGCACAAACAGTCCGGAAGAATATTGCCATATAATAACCGCTTCCACAAGAAAGCTGAAAATCAATAACACCATATGTTCCATAACTCTCACCTCATACTTTCAAGATATAAAAGATATGCGTTCTTAAATGCTGTATACTTCCGTCTGGTAAGATATGCTGTATAATTTCCCTGGAACATATGTATCACTGTATGATCGAACTCTGTTACATGTTCAAAATTAATAATGTAACTTCTGTGTGTCTGAAAAAAATTATTTTTGGGAAGGATATCCAGCCAGTAATTCAGATTGTGTACAGAAATATAATCTCTTTTTATTGTGTGAACAACCACTTTTCTTCCACTTGCTTCAATAGCAATGATATAGGATGATGGCATTGTATAAATGCCTTCATGAGTTTCAATCGGAATTTCCCTTGTCATCGTATTATAGCATACCAATGCATCTTTAAAATTTCGTAAAACTCGTTGTTCATCTAATGGCTTTGAAATATATCGAAACACGTGGAACTTCATAGCCTCGTCCAGATATTCAGAATATGAAGTAACAACAAAAATAATCACATTTCTGTTCTCTGCCTTCAATTCATTTCCAACATATATTCCATCTACGCCTGGCATTTCAATATCCAGAAAGACAATATCTTTTTGCTCTTTATCCTTCAGAAGTTCCTCACCACTTGTATATGATACAATTTCCGGGATTTTTACATGTACATTTTCAAAAAAATATTCCAGCAATTTCTTTAATTGTTCCAACACAAGAGTATCATCATCACATAACAGAATACGCATTTTCATATCACCAGACTTCCCTTTCAATATACTGAATCATATCACATACGTCAGTCTCCTGCAAAGGAAGTCTTTTGAAGCACACCATCTTCCATTTCATATACTTCGTCGCAAAGAACATCTATATCTTCCCTGTTATGACTTGCCAGAATAATCAGTTTATTTTCTTGCTTCATTTGCAACAATAATCGTCGGATCTCTTCTACACCATTTTTATCCAGCCCATTCATTGGCTCATCCAAAATCAAGATTCCCGGATCTTCCATAATGGCCTGTGCAATTGCAAAACGTTGTCTCATACCAAGTGAAAATTTTCCGACTGGACGTTTCATTTTCGGATCAAGTCCAACTTTTTTCAATACGGAATATAGATATGCTTTATCTTTTTTATTTCTTATTGTGTACAAAAATTCCAGATTATGATATGCACTCCAGTTTCTCAAAAATCCCGGATCTTCAATAATAATCCCGGCTTCTGTGAGCATATCTTTATCTTTTCCCATTATTTTCCCATCTACAGAGACCGTTCCCTCATCACAAGAAAGAAAACCACATATTATTTTGAACAGCACTGTTTTTCCAGATCCATTATGCCCCACCAGCCCATATATTTTTCCACTTTCACATCTGAGAGAAACATCTTTTAATACTTTGTTATCTCTGAAATTTTTATTTACATGCGATACTTCTATGACGTGTCTTTTTTCACTCATGCTAACCTGTCCTCCTACATATCCTCATTATCCCAGTTAAACTCTACATGTCTGATCTTATACATAATAAAACCTGTCATTATTGCTATCCCCACTAATAGGAACAGTACCATATATATCAAAGACGGCAGCCAGTAATATGTATGATCCACAGTTGCAATCCTTGCTAATTCTGCCCATACAGTAGGTATAAATTTTGCCAGTTTATACCTGATTAATGGATGCATATTCAATACAGGAAATAAAGCAATCGCCAATGCAAGTCCTACGGCAACTGCAATGATCTTATTCATATAGAGACTGAGAAAAAACATCAGAACACCTACAAAAGTACAAATCAAGGTGCAAACTAGAATTTCAAGCACCATAAGTTCAAGCGGTGTATATTCTGAAAAAATATCACTGTAAATGACTACATTACTCTGATATTGCGAAAGAGCATTTGTGGTTGCCGCAGTCCTTAATAGCTTTCCCCATCCATTACTCCATTCTATTTTAGGTAATAACGGAAGTATCGTACTGAAAATCGTTATTAATACCATTATCAACGAGCGTAAAAATATCCCTCCAATCTGACCTAATCCCCAGTATCGCCGTCCAACCCGAATCGCATGATACATATTTACATGCTGCATAAAGGGCACATCTGAATTCACATAAATTACTCCAAACCAAAACATGATCAAATAGGTAAAACTGCACATTGCAAACGGAAAAACGCACCATGATACTGGATAATTTACTGCCATAGAAAATTGCCGTAAAGGGTTTAAATAGGAATGACTTGTGACAAGCATTAAAATTACAAAAACCACCATTTTACTGTTAAGACATTTTAACACTGTATTTTTCCATATATATTTTAATAACCGCATGTTTTTCACCTCTACAATCTGTTTTTTATTGCTCTGTATATCCCAAAAACAAATAGAATTGATGGAACTAAACTGAAACCGCATACAATCAAAAAATATTCCATATCCGATTTAAACTGAAATAACGCTGGATCAAATATCATTATATTTGCCCAACCACTTCCACGGAATTCCAGTAAAATTTGATACACTAAGATGGGGGTCAGCATGATCAGCATTTTATTAGTAATAAATATAGAAACAAATGAAGCTGCCAGAGACAATGTACCAGCCAACATTCCCATTTGTAAAGCAACTACAAAAATATATGCCATAAAATGCCCATTTCCCCATAGAATCTCATACATTCCTGACATATCTGGTTTTTCTAAATCACGTGTCCAGGGAAGCTGCAACCGCAAATATATGACAAATAAAAATGTCCCTAGAACCATTGTTATTATGGCGGATATATAAATTACTATCGTTTTTGAAAATACATATTTTATTAAATTACCTCGTCCAATACTATACCGCAAATATTTATTTTCAAGGTCTTCACAAAATACAGTTGCAAAAGCTGAAGCACAAAATGCATACGCAATCATTTTCCCAGACATTTCAACTGCAAACATATAAGTATCCATAACATTGACGTTTACCATACCTTTTTCAAAAGCATAATTTTCTAGAGAAAAAATAAGAGAGACTGCCACACCAACGATTGCAAGATACAGTGGATATTTCTTAAATAAACGGCTAAAATCCGTTCTAAGATATTTTGTCTTTTCCATTCAATCATCCCCTTTGCTTTCCCATAATAATATGCATGGCAAACACTACAAGCATAACGCCACATACGCCACCACAAACAAGACAATTTCTAGTTTTATTTTTTCTATGTTGTTTGGATATGATAATATTTCTGCTATTCTTTAAAATTTCATCTAACTTTTCATACGGAACGGGCATATCACGAATTTTTCTGTATATTTCTTTCTCATAATCATTTGCTGCTTTTTCCATACACCGATTTAATCTTCTTCTTTCTTCTACTGCACAATATGGAATTGTAGAACCACTCATATCTGATCTCCTTTACGGCAAGTTAATTTCTTTGCCTGTTTCTGCATTAACCAGCGTTACTGTTTTATTATTACCATTCTCAACCACTTCAAAATACCATATCGGTTCTTCTGCATATTTTTGATTTTCACCTGTATAAACACGTTCATATAATTTTGCACGTGTGATCTCATATTTAGAATCATTTAATAAGTTTTCATATTTTGCTTCTACCACTGATGCTATTTCTTCAAAAGGTTTCAAAGCTACCGTATTCTGTTCATTTTTAAAATCATAAATATAATTTATACTTAATTCTTCCAGACCACGGGCAGAATAAATAGCCTGCACAGGTGCATTATCAGGAGAATCATCTGCCATCTGCTTTGCAACACTCATTAACTCATGAAATACAGGAATACCAGTATTTTCCTGATAAGCATAAATGAAGTAGGCTTCATCATCTGATGTTGGTTCATTTGTTTTTCCTTCTTCTAGCAAACCATTATTTAATTCCTGATCTCTTAGTTTTTTCATCGCATCAACGCTCAATGGAATTGCCTGAAAAGAAAGATTTTCTGTCTCATACCCAAGCTCATTCATATCCTTTTCTATTTCTGAAATACAGCTGTCTTTATCAAGAGAAACTGATCCACTGGAAAACAGATCTATATAATCTGCCTGCTGCACTCCAAGATATGAATAAAGAGAAGACGTAGCACTTACCCACTGAACATAGTTATCTAAATAAAGACTTGAGCCATCAGAAAATGTATAATTGGCAACATCACCGCCATCCCAATCGTATTGCTCTTTTTGTGATACCTCTTTTCCTTCCGCAAACAAAGAATATGCTTTATCTTTATCATACACATGTAAACCTTCTACAGAAGTTTTCTGTATACTTCTTCCATTTAATTTTTCAGGCAACTCCAGTGTACAGTTAAATTTAACTTTTCCAGATTCTGATTCTGTGTTATATGATTTTGGAAAAGAATCCTCTGCTTCCAGATTTTTATCATCCTGTACAGTTGTCACATTGCTTTCTTCTGAAGGTGTACTTTTACCACACCTAGAACACATTGCTAACGTTCCAATCACTAAAAGATGTAACAATATTTTTTTCGACATAGATATCTCCCTTCTTGTTGTTTGTAATTTGTCTTTTTCTTGATTTATGCCCCTTGAAAATATGTATCAGTAGTTACTGCTATTATCTTTATTTTTACTGTTTTTTCAACCCATTTTGTACGAAACGACATTTTAATGGCTTTTTTGGTCATTTTATGATTGATTTTTCTTCTTACTATTAAATAATCCGCCAGCATAAATTATACTTGCACACTTTAGCATTCCTACTCAATTCCAGCTCAATTTCCCCTCAATGCCTTTTTCCTCCGATTTTCGTATGCTTATCCCACAGCAGAGCAGTACCACACCGGTACGACCTGCTGAATCAATCAATACGAAAACGGAGGTATTTTTTATGCGAGAACTCAGAAACACAAAAATCATTGCTGTAGATCATGGCTACGGCAATATGAAAACAGCAAACACCGTCACGCCAACCGGCATCAAAGCCTATGAAACTGAACCAATCTTCACCGGGAATATTCTGGAATATAACGGCATTTACTACCGGATTGGCGAAGGACACAAAGAATTTATCCCGGATAAAGCTATGGACGAAGAGTATTATCTTCTGACGCTAATGGCTATTGCAAGGGAACTAAATGTCTTTTCCATCCGTGAAGCAGATGTTCATCTGGCTGCCGGACTTCCTCTGACATGGATCAGAAATCAAAGAGAAGCTTTTCGTTCCTATCTGCTCCAGAATCCAGAAGTCCGTTACCTTTTTAACGGCAAAGAGTATCATCTCCACTTTGTGGGATGCAGCCTTTACCCACAGGGGTATCCGGCTATCGTAAACCAACTTGGAGATTTCAAGGGAAGCAATCTCCTTGCAGATATCGGAAACGGAACCATGAACATTCTGTATATCAACAATAAGAAAGCGCAGGAGAGCCGATGCTGGACAGAAAAACTTGGTGTAAACCAATGCATGATTGCCGCAAAGAACGCTGTTCTGGACAAATTCGGAGTGAAAATTGAAGAATCCACAGTAGAACAGATTCTGCGGTTTGGAACAGCTGACATTTCAGCACCATATCTGGATTGTATCAGTTCTATTGCCAGACAGTATGTGGCAGAACTTTTTTCCACGCTCCGCAAATATGAATACAATCCTGACCTGATGCGCCTGTATGTGGTTGGCGGCGGTGGATGCCTGATCCGTAACTTCGGAACGTATGACAAATCACGAGTCACCATCATTGATGATATCTGTGCCACCGCCAAAGGTTATGAATCCCTGGCTTATATGAGCCTGAAAAGGAGGGGATAAGCCATGCAGAACAATATCCGTAACACAAACCTGCGTTTTAATCTGGACAAAGAACAACAGCGGAGAGCCTGGGAATATTTACAGACGATGGACAGGCAGGATTTTAAATCTTACAGTCAGGTAATCTCTCTTGCACTGGTAGATTATTTTGACCGCTACTACCGCACACAGGCTGATCCTTATCTGGAAACAAGAGAACGGGAAGAACTTTTTGTGAAACAGATTGTAGATGCAGTGGAAAACAGTCTGAAACAGGCATTGCCACTTTTTCTTTCCGGACTGACTGCAGGCATGGCGCAAAGGGAGCCCCAAATCAGGGCGTCCTTTCCAGCACCTGAAAATTCACAGCCAGATAGTGATGTAGACTGGGATTTTCTTGGCGAATAACTGATTGGAGGTGAACACATGACGGACTTTCTGACAGCAGACACCAACCTGCCATCTTATATGATGTTTCCCCGTTTCCTTCTGGACATGGAAATAAACGAAACTGCCAAAATGCTTTATATTATCCTGCTCGACCGGGCAAGGCTTTCCCAGAAAAATGAGGGCTGGTCAGATACAGATGGTCATGTGTTCATTTACTTTACGATTGAAGCACTGGCAGAAGTTCTCCACAAAAGCCAGATGACGGTTAAAACTGCTCTGGCAGTACTGGAAAAACAGGAGCTTATCTTCCGAAAACGGCAGGGGCCCGGACAGCCCAATCGGATTTATGTAAAACTCCCAAAAGAAACCATCCACTATACAGACAGATTTCTTTCCCTAAGACAGACAGAAAACTGTCCTATTGACAGACAGGATTCTTTCCCTGATACAGACAGAAAACTGTCTGGTAATAAGAAAGAGATAAAAAAGAACAATTTAGCAATAAGAGGGAGTAAGGAGCCACTCTCACCCTATGGAAAATTTCAAAATGTTTTTCTGTCAGAAAAAGAGCTTGAAGATATCCGGCAGACAATCCCTGACTGGAAGGATTATATTGAACGCTTATCCGGTTATATGGCTTCTACCGGAAAGCAATATCAGAACCATGCAGCTACCATCATCAGTTGGGCAAGACAGGATCATCCTGCTTCCCGGCAAAGAAATTACGAAAGTGAGGAATACGAAACACTATGACAAGATTTACAGAAAAAGCAACCGCTATAACACCAAGCAGAGAGCTTCAGCCTGATGAATATTTTAACGAAACAGACCACCTGATCTACTGTTCCAAATGCAATACGCCAAGACAATGCCGGCATGAATTACAGGGAAAGGTTCTTATTCCTTCCATTCGCTGTAAATGCCAGCAGGAAATCTTTGAGCAGGAAGAAGCCCAGAGAAAACTTCATGAAAAACAAATGGAAATAGAGCATCTTAAAACCAGCGGCTTACAGGACAAAGCACTCTATGACTACACTTTTGCCAGAGATAACGGCATCAATCCGGAAATAAAACTGGCACACAATTATGTAAGCAACTGGGAAGAGATGAAAGCAAACGCTTCCGGACTTCTCATCTGGGGTGATGTCGGTACTGGAAAATCTTTTTTTGCAGGCTGCATTGCCAATGCCCTTCTGGAAAAAGGCGTTCCTGTACTGATGACCAACTTTTCCCGGATTCTGAATACCCTTACCGGAATGCATTTTGAAGACAGAAACCAGTTCATCAACAGCTTAAACCGCTACAGTCTTCTGATTATTGATGATCTCGGAATTGAGCGGAACTCTGACTTTGCACTGGAACAGGTATTCAATGTGATCGACAGCCGTTACCGCAGTAAAAAGCCACTGATCATAACGACCAATCTCACTTTATCAGAGCTGAATAACGCCGCTGATATCGCACACAAACGAATTTATGACCGTATTCTGGAGAGATGTATTCCTGTCCGTATCAATAACCGGAATATTCGTCAGGACAATGCAACAGCTAATTTAAAACAGGCGAAAAAAATCCTGTTGAACAATCATGCTCCGAACCAGAATTGACTCGAAGAAGTATAACGCAATGATTATTTTTCACTGACAGTGGTACTACTTTCTTTCCTCATTTATTACCAGAAATATGCCACTGTCAGTTATCTAAAACCATAGTACCAAACCAAAAGATTTTAAAACCAAAACTGCCCGGATACGGGCATAAAAAGGAGGTGCCAGATATGGCAGATAAAAGAATCATGACACCGGAAGAAAAAGCACTTTTACAGGCAAAACACCGTCAGGAAGAAGCCGAAGCAAGAAACCGAAAAAAAGAACGTGATGCCAGAACACACCGATTAGTCCAGGAAGGAGCCATTCTGGAAAGTATTGTTCCCCATATTAAAGAAATGGATTTAGATTCCCTGAAACGGGAGCTGATGATCCGGCTACGGGGAATGTAAACGCACAAGTTCTACTCCCGAAGGGCGCACTTACTCACCACCTGATAAATCAGGCAGTGGTATCCCCTTCGGGGCTCGTGCGCTCTGCCGAGGGCTTTATCCGCTGTTGCAGGCAACATCGAAAGGAGGTGCCAGATATGGCAATTTATCATCTGCAAGCCAAAGTCGTCAGCCGTGGTTCCGGTCGGTCTGCTGTTGCTGCTTCTGCTTATATGAGCTGTAGCCGCATGTACAATGATTATGATGGCATTCAGCACGACTATACCAGAAAGCAGGGTCTCATTTATCAGGAAGTGATGCTTCCTCCAATGGCTCCATCGGAATGGAATGACCGGGAACAACTCTGGAATGCTGTGGAAGAAGCCGAAAAGACCAAAGACAGTCGGTTGGCAAGAGAATTTGTTGTTGCACTCCCTGTTGAGTTGGATAAAGACAGCAATATTTCTCTTCTTCAGGATTTTATTCATAAGAACTTTGTAGATATGGGAATGTGCGCTGATTTTGCTATCCACGATACGGATGGTCACAATCCCCATGCACACATTCTTCTTACCGTCCGACCACTGAATGAAAATGGAACATGGCAGTATAAAACAGAAAAAGAATATCTCTGTATCAAAGATGGAGAAGAAAAAGGATTTAC
>ERZ869979.439-NODE-439-length-12667-cov-5.194758_pt1 | contig 12667 bp, 8 predicted proteins | sample MGYA00521269_ERZ869979 | MGnify/ENA primary metagenome ERZ869979 (study PRJEB32232, sample SAMN07284974) | human gut metagenome | biome: human-associated habitat; material: feces | host: Homo sapiens | place: Tanzania | collected 2014-04-05 ... | reverse complement strand
TTTTTTTTCAAGCAGAAGACGGCATACGAGATTCTCCGGAGTGACTGGAGTTCAGACGTGTGCTCTTCCGATCTAACGTATATGGTTCTAACACATTGTCAGCCATTGATAAATAACTTTTTCCAGCCAAAAAAGAAAATAGCGATGATTAAAGATGAACATTGCAGAAAAATGTGATACAATAGAAGATGAAAATCCAAACAACAGGAGGAATCCCCTCGTGGCAAATAATGTGAACGTCAAAAAACTGGAAGCTGACCTGTGGGAGTCGGCAGATCTGCTGCGTGCAGGCTCTAAACTCACCTCGAACCAATACTGTATGCCGGTGCTGGGACTGATTTTTCTTCGGTATGCGTACAGCCGCTTCAAACTGGTGGAGCAGGAGATCCTGAAAGACCGTCCCGTGCGCGGCGGTCGGATGCTGCCGGTGGAGCAGAGCGACTTTGCCGAGAAGAGTGCACTGTTTCTGCCCAAAGAGGCACAGTACAATTACCTGGTCAATTTACCCGCCAACATCCCGGAGCAGGGGCTGACCGGCATCGAGGGCAACTTGCTGAACAGTCTGGGCGAAGTGGTGAACAACGCCATGGAACTGGTGGAGCAGCAGAGCGAGCAGCTGCAGGGCGTTCTGCCGAAGGACTACACCATCTTCTCGGATGAGCTGCTGGGGGAGCTGCTGCGCATCTTCAACAATGATGCGCTGGACGATGTGGGCGGCGATGTGATCGGCCGTATCTACGAGTACTTTTTGAATAAGTTTGCCAAGAATGTGGCACAGGATGACGGCGTGTTCTTTACGCCGAAATCGCTGGTGAAGATGATCGTCAATGTGCTGGAGCCTGCCCACGGTGTTCTGCTGGACCCGGCTTGCGGCAGCGGCGGTATGTTTGTGCAGACCGGCGACTTTGTAAACCATGCAGGCATGATCGCCAACAATACCATGACCTTCTACGGACAGGAAAAGGTGGAGTACAACGCCAAACTCTGCCTGATGAACATGGCTGTGCATGGTCTGACCGGCGTGATCAAGTCCGGCGATGAAGCCAATACCTTCTATCACGATGCCCATAATCTGAACGGCTGCTGCGACTATGTGATGGCAAATCCGCCGTTTAACGTGGACAAGGTCAAGTCGGAGTCGGCGCAGAGTGCCGGGCGGTTGCCCTTTGGTCTGCCCGGCGTGAACAAGGCCAAGGAAATCGGCAACGCAAATTATCTGTGGGTGTCCTATTTCTACTCCTACCTGAACGAGCATGGCCGTGCGGGTTTTGTGATGGCGTCCTCGGCTACCGACAGTCAGGGCAAAGACAAGGACATCCGTGAAAAGCTCATCCAGACCGGCCATGTGGACGTGATGATGAGCGTGGGCAACAACTTCTTCTACACCAAGAGCCTGCCCTGTTCGCTGTGGTTTCTGGATAAGGGCAAGCCGGAACATCTGCTGGACACGGTGCTGTTCATCGATGCCCGCAATTACTATACCGTGGTGGACCGCACCCAGAACGAGTGGAGCGACTGGCAGTTGAAGAACCTCAACGCCATTGTCTGGCTCTATCGTGGCGAGGTGGACAAGTACAAGGTGCTTCTGGTGGAGTATCACGCAGAACTGGCGGACGACCGCCCCTTTGCAGAGATTCAGGCTGCAATGGAACAAAACGTGCAGGCCAAGCGGGAAGAAGCCAAAGCCGCTGTGGAGGCAGCACCCCGCAAAGAGCGTAAAGCTACGCAGGAAAAGTTCGACAAGGAGCTGGAAGCCCTCAACGAGAAGCTGACCGTTGCCAAGGACGCCGTCTGGCTCACCGAAAAGTTTGGCGAGGGCGTTTATCAGGACATTCCCGGTCTGTGCAAGGTGGCCAGCCGCGACACCATCCTCAAGGAGAAAGGCGCATCCCTGACGCCCGGTGCCTATGTGGGCGTTGCACCTGTGGAGGATGACGGTGTGGATTTTGCCCAGCGGATGAAGGAAATCCACAAAGAACTGCTGGAATTGCAGGCAGAGTCCAACCGCCTGATGGAAACCATCTCGAAGAATCTGGAGGAGATGGGGGTATGATGTGGGAAATTGCAAAGTTAGGGGATATATCAAAAAATATTCAGACAGGACCGTTCGGGTCACAGTTGCATCAATCGGATTATTCGGAATGTGGAATACCAGTTGTAATGCCGAAGGATTTGGTTGGTGGAAAGATTTCAGAAGAGTCGATTGCGAGAGTTGATAAAACACATGTTGAGCGTTTATGCCGCCATAAAATTGAAGTAGGAGATATTTTGTATTCAAGAAGAGGTGATGTTGGACGCTGTGCTCATGTAACTAAAAAAGAAGAGGGATGGCTATGCGGGACAGGATGTTTGAGAGTAACTATTGATTCCGAAAAAGCGGATTCTCGTTTTGTTTTTTTTCAATTGCAACATCCCGATACGGTTGGATGGGTTGAAAAACACGCAGTTGGTGCAACAATGCTGAATCTTAATACCACAATTTTGAGTTCGGTTCCGATTCGTCTACCTGCACTGGAAATTCAAAAAAGAATTGCTGATATTCTTTCTGCCTATGATGACCTGATTGAAAACAACCAGAGACAAATCAAACTACTGGAAGAAGCAGCCCAGCGGCTTTATAAAGAGTGGTTTGTGGATTTGAACTTTCCGGGGCATGAAAACACGAAAATTGTGGATGGCGTGCCGGAGGGGTGGAAATATGAAAAAGTGGGAGATTTGGTCAAAACGACATCGGGAGGAACACCGTCGAGAAGAAAAAGCGAGTATTATGTAAATGGAAATATCAGATGGATTAAAACAAAAGAGCTAAATGATGGATTTATCTTTGAAACAGAAGAGCACATTACAGAAGAAGCAGTGAAAAATTCATCGGCGAAGATACTTCCAGAAGGTACATTGATAGTTGCAATGTATGGAGCAACCATTGGAAAAATTGGAATTGCTGCTGCTGAGATGGCTTGCAATCAGGCCTGTTGTGCATTTATAGCCTTTGATAATATGATGAGTAAGGAATATCTGTATTGTTGGCTAATGGATAATCGGGAGTATCTTATTTCTCAAGGAAAAGGTGCAGCACAATCTAATTTAAGCCAAGAAATGATAAAGAAATTTTCTATACTATGTCCTGGTAAGAAAATCATAAATGATTTTACAGAATTTGTTTCGGTAATGCTTGAAAATAAGAGAGTGCTGGAAAATAAAACAGTGATGTTATCAAAAGCTAGAGATAATTTGTTGCCTAAATTGATGAGCGGGGAAGTGGAGGTGTGACACTATGGATATTCCAAAAGAATTTTATGATATGGTGTGTGCAGATATCAAAGAAATTGAAAATTCAGAAAATTATTCCTTTCAGGAGTTAATTAGATTGCATCGTAGAGTAGATGCTCGTTATCAAGCGTGTATTAAAGATTGGTATATAGGATTTTGGGGTTCAAATGGCTCACAAATATTTTATCATTCGATTAGTATGGCGGACGCAAGAGATAATCTTTATATGATGAAGGCAAAGCTAGAAACGTACAAATACCAGATGAATGCGGTACAGTTGCCAAAGCCGGAAGTTTCCAATTCGCAGGTCGTTAACGTGACCAACAGCATGAATGTGAACGTTACATTTGAGCAAGTACGCAAAGAAGTAGAAGAAATGACTTCACTCACAAATGAACAGACACAGGAAGTGCTGGATAAAATCTCTGAGATTGAAGAAGTGGTAAAGTCCAAAGACAGCAAAAAGTCAAAGTGGGAAAAAGTAAAGCCTGTTTTGACGTGGCTGGCAGATAAGAGCTGTGATGTGGGGATTGCGTTGTTACCGTTGCTGTTAAAAATAGGACAGTAATATAACAGCTTGAGCTTTGATGAAAGGGGTGTCCATAATATGTCGAATCCGCTTAATAAATATTGTTCCGAAGCAAATGATCTTAAGGACGTAAAAGACGCGATGAATAAAATTCAAAAACTTCGTGCTCAAATGAAGAATCCGACCAGAGATGGAATGATCGAAGCGTTGCGAGATGCAAAAATAAGTGCGCTGATGGAAATTTCGGCCTTGGAAATGGCGCAGGGTGCGACAAGTTGGGCACCTTTTTCAGCAGCATCAGATAGCCAGCTATACGCACTCCTAGGACAGTATGAACAAGGATTAAAATTGCATTGTATTGCTAAAATAGGCGAAAAAGCGTTTGATGAGCAAATGAATGAAATACAAGAGAAAACGGGAAAGAGAGATTCTTTTGGTATATGAAAGCGGCTAACGAAACTGTTGAATGAAAAATGGAGGGTATGATCTATGCCAGAGTGGATAACATGGGTATTTGATGGAATTGGTTCGACAATTTTCTCTTTAATCGCAGGAGCCTTGATTGGTGGAGCGGTTGGATATAAGATAGGCGTACATAAAAGCGTTAAACAGAAACAGACTGGCGGAGACAATGTTAAACAGCGACAGGAGTTTACACTGGAAAATGAAGATGTTTCTAAAGATGGTGGAAAAATAAAAAACAATTTCCAGCAGAGCCAAAAAGCTGGCGATAATGCAGAACAGGTGCAGATTGGAGGGATAAAACGTGGACATTAACAAACAGAGCCAACAGGCCGGTGAGGGAAGTCAGCTAGTTCAGGCTGGTACAATTGTTATCAATCAGGGTGTTTCAGAAGAAAGAGTTAGAACGGTTTTTAATGAAATGGTTCCAAGAGCATTGGAAGAGTATACAAAAGAAGCATACGCAAAAGCCAATGAGAGAAATACAAACTGGGGAAATTCTGTATTGCCCCGTGTTAATGAAGTTGAGGGGATGCTTGAAGCTTTTGCTGACCCGGCATTTCAGCGGGTTCTTAGAAAAGCTCAACAGTCGGCAGCGGTGACCGATGAAAAAGCCGATTATGATTTGTTAACAGAGTTGCTAGTTTGTCATGTGCAAAAAGGTGATAATAGAAAAAATCGTGCTGGAGTTTTGAAAGCAACGGAAGTTGTGGATTTAATTGATAATAATGCTTTATGTGCATTGACTATAATGAATATGGTAGAATTTGCCATTCCAACGCTTGGCGATGTAATGCTGGGAATGTATGTGCTATCCGATGTTTATAGTAAACTGGAATATACAGATTTGCCAGAAGGCATAGATTGGATGGAGCATTTGGAGCTTTTAGGGGCTATAAGATTATCAAGAAATATTAAACTCAATAAGTTTGAAGATTTTTATGCAAGAGCGTTAAATGGTTATGCGTGCGTTGGAATACGAAAGGAATCGGACAATTATAAAACCGCAATTGAATTGTTGAAGTCGATACAAATTGGAGAGCGCGGATTAAGAGATAACATTTTGCTAGATGGATATGTTAGACTTGATGTGCCGAATAAAGATTATATCGAAAGGATGATTCTTACAGACAAAAATGGAATCCATAAAATTAAACCAGAAGAAAAAGAAGTGTTCAATAGTATTTGGAATATGTACGAAAAAAATGAAAAAATGCAAAAAGAAGTTAATAAGAGATTTATGGATAGGTGGGATTCCTTTGAGTCTCTGAAAAAAGTCCATGATTTCTGGGATTCTATTCCAACTTCGTATGACATTACTCAAGTGGGGCGAATACTGGCCCATACTAATGCAAAACGCTGTGACCCATCTTTGCCGGATTTGCTGTAAGGAGGAATAGAAAATGAGCCGCGAATATTCCGAAAATGTCCTTGTCCAGAACAGTGCAGGCAACCTGCTGCAAAATGTTCTGGGCTGGGAGGTCGTGATGGCTTACAACTCCGAAAAGCTGGGGCCGGACGGGACGTTAGGCCGCACCAGCTATGGGGAAGTGCTGCTGACCCGGTATTTTCGGCAGGCACTTTTGCGGCTGAACCCGTGGCTCACCCCGAACCAGCTGGACGAGGTGCAGAAGAAATTCACGGCACACGTTTCCACCGCATCCCTGATGCAGATCAACGAGGAAAAATATTTTCTGCTGCGGGACGGCATCCCGGTGACGGTCAAGCGGCCGGATGGCCGCACCGAAATCCGCAGTGCGGCGGTGATCGACTTCAAAAACCCGGAAAACAACCACTTCCTCGCCGTAAAAGAGATGAAGATCCACTCGCAGCTGTACCGCCGCAGAACGGACATTGTGGGCTTTGTCAATGGCATTCCGCTGCTGTTCATCGAGCTGAAAAAACCCACCGTGGATGTGCAGAACGCCTACATAGACAACTATCGGGATTACCTCGATACCATTCCGCAGTTGTTCTATTACAATGCCTTTCTCATGCTGTCCAATGGATTGGAAGCCAAGGTGGGCACGCTTGGCAGCAAGTACGAGTTTTTCCACGAGTGGAAGCGTCTGAAAGAAAGCGATGCAGGCAGCGTGGAACTGGAAACCATGCTGCGGGGCATCTGCGAGAAAAAGACCTTCCTCGATCTGCTGGAAAACTTCATCCTTTACGACCATTCCGGCGGGCGCACCACCAAGATTCTGGCGCGCAACCACCAGTATCTCGGCGTCAACGAAGCCGTCAGTGCTTACGAGAACCGCAAGCTGAAAGACGGCAGGCTGGGTGTGTTCTGGCACACGCAGGGGTCTGGCAAAAGTTACTCCATGGTCTTTCTGGCGCAAAAGATTCGGCGCAAATTTGCAGGTTCGCCCACCATTGTGGTACTGACCGACCGTGACGAGCTGAACCGGCAGATCAGCGATACCTTTGAAAACTGCGGTCTGCTGGGCAAGACTAAGGCTTCGCAGTTTATTGCATCCAGCGGTACAGACCTTGTAAAAAAGCTGCGGGGCAACCCCAGCTTTGTGTTTACCCTGATCCAGAAGTTCAACCTGCCCAAGGAGCCGCCCATCTACCCGGATCACGATGTTCTGATCTTGTCGGACGAAGCCCACCGCAGCCAGTACGGCATTTTTGCAGACAACATGATGCACCTGCTGCCCACGGCATCCCGCATCGGCTTTACCGGTACGCCGCTGCTGGCGGATGACCATATCACCGAGCGCACCTTTGGCGGGTATCTGTCGGTGTATGATTTCAAGCGGGCGGTAGAGGACGGCGCAACGGTGCCGCTGTACTATGAGAACCGCGCGGATAAGATCGCCCAGTTGGACAAGCCGGAGATCACCGGGCGGATTTTGGATGCCATTGAAGCTGCCGACCTCGACCCCTCGCAGGAGGAAAAGCTGGAACGGGAATTTGCAAAGGAAATTCACATCCTCACCGCAGATGAACGGCTGCGCTCCATTGCAAAAGACTTTGTGGAGCATTACTCTGACCTTTGGACCAGCGGCAAGGCGATGTTTGTCTGCCTGAATAAGGTCACCTGTGTGCGGATGTACAACTATGTGCAGGAATGCTGGAAAGAAAAAATCAAAGAGCTGGAAGCCCGGCAGGGCACAGCGACCCAGCAGGAAGCACAGGAGCTTGCCCGCAAGCTGGCATGGATGAAAGAAACCGAAATGGCAGTGGTGATCAGTCAGGAGCAAAACGAGGTGCAGACTTTCAAGAAGTGGGGGCTGGATATTCTGCCGCACCGTGCCAAAATGGAAAAGCGGGAGCTGGACAAAGAATTCAAGGATAGCAAAAATCCGTTCCGGGTGGTGTTCGTCTGTGCCATGTGGCTGACGGGTTTCGATGTGAAGTGCCTGTCCTGTCTGTATCTGGATAAACCGTTGAAGGCCCATACCCTGATGCAGACCATCGCCCGTGCAAACCGTGTTTCGGAAGGCAAGAGCAACGGCCTGATCGTGGACTATATTGGTATCGTAAAGGCGCTGCGGAAGGCTCTGGCGGACTATACGGTCAGCAAGAACAGCCCGGCGGGCGTTGACCCGACGGTGGATAAAACGGAGCTGATTCAGCGTATTAGCACGGTCATCGGAGAAACGGACGGCTTTTTGGAAGAACGCGGGTTCCGGCTGCAGAAATTGGTGGACGCACAGGACTTTGAAAAGATGAGCCTTGTACAGGATGCAGTCAACGCAATGTGCGAGACGTTGGAAACAAAGAAAACCTTCCAGACCTATGCTTCTGAGCTGGCGCGGCTGTTCCGCTATGCAGACCGTGACGATGTGGACGATACTGTGCGTGCCCGGAAAAACGCGATTCTCGCCATCTACGAGGGCTTGCAGCAGAAGCGGAAACACGCAGACAATACCGACCTGATGGTGCAGATCAACGGCATCGTTAATGAGTACATCCATGTGGAAAAACCGGATCAGGAGGCTGTACCTTCCCGTCAGTTTGACATCAGCAAAATTGATTTTGACCTGCTGAGCCGGGAGTTTGCCCACACCCGGCGGAAGAACCTGCTGCTGCGCGATTTGGACGAGCTGGTGAACCAGCAGCTGTCGAAAATGCTGCTTGCAAATCCGCAGCGCATTGATTATTATGACCGCTATCAGGAGATCATAGATGCCTATAATGCGGAGCAGAACCGCGCAACCATCGAGAAAACCTTCATGGATCTAATGGAACTTGCCAGTTCAATGGACACGGAGCAGCAACGCTATGTGCGTGAGGGATTTTCCAGTGACGAGGAGCTTTCGGTGTACGATTTGCTGTTTTCGGAGAACCTCACGAAACAGGAAATTGAAACGATCAAGAAGGTATCTGTGGACTTGTTGACAAAAATCAAACAGCAGATCGCCAAACTCGACCATTGGACAGACAAACAGGAAACCAAGGCGATTGTGGATAATCTGATCCGCAATACCCTTTGGCAAGAACTTCCCAATAGCTATGATGTAAACGATATCCAGACCTACCAGAAGAAAATCTACGAGTATGTATATATGCGCTACCCGGAAGTAGCATAACGCAAAAATCACCCCAGAGAGAACGCACAAGCGGCTATTCTCTCTGGGGTGATTGCGTATCAAATCATCTGAAAATGCTTCAATGCCTCGACAATCGCATCCTCTTTCTCCTTCGGACACCTAGGAGGAGAAAGTTTGAAAAACAGACGGGCGGGTGTGAAGGCGGGTAAATCGACATGGAAAAGATCAAAGCGGATGCTTCCCGAAAAACTGCTGGGCAATTCCATCCAGCTGTGAGGTGATTTGCCGGAAATCCTGATTCAGATCCAATGTACGGGCACCAATCTGATTACCGCCCAGATTGAACAGACAATCAGGGGTAATTGATTCCTGCGTTTTGGCATAAACCAGAAGCCCGGAAACATTTCCGGAATGTGTGATGTCCTGATTCTTTACATAGGTATAGATCTGATACAGATTCGCTGAATGCAGAGATTCTTTCCCGAATTGCTGCTGCATGCTTTGGCCGTAATATTTGGCATCAAGAATCAAGATCTTTTCGTTGGAACGCAGGAAAACATCGGTTTGCATGGCGGGGAGAAACCGCAGCATGGCAGCATCGTGCTCTCCCACAAGATCCCATTTGACTTGTGCGGCAGATGCTTTCAGAGAAGGATGATGCTGCCGATAATATTCCAGAATAAATCGTTCGTATAGTTTTGCCATACGCTCATCCGAAAACGCCGCCAGTTTGTAATGGCCATCCTCCGTGGTATGAAGCATATCGTGCAGGATAAAATAGCAAAGATTCAGCAACATCTCATAGTTATGGTTGTTTCGCTGATAATGCAGTTGATGCCATGGAATCTGAGAGGGAAGCGGTTCAGAAATATCGTCAAAAAATGGGAGCAGTCGTCTCAGTTCGATTTTTCGTGCGAGAGAAACATCTTCGTTTCGAAGCAGCATTTTCAGGGTGGTCTTCAGGATCTGATTATAGAGATTATCCGGGGAAAGCTCATCGAAGGTACAGGCGGCCTGCGGCTTGCGCTGGATGCGGACCCGAACCGTCTGCGGAAAATCCAACTTTCCGCGCAGAACGGACAGGGTTTCGCTTCGGGAGATATAGTCTCGATGAAGTCCCTGCTTCAACTGACGGGCAATGCCTTTGGCAAGGATCGCAGCAAATAGATCCCCTGTATGCTCAAACTCTTCGGCAGCGATGCTCTGATAATCTTTTTGCTGTAAAACCTGAAAGGCATAGGAGAGCATATAATAAATATTTTGGATGAAAATTCCTTTATCAGTCGTCATTGAAAACACCACGCAGATTTTCTTCCCAACGATGTAGCTTTTCCGGGGCATCAAACCAATATTCGGTCAGCGTGGGGAGAATATCAAATTCTACTACAGAACGCATCCAGTCAGTCGTGCAGGCAGAAGGATCATTTACACAAAAATAGCTGTGGCCGATGCGGAAACCAGAACCGAGGGCGGCATCTGACATGATTTCCCGGTTCAATGCTTTGATCTGTTCAATCAGGGCATTGAAGGTTTCATTGCCAAGACTGGCTTGGTAAGTCTGAAATCCGTCCGATGTGAAGGCAGGCTCCATCTCAAAAAAGCTGAACCGTCTGCGCAGAGCATAGTCGATCAGAGCCAGACTGCGGTCAGCAGTGTTCATCATACCGATGATGTACAGATTTTCAGGAACATAAAAAGATAGTCCGTTATAAGACAGCGTGATTTTCTCGCCACGGTGATCGTTTTCAATCAGCATCATCAGCTCGCCGAAAATCTTACTTAGATTGCCACGATTGATCTCGTCAATCAAGAAGAAATACGCTCGCTCCGGGTCGTTGGACGCTTTTTGGCAAAAGCGGTAGAATATGCCTTCGGTAAGTTTGAAGCCAGAACCGTCCGGACGATAGCCCAGCATGAAGTCTTCGTAAGAGTAATTCTGATGGAACTGCACGAACTCCACCCGGGAGGAATCGGCCTGACCCATCATAGAGTACGCCAGCCGTTTGGCGGCATAGGTCTTTCCAACGCCGGGTGCGCCTTGCAGAATGACGTTCTTTTTGCGGCGCAGTAGAGAGACCAAAACGTCATAGCGCGGTTCGCTCAGAAATACGTTGTTCAGAAAATCTGATTTTGTATAAGCATTCGATGCTACCGAATGGACGGGTGCTGGATTTTCTTCCCGGATGAGATCCAGAATAAAGTTGTACTCGCCCTCCGAAAGCTTGAACAGGCTTCCATTCTGCTGTACAAAGAACTCCATCTTTTCCAGTTCCGGACAATCCTTCAAAGTGGAGTATTCAATGGGGGATGTCAGACTTTCGGTTTTCTCAAAATAAAGCTCTTTTCCGTTATTTTCTTGTGTGATTTTTGCAAGAGCAACTACTTTTTTAACGGGGTTGGCCTCGTAACAGATGACAGGATCACCCGCCTTAGCATCCAGAATGTTCTGAAAGATCCGCCGCTTATGACCGCTTTCGTTGTATAATGTATACGATTGTTCTTCGCCGACTTTGAGATCGGAAAACTGCCAGATTTTTGGACTTGCGGTCAACCACCAGTAGTGGCGGGGAGAAGTAGAGTCTTTTTCAGAAGATACGGCATAAAGGGGAATATGAGAAAGGTCAGTCTTTTTCAAGGCTTGAACGAGCTCATCCCGTAAACGCCAAATAAAAGAGCCGTTTTCTTTGGAATCTGCGCTTTTGCCGGTATATAGAACAGGCCACCAGCGGGAGTTTTCGCTGTCGCGCGGCATGAGGGGACAATTTGTTTTTTCAGCGACCCTTCGTGCAAGGCTGGAAGAACCCATATTGTAGAAGCCGGCAGCTTCGCCGTACTTGATTGCAAGCTGCTTGCAGGTGGCTTGACCACCATAATCCAGCATACATTTCATAATGCGGAGCGCATTCTGCGTAAAGACAGACGGGTCATTCAGCAGACGGATCCACTGCTCTGTAGTGATGCCCGGATCATAGTCTGCTTTGCTGGGAAACCACTCGGATTCCTTCTGAGCGACTGTCTGTTCCTGAAGATAATAGCGGCTCAAGTAGAAACCAAGATCGATGGCAGCAATATTCCAGTGTGTGTCGGGCCAGTATTTCCCGGCGGGAGCGTTCTCGATTGCATGGCGGAGCATCTGTGTGATATCAGAATCTCTACTCAGTGCTTCCCGCAGTTCATCATAAAGACGATAGCTCTTCAGCAGAGAGTCGATAGAACCATCCCGTTTGGGTGGTGTGTCAAAGTTCAATTCTTTTGCTATATCACGGGAGACGGCATACCGATAGGCATAATATTTATCCGGGAACTGAAGCCACAGATAGACGCTGATAGCACTGGTGTTCTGGTAGTGGTTGTTCCAGCTGCCGTCGTTGTATTTTATGCGCAGGGATTCGGCAGCAGCTTGAAATGCGGCAATGCGCTGAGAAAGCCCGATGGATTCATCAAACAGGCTGCGGAACAGAGTGGAGTTTCCAGCCCCAACATCCGCTTCTACGAAAAAGAAGGGCTGATGACCCCTGCCCGCAACCGGGGCAATGCCTACCGGGATTACACCGCCGGGGACATCCGGACCCTGAAGCTGATCCGGATGCTTCGGATGCTGGATATGCCGCTGCCCGCCATACAGAGGGTCCTCAACGGGGAACAGCCGCTGACCGAAGCGCTTCAGGCACAGCAGGAGGTACTGGAGCAGCAGGAGGCTCAGCTGGCGGGTGCGATCCGCTTTTGCGCAGAGCTGACCCAACAGGCTCCTCAGGTGGATCAGCTGGATGTGGACGATTGTCTGAAACGGATGCAGGAACCACAGGAGCCGGGTGGATTTTTCTCCGGCTGGCTCAGGGATTATCGCACGGTGGCAGAAAACGAGCGGAAAAAGCGATTTTCCATCGTATCGGAACAGTCCATC
>ERZ869979.438-NODE-438-length-12675-cov-7.422686_pt1 | contig 12675 bp, 10 predicted proteins | sample MGYA00521269_ERZ869979 | MGnify/ENA primary metagenome ERZ869979 (study PRJEB32232, sample SAMN07284974) | human gut metagenome | biome: human-associated habitat; material: feces | host: Homo sapiens | place: Tanzania | collected 2014-04-05 ... | reverse complement strand
GGTAATAGAGTTTATCTTACAAGAAATGGACATGGACAGTGTGCAATTATAGATATGAAAGAGCTGGACGAATTAGATAAACAGAAAGCACTTTATACATTAATGAGCAAACTAAACGAAGCAGAAGTGTCTATTCGAGAAGAAGGAACGATATCAGCAGATGATCTGGAAGCAGAACTGGGGGTATAATTGTATTGAAAAAAATAGAATATTCACAGATTGTAAGGAAGAAACTGAATCAGCTAAAAACTGATTTAGTGCAGGACTTTGGCACTGAAGTTTCCAGAAAATCAGTGAAAAAGATAACAGATGCGGTGAGAGGTCTGGAGAAGTTTGAAAAAAAGGGAATTGCCGTATCTGCAATGTATAATATAGAATGCAATTATCGCTATTTATATGTTAGTCACAATTATGTTTTTTATAGAATTGAATCAGAAAAAATAATTATTGTTGAAATGTTTGATGAAAGAGAAGATTTTATGTATAAGCTATTCGGAATTTCAACAAGAACACAGGAATCAATAGATTACTGGGGTGATGAAGATTAAATAACAACAGGGTATGTATGGTAAGAAACTGTACATACCTTGTTGTGCGTTGTGAACTTATTCTATAATATCTCCGCTATTGTTATACCGCATATTCCCCTGAGAATCGAAATGAACAGAATCTAAAGGAATCCCTCTTTGTCTGGCACGAGAAATCTGGAAGGACATATCATCTATAACAGAGCAGAAAAAATATAACAAATGTGCGATTTGGAGGTGTATCGTTTTGGAAGTAAAAATTAACAAGGAAATCAGGGATTACACAGAGACAATCTTTTTCGGATTGTCTCTGAGACAGTTTATCTTTTCAGTATTAGCCTGCGGGATTGCCGTTGGGCTTTATTTTTTGCTTCACCCATACATGAGTATGGAAACAGTGAGTTGGATTTGTGTACTGGGAGCTGCCCCATGTGTAGTGTTCGGGTTTGTAAAATATCATGGAATGACAGCGGAGCAGTTTATCTGGGCATGGATAAAATCAGAAATCCTGATGCCGAAAAAACTAATGTTTCAATCAGAAAATCTTTATTTTGATGCGGTAGAACCAATCATTAAAAAATATGAGAAAGAAAGTCTGAAGAAGGAGGGACGCAAGAAAAATGATAAAAACGCTGAGTAATATCTTTAAACAGGATAAAGAAAAATTTGTAATTCCAAGAAGTGTACAGCAGGTAATTCCCATCGAGACCATCTGGTCTGACGGGATATTTAAAATCGGGAGAAATAAATTTGCACGTACTTATAAATTTACAGATATTAACTATGCGGTGGCAAGCAAAGTAGATAAGGAAACAATGTTCCTGGAATATATTGATCTGTTAAATTCTTTCGATTGCGGTGGAACAACAAAAATAACGATCAATAACCGTCGCTTGAATAAGGTGGATTTTGAGAAAGCAATCCTGATTCCGATGCAGGAGGATGGACTGGATCTATATCGGAAAGAGTACAACAACATGCTTTTAGATAAGGCAACCAGTTCCAACAGCATGGTGCAGGAAAAATATGTGACAGTATCCTGCTATAAGAAAACGATCGAAGAAGCTAGAACGTATTTTGCACGAGTGACAACAGAGCTGAACAGTCATTTTGCAAGACTGGGTTCCAAATGTGCAGAGGTAAATGGAGAAGATAAGTTACGGATTCTGCATGATTTTTACCGTACAGGAGAAGAATCTGGTTTCCATTTTGATATTCAGGAGAGTATGAGAAAAGGACACAGCTTCAAAGATTATATCTGTCCGGATACTTTTGAATTTGAAAAAGATTATTTCCGCATGGGAGATCGTTATGGAAGGGTACTTTTTCTTCGTGAGTATGCTTCTTACATCAAAGACGATATGATAGCAGAACTGACCGACATGAATCGGAATCTGATGTTGAGTATTGATGTGATTCCGGTTCCGACTGATGAAGCAGTACAGGAAGTGGAAAAACGTCTGCTTGGTGTGGAGACAAATATCACGAACTGGCAGAGACGGCAGAATGCGAATAACAACTTTTCCGCAGTGATTCCTTATGATTTGGAACAGCAGAGAAAAGAAAGCAAGGAGTTCATGGACGATTTAACCACACGTGACCAGCGTATGATGTTTGGAATACTGACTATGGTGCATACGGCAGAATCGAAGAAACAGCTTGACGCAGATACGGAAACATTTCTGACAATCGGACGGAAAAAGTTATGCCAGTTTTCGGTTCTGAAATTTCAGCAGATGGACGGACTGAATACAGCACTACCCATCGGACACCGGAAGATTCCGGCAGTCCGCACGCTGACATCGGAGAGCGTGGCAGTGTTGATGCCATTCCGGGTGCAGGAGATTATGGACGCAGGTGGAATCTATTGCGGTGAAAATGCAATCTCCCATAACTTAATCATGTGTAATAAAGAAAAACTGTTAAATCCAAATTCATTCCTTTTAGGTGTGCCGGGAAGTGGAAAATCCTTTAATGCAAAAATGCAGATTGTATTCCTGGCACTGGCAACGCAGGACGATATCCTGATTTGTGATCCAGAGCGAGAGTATGCATCATTAGTTGAAGCAATGGGCGGAGAAGTGGTTCGTATTGCTGCAGGAAGCAGGGACCACATCAATGCAATGGATATGGTAGACGGATATGGAGATGGCGGTGATCCGGTAATTGAGAAGTCACAGTTTATCTTATCTTTGTTTGAGCAGTTGGATAAAAAAGGAATCAATGCAAAGGAACGTTCCATTATTGACCGATGTGTGGGAGAAGTTTATGAGGAATATCAGCATGGCGGAGCAGTGCCGACTTTGCGGGTGTTGCGTGAGAAATTCTTAGAGCAGGAAGAACCGGAAGCACAGGATTTGGCATTGGTATCAGAATTATTTACAAATGGAAGTCTGGACGCATTTGCACATGAAAGTAATGTTGATGTGAATAACCGTATTATGGTATACGATATTTTAGACTTAGGAAAGCAATTAAAGACCATGGGACTTTTGGTAATCACAGATGCAATGCTAAACCGGGTAACAGAGAACTGGAAACAGGGAAAGCGAACCCATATTTTCTTAGACGAGTTTCATGTAGTATTTGAAAATGAGTATTCCGGAGCATTTTTTAACTCTGCATGGCGAAGATTTCGTAAGCGTAATGCATTCCCGACAGCAATCACTCAGAACGTGGAATATCTGTTAGATTCTGTTCTTGCAAGTACGATGATTTCCAACAGTGAGTATATCGTGATGCTTAATCAGGCAGAGCCGGATAGAGCAAAGTTGGCAACACTTCTGAATATCTCCACAGAACAGATGGGATATATCACAAATGCAGATGCCGGTTGTGGTCTGGTGAAATATGGAAGTTCGCTTGTACCGTTCGTCAATAGATTCCCAACCAATACAAGGTTGTATAAACTGATGACCACAAAGCCGGGAGAGGACAGTATCAACCGGGGAAGAATGTAAAATTAAAAATATTTTGAATAATGAAAAGCAAGGCACTGGAAATCGTCACAATTTGTGGCGTTTTTTAGTGCCGGAAAAGGAGCCAAATATGTCAGAAATCAGATTTTCATCAAAGGAACACGAAAAGTTTTTTTATCAGATGTTAGCTAAATGCGGAAAGCACGACAGTTATTACAGTTCATTTTTCTATTGTGTGGGAATTTCTGAAGATACCAGAAATCATGTTGATCGCATGTTTGATTTTAAAGAGCGTTTGATTAAACCAGAAGCATTGCATGAAGGGTGGCAGACAGGCGGTTCGGCACGATTGACCAGACTGGCTTTCAACTTGTGGAATGGATATGTGGAGAAGGGAGAAGAAAGTCTGTCTACCCCATACGAGATGTTCGATTGTGGCTATGCATCATATTTTTATGAAGCAATCCGCATGAAATACCCGGAATACTGCCGGGAACTGCCACAGGTGAGCAAAAAAGAAACTAATCATGAACGCTAGATAAAGATTCAAATGTAGAAAAGCGATGGATCGTAAGATAAAAACACGCCAAGTCCATAAGGATATTAAAGTATTAGATAAGACGGTTACAGTGACAGACCATATTAAGCAGTCCTATGTCAGAACAAAAGAAAATGTCATGCAATCGACGGAGAAATCCAGTGATAGAGAGAATAATCCGGTAGGTTATGCAGAAGATGCGGCCAGCGAGTATGCTGACCACATTTTTCACGAAACAGGGCATCAGGTACGCAGACAGGCAGGAAAGATTATTGAACGGAAGAAAGAGAAAGCTTCTGTTTCTTCGACAGGCGAAGAAACAGTTTACCAGCCGAAAGAACAAATCCGACCAGTACCGCCTTCAGGCGGAGAAACGGCACAGGAGCAGGGGAAAGAACTTGCTTTCAAAAAAATCAAGACCATTGAACGGGATAAAAGAACCATCAAGACCGGTAGAGCATCGGAACAGACAGCAAATGCTTCTGTTCAGGCAATGCATTATTCCATGAAAAAGGCAGAAAAAGCAGTGCAGACAGCAAGACAGACAGCACGAGATACCACGATTGCAGTGAAAAAGACAGCAAAAGCGGTAACACATGCGATAAAAGCGTTGATTGAAGCCACAAAAGCATCACTGAGTGCATTGACTGCAGGTGGTTGGATTGCGGTTATGATTTTGATTATCGTCATTTTATTTGGTGGTTTTCTATGCATGACAGGTGGGGATAATTCCAGTACGGTTTCTTCGGTTAGTGCAGAAGTAGAAGCATATGAACCACTAATCCGACAGTATGCAAATCAATATGGCATTGGAGAGTATGTGGAACTAATCAAAGCCATTATGATGCAGGAATCCGATGGGAGAGGACTTGATCCGATGCAGTGTTCAGAAGGGAGCTTTAATACAAAATATCCCAGACAGCCAAATGGAATCACAGATCCAGAGTATTCGATTTCTTGTGGTGTGCAGGAAATAAAAAGCTGTCTGGAACGTGCAGGAGTAAAAAATCCTCTGGATATGGAAAATATTAAACTGGCATTGCAAAGTTACAATTATGGAAATGGATATCTGGAATGGGCGAAAGCCAGAGGTGGATATACCCTTGCAAATGCAGCAGAATTTTCCGATATGATGGCACAGAGAATGGGGTGGAGCAGTTATGGGGACAAGCAGTATGTACCACATGTGCTTCAGTATTATGCATTTGGAAGAATCCCGACAGGAATCGGTAATCAGGCAATCGTTCAGGTGGCAGCATCGCAGGAAGGAAAAGGCGGAACGACCTATTGGAGTTGGTATGGATTTGGAGGCAGGGTAGAGTGGTGTTCCGGCATATTAAAAGGCAGGAGAAAAAGTGTGATAGTCTAATGGTGAATCTGGAGTATACAATTCCTGAAAATAGACTTGACTTTTAAATATTACAAGCGTAAGATTTAAGGAACAAAAAAATTAGAAGAAAGGAATATCTATGAAAAGAAGACGAAAAAAGCAAAATATCCAAAAATCTTACGTTTGTAAGATTTTTGGGCTGATAGTAGCTATAACAGTAATTGCTGTTTCAGGAGGTGTTTTATTAAAAAGGACGATAACGGAATCACCAGAAGACACACTTGTGGAATATATGAACCATATTGAAAAAAAGGAATATGAAGTAATGTATACTATGATAGATTCAGATGAAAAAGTTTATCTGACAAAAGAAGAATACATACAACGAAATTCTAAGATATACGAAGGAATAGAGGTCAGTGACATTAAAATCAGTCATATAGCTGTGAAAGAGAAAAAAGCAGATACAGTTACGCTTTCGTATGAAACATCATGTAATACAATTGCCGGAACAATACAATTTGACAATATGGCGGAACTGAAGAAGACGAAACAGGGATATAAATTAGTATGGCAGGATAGCCTGATTTTTCCAGATTTAGAGAGTGATGATAAAATAAGTGTTACTACATCAAAAGCGGAGAGAGGAGAAATATTAGACCGAGATGGTAAAATGCTTGCAGGAAAAGGAGTAGCAACATCAGTTGGCATTATACCGGGAAAGCTGGAAGACAGGAATGTATCTATTGAAAAAATAGCGGAGTTATTAGAGATAGATGTAGAAACAATAAATAACAAACTCACAGCAAAGTGGGTAAAAGAAGATTCTTTTGTACCAATTGAAACTATTCCGAAAGTAGAAGAAATAGATTTAATGAAAATACAGCCAGAAGAAAAGACACTTGAGGAGCAGGATTGTCAGAATAAACTTTTGGAAATTCCAGGGGTTATGCTATCAGATGTGGAAGTTAGAACCTATGAGTTAGGGGAAGCAGCAGCTCATTTAATTGGTTATGTACAGTCTGTAACAGCAGAAGATTTGGAAAATCATCCAGGGGAAGGATATTCAGCTGAAAGTGTAATCGGAAGATCTGGGGTGGAAAAGTTATACGAAAAGCAATTAAAAGGAAAAGATGGTTGTGATATAAAGATTTTGGATAGTGATGGGGAAGTAAAAGAGGTTCTTGCAAGTATTTTTAAAGAAGATGGTATGGATATAAGATTAACGATAGATTCCGATTTGCAAAAATCATTATACGAGCAGTTTAAAGAAGATCCGGGGTGTTCTGTCGCAATGAATCCTTATACGGGAGAAGTATTGGCTTTGGTAAGTACCCCATCTTATGATAATAATGAATTTATACGGGGCTTATCATCAGAGAAATGGACATCATTAAACGAAGATGAAAAGAAGCCATTATATAATCGTTTTCGTCAAGTATGGTGTCCTGGCTCAACATTTAAACCAGTTGTGGCAGGAATTGGGTTGAAAACGGGAAGCATAGATCCAAAAGAAGATTTTGGAAATGAAGGTTTGGCATGGCAGAAAGATTCGTCTTGGGGATCTTATCAAGTGACAACACTTCATGAATATGAACCGGTTATTATGAAAAATGCAATTATCTATTCTGATAATATTTATTTTGCAAAGGCAGCTCTTAAAATTGGTAGTGAGAATTTTATGAATACTTTAAATGAAATAGGATTTAATCAGAATATGCCGTTTGAGATTGCGATGCAGGAATCAACATATTCCAATACAGATAAAATAGAAACAGAAATACAATTGGCAGATAGTGGTTATGGGCAAGGGCAGATTCTTGTAAATCCATTACATCTGGCAAGTATTTATACTTCATTTTTAAATGAAGGGAATATGATAAAACCGTATTTGAAATACAAAGAAGAAGCATCCGGTGAAACATGGATAGAAAATGCGTTTAGCAAAGAAAATGTAGAAGAAATTATGCAAGGGGTGGAAGGTGTTGTAAATGATCCGGAAGGAACCGGATATGCTGCACATCGTGACGATATTTTGCTGGCTGGAAAAACAGGGACAGCCGAGTTGAAGGCAACGAAAGAAGATACTTCTGGCAAAGAAATCGGGTGGTTTTCGGTGTTTACGGCAGATAAAAGCGTGGACAAACCAATTCTTCTTATCAGTATGGTTGAGAATGTGAAAGGAATCGGTGGAAGTGGTTATGTTGTTAAAAAAGATGCAACAGTATTGGATGAGTATTTTGAAGAATAAAAAAATTTTTATGGGAAATTATTACATATGTAAGATATTTGCGATGATATTGATAGTTCTTATTGTTTTTACAGGGTGCGGACAAAATCGAATTACGGAAAAAGAAGAAAAGAAAGAAACCGTAGAATCTGAAATGAATGCAGAAGTAAAAAAAACAGCGCAAACTTTTCGGTCTGTTTATATGAAGGAGAAGTCGGAGTTAAATACATTAAAGGTGAAAAGAAAAATTATCAATTGTCTGGAAGAAAAAGGATATGCGGCAGTAGATTGTGATAATCAGATTGATATGGTCAATCGTGAAAAAGTAGAAGAATTTTGCAAAGCAGCGGAGAAAGAAGAACAGGCAGCAGTTGATATTGTTGTTGTATTTGATGAAGGGGAAATTATACAATATCATTTAGAGTCAATGAATGGAAAGATAAATGTTCGATTATGTCAGGTTAAATGGAAGGATAATAGTCCACAGGCTAATTATTATGATGAATATGAAGCATATGAGTGGAAATATACAGAAAAAGGATACTTGTTTCTGGAGGAATATCACCCACCGGGATTTGATGGAGCACCGGGTGAAACTGGATTCAGAGTGCAGCCATTAGATAAAACATGCCGGGAATTGAATCGAAAATATGTTATGCCGTTGGGGTATGCACTTAATAATCTGTTGATTACAAATTGGGATAACCAGAATTATACGGAACTTGATTTTTATGATCTTTATGAAAAAATGTATTATATGAAATATGGAAAGCAAGTTCCATATGAAGCAAATTATGGTGGAGCAGAATATGAAGTTCCAGAAGATGAGTTTGAAGAGGTTATAAAGACCTATTTACCATTTAGTAATACCGAGATTGAAAAAGGAACTTTTTATAACTCTGATAATAGAACTTTTAGATACAGACCGCGAGGGTTATATGATTGTGAATTCCCATATGAGCCATATCCGGAAGTTATCTCATATGAAAAATTACAAGATGGAACATTAAAACTTACGATAGAAGCAGTATGGGAAATCAGAATGTTAGATCAGGCAATCACCAGTGAATTGATGATAAAACCTATGGAAGACGGAAGTTTCCAGTATTTATCAAATAAGGTAATCAGGTCAGATCAAAATGCAAATGCAGGGTGGTATATGCCAAGGTTAACAGAAGAAGAGTGGGAAGAGAATTACAGTAATAATTAGGGGGCAATATGAAAAGAAAAAGTATTTTGTTAGTACTTTGTATAGGAATGATTCTGACTTCCTGTGAAAGTAAGATATCGTTAAACAGCACAGATGTAAAAAATGAGAAGAATCAGAAAAACACTACCATGGAAAATCCGGATAAGGGATATAATCTACCAATCGATGAAGACAAGAAAAAGGAAGTTGTGAACGATTGTGAAGAAATTATGGGCATTATCCGAGATATTTATTCTGAATATAATGGAATACAAGAAGCAGATCAGAACACTGCTGAGCAAATGATGAATCGGATGAAAGAAATTATCAAACAAAATGGGAATCCGGTCATTGGTTCCGATCATTATTCTGTTATGGATAATTATCAGAAGATGGAACAATTTTTAAAATCTGCAGAACAAGAAGAAAAAGGAAGTGTAATTTTATATGAAGCAGATACAGATGGTGGAATTACCAGAAAAGAATATAGTTATGATGGAAAAGAAATGAGTGTGATGTCCGCAAAAATGATCTGGAGTGAGGATACAGAGCCTGTACTTACATACATATCGCTATCAAAAATAAAAGAATGGGCATATACTGAAAATGGGAATTTCTGTTATGAATTATGCGTACCTGAACCACCGGAAGTGACAGAGATTGTAGATGGAAGTTGTATTATCCGGGTAAAGCCTTTGAGTGAGGAGTGTCGGGAATATTCAAAAAAATATGTGAGTACGTTCGGCTATCAGGGAAACAATCTGTTATGTTCAAACTGGAATGCGGAGGATATGCAGGGGTTGGATTATAATGGACTTTATGAATATTTTTATCAAATGAAATATGGAGAAAAATTTACTGCCAAAAAAGAGGTTGTGGGAATTACGGCAGAAGAGTTCGAAAATGTAATTATGACATATCTTCCTGTTACAAAAGAAGAATTGAAAGAATGGGCGGTCTACGATGAACAAAGTAATATGTTTATCTGGGAACGATTGGGATGTGGTAATTATTCACCAACACATTTTGGCTTGTCTTTACCGGAAGTAACAGAAGTCAGGCACAATGAAGATGGAACCATTGTTTTGACAATTCATGCAGTATGTGATTCTGTTGTATGTAATGATGCTGTTATTACACACGAACTTACGATGAAAATTCAGGATGATGGAACGATTCAGTATGTTGGAAACAGGATTTTAGATAATGGTATTGATAATATACCGAGGTATCAGTACCGGTTAGGTAATTTGCAGAATTGATCAGTAGAGAAGAATGAAATAAAGAGAACTGATAACAGGAAATTATGCTATCAGTTCTCTTTATTTATTTCCAAATACCAAGATTAGAAAGTACAGATTCTGTTATTTCGGTAGCCTGACTTCCAGTTGCACCAGAAGAGGATTGAATATTTGTTGCGAAGTAGTAAGTATTATTCGCTGTTTCAATGTATCCGATAAACCAGCCATTGACATCTTTACCATTGACACGCCCGGTTCCTGTTTTCCCGTAAAGAGAACCGGAAGAAGTAGTGGAAAGCAGCAGGGCTTTTTTTACTGCCTGGATATTTTTACTGTCAAAATGAAAATTATTTTGATAGAAATCCTGTAACAATTCCACCTGTTCTATGGGTGATATCTTCAGAGAGAAATCTGTCCAATAGAGATTTAGATTTGTTCCAGTATTCTGATTCCCATAGTTTATTGTCTGTAAAAATGTTCTTACGGCTTCAAAACCTGCCTGTGAATCAATTGCCTGAAAATACCAGTTTACGGAATTATGTATAGCCGAGGTTAAATCTTGATCGGCTTCCCATGAATTAAAAGGATATGGTTCTCCATTCCATGTGAAAGTGGAATGTTCTGGTGTAATAATTCCAGATTCCAAGCCAAGTAATGCATCATATATTTTATAAGTCGAATTCGGTGATACACGTGTGGAAGCATGATCCATATTATAAATATTCCATTTATCAGCAGACTGATCATATAAAACAAAACTTCCGGTGTAGTCCCCAAAATTGGAAGAAAGATTTAGCTGAGTAATATTCTTTTCGGTTGTGTCAAAATGATAGCCAGTCTGATCAGAAGCATAAACAGAAAGTATGGGAATGCATCCAATGATGATAGTAGAGACGAATATGCATATAAGATATCCACGAATTTTTTGTTTAAAAGTAGGTTGGTGGAATGATGCAATATTTAAAATGCGTCCTTTTAACTGTTTTATATTTCCACTGATTCCCATAGTAAGAGGGAATGGAGACAGAGCTATTGTTTCGGCAAAGTTAATCAGTGTATTTCCATATGACTTGTATTCTGTTTCTTTCAATAATTGTAATACAGCACTGTCGCAGGCAAGTTCCCGTTCCTGCCGTATTCTTTTTAGAAAATACCAGATTAGGGGATTGAACCAGTAGAAAACATTTACTGTATTTATCAAATATCCAATTAGAATATCTTTATGCTTGTAGTGCTGCAGTTCATGAAGAAGCATATATCGAATATCAGTTGAGCTTATAGTTCCAGCGTTAAAATCTGAAATCAAGTGAATTGGAAGATAAATGCGAGGATGCAGGAAACCAGCCAAAACAGGAGATTTCAAAAATGCTGTACTATAAATCGGAATGGTATGCTTGCTGTTCACTTCGTTTAAACATTCTATATAAAGAGCGTTTAGTTCTTCATTTTGAAGAGGTAAAGCAGAACTATGTAAGGCTTTTACTTGTTTTACTGAGCGGTAGAGAAGAAAAAACATTATGAATATACCGATACTCCAGAAAAATACAAGTAATGTGTGAATAAAAGTTGGTATTTGGGTGCTGACAGAGACAGCAAAATCATTTATTTTATCCAAATTATAACCATTACCAGAAAGAAAAGTGGTTTGAATGTCACCATTGGTACTTGAACTGGCTGTCAGCAAATGTCTCCACGATATAGAAGATGGGGCAGAGTTTATCGGTAAAAAGGGAACAATTAGAACGGCAAGAAATATAATCGAAAGATTATATTGCATACGTGCGGATAATTGCCTTTGCAATAAATTTTTTAATCCCAGTAAACTACCTAAAAAAATACAAATGATGGCATTACAGAGTAAAAATCGAAAACTAAAATATATCAAAATATGCTCCTCCCATGGTTAATGATTGGAAAGAAGATTCCGTAAGCTGGCAATGTCTTCTTCAGACAATTTATCATCCTCAATGTAAGAGGCAAGCATAGAAGTGATATTACCATTATAATATCGCTTTAAAAAAGAATTACTTTCCTGCCGAATATATTCGTCTTCCTTGACCAATGGAGTATAGACAAAAACCCGGCTTTGTTTTTCATAGGTTAGTGCTTTTTTAGAAACGAGACGTTTAATCAATGTCTGAATTGTTTTAGGACTCCAACTGGAAATTTGTGTTAATTTTTCAGTAATTTCATTGGTGCTGATTGGTGCGTATTTCCAAACGATTTTCATAACTTCAAATTCAGCTTCTGAAATTTGAGGCAGATTGCTCATGTGATATTCCTCCAAATCTTACAAATGTAATAAAAATATTATATATCTTAAAAGGTTATTCTGTCAACGAAATAAAAACTTGACTTTAAATCTTACAGATGTAATAATAGATAAAAATTACACTTGTAAGATTTGGAATATGAAAGGTTTTTATAAAATGGGAAGGGTAGTTGTTGTAACATTTGATGAAAATGAGGAAGAAAAATTAAATGAATTATTACATTTTCTGTCTGCTAAAAAATACTCTGAGATGCCTGGTAAACAAAATAGGGTACTTGATTACGGAGCATTAAAAATAAATGCGGAATATCGTTCTGTAGAAAGTAATGGTGAGCTGGTTCAATTGACGAATTATGAATTTGAAATACTATATTTGCTGGCAAAAAATCCAGGACGGATATTTTCAAAGGAACAAATATATACACAGGTG
>ERZ869979.436-NODE-436-length-12712-cov-4.063791_pt1 | contig 12712 bp, 9 predicted proteins | sample MGYA00521269_ERZ869979 | MGnify/ENA primary metagenome ERZ869979 (study PRJEB32232, sample SAMN07284974) | human gut metagenome | biome: human-associated habitat; material: feces | host: Homo sapiens | place: Tanzania | collected 2014-04-05 ... | reverse complement strand
GCCATCCTTGTAGTTAAACGTGAGTAGCATCCGGTCAGCGTACAGGAAAATGGCATTTACAAAAATTTCGCTCAGTGCTTTCCGCTGCTTTTTCTGCGAAATATCGAACTTTCTAAATTTCATCAGCCAGAATCGAATGAAATCCTCATTGAAGCTTGGCTTCTTCAACTTTTCGTCTGCGATTTTTGCAGTCAGCTCATCTTTCTGGATTTCCAGCACTTCCAGACGCTCTTTCGTTGTCCGGGTGTACAAGCCGTCCTCGATTGCCTTCATCAAGTTGTCCAGCTTTTTGTTGACCTCTCGCAGTCGCTTTTCCAGCAGCGGGATCGTGGTGTTCTCCTGATTCTGGACTTCCATGACCAGTTGAACGATCTTGTCGATCACCGCATCGTCCTGAATCAGCTTTTCATAGTCTCCCGGACGACCAGTCTTCCTGCCATTCTTTCTGCACGGTCTTTTTGTTGCAGCCCTTGCGCCGCTTGACGTTGGCGCATACTTGTAGATCTGCCGTGCACAGTCAAGGCTCATTTTGCTGGAATCGTTGTGTTTGAGCCATGCGTTCACGTTGCCGGGGTTTAATTTCAAGTCCGTGTAAAGGCGATAATTCGTCAGTTTCTTTTTCTCTTGGAGCTCCAATACCCGGCGATGGATCAGCTCTTTTGTGTCATTGTCTGCAAGGGCGGTATCCCGCACTGAACAATAACTGCGCCAAACCTTCAAATAGCCTTCCGGCAATTCTGGTGATTGCTTTTCCAGAAGCAGCAGCATTTGCGCCAGCGAATAGCGATTGGAAAGCTGCTCATATTCCGCAGCAACAGTGCTGTTCGCGGTATAGCGGAGCAACAAATCTACTTTATCAAAGGCCAGCGCATAGAGGAACAGCGGTTCTTTCAGGCGGGGATTTTCAGTCATACGATCTGCCAGCTTATGAATACTAGCCGTCTGAACCCCGGAAAGCTCTGCCACATACTGCTTCAAGAAGCCCTCAAATGTCAGCTTTCGCATGGTCTCCACCTCTCCACATACTCGCACGAGCAGTTTCTTTTTTCTGCCAGTCTATTACGCTCATGTTACTGAACTTCTGCGTTCCCAGCCATCTCCATTGCAGCGTTCGATTGACGCAGGTTGAGTTATCGGCAGATAAAGCGAACACAACGGGCGGCTCTGTTACCGGAGCCACCCGTTGTGTTCGCTTATGAAAGGGAAAACTCAGATCTCATACCACTTGATCTCGTTGGCATCCAGATGCAGAGCAAAGCTGCTGCCGTCTGTGGTGTAAACGGTTGTGTCCTGCGGCTCGTACGTGTTGTTTACCACACAATATTTGCCGTTCTTGACGTAGGCATGAACTTCTACATTATAATTGGAGCTGAACCATGTATGCAGTTCCTCCTCGCTGTGGGCACTCCACAGGATAGCACGGTAAAGGGTGCGGCTGTTGGCAAAGCTGTAAGGCACACCGCTGATGTACACGGCACGGCCCTTGCCGAAGTCGTGTGCCGCCATCTGCACTTCTTTGTTTCGCTGCACCAGCACTTCGGTGCCTTCCAGCGCATAAATGTTCTTCTTGCCCTCGCCAAAGTCGATGGGTCGGTCGGCATCCTGCAGAATGAAGTGGTCCGGGTGTTCTTCCCAGTTGTACTTGTCGTAGTTGAGGGTGAAGCCGTTTTCTTCCTCCACGCCCAGCACGCTGGCAAGCTGGAGAATGTGGCCCTGATACGGGTGACCGGAAGGCTCACCCACGCCGATAAAACCGCCGCCGTTCCAGACGAACTTGCGGATGGCGGAGGAGATCTCCGGGTCTTCCCACCAGATGCCGCCGGTGTGTGCGGTGTCGGCATCGCCTACATTGATCATGACATCCAACGAATCCAGCAGATGCGGGTCGTTCTTGATGTCCTCAAAGCTGATGAATTTCACATCAAAGGGCGCGCCGGACAGCATCTCAACGACACCGGCATAGCTATAGTTCTGCTTGTAATAGAGGGCGTGATGCACCATATGACAGCCCCAAGCTCGCATTTTGCCCCAGCAGTTCAGCACGGCCACTCGCTTGACACAGTAGGGTGTGGTGCCCTTGATGTTCTCGTACAGTTCGCGGAACTCGTTGCAGACGCTCTCCACGTAGTCCACGAACTCCGGGAACTGCAAGGCCAGTTTCAGATAGCCGCCATAGCCGATGCGGTCGATGGGCTTGCGCAGGATGGCGCGGCGGGCTGTGACCCAGTTTTCCTTGGCTTCCCGCACCGGGTCGCCGCCCTCGTGGAAGGTGTCCGGGAAGAAGTACGGCAGGAAACGGCCCTCGGTGTACTTCACGCCCTCAATGTCAGAGATCAGGCGCAGGGTGGAGCCGTTGCCCACGCTGCCTACCACGGCATCCAGTCCGATGGTCTTGAACTCCGGCATGAAGGGCTCGGTGCCGATCCAGTGATCGCCGAGGAACATCATAGCTTCGCAGCCGCACTCGTGGGTGATGTCCACCATTTCTTTGGCCAGCTTTGCGACTTCCCGCCGCTGGAACGCCTGAAAATCACGGTATTCCTTGCTGGGTACGCGATACTGGTTGTTGTAGTAGCCCTGATCGATGATGTACTCCGGGCGGAACTTGTAGCCCACTTCCTGCTCAAACTGATTCAGGATGTAAGGGCTGACCGAAGCAGAGTAGCCATACCAGTCCACGAACTTCTCCCGCTTCAACTCGTCGAAGATCAGGGTGAACTGGTGGAAGAAGGTGGTGTAGCGGATGACGTTTACATACGGATGCTCCTGGATGAACTTCCGCAGACGTTCCATCGAATACTTGTGGGTCTTGGGCTGACGGACATCAAAGGTGATCTGGTGTTCAAAGTTCGTCCAGCCGTTGGTGGTGGCGTTGTACATGTGTACCGGATCCCAGATGAGGTAGGCCAGAAAACTGACCGTATATTCATGGAACGGCACGGCCTGCACGGTCACGCTGCCGTCCGCATAGCTCCACTTTTCCGGCGGCACGGGCTGGCCGGTGGTTCGGTCCATGACCTCCCACCAGCGGGTGATGTCATCGTTGGTGTTCACCTGCATCAGCTCCGGGCTGATGCCCTTCATCAGCGGGATGGTGACCGTGTCGCCGGGCGCGGTGTAGAAGCCGGTCATGATGTAGCACTGCTGCACCTCGTCCGGGTTCGCCTTGGCCCATGCGTTATCCTTGCGGGTGGTATAATAGGTGGAGTAGATCTTTGCATCGGCATCCTTCAGCTGCTGCGGAAAGTCGGTGCCGTCGCAGTCGCGGATGGCGTCTGCACCCCACTTTTTCAGAATTTCCAGCGTTTCGGGCACCACGTCCAAGTCGGTGGGGATGGTCACGCGCCCGCTCTTTCTATTTTCTTCCATAGTTTTCCTCTCTTATCCTCAGTCCTGATAGACGGCGTTGTAAATTGCCAGCACCGCCAGCAGCAGTGCCACGCCCACGAGCATAATGCCAAGACCAGCCAGCTGCCCGGTCATTTTCCAGCCTGCGACCACCAGTGCAATGGACAGCACAAACAGCGCGATCATCAGCACGATGCGCAGGGCAGGATGTTTTTTCCAGAATGCTTTCATCGTTTGTCACCTTACCCTTTCAGACCGCCCACGGTCATGCCCTGCGTCAGCTGCCGCTGCACGCAGATATACAAGATCAGGGTGGGCAGCATCACCAGCACCAGACCGGCATACATGGTGCCGTACTGCGCCGCACTCTGCTGCGCCTGCATCAGGTTCAGTAGACCCACCGGCAGGGTGCGGGGTGCGCTGGTGGAACTCATAAGCGTCATGGAAATGATGTACTCGTTCCAGAAGGACAGGAAGTTGAACAGAATAATGGTGATGATGGACGGTTTCGCCATGGGGAAAATAATGCGAACCATGGCAGAGAAATAACTGGCACCGTCGATGTAGGCAGCTTCCTCAAAGTCGTGCGGCAGAGTGGCGAAATAGCCCGACAGCAGATAGATCGTAAACGGCAGGGCCGTTGCCGCATAGACCACGGCCAGAATGAACAGGTTGTTCAGCAAAAAGCCGCTGCCAAGATGGTTTTTCAGCCACACATCGCCATCGCGCAGCATCAGGAAGATGGGCACCACAATGTAGTTGACGTTGATGAACAGACCTGCCATGAACAGTGTGTTCAGCAGCTTACGGCCCTTGAACCGGAAGCGGGACAGGCAGTAAGCAGCAGGCAGCGCAATGACCAGAAGCAGCACCAGTGCCAATGCAGTGACCACAACGGAGTTGAGCATATATTCGCCCATCTTGGCCCCATTCCACGCATTGACAAAGTTCTGCCAGTAGAACCCGGCAGGCAGTGCCCACGGGTTGCCGTAGAACTCGGCGTTCTGCTTGATGGAGGCCATGAACACCCATGCCACCGGCACGATGATGGTCACGGCCAGCAGGATCAGCACAAAATAGATAAAGAACTTGTAGAGACCTTCCGCCGAGCGGGAAGATTTTTCTTCGGTTTTCTGCATTTTCTTCCCTCCTTAAAATTCCAGCGTGTCACGGCTGGTGGCCTTGTTGACACAGGCGGACAATGCAAACGAGAACAGGAAAATGACGACTCCGATGGCCATACTGTAACCATACAAACCGGCATCCTTCTGGCTGTACATATAGTTCAGCGCAACATCCGAAGCACCGTTCGGCCCGCCGCTGGTCATGGCCTTGACGAACAGGAACGCCATGTTGATGGTGGAGATGATGAAGAAAGTCAGAGTGGTGCGGATATTCGTCCAGATAAGCGGGATGGTGATCTGGAAGAACTGAGTCAGCCGCCCGGCACCATCCAAGTTGGCACTCTCGTACAGGCTGGCAGGCACCGAGGACATGGAGGCCATATACATGACCATGTAATAGCCCACAGCCTGCCATACCATCGCGAGGATGATGGAGGGAATGACCAGCTTTTCACCTTTCCAGAGGATGGGATCGGTCATATCCCGGAACAGGCCGATGATGCTGTTCAGCATACCGTTTTCCGGCTTATAGATGGCCGAGAAGATGCCGGAGATGACGACCACGGAAAGGATATTCGGGATGTAGAAGATGACCCGGAAGAAATTCTGCCCTTTGATCTTTTCGCGGGTCAGGATGGCCGCAAACACCAGTGCAAACGCAAAGGTGACGATGGTGACCACCACCACGAGCAGGATCATATTCTGCATCGAGCGAATGAACTGGGTATCTTTGAGCAGATGCTGGAAGTTTTTCAGGCCCACAAAAGTCTCATTGGGCGAGTAGGCACCGCGCTCATACAGGCTCATACGGAACACATTGAGGGTGGGCAGGATCATAAAGATAAAAAACAGAATGGTGGCCGGTGCCACACAGAGAAACACAAACCGTTTGCGGCTCTTGTCAGATTTCATAGACAAACCGCTCCTTTCTATTGGAATCCCGAAACCACAAAAAGCGGAGGCGGTCAAAACCGCCCCCGCTGGGCAGGGCTCAATTACTCAATGATGTTGGCGCGCATCTGGTCGCTGGCGGACTTGATGCCGTCGATCCACTGCTGCTCGGTCATGCTGCCGGAGACCAGCGAGTTGACGGGATCGAAGAACACAGTGCGGACTTCCACGCCGGGGATGGCAGTAAAGGAAGCGAAATTGCCCATTGCTGCCTTTGCGCCATCGTCATAGATGGAGTAGAACATCTTATTATCGCCGTCCAGATCATCGGCAATGCCCAACACAGGCTGGATGGCACCGCTCTCGGCGAACAGCTTGCAGGCTTCATCGCTGTACAGATAGGCTACAAACTGCTTGGCTGCGTCCAAATGCTCCGCACCCGCCGGGATCCACGCCTGCTCGAACCAAGTGTAGCTGTACTGGTCGCCGCCCGCCTTGACAGCCGGCAGAGCAGTCATGCCCCACTCAAAGCCATCGGCGCGGGGTGCTTCGGCCATCTCGCCCACGATCCAAGTGCCGTTGGGCATGAACAGAGCCTTATTGTCCAGCACCAGCTGCTGGTTCTGGGTGAAGTCCTGATCGTTGGCCTGTGCCGGGGTGATGGGATTGGTGTAGGAAGCCAGCTTGGTCACGATATCAAAGCAAGTCTGTGCTTCGGGGGTGTCCCAGATGCCTTCTTCGTAGTGGGTAGCCTTGTTGAAGAAGTCGGGGCCGCCTGCGGCATACATCAGTGCATAGAAGAATGCGTCAAAGTAACCGGTGGTGGGGTAAGTGAACAGGTAAGTACCCTCGGCAGCAGCTTTATCACCCAGTTCCCACATCTCATCCCAAGTGGTGGGCACATCCCAGCCCTTTTCCTTCAGGAAACCGGCGTTGTAGAACAGACCACAGGGGCTGTAGAACATGGGAGCCAGATAGGTCTTACCATCGCCGTAAGGATTGGTCAGAGAGGTGTCGGTAAAGCCGCCGGCGATCTTCTCGCTGACCTTCTTGCTCTCGCCGGGCACGGTCATGCTCAGCACATCGGTGATGTCCGCGATCAGGTTGCCCTTGATGAACTGCTCGGTCAGAGCAGCTTCACGGCCGGTGGCCAGATGGATGACGTCCGGATAATCACCGCCCTGCATAGAGGGGCCGATGACATCTTCCAGATTCTTGTCGGTGGTCAGTTCTACCTTGATGCCGGTCTGGGCGGTAAAGGCATCGGTAACCTTCTTCCACATCTCGGAACCGTAAGCGGTCTCAATGGCGGCGACCTTGATGGTCACGTCCTCAGCGGGAGCGGCAGATGCAGCGGCGGAAGAAGCCGTGCTGGAAGCGGTGCTGGAAGAACCGCCGCAGGCGGCCAGACCCAGTGCAGCGGCACCCACGCCAGCCGCTTTCAGAAAATTGCGACGAGAAATGCGTTTCATAGTGTGTCCTCCATCAGAATGTTCCGTTCAAAACACAGCCGGGGCAAACAGGTTTTGTCCGAGAGGGCTGTGGTTTTTTCTGGTTCCAATATAGAGGTTTTTGCGGTTTGCAACAAGGTCTTTGTTGTTTCGTTTTTTAGAAATCTTGCTTTTTGGAAAATTCTTTCAGCAAAAGCACTAAAATTTGCGCTGTGGTTTTGGTACATTCTCCCCGTCTGTAACCAGTTTGACATATTTTCACACTCTGCCGAATACAAAAATATGGATCCTATCCAAAAATCAGGGCTTGCATTTTTTCTTCATTGCCTCTATAATGAGAAAAAACGCACGAAATAGCGCATCGTTTTTAGGCTTGTATTTTTAGTATCTTGCTTTTGTTTTTATGTTTTTTGCGTTTTGTCTCAAAAGGAGCCATTTATGAGTACCGAGCGATTTGATATCCGCCATGCTCCCGCTCCACGGGAATCCTTCCGGCTGTTGTACATCAGCAAGAGCAAATTTGGCGGCGATTGGAACAGCACCGCTCACACCCATTCCTGCACAGAGCTGTTCTACTGCCTGAGCGGAGAAGGTCAGTTTTATTTGAGCGGTCAGCTTTATCCGGTCAAGCCGGATGATATGATCATCGTCAATCCGCAGGTAGAGCATACTGAGCTGAGCCTGAATGCTTCACCGCTGGAATACATTGTGTTGGGCGTTGCGGGCATCGAGATCTTATTTGGAAAATCAGATTCTTCCTACGCCATCTTCAACTGCCGGGAAAATCGGGAGCGGATGGTGACGCTGCTCCATATGCTGCTGGCCGAAGCAGACCGCAGTCTGGACGGCTGCGAAACGGTCTGTCAGGATCTGCTGGAAGTGCTGCTCATCTGGCTGGTGCGGTGTACCACGCTCTCCTTGCAGGTGGAAGAAACGCCCCGCTCCGACAGCCGGGAGTGTGTGGAGATCAAGCGGTATCTGGACAGCAACTACCGGGAGGATATCTCGCTGGATACCCTTGCCGAGATCGCCCACATCAACAAATACTATCTGGCCCATACCTTCCAAAAAGAGTATGGCATCTCTCCGATCACCTACCTGAACCGCCGCCGCATTGAGGAAAGCAAGTATATGCTGGGCAACACCGGTTACAGTCTGGCGCAGATCAGCGAGTTGATGGGCTTTTCCTCTCCCAGCTATTTTTCCCAATGCTTCCGCAAAGCGGAAGGTCTGACTCCCAACGAATACCGCCGTCAGGTGCGGCAGGGACAACGCCCTGCCCCGTCAAAACGGCATGAAGTATAATGAAACCGAGGAATTTATGATGAAGTCCGTTACTCTTTCTCTGCTCCAATCCGCCGCAAACGCCTTTGATTTTGGCGGACCCGTGCTCTGCGATGCCCACCACTATGGTGAGGGGCATATCAACGACACCTTTGTGGTCTGGCGGGAAGATCATTCCAAACGCTTTATTTTGCAGCGCATCAACACAGACACCTTTACTGACCCGGTGGGCCTGATGGAAAATGTCTGCGGCGTGACCCGGCATCTGCGGGCAAAAATCCTTGCCGAGGGCGGCGACCCGGCACGGGAAACGCTGAATGTCATCCCAACGTTGTCAGGATCGACTTGCTATCTGGATGCAGACGGCGGCGCATGGCGTGCCTATGAATTTGTAGAAGATACGGTCTGCCTGCAGCAGGTCGGCAGCGAAGCCGACTTCCGCACCGTGGCCGAAACGCTGGGCAAATTCCAGAACCAACTGGCGGATTACCCGGCCTCCACCCTCCACGAAACCATCGCCCGCTTCCACGACACGCCCAATCGCTATGCAAATTTTGAAAAAGCCCTCGCCGCCGATGCACTGAACCGCGCAAAGAATATTGCACCGGATATCGAATTTATTCATGCGCGGGAAAAAGACTGCCATGTTCTGCTGGATCAGCTGGCCGCTGGTGAAATCCCTCTGCGCGTCACCCACAACGACACCAAGATCAACAATGTCCTGATCGACGCCGCTACCGGAAAAGGCATCTGTGTCATTGACCTCGATACCGTGATGCCGGGGCTTTCGGCCTACGATTTCGGAGATTCCATCCGCACCGGTGCCAATAACTGCGCCGAGGACGAACCCGACCAGAGCAAAGTCCATTTTGACCTGCATCTGTACGAAGTGTTCGCCAAAGGGTATCTCTCCACTGCCGGGGCATCCATGAGCATGGCAGAAAAAAAGAGCCTTGCATGGGGCGCAAGGCTCATGACGCTGGAATGCGGTATCCGTTTTCTGACCGACTATCTGGAGGGCGACCATTATTTCCATATTGCTCGCCCGGATCACAACCTCGACCGTGCCCGCACCCAGTTCACACTGGTGCGGCAGATGGAAAAGTTTTTCGATCAGATGCTGGAAATCGTCTGCCCGGACAGCCACTGATTTCGCAATCTCCTCCATTCGGATACAGCAAGCACAACAAGCGGCTCCGGTGACAGGGTCGCCTGTTGTGCTTTTTCTTTTGAACGACATATATCGGAAAATCTTTGCAAGAAAATTCCCATATCTCAGTTCTTCGACACGTTTTTACATGAAGTTCATCTTTTTCGAATAGTTCAATCGTGCTATAATTAGACAAACCACATATGCTTTCGATATTTTGGATAAGGAAGACTATCATGGATAGTAATCACGGTTCTGTATGGCGGAAATGGGATTTTCATGTTCATACGCCATATTCCATTCTCAACAATAACTTTGGATTTGACCCTTTTGAATTGAGTGGTGCAACGCTAGAATCCAAATTTGATGAGTATGTAACAAAGCTTTTCACAGCAGCCGTTCAGCAGAAGATTGCAGCAATTGGCATAACCGATTATTTTATGATAGAGGGCTATAAGCACATCAAGCAAAATTACCTTGATCGTCCTGAGAAAATGCGTCAGTGTTTTCCTGACGAGGCTCTCCGCCATGCAGTTGAGCAAATTTATGTTTTTCCAAATATCGAACTTCGCCTGAATAATTTTGTTGGAAAAGATGCGCATTCCGTTAATTATCATGTGTGTTTTTCCCCAGATGTTTCAAATCAAGAGATTGAAGATAACTTTTTACATCGGTTGGATTTCAAGTTTGATAATGCACCATACCCTTTAACGATATCAAATGAGCAGAACGTTCAGCACCTAAAAAACATTATTCAGCACACCGAGGAGAAAATTCAGCGTATTTCAGTCGAATATAACGCCTTAAAAAACAGAGTTGCGCAAAATCAACGTTTGCAAGATCTTACAAATCAAATTACTGCGGAACGTACAAAATTGCAAGCGGCCAAAGAGCGCGAGTCTGCCCGTGATCAGGCCATTCAAAAAATTGCTAATCTAAAAAAAAAAAAAGATATATTGGATTCACAAGCTGAATTTCATTCTGCTTATATAGCCTTCTGCGCTGTTGTCAAATCTATCGGAACCAGAAAAAGCACATCGTTGGTTTTTGATGCGGACGTTGTCTGGAGACAAACTGATTTTATGCAGTATATCGTTGACACTTTTAACAATAAAAACTTTTCACCTTTCAAAACTGTCAATGGTTTTGATTTGTCTGACTTGCAACCAACTGACTACAATCACACGTTTCTTACAAAACTTATTGAAGCTTGGGAGAGCCCCGATGTACGAGGAGGACTTGCCCTCAAAGCAGGGCATTCAAATTCTCAAGCTTTGCTGGAAATTTTCGGGGATTGGTATAATGTGCATTATATCGTAAGAAGCGGAAATGATGACATTGAAAGTATGTCCCCTGGCAAAAAGGCTCTTGTTCTTCTCGAAATGTTAAGCAGTCTAGAAGACAACAAGTGTCCCATCCTGATTGACCAGCCCGAAGATGATTTGGATAATCGTTCCATTTATAATGATCTTGTTAAGTATATTCGAGAGAAAAAGAAAGAACGCCAATTCATCATTGTTACACATAATGCCAATGTGGTCTTGGGCGCAGATGCAGAGGAGGTTATTGTTGCCAATCAAAATGGCGCGGGTACCGAAAACTCTGAAAGACGTTTTGAATATCGTAGTGGCTCTATCGAAAATGACCTCATTCCAAAAGATTCCAATGGAATCCCTCTTTCCGGAATTTTGAACCAAACCGGTATTCAGACGCAGATATGCGATATCCTAGAGGGCGGTCGTACCGCTTTCCAGCTTCGTCAAAACAAATATATTGATATCTCTTAAAAATTTTCTTTTTATTAGGGGCTGTTGCACACGCCCCAACAAAAAGACCAGAGTTATTTAGCCAAAAGGCTTTACAACTCTGGTCTTTTGCTTTAACGTTAACAGTGGCAAACTGAAACGGATAAAGCAAGAACAGCATATCGAAATTCAGGAGAAAAGCCAACAGTTAAAATTTCGGATGCAGACAGAAATTCAAATCGACAAACATCATGCGCTCTGTCAGGCAAGCGGCCAGCTTGAGGAACTGGACGATACAAAATTGTATTTCGCTTATTCGGAGATCCGAAAATCGCAGATCGGGCCGCGGGTGCTATTCAAGGTGCTGGTATGTGCCTACATAAAAGGCGTATACTCCAGCCGGAAGATCGAAGAACTATGCCGGGAGAATCTGGTGTTCCGGTGGCTTCTGGAAGACCAGAATGTACCAGATCACTGCACGATCGCAAGATTCCGGAGCAACCCAAAGTTACAGGAAGCCTTTGAGGACTTGCTCTTTCCATCTATCGCACTGTTGGAAAAGAAAGGATTTACGGAACACACCGAAGTCTTTGTAGACGGAACGAAGATCGAGAGTAAAGCGAACAAGTATACCTTTGTGTGGCTCAAACAGGTTCTGAAACAGCTGGAAGCGGGACAGCATTGCCTACCAGCGCCAGCAGCTTTACCTCACCCGTCCGGTGTGGGAGCCGGTGTTCGAGCCGGACGCTGCCACCCTGTCCGGCATCGGGGACGCCGTGGACGGCCTGCTGAACAAGGTGTCCACGGCGGAGCAGTTTGCGGATGTGGCGTGGGCACTGGACGAGCCGGTGCGCACCTTCTCCCGCATGGTGGTGGATGACACCCTCAAGGCCAATGTGGAGTTTCAGGGCAGAGCCGGGCTGCGGCCCCGGGTCATCCGCACCGCCGAGAGCCACTGCTGCAAGTGGTGTGCCGCCCTGGCCGGGTCCTATGATTACCCCCATGTGCCCAAGGACGTTTACCGCCGCCACGAACGCTGCCGCTGCCGGGTGGAATATGACCCCGGCGAGGGCAAGCGGCAGAACGTGTGGAGCAAGACGTGGACGGAGGATGAGGACGCCCGGCAGGCACGCATTCAAAAGATTCAAAATCTATCGACAAACCGAGACGATTCTGCTAAAATAGAAGCAAGAAAAATGGTTTTTCCTCCGGAGAAGTTTCCAGTTAACCCGGAGACAGGCAAACGGTACCAGTATCATTCTATCCAATTAACAGATGCACAATTTGGTAAAAAGATTGGAAAGCACACCTCGGACTTCGGAATGAATCCATCCAGTGAGAATGATCGTGAAGCCATGCGAAAAATCATCATGGATATTGCGGACCATGCAGACGAGCGCTTCTACGGGGAGTGGCGTGGTCAAGAATATCCAGTTTTGTTTCATGTTAAAGATGACGATGTTGTTATTGAAAGTAAAAACGGTGAATTTGTAACAATTTTGAAAGAAGGCACAACGAATGCTCGGGTTGAGAACGCAAGAAAGCGAAAAGTTTAACTGTTTTTGGAAATTGATTCAGAATGAAGCCAATAAAGTCGAATGTGCCTTTTTTGGATTTGCCGGTGAAGGCCGTGATTTCAAAACTCCCGATATGGAAGGCGAAGATTTTAGCGGCTGGCTGGTTCCCCTTAGCGATGCAAAGGCATTTGAACAGCTTTGG
>ERZ869979.434-NODE-434-length-12720-cov-4.007672_pt1 | contig 12720 bp, 6 predicted proteins | sample MGYA00521269_ERZ869979 | MGnify/ENA primary metagenome ERZ869979 (study PRJEB32232, sample SAMN07284974) | human gut metagenome | biome: human-associated habitat; material: feces | host: Homo sapiens | place: Tanzania | collected 2014-04-05 ... | reverse complement strand
AACGTCTGCAGGAGCTGGCCGATAGCGCGCCGACGGGCTCGGAAGAGGTTAATAAGCTGATCGCGTCTGCGGTTGCTATGCTTCGAGGGCAAAATGATAGTCTTCAGGCCGTCAAGAATAATCTCTCCGCACAGTCAAGCGCTATTGCGAATGACGCCTCGGCCGTTTCGGGTGCCAGTGATGCTATCGACAATGCGGTTCAAACCGGCGCGACTAACATCAACCAGGCCCAGACGGACCTCGGTCAAAACGCGCTGCCGAAGGCATCCAACGCGCTTGATTCCTTTGCCGCCGTTTCAGGCGACCTGACCGGTATCGTGTCGGGGCTTACGCCTACGATCGCAAATGCGCGCGGCACGCTGTCGCAGCTCGATGCTACCCTCAAACAGGCAAAGACCACGCTCTCCCAGACCGATGCCTCACTTGCCAAGGTTCAAGACAAGCTTGCAACCGCTGCCAACGATATCGCGGCGCTTCAAACGTCCAAGTCCATGGGCGAGCTGGCCGACCTGATGAATGTCGACGTCAATGACGTGGCAGATTTCATGGCGTCCCCGGTTGAGCTGACGTCTAAGGCAATCTATCCGGTCAAGAGCTTTGGCTCGGGCATTGCTCCGTTCTATACCAACCTGGCGCTTTGGGTGGGCGGCTACGTGCTCATCGCCATTTACAAGCTCGAGGTCGACCGCGAGGGCATCGGTGCCTTTACGGCGCGCCAGAGCTACTTTGGCCGCTGGCTGCTGCTGGTGATTCTGGGTGCCTTCCAGGCCATCATCGTTACCGTGGGCGATCTGGTCATTGGCGTTCAGTGCGTCAATCCGCTGCTCTTTGTGCTGGGTGGCATCGCCATCTCGTTCACCTACGTCAACATCATCTATGCGCTGTCCACTACCTTTAAGCATATCGGTAAAGCTATCGGCGTCATCCTCGTCATTGTGCAGATCCCTGGCTCGTCGGGCATGTATCCCATCGAGATGATGCCCGGCTTCTTCCAATGGCTGCATCCGTTGCTGCCCTTTACCTATGGCATCAACCTGCTGCGCGAGATCGTCGGCGGCATGTACTCGTTCAACTACCTGTTCAACCTGTGCGTCCTGGGCGTCTTCCTTATCATTGCGCTCTTTATTGGTCTGCAGCTGCGTCCGCTGCTGCTCAACCTCAACCTGCTCTTCGATAAGGAGCTCTCCACGACGGGTATGATGATCTGCGAATCCAACGACCTGCCTCGTCAGCGCTATTCACTGCGCACAGCCATGCGCGTCATGCTCGATTCCGATTCGTACCGTCGCGAAGTCCTCCAGCGCGCCGTGACCTTCGAGCATCGCTATCCGTACTACATCAAGGGCGGCTTTGCCGCCGTGGTGGGCGTGCAAATCTTGCTCTTCGTGTTGTCGACGGTTCTCGATATCGACAATAACGGCAAGATCATTCTGCTTGTCATCTGGATCATTTCGGTTATCGCCATCTGTGGCTGGCTCATCAATATCGAGTACATTCGCGCGAGCCTGAATGTTCAGATGCGCATCTCGGCACTCTCGGACGAGGATCTGCGCCGCGAGATGCGCGAGCACACGGCTGCCATCCCGGCCGCTCGTCGCATGTTTGGCCTCAACGCCAGCGAGCAGGGCTCAACGTCCAAGCCCCAGGCTGCCGACCAGCCCACTCATTTCGATGCGCACCATGTTCCCGAGAACGGGGACGACACGTTTGTGATGAACGAGGACAGCGCTCCGCTTGGCAAGCACTCCAAAGGAGGTGAGGCATAAATGAAGAACATCCTGCACCTGTTTAAGCGCGACGTTCAAAACGTGTCTCACTCTGTGATTGGCATGATCGTTGTGATGGGTCTGATCATTGTGCCGTGCCTGTACGCGTGGTTTAACATCACCGGCAGCTGGGACCCGTATGGCAACACCGGCAACCTCAAGATTGCCGTGGTCAATACCGATGAAGGCTACGAGAGCGACCTGATCCCCGTCGAGATCAACGTGGGCGAAAACGTGACCGCGAGCCTGCGTGGCAACGAGAACTTTGACTGGGTTGTGCTCAACGATCGCGACAAGGCCATCGAGGGCGTTAAGTCGGGGGCCTACTATGCGGCAGTCGTTATCCCCAAGAGCTTTAGCGCCGATATGATGACGCTTTTCTCGACCGACGTGAAGCACGCAGACATTGAGTTCTATGAGAACCAGAAGGCCAACGCCATTGCTCAGATCGTGACCGAAAAGGGTTCGAGTGCCGTTCAGAGCCAGGTCAACGAGACCTTTACCGAGACCATCACGACTATCGGACTTAAAACGGTGTCTAGCTTGCTCGACTACATGAGCACCGACGAGATCAGCAACTTTATCGCCAACCTGTCTTCGACACTCGGCGATTCAGTCGAGGATCTACAGGACATTCAGGCCAGCGCAGGGTCGCTCGCGGGCATTTTGAACTCCACGTCGGATTCGCTGACGTCGGCGGGTGGTTTGCTCAAGCAGACCGGTACGACCGAGGCATCGGTGAAGCAGCTGATGGAGCATGCCGAAAGCGGCATCGCTGATTCCGAGCAAGCGCTCAAAGCCGCCAGCAACGCGATCGATGCCGCGATTGATGGGAGTGCCGGGTCGTTCGACAACGTATCAACCGAGCTCGCCAAGGCCTTTGATGCTGCGAACCAGCATGTCGACCTGACGGTATCCCAGCTCAACGATGGTGCGGCATCGCTCAATGCGCGTGCCGACGAGATCGATGCGACGGCGGATAAACTCCGCAGTCTTGCCGGCCAGGTGAGCAACGACACGCTCAAGGCGGGGCTTGAGGACGCGGCTGCGGAGCTTGGTAAAACTGCGACGGAGTACCGCAACAATGCCAAGGAACTGACGAGCATCGCGACATCGCTCACGGACAGCATGGCAAAGGTCAATGCGTCCCGTGCCGAGGTCGACCAGACGATCTCCGATGCCAAGGCTGGCATCTCGGGCGCCAAGATCGATTACGACTCCACGTTCTCGGTCAAGGCCAAGGAGCTCAAGAAGACCATTTCGGGTGTTCTGGATTCCCTGAACGGTATCTCGGGCGATCTCGATAGTGCTGTTGCCGGTCTAACCGACGCTTCCGGTTCGCTCGCGAAGGGCCTTTCCAAGGCCGCTAAGCTGGTCAACAAGGCTTCGGATCAGCTGGGCGAGGCATCCGATAAGATCAGTGCCTTCAAGTCCGAGCTCGACGGCGCCCTGATGTCGGACGATCTTGCCACGATCAAGACGATGATCGGCAACGATCCCGAGGGTCTTGCCGTATCGCTTTCGGGACCCGTCTCGCTCGACCGCAAGCCGGTCTATCCGATCCGCAACTACGGCTCGGCCATGGCACCGTTCTATACGATTCTGTCGCTGTGGGTCGGCTCGATCGTGTTGGCTGCCATGATGAAGGTTTCGGTCAATGACGAGCTCATCAACGAACTCATTCCCGTGCGTCTGCACGAGATCTATCTGGGCCGTTACCTGTTCTTTGGTGGCCTGGCCCTGCTGCAGGCGACGCTCGTGTGCGCGGGCGACATCCTGTTCTTTGGCATCCAGTGCGACAACCCCTTGCAGTTTGTACTGGCGGGTTGGGTCGCGAGCCTCGTGTTCTCTAATATCGTCTACACGCTCACGGTGTCGTTTGGCGATATCGGCAAGGCGCTCGCTGTCGTGCTGCTGGTCATGCAGGTCGGCGGCTCGGGCGGTACGTTCCCCATCGAGATGACCGGCCCTGTGTTCCAGGCGATCTATCCGTTCCTGCCGTTCACCCACGGCATCAACGCCATGCACGCCGCCATGGCCGGTGCGTACCATATGGAGTACTGGGTGGAGTTGGGCATCTTGGCAAGCTACCTGATTCCGTCGCTGGCCCTGGGCATCGTCTTCCGCCGCCCAGTCATCAAAGCCAACGACTGGATCATCGAAAAGCTAGAATCCACTAAGTTGATTTAGTACAACAACGTAAACGCCGCCATAACGTCACAGTTTCCGGGTCGATACTTTAGCGGGCTGGATTGCGATGCAGTGCTGGTTGTTGCTACAGTAGCGGGGCGTGCCGGGGGTCCGGTGCGCCCTGTTTTTATTTGACCATGAGGCGGCACGCGGCCATGCGCGTGCGGACACCACGCCCAGACCGAGCGCGAGGATGCCCTATGCCCCAATATGCCGTTGATGAAATCGAAAAGATGCCCGATAGCCCTGTAGCCCGCGAGGATTTGGGTGCCGGTGCCTCCCGTGGAGCCGGAGCGCGATCGCCGCTGTTCTGGAAGGTCTTGCTGCTTTCGGTGGCGGTCATCTGGGGCTATTCCTTTACGACCATGAAGGATGCGCTCGATACCATTCCGGTGTTTGAGCTGCTCTACGTTCGCTTCCTTCCGGCTTCGCTGGTCATGTTCGCCATCTTCCACAAGCGCATCATCGCGCATTTCAATGCCCGTAACCTGATAGTCGGGCTTGGCATGGGCGCGTTGATGTGGGGCGCTTACGGTTTGCAGACGATTGGCTTGGCGCAGACCACGGCGGGCAAGAGCGCTTTTTTGACCGGCACGTATTGCATCCTCGTTCCGTTTGCGAGCTACTTCTTGAGCGGCGAAAAGCTCACTCGCTATAACTTGGGCGCGGCGCTGCTGTGCTTGGCGGGCATTGGCCTCGTGGCGCTCGACAGCGTCGAGTTCAACATCGGCGATGCCATTACGCTGGGCGGCGCGGTCTTCTTCGCGATTCAGATGGCGGTGACCGCCAAGTACGGCCGCAAGATGGACATCAACGTCATTACGTTTTGGATGTTCGTGGGCAATGGCGTCTTGAGCCTGGTTTCGTCACTGCTCTTTGAGACTCAAGCGCCCGCGTCTGTATGGACGCCGAGCTTTGTCGCCGTGATGGCTTTCCTCTCGGTGGGCTGTACGTGTGTGGCGCTGCTCATCCAAAATGTCGGTCTGGCACATGTCCCGGCCTCGACGGGCTCGTTGCTTCTTTCGATGGAGTCGCCCTCGGGCGTGCTGTTCTCGGTACTGCTGATGGGGGAGGCGCTCACCTCGCGCCTGCTCGCCGGCTTTGCGCTCATCTTCCTATCGATTATTTTGAGCGAGACGCACTTCGATTTCTTGCGCCGAAAGCCGCGCCCGCAATTGTAAACAACTTGTTGCGCCGCCCTTCTGGGGCGGCATTTTTTATGCATCGCCCTTAAAGTAGTACCTTGCACTTTATGCTATCAAAGTGCTTGCTGCAAAAACGTTACTGGAGGGCATCTATGGCACCAGCTCTGTCCGATCTTCAACCGCAATCAGCGCCTCAGGCCACTATGGCGGCGCAGGCCGCCATCGGTGATGGCCTGGTCAAAGAGGCTCAGGCATTTGCCGATGAGCTTGCCGTATGGCGCCATGACCTCCATCAGATGCCCGAGCTCGGCAACAACCTCCCGCAGACATCTGCCTATATTCAGGCACGCCTGGACGAGATGGACATTCCCTATACCCTGCTCGTTGACGGTTCCTGTGTCGTGGGCCTAATCGGCGCCGGCGCGGCAACTGCCGCTCAGGGTAATGGTACGTGCGCGGACGAGCAGGCCGGCACGGTCATCATGCTCCGCGGCGATATGGATGCCCTGCCTGTCACCGAAGAGTCGGGCGAGCCCTTTGCCTCCACCAACGGCTGCATGCACGCCTGCGGCCACGATATGCATGCTACAGCGCTGCTTGGCGCTGCTCGTTTGCTCAAGGCCCGCGAGGCCGAGCTTGTCGATGCCAACGCTACCGTCAAGCTGCTGTTCCAGCCGGGTGAGGAGACCTTTGAGGGCGCCCGTGCCGCCATTGCCGACGGCCTGCTCCAGAATCCGCGCCCCCAGGCCGCGTTCGCCATGCATGTCAACAGCCAGTCGCCGGTCGGTCTTGTGCTCTATGGCAGCCCCGCGCTTTCGGGCGTGTACGGTTTTCGCATCACGCTCCAGGGCAAGGGCGGCCATGGCTCGAGCCCCGAGATCTGCATCGACCCCATCACGGCTGGCGTGCATGTGCACCTGGCGCTGCAGGAGCTCATCTCCCGCGAGGTGCCGGCGGCCAAGGAGGTCGCGCTGACCGTGGGCAAGTTCGCCGGTGGTCTGGCGGCCAACGTCATTCCCGATACCTGTGTGCTCGAGGGAACGCTGCGCGGCTTCGATGTCGAGCTCATGGCACACCTCAAGGAGCGCATTGCCGAGGTCGTCAACGGTGTGGCGGCAACGTATCGCACGCCGGCGACCATCGAGACGCTCTCGGACGTTCCGCCGCTCGTGCTCGATGACGGTATGACGAAGGCGTCGCTTGGCTATGTGGGCGCGGTGCTGCCCAAGGCTGCTTTCCTGCCGCTGTTCCACGCCATGGCGAGCGAGGACTTTGCGCTCATTTCGAGCGAGGTCCCGAGCGCGTACTTTACCGTGGGCGCAGCCGTGACTGACACGGACGAGCATTTTGCCCAGCACCATCCCAAGGCACGCTTTAACGATGCCGAATTGCCACTCGGCGCCGCGGCCTATGCCGCCGTCGCCCTGGGTTACATCGCCGACCACCGGTAGCACCCAACCTTGCCTTTCAAGCCTGCGGGCATGGCCATAAGGCCTATGCCCTTGTCTTTCAAGGCAATCTTGGGCACTACCGGCGCCCGGCGCAGGCTATTCGTTTGTTTATAAAGGAGCAGTATGTCCCAGCAACGTAAGTTCTTCCCCGGCTGGCTTGTGGTGGCCTCCGGCTTTGTGATCATGGCCACGTGCTACACCATCTTCGTCAACTGCATGAGCCTGTTCCAGCCGCTCATCGTTAGCGACCTCGGGATCACGCTTGCCCAGTACAACATCTCCAATGCTATCTCCACCGTGGTGAGCGTTGTGGGTTCGCTCGTCATCGGCCATGTTGCCGATAAGGTCAGTGGCCGCGTCTTGGGTTCGCTTACCGTCATCGCCACCTCGGCGGTGCTCGTGGGCATGAGCTTTGTGGGCGAGCTTTGGCAGGTCTACGTGCTCTTTGCCGTCTCGGGCTGTTTTGCTGTCGCCTCGACTCGTCTGCTTATCAGCCTCGTTACCGCTAATTGGTTTACGGCCAAGCGCGGCCTTGCCATTTCCATCGCGCTTTCGGGCTCGGGCTTTGGCGGCGCCATTCTCTCGCCGATCGTGAGCTCGCTGATCGTGAGCGTGGGCTGGCGTTCCGCCTTCCTAGTGCTCGCTGCCGTCTGCATTGTGGCGGCACTGCCCATCACGGCCTACTCCTTCCGCACCAAGCCTTCCGAGATCGGCCTCAAGCCGCTCGGCGAGAACCCGGGCGATCCGTCCGCTTCCACCGCGGGCGATAAAAACGAGAAGGCTGCCCCCGAGGTCAGCGTGGGTTGGTCGCGCATCAAGAAGAGCCCGGCATTTTGGCTGCTCGTCGTCGCCTTCCTCTTTATGGGCCTGGTCAATGGCGCCATTCTTCCCAACCAGGTTACGAACATGACGAGCGTTACCGTCAACGGTGCCAAGATCGTCACGGGCGGCCACGATCCCATGTGGGCCGGTACGGTGCTTTCTGCCTACATGGTCACGGTCGTCATCGCCAAGATTTCGCTCGGTGCGATCTATGACCGTTTTGGCCTGCGCTTTGGCAACATCCTTGGCTCCGTTGCGTGCATCATCGCCTGCGTGGCGCTGTGCTTCCCGACGACGGATCTTGGCCCCATTATCGCCGCCGTGAGTTTTGGTATCGGAACGTGTATGGGCACCATCACGCCCACCATCGCCGCATCTAAGCAGTTTGGCATGGCCGACCTCGGCAAGGTCACGGGCACTATCACCTCGCTCGAGATGGTCGGCGGCACTGTGGGTGCCATTGTCTCGGGCGTGCTGTTCGATGCCTCGGGCTCCTTTGCGAGCACTTGGATCGTGTGCCTGGTGTGCTCCGTGGTCATGCTCGTATTCTTGCTGGCGTCCGAGCCCATCGCCGCCAAGCTGCGTGCGAGCGTGGCAGGGGAGTAAGCGGGCGGGAACGCATACCTGATTGCCCGTTTGCCCGTGGCCGCCTTGGAAGCCGAATGGATGCTCGTACCGTCATTCGGCTTCCAAGGCGGCCACGAGCCCACGAAACGGATCACATGCCGCGGCGGTGCGTCAGGCCGAACGAGTCCCCATACCCTCGTTCGGTCAGACGCGCCGCCGCGGTTTATGTTTGTGCCGTATAATGACCACTACCTATGACGCGATACAAAAGAAAGGTGTTTGCCCATGCAGGCACAGAAGGCGGAGGGAACCCGCGACCTTATCGGCGCCGAGATGCGCGCCTGGCAAAAGATGCAGCAGATTGCGGCCGGCGTGTTCGAGCCGTTTGGTTTTAAGCCCATCGAGACGCCCGCGATCGAGCAGGTGGACGTATTTGTCCACGGTATCGGCCAGTCGACCGACGTCGTGCGCAAAGAGATGTTCCGCGTGTTTAGCGGTGCCAACCTGGAGCGCGTCTTTACCGAGGGCACCGACACCAAGCTCAAGCCCAAGCAGCGCCTGGCGCTTCGTCCCGAGGGCACGGCCGGCGTGGTTCGCGCCGTCGTGGAGAACAACCTGGTGCCCCAGGGCTCCACGCCGTTTAAGGCCTACTATGCCGAGGCCATGTTCCGCGGCGAGCGCCCCCAGAAGGGCCGTCTGCGTCAGTTCCACCAGGTAGGCATCGAGTGGCTCGGCGCTCCCGATCCGGCAGCAGATGCCGAGTGCATCATCATGCTCATGGAGTTCTACAAGCGCCTGGGCTTTGATCTTTCCAAGCTTCGTCTGCTTATTAACTCGATGGGCGATGCCCAGTGCCGTCCGGCATACCGCGAGCAGGTCAAGCAGTTTATCCTCGATCACGCCGACGAGATGTGCGACGAGTGCCGCGAGCGTGCCGAGCTCAACCCGCTGCGCGCCTTCGACTGCAAGAACGATCACTGCCGCGAGATCATGGCCGACGCTCCGCTGATGGGCGACAACCTGTGCGACGAGTGCCGCGAGCACTACGAGCAGGTCAAGCGCTATCTGGATGTCGCCGGTATCGAGTATGTCGAGGATCCCACCCTGGTGCGCGGCCTGGACTACTACACCCGCACCGTCTTTGAGGTCGAGGCCCCCGGTGCCGGTGTCGGCTCCATCGGTGGCGGCGGCCGCTACGACGGCCTGGTCGAGCTCGAGGGCGGCAAGCCCACGGCAGGCGTCGGCTTCGCCGTCGGCTTTGAGCGTGCCCTGCTGGCCCTGCAGGCCTTTGGCAGCGACCTGGGTGCCGAGGAGACCCCGTGCGTCTACGTCGCCAACGCCGGTAAGGAACTGCGTCAGAACGTCTTTGCCATTACGCAGGAGCTCCGCGCCGCAGGGATCGTGACCGAGGCCGATTACCAGGGCCGTTCGCTCAAGGCTCAGTTTAAGCAGGCCGACAAGGTGGGCGCCAAGCTCATCCTGGTCCTGGGTGGTGACGAGCTTGCCGCCGGCAAGGTCAAGGTGCGCGATATGGAGAGCCATGACGAGGTCCTCGCCGATCTGGACAACGTTGTCGAGGCGGTTCGCGAGCGCCTGTAGCGCATCATTTTGAGCTGCGGGCCTGCAAATGTGCCCTGCTCATGGTGAGCGATTGTTACGGGGGTGTTTCGCATTTATGCGGAATGCCCCCGCTTGCGTATGCCGCCTACCGAGAAATACGACCATTTGGGGCAAAAACCCTTGCAATGCAGAAAATACTTTTGTGTGGTAAAGCGCAATCAGTGTCGAAAGTATTTCTCAAGTGCCTATAATGAATACCGCATGTTACGTGCATAGAAGGAGGAATGGGAGGAAACGTGGCTGAGAACCTAAGCAACCAGTCTGTACCCGAAGCCGCGGCGCGCGTCGCTGCCGTGGTCAACCGCCTCGTTAACCGAATCGGCTCGAATGCCGAGTCCAGGGAGCGTCTCGCCGAGATCGAGATCCCCGAGGAGCTGCGCGACAATCTGGCGCTGTTCCTGCGCCTGGAGCGTCGTGTGCTTAGCGAGTATGATCCCGAGATCGCGGACCTGTTCGACAAGATCTTGTCGGCCGAGATTGTGGCCAATGCCGGCAACCCCGGTACGCGCGCTGCCGACGAGGCCGTCGATGAGCAGGGCGTACCTACCGCCGATGAGTCCACTGCCGTGGCGTTCCGTGAGGTCGTCGATATTATCGACAGCCTGCCGCTCGATAAGCAGCAGGTTATCGTCCGCGCCTTTACGAGCTTCTTCCATCTGGCAAACCTGTCGGAGGAGAACTACCGCGTGGCCCAGCTGCGCGAGCGCGAGGCCGGCGCGTCGACCGATACCGAGGTTGATCCCGCTAACGAGCTCACCGTTGCCTACCACCAGCTGGTAGAGGAGATGGGCGTCGAGGGCGCCAACGAGCTGCTCGGCAAGCTGGAGTTCCACCCCGTCTTTACCGCACATCCCACCGAGGCTCGTCGTAAGGCCGTCGAGGGCAAGATCCGCCGTATCTCCAACCTGCTGGAGGAGCGTCCGCGCCTGGGTGGCTCCGACCTGGTGGAGAACGAGCGCCATATGCTGCAGGAGATCGACGCCCTGGTGCGCACGAGCCCCATCGCGCTCAAGAAGCCCACGCCCGTCGAGGAAGCCGATACCATCATCGACATCTTCGACAACACGCTGTTCGACATCATTCCCGTCATCTATCGTCGCTTTGACGACTGGGTGCTGGGCGACAAGGCCGGCACCGTGCCGCCGCTGTGCCCGGCGTTCTTCCATCCTGGCAGCTGGATCGGTTCCGACCGCGACGGCAACCCCAACGTCACCGCCAAGGTGAGCCGCGAGGTCGCCGCCAAGTACTTCACCCATATGGTGCTCAAGCTCGAGGACAAGTGCCGCCGCATTGGCCGCAACCTGACGCTCGAGGCCGAGTACAGCAAGCCTTCTGCCGAGCTCATGAACCTGTGGAACCACCAGGTCGAGATGAGCGCTCAGTACACGGCCCGCGCCGAGCTCATCTCCGAGCACGAGCCGCATCGCGCCGTCATGCTCGTCATGGCCGACCGCCTGAACGCCACCGTGCGCCGCATTACCGACACCATGTACCACAGTGCCGATGAGTTCCTGGAGGACCTGCGTGTCGTCCAGCGTTCGCTGGCCGCCTGCGGTGCCGTCCGTGCTGCCTACGGTCCGGTCCAGACCATCATCTGGCAGGTCGAGTCCTTCGGCTTCCATATGGTCGAGATGGAGTTCCGTCAGCACTCCGTGGTGCATGCCCGCGCCCTCAAGGATATCCACGAGAACGGTATCCACGGCGACCTGCAGCCCATGACGCGCGAGGTTATCGACACCTTCCGTGCCATCGGCTCCATCCAAAAGCGCTATGGCAAGAAGATGGCGCACCGCTACATCATCTCGTTCACCAAGAGCGCTCAGCATGTGGCCGACGTCTTTGAGCTTGCCCACCTGTCCTTCGCACACGAGGAAGACGTCCCCGAGCTCGACGTGATCCCGCTGTTCGAGCAGCTCGAGGACCTCGAGGGCTGCGTCGACGTGCTCGACCAGATGCTCACCCTTCCTGTGGTGCAAAAGCGCCTTGCCCAGACCAACCGCCGCATGGAGGTCATGCTGGGCTACTCCGACTCCTCCAAGGATGCCGGTCCTACCACGGCCATGCTCGCCCTGCACTCCGCACAGGAGCGCATCGCCAAGTGGGCCGAGAAGAACGATATCGACCTGGTGCTCATGCACGGTCGCGGCGGTGCCGTGGGCCGTGGCGGCGGTCCGGCCAACAAGGCCGTGCTGGCGCAGCCCAAGGGTTCGGTCAACTGCTTCTTTAAGCTCACCGAGCAGGGCGAGGTCATCTTTGCCCGTTACGGCAACCGCACGCTGGCTCAGCGCCATGTTGAGTCCGTTGCCGCCGCAACGCTTTTGCAGTCGGCCCCGAGCGTCGAGAAGACCAACACCGAGACCACGCAGAAGTTCTGGGATATGGCCGAGAAGCTCAACGCCGTGAGCCACGAGCGCTATCTGGACCTGCTGCACACCGACGACTTTACGCCGTGGTTCTCGACCGTGACGCCGCTGACCGAGGTCGGTCTGCTGCCGATCGGCTCGCGTCCCGCCAAGCGCGGCTTGGGTGCCAAGTCGCTCGACGACCTGCGTACCATTCCGTGGATCTTCAGCTGGAGCCAGGCGCGCATCAATCTGGCCGCTTGGTACGGCCTGGGCACCGCCTGCGAGCAGTTTGGCGATCTTGATCAGCTCAAGGCCGCCTACCAGGAGTGGCCGTTCTTCCGTACGTTCATCGACAACATCGAGATGTCGATTGCCAAGACCGACCAGCGCATCGCCAAGATGTACCTGCACCTGGGTGACCGCGAGGATCTGTCCGAGAAGGTCTTTACCGAGATGCAGCTCACCCGTAAGTGGGTCCTTGCCATCGTTGGTGACGAATGGCCGCTGCAGCGCCGCCGCGTGCTCGGCTGCGCCGTCCGCGTCCGTAACCCCTATGTCGACGCTCTGTCCATCGCCCAGGTTCGCGCCCTTCGCGAGGTGCGTATGAACCAGGACGAGATGGCCGAGGAGAAGAAGGCCGAGTATATGAGCCTGATTCTTTCGACTGTGACCGGCGTCTCGGCAGGTCTGCAAAACACGGGGTAATAGATAGCCCTGTAGTCGTCCGGGCCCGCCATAGGTTTACTTTTAGGCACATCCCGCAGGACGCGAGAAGCCCCGCCGCACGAAGTGCGCAGCGGGGCTTCTCGCATGT
>ERZ869979.430-NODE-430-length-12826-cov-4.894109_pt1 | contig 12826 bp, 9 predicted proteins | sample MGYA00521269_ERZ869979 | MGnify/ENA primary metagenome ERZ869979 (study PRJEB32232, sample SAMN07284974) | human gut metagenome | biome: human-associated habitat; material: feces | host: Homo sapiens | place: Tanzania | collected 2014-04-05 ... | reverse complement strand
CCCCTCCGGGGGAGCTGTCTGCGAAGCAGACTGAGAGGGCTATATCAAACCTAAAACGGTCGCGCTGTACGGCAGGACTTCGACCTGCTTCTGCAGGATCTGGCTCTTGCCCCGCCAGAGGCTGGACGAAACGCCGTCGCTGAGCAGCTTCCAGTTGCCCTCCGGCAGCGGCAGTGTCCGGGATCCGGCAGTGGGGTTGTAAAAGACACAGAGCGCACGCCACCAGCTGCCGTCGCCGGGCACGGCCGGCAGCGACCAGCCCACGATGGGCTGCTCCAGCGAGAAGAAGCGGATGGCTTCCGGGCTGGCTGCATCCACGGCACTCAGCCGGGGGAAGGTCGTCCGCAGGCCGATCAGACCCCGGTAGTAGTCCACGAGGCTGTGGAACTGCTCGGCACGCCGCCAGTCCAGCCGGTTGAGTGCGGGCGAAGAGCGGTAACTGTTGCCCTGCCCCTTTTTGGTGCGGGCAAACTCTTCCCCTGCCTGCCAGAAGGGGAGCCCCATGCTGGTCAGGACGATGCCGGCCGCCAGCCGGTTCTGCGCCAGAGCCACCGGATCGGTGGCGGCGTATTCCGGCTTCTTGTGCCGCACCAGCAGCAGCTTATCCCAGAGGGTGAAGTTGTCGTGGGCGGAAACGTAGGTCACGATCTGGCTGGGTTTGTGGGGCGGCAGGGTATCGCTGCGGCACCACGCGGCCACAGCCCCGCCGATATCCCAGAACGCGCCGGGTCTGCCCTCGACATAGCCCGGCTCCCGGGCGTCGAAGCAGCCGCCCTTGATCGCGTCGCGGGTGTTGTCGCAGAAGATGCCGATCCGCTCGTTGAGCATGGCGAGGTTGTTCTTGTTGGCTTCGTACCGGCGCAGCGCACTGCTGCCGCCCTGCCACGGTTCGCCATACATTAAAATGTTCCGGCCATTGGGCAGCTTGTCCAGCTCGGCGCGGAGCAGATTCATGGTCTCCACGTCGTACAGCCCCATCAGGTCGAACCGGAAGCCGTCGATGTGGTATTCTCTGGCCCAGTAGAGCACCGAGTCGATGAGGTATCGCCGCGCCATGGGGCGTTCGCTGGCAAACTCGTTGCCGCAGCCGCTGCCGTTGGAGAAAGACCCGTCGTCGTTCTGCCGGAAAAAGTAATAGGGCACGGTCTGGTTGAGGGGATTTTCGTTCCGGTAGGCGTGGTTGTAGACCACATCCATCACCACGCCGATCCCCGCGGCATGGAGCGCGGCGATCATCTGTTTGCACTCCCGCAGCCGGACTTCGCCCCGGGTGGGGTCGGTGGAGTAGCTGCCCTCGGGCACATTGTAGTTGGTGGGGTCGTAGCCCCAGTTGTACTGCCGGGTCAGGGGTCTGGCCTCGTCCACGCTGCCGAAATCGAAGATCGGCATCAGCTGGACGTAGCCTACGCCCAGCCGCCGCAGATAGTTCAGGCAGGTGGGATGGATGCCATCGTTGTTCAGGGTCGTGCCCTGCTGGGTGAAGGCAAGGTATTTGCCCCGCCACGCCGGATGCACGCCGCTGGCCGGATCCTGCGAGAAATCCCGCACCGAGACCTCCCACACCGACCGGCGGGTCGGCGGGATGCTGGGGCGGGTGTCCTGCGCCCAGCCCTGCGGCGCGACCCGGGCGGGATCCACGATCATGCTGCGGGTGCCGTTCACACCGGCAGCGGTGGCGTAAGGGTCGCCGGTCTCGCACACCGCTCCGTCGGTGTGGACCGTAAAGGTATAATAATGTCCGTGCTGGTCGCCGGGCAGGTAGACCGCCCACACGCCCTGTTCCTGCTGTTTCAGGGGGAGCGACCCGATGCACACCCCGCCGTCACCCCGGCGGTAGAGGTTGACCGTGACTTGCTGCGCCGTGGGTGCCCAAAGCCGGAGGTGGGTCCCGGCGGGAGTGTACTCCGGCCCAAGGGGGCCGTGGTAAGTGGTTTGCTGCGCGAAGGCTTCACTCTCAAACAACGCCTTCCATTCCGCAGGGGTTTTCATTCTGACTTCATCCTTCGTATCATAATCCAGAAATGGGATCCAGTTCTGGGGATAGTGTACAGGACGGAGGGCGGATTTTCAAGACTTTTCTTGCAAATATCCGCAAAGTACACTATACTGAGAAAAAAACGCAGGGCAGGAGGCCGCTATGGGATACACAAACGACTGGGAAGATCTGATGAACGGCGTGTTTGGCGCGGGCGGGAAGTTGCGATTCACGCCCGGTACGCCAAAGCCGGACGAGACTGTGGCGCAGACCGGCGGCCTGCCGGATCTGAACGCAGCCTTGCTGGAACAGCAGAAACGGCTGGGCGAGATGCTGGAGCAGCAGAACGCGGCCCTGAAACAGCAGGACGGCGCGGCGCAGTCTGCCCTCGCGGACAGCCGCCGCCTGCTGAAGGATCTGGAGGACGACGGCCTGCTGGCGCGCGGCACCACCGAGGTGAAGGCCGAGCACCTTGGCAGCTTCGAGGGGCTGGCCGATGCGGTAAAGCAGTCGGTGCTGGGGCAGTCTGCCTTTGTGGACAGCGTGGTGCGTGCCATGCGCCGCCCCTTTGTGCTGGGCACCGAGCCGCCCGCCGCCCGGAACGTGATCCTTATCACCGGCGGCAGCGGCACCGGGCGGCATTTCACGCTGAAAGAGACGGCACGCTGCATGGCGGCGCGGGGGCTGCTGGCCAATGATAAGATCGCAACGCTCGACCTCGCCCTGTATCCCGATTCGGGCGCGGAAAAGCTGTTTTTGCAGGATCTCTATGCCGCACTCCATGCGCCCGGCGAGATCGTCGTGTTTGAGCATTACGAGAGCTGCCACCCGGCATTCCTGAAGACCCTCTCCGATCTGGCCGTCAAGGGCAGTGCGCCCCTGTCCAGCCGCTACCTCGTCAACAAAGAGGGCATCCTTGTGGACGCCGGGACCGCGCTGGCCCCCGGTGCTGTCAGCCGGATCGACCCGCAGGGCAAGTACCTGATCTTCTTCTCCCGCAAGGGGCGGGATGCGCTGGAAGACAAATTCGGCGCGGAGTTCGTCTCGGCACTGGGCGACGTCTGCGCAACAGCGGCCTTTGCCCGGGAAGATCTGGCGGCACTGGCCGCCCAGCAGCTCAACGCACTGGCGCAGAAAGTCCGCACCCGGCTGGGGCTGACCCTGACTGCCGACGCCGACGTCCGGGATTATGTCGCCGCCCAGTGTACCCCCGAAAAAGGCGCGGCCGGGCTGTCGGCCTGCTGCGACAAGATCTTCCGCGCCCTGAGCGAATACTGCCTGCAGACAGACCGCCCCCTCTCCGGCACCGTTGTGCTGACGGCGCGGCCGGACGGCATCGACTTCCAGCACGGCGATGGGGCACCGCAGAAGCTCTTTGACCTGCTCCCGGAGACCTACACCGGAGCCATCGACGCGATCAAGGCCGAGCTGGACGACCTCGTGGGGCTTGCACCGGTCAAGGAGTATGTGTTTGGTCTGGCCGACAACCTTCAGGTGCAGCAGCGGCGGGCGGCGGCAGGGTTCAAGACCGCCAGCCTGTCCATGCACATGATCTTTACCGGCAATCCCGGCACCGGCAAGACCACCATCGCCCGGCTGGTGGCCAAGTACCTGAAAGCCATCGGCGCACTCAAGGGCGGCCAGCTGGTGGAAGTGAGCCGCGGCGACCTCGTGGGCCGCTACACCGGCCACACTGCGCCGCTGACCAACCGCGTGATCGAGAGTGCGCTGGGCGGCGTGCTCTTCATCGACGAGGCATACAGCCTCTACCGGGGCGAGCAGGACAGCTTCGGCCTCGAAGCCATCGACACCCTTGTAAAGGGCATGGAGGATCACCGGGATGAGCTGGTGGTCATCCTCGCGGGCTATACCAAGGAGATGGAGACCTTCCTGACGGCCAACAGCGGCCTTGCCAGCCGGTTCCCGAACAAGATCGAGTTTCCGGATTACACGGCCGACGAACTGCTGGACATCACCGCAGTCCTCGCCAAGGGCAAGGGCTACCGCCTCGCCGAGAGCTGCACCTTCCCGCTGCTGGGCTACTACAAGCGGCGGCAGGCTCTCGACAGCCGCACCGCCGGGAATGGCCGCCTCGCCCGCAATACCCTCGAAAAAGCCATCTTCAACCAGAGCCGCCGCCTTGTGGCCGAACCTGCCGCTGCGCTGGATCTCATCCTGCCGAGCGATCTGGAATTTGAGGAATGAAAACAACAAAAATCCTGCCGCTTTTTACCAAAACGGCAGGATTTTTGTCTCATTCGACAAAGAATTTCGGCAAAAGATAAAAAAGAAAGCAAACACTTGACAGAACCCCGGGGGGGGGTAGACTGAGTGCGGACAGTTGGATTTTTGTGGAAATGTGGATCCGGCTGTTACATCATTTTGGGAAACGAGGAGTCAAGATGAGAAAACGCTGGATCGCGTCGATCCTGACCGTGGCCATGATGCTCTCGGTCATCTCGCCCCTGTCGGCCTATGCAGACGACGGCGACGATGTACTGTTTGAGGATGATTGTGGCTATGAAGACCCGTATGACGATGGTGCCGATGAAGAGGGCATCCATTATTACACGGAAGAAGCTCTGAGCGGGAGCGGCGACGACATCGCACTGGCAAGTGCACGGACGTATACACTGGATGAGCTGCGTCAGAAATATCCGGCAGGCAAATACTGGAACCATGCAGGTTCGTCTACGAATAACCCGGAGGGCTATACCAGCACCGCCTGCACGGATCATTATGTAAAGAGAGCCGATGGAACACGCGGAATCGGACAGTACGACAACCGGTACTATGGCGCACATGGCTGGGCTACCCAGTGTGCCGGTTATGCACAGCAGGTTGCTTCCTGCTATGCCGGATCGGATCCGCAGACTTGGACGAAAAGGACTGGTACAGCTGCCGTGAATGATCTGAAAACCGGTGATGTTGTCCGTTACCTGAACGACGGCCATTCTATTTTCATCACCAAAGTGGAGGGTGAGAATGTTTGGTTCTCGGATTGCAACTACGGCAACCGGTGCATCATTCGGTGGGATGTAAAGACCACGAAGAGCACGATTAAAAAGACATTTACCAATGTGCGTGTTTGCCCGGTTGATCCGGGGCCGGATATCTGCTCTACGCAGTACGCTGGCTGGTATAAGGTAAAGTCCAGTGATGGCATCAGCGTGAACAGCGGCCATAACTTCCACTCTAAGGTAGATGAGATTGCGAACGGCAAGCTGGTCTATGTGGATAAGGCGTCTGGTATGGGCTCGGGTCAAGTTGCGCATATTCACTATCAGGGGCAGGAACGCTATCTGGCGATGAACCTGCTGACGAAGATGACTGGTGATCCGGTTGTTGCAGGTTCCTATGCTGGTGATATGCTGACGCGGCAGATCAAGGTTTATGGCATAGCATTTGACTGGGATGATACGGATAAAGCGGTTGAGATCTGTGTTGAAACGCCGAATGGGGAGCGGTACACTTGTACAGCCAATAAGGAATCGACAAGTATTCCGCAGGACTATGCGGCTGTGACAGATAAAGCCAATCCCGGCGTTTACCATGCGTTTGAAACCGAGTACTTTACGCTGCCCGAAGGCGGAGAGCAGGAACTGAAGGTGATCGCCTATAACGTCGATAACGGTCAGCCGGTTGAATCGCTGACGATCAAAGCTGAGCTGATGAAATTGACGAACCTCAGCGTAAAGTCGATGCCGAGCAAGACCGAGTATACCGTTGGTGATACGTTGGACACGACTGGACTGGTGTTGAACGGACACTATGAGGGAACCTGGCACAGTGTTTCGCTCGACAAGGATGTTGAAATCACCTCCGGCTTCACCTGCACTCCCACTACTCTCGACACCGCCGGAACGCAGACCATCACGGTCAATTATGACGGCCAGAGCACCAGTTTTGACGTGACGGTCAAGGAAAAGGAAATGCCGAGCCCCACCCCGGACGATAAGGACGACAACAAGACCGATCCGGGCAACAATCCGACGAAACCCGATCCGGACGACACCACGACGACGAAGCCGGATCAGAACGAGGATAAGCTGGAAAAACTGGAAATCAAGACGCCGCCGACCAAGACGACCTATGTTTCCGGTGATACGATCGACACCACCGGTCTGGTGCTGAAAGCAACCTACTCGCGCAGCGGCGAAAAGCTCATTACCGACGGCTACCGCTGCAGCCCGTCTGTGGTTTATGTGACCGGCAAGCGGGAAATCACCGTCCGCTATGACGGCGGTGAGACCAGCTTTGAGATCTACGTCAAAGATGCTCCAAACAACAATACGACCAAGCCCAACGATACGCCGAAGCCGGATGATACGGTCACCACGCCTTCGGACGACGGTTCCGGCATGGCGGCAGCGATCCTGCTGGGCGGTGCCGTGGTCGTTGTGGGCGGCATTGTGATGATGGCCATGGCCGCAACGCCGGTCGAAGTCCGTGCGACAGCGATCTCCAGCGACCACGCGGTGCTTGTCAATGCGCCGGTGGCACTGCTGCAGGGCGACCGTGTGGTGGCACAGACCGTCACCGATGCAAACGGCCAGTTCCACTTTAACGTCAAGAAGGGCAGCTACACGCTCCGTGTGACCACGACCAACGCGGAGACCGGCGAGACCGTGACCCGGTACGCCGCCATCAGCGCACCGGCCAACGGCAGCGTTGTGACCTTCTGATTCCCGGCAAGGGCTGGATCCCCTTGATAAAAATCGAAATCCCCGAGGACTCCGCAAACGGTATCCACCGCGCGGCATCCCCGGGGATTTTGTTTTTTTTTGATGCGGTTCAGAGGCTCTGGTGCGCGGCGCAGATCTTCGCGGTCATTTCGCGCAGCTCTTCGCGGACGACGGCGGGGGCAGTGACCTCGACTTTGCCGCCGAAGCCGCAGACCCAGCCGTAAAATTGTTCGCTGACACAGATGGGGACGGTGAAGTGGAAATGGCCGCCCTCGTCCTCGGGCAGGAAGATGGGGGCTGTGCCGAACCGCTCCCGCATGGCCTGCTCAAGGTCGGCGGTGCAGCGGAGGGTCACAGCGTGCTCCGGCCCGCCGAACATATTGAAATGCTTTTTGAGGTAGGCGGGCAGGTCAAAACCGGAAAACGCCTCTTTGCCGCGGCGGGGCTCGTCCAGCACGGTCACGCCCGCCATCCGATCCACCCGGTAGTTCCGGATGCCGAAGGGCGGTTTCTCGTCCTGATAGGCGATGAGGTAGTAGCAGCCGTTTTCCCACGCCATCTGCCATGGGCTGATGGTGCGCAGCTCGGGGAAACCCCGCTTTTTGTAGTGGAACTGCACCATTTTGCCTGCATTGATGGCCGAAAACAGGGCGTCCACGGCGTAAGGCAGGGTGCGGTTGGTGCTTTTGGGGCGGCCATCGACATAGACCTGACGCTGGAGCTGGCCGCCCTCGTAGCGGGAGGTCAGCCCCTCGAGCTTGGAGATCAGCTTGTCGCTGGTGGCCTTGGAGATGGTGCGGCTGGCCTGCACTGCGTCCACCAGCAGCTTCAGCTCGGCCAGATCGAAGGTGCGGCTGGCCATCCAGTAGCCGCCGTTCCGCCCGCGCCGCAGCTGGATGTCGTAGCCCAGTGCATTGAGGGCTTCGATGTCGCTGTACACGCTTTTCCGCTCGCAGAGGATGCCCTGCTGCTCCAGCAGCTGCACCAGCTGCGGCACATTCAGCAGGTGGCGTTCGTCGGTCTGCTGCTCAAAGATCCGCAGCAGTGCTAAAAGCTTGGACTTCTGTCCTTCCTGTTTCGGCATAGATCTTCCTCACGGTTTGTCACAACTTTGGCCATAGACGCAAGGCCCGGCACGGAAAGGGAATACCATGAAACCTGCCCGGCCTGCCAAGGGCTCTCCCCTTGGGAGAGCTGGCAATGCGAAGCATTGACTGAGAGGGTCACGGCAGTTTTTTGTCAAATGCAGCGCGCCGCTGGGTCGAGAGACGGAACATCTCTTCCAGCTTTTCCCGGTCACCGGCCGCCAGTGCATTCCGCAGGGTGTTCAACGCGGCGTCAAACTGGTCGATCTCGGCGATCAGGTTCTCCTTGTTCCACAAAAACAGCTCCGCCCACATCTTGTCGTTGATCCGTGCAATGCGGGTCAGGTCGCGGAAGGAGTCGCCGGTGTACTCGCAGAGCGAGGTGTTGTCGTTGGCGCACATCAGGCTGACGGCGATGGCATGGCAGAGCTGGCTGACATAGCCGATCATCCGGTCGTGCTCCTGCACGGTCAGGGTGCAGATGTGCTTGAACCCCAGCACCCCGGCCAGCTCCTTGACCCACTGGATGGCTTCCGGGGTGTTCTGCTCCGTGGGGGTGATGATGAAGTTGGCGGGGGCAAAATTCACCTCGGCCGCGTGCTCGACGCTGGAGGTCTCGCGGCCGGCCATCGGGTGGCTGGCGATGAATTCGACCCCTTCCGGGCACAGGGCCTGCACCGGCTCCACAAGGCCGGTCTTGACGCCCGAGACATCGGTGAAAATGCAGCCGGGCTTGAGGAGAGGACCATAGGTCTTGAACCAGTCCATGAGGGCGGTGGGATACAGGCCGAAGATGATGTGGTCGGCTTCGCGCACCAGATCCTCAAAATCGTGGGTCTTGCCGCTGCGGATATAGCCGTGGTCGAGGGCATACTGCAAGTGCCCCTCGCTGCGGTTGATGCCGTCCACGGCAAAACCGGCGCGGGTCAGCTCGAGGGCGTACTTGCCGCCCAGCAGACCCAGACCAACGATGAGATAACGTTTGGATTTATCCAGCATACTCTACCTCCACGCCCAAAGGCTTGATGGCTTCAAAGAAATGGGGCCAGCTTTTCTGGACAGCCTCGGCCCCGTCGATGGACAGTTTCAGCCCGGCGGCAAGAGCCAGCACGGTCAGGCTCATGACCACCCGGTGGTCGTTGTGGCCGGAGAGCGGGGCGGCGGGCGCGTGCAGCCGCTCGGCACAGCCCTGCAGGACGATGGTGCCGCCCTCGCTGGAAAGCACGCCGCCGCAGGCACGCAGCTCCTGCTCCATGGCGGCGATCCGGTCGCTCTCCTTGATCCGGAGGCGTTCGGCATTCCGGATGACGGTCTGCCCCTTGCAAAGCAGGCCGAGCACCATCAGCACAGGGCCGAGATCGGGGCAGTCGGCAAGGTCGATGTCCGTGCCGCAGAGCGGGGCTTTGGCAAACACGATGCCGTCCTCCGTGCGGCGGAAATCGGCTCCGCACCGGCGGAGGATGGCGAGGATGGCGGCGTCGCCCTGCAGAGTCTCGGCGGCAAGGCCGGTGAGGGTCACACCGCCGCAGACCGCCCCCAGAACGGCCAGAAACGCGGCCTGACTGTAATCGCCCTCCACCGTGTAATCCCGGGCGGTATAGGTCTGGTTCCCGGGGAGGAAGAGGGTGGTGTCGTCCCCCCAGCGGCTCCTGACGCCGAACGTCTGCTGGACGCTGCGGGTCATCTCGATGTAGCTCCGGCTCTCCACGGGCGGAAGCAGGTGGAGCGTGCTGCCGCCGGGCAGAAGGGGCAGCGCAAACAGCAGACCGCTGATGAACTGGCTGGACACATTGCCCGCCAGCGTGTATTCGCCGGGGCGCAGCGCGCCCTCGACGGTCAGGCTGGCAGGGGTCGGCTCAAAGCGGAGCCCCTGCTCCCGGTAAAGCGTTTCGTACACCGACTGCGGCCGCTCCATCAGCCGGCCGCGCCCCACAAAGGTGACGGCCTGCCCGGTGAGGCTGGCCAGCGGGATGAGAAAGCGCAGGGTGCTGCCGCTTTCGCAGCAGTCGATGGCTTCGGTGACCGGGCGGAACCGCCCCAGCCCCGTGACCACAGCGGAGTCGGCATCGGTCTGCACTGCGGCGCAGAGCTGGCCTGCCGCCGCGAGGGTGGCCGAGATATCCTTGCTGAACTCGAGGTTCCGGATGTGGGAGACCCCCTCGGCCAACGCCGCGCAGAGCACCGCCCGGTGCGCCATGCTTTTGCTGGGGGGAGCTGCCACAGTGCCGTGGATTTCAGCAGGGGAGATTGTAATTTGCATAGTATCAAGCTTTCTGCCCTGAGCCGCAGGGCGCAGTTGCGCCGGAGCCAAAGGCGATGAAATCGAAAATGAACCTGTCTGCCAAGGGCTCTCCCTCCGAGGAAAGACTCCCTCCGGCCGGAGGGAGTTGTCGCGTGAGCGACAAAGGGATGACGGAGAGGGCAAATCCGATTACCCCATAAGATAAGGTATAAAATACGTGACCTGCTGATACCACCAGTTCCAGTCATGAGCCACGTCGGTGCCCCAGAGATCGACCCAGATGGGGATGTCCTTCTCGGCAAAGATCTGTTTGAGCTGCTCGGTGGTCTCAGGCTGCTCCCACGGGCCGCGGCCGCAGCAGATGACAGCCTTTTTCTGGCGGTAGAGATCCAGATAGGGGTGGTCGGCGGGCAGGTTGGGCATATAGTCCACCGGCGAGTTCATATAGACCACATCGTCCATGTAGTCGCCGAAGCCGTAGCGGGTGGTGTAGATGCCGCTCAGGGCAAGACAGCCATCGAACATATCGGGGTGGCGGAGATACAGGTTGACTGCGTGGGTCGCGCCGAGGCTGCAGCCGAAGGCAATGACGCCCGGGTTGCGATCCCAGCCGTTCCGCTCGCAGGCGATGTGCTGGATCTTGGGCACGGCTTCATCGGTGATGTACCGCAGCCACTGCTCGTAGCGGCGGATCCGCCAGTACGGGTCGCCGTGGGTGTCCGACCATGTTTCCTTGTCCAGCGTGTCGATGGAGAGCACCATCAGCTGGCCGGACTCGATCCACGGGGCCAGCGTGTCGGCCATGTGGAAGTCCTCAAAGTCGAAGAAGCGGCCGTCCTGACAGGGGATGAACAGCATGGGCCGACCGGCGTGGCCGTACACCTTGCACTCCATCTCCCGGCCAAGAGCCGGGCTGTAGTCTTTAAAATACTGCATTTCCATAGCTTTCCCTCCTCAAAACAGAACGCGGCTCAGTGCTCTTCCAGCCCATACAGCAGGGTATGGAACACGAAGGGCAGCTGCTTTTCCCAGCTGGCTTCGCTGTGGGTGCCGCCGGGCACCACCCGGGCCGTCAGATTGATGCCCCGGGCAAAGATCTTGTTGCACATCTCGCCGAAGCCCTTGCGCATCCCCTCGTGATTGCCCATCTCCCGGGAGCCGTAGTCCATGTAGAGGACGGTGCCGGGGGCCAGCTTGGTGCGGGCGGTCAGCTGCATCAGAGCCTCGGGAGCGACCCAGAGAGACGGCGACAGCGCGGCGGCGCGGCCGAACACATCGTTGTACTGCAACAGGGCGTACAAGCTCATCAGGCCGCCCATGGAGCTGCCGCCGATGAAGGTGTGGCCGCGATCCGGCAGAGTGCGGAAGTTTGCGTCGATGAAGGGCTTGAATTCGTGGACATACCAGTTCAGGGTGTCCTTGCCCTTGCCGTCAAAATGGCCGTATTGCTTGTCGTCGAACCGGTAGGGCGAATACTCCACCAGACGCTCGTTGTTGGCACCGGCGTTGCACTCCACAGCCGCCACGATCACCGGGGCGTCCGTGTAGTCCAGATAATCCGCCATCCCCCAGCTCTTGCCGAAGGTGGCGTCCTCATCCAGAAAGACGTTCTGGCCGTCGAACATATACAGCACCGGGAACCGGCGGTCGGGTTCCCGCTCATACATCGTGGGCAGATAGACGTATGCCCTGCGCGCTTCCATGCCGCCCACAGCCGGATAATTTATAGTCCATTTTTCGATCATGCTTCTAATCCCTCTCGTTTCCTGCGCAGCTCCCCAAATCGTCAGGAGCTGTCCTGCAAATCTAGTTTAACACCGTAAAGCATCAAATGCAATCCCGGTACCGCAGAGCCGCTGCCCGGAGACAGCAAACGCCGCCCGGTGCTGGACCCGGCGGCGTTTGCAGAAGTTTTAGCAATTCGACGTTTTCATGCAGCCGCAGCAACATGGGATCGCACCGCGCAAAAAGGCTGCTTTCCGGCTGCATGGACGGCCTGCCTTGCGATAAAACAGGAAAAACGGCGAAGGATCAGTTCTTCTTCTCGACGGGAACGATCCAGCCCTTGGTATCGGGGAGCTTGCCCCACTGCATCCCGGTCATGGTGTCATACAGCTTCTGGGTGACAGGGCCGATCTTGCCGTCGCCGATGTAAGCGTGCTCGCCCTTCCAGACCAGCTCCTTGACCGGAGAAACGACAGCGGCGGTGCCGGTGCCAAAGACCTCTTCCAGTTTGCCTTCACGGGCAGCCTGCATGATGTCGGCGATGGCGATCTTGCCCTCGACGACCTCATAGCCCCAATCCTTCAGCAGCTCGATGCAGCTGCGGCGGGTAACGCCGGGCAGGACGGTGCCGACGGTGGCGGCGGTGTATACCTTGCCGTCGATCTTGAACATGATGTTCATGCTGCCGACTTCCTCGACGTACTTCTTCTCGACGCCGTCCAGCCACAGCACCTGTGCGTAGCCCTGTTCCTCAGCCAGCTCACCGGCCTTGATGGAAGCAGCGTAGTTGCCGCCGCACTTGGTGAAACCGGTCAGGCCGGGGGCAGCACGGATGTAATCGTCCTCCACGTAGATGCGGACGGGGTTGATGCCCTCGGCATAGTAAGCACCCGACGGAGCGCAGATGATGCAGAAGATGTAGTTCTTGGAAGCGTGGACGCCCAGACCCACGTCGTTTGCAAAGATGAAGGGGCGGATGTACAGGGAAGCACCGTCTGCATGGGGGACCCAGTCGCGGTCCACGTCCACCAGCGTCTCAACAGATCGGAAGAGCACACGTCTGAACTCCAGTCACTCCGGAGAATCTCGTATGCCGTCTTCTGCTTGAAAAAAA
>ERZ869979.429-NODE-429-length-12850-cov-6.450481_pt1 | contig 12850 bp, 9 predicted proteins | sample MGYA00521269_ERZ869979 | MGnify/ENA primary metagenome ERZ869979 (study PRJEB32232, sample SAMN07284974) | human gut metagenome | biome: human-associated habitat; material: feces | host: Homo sapiens | place: Tanzania | collected 2014-04-05 ... | reverse complement strand
GTTACCCTCGAACGGCGTTTGGAAAAGGTTTTGTATGGTTTCTCTTAATTTGCCCCCGGCACCCCTGAGAAAGGGAATCGCAAGTCAAGAAATTAGTGCAACATTCAAACAACATATTTGCGATCCGTGAGGATATGCCGCTGGCTCTCTGTCATGACTCTCGTCAGGCCATCACACTGGCTGACAAGCGTTACCTGTCCGGCGCAGTCATCTTTGTCGCAGTTCTTTGAAAGGGGTTCCAACTGCATTATTTGCCCAGATATGCTTTAGGAGAAGTCCCTTGTTGGTATCCCTATCCAAGCCAACGTGCCTTGTATAAATCATCTTGAAAAATCAAAGGTCTTTTATAATCACTTCAACAAGAAACGCTCCTGCTAGTTTTTTACCGGCAAGAGCGTTTCTTGTGTTATTCAAAAAATATCGGCAAGGCTAAGCAGTTGTACTTCTCCGCGTTCCTGTGCCTGAAGCAGACCGTCCGTGAATCCACCTTTCGAGAAAATGTAGTAATGGTAGTTTGCTCCTTTTCCAAAGACTGCTGCGTATTCCCGGATCAGTTCCAGTTCGTCCAAACCGATTTTTTCATTGCGATATTTGCAGGAGCCGATGATATAGTCATTGCCCGCAACCGGCGTTCCGACAATGTCGATCTGGATCTGCTTCTTTTTTTGAGGGTCGGTTCCCCACCACTGCCCGATCTCACTCAACTCGATAGGAAGATCATCCGCATAATAGAGCAAATAGTCTTGACACATCTTCTCAAAAATCAGGCCCATATAGTCCGGAAAATACTGTTTCACTGCATGAGGGTAGGTCTTTGCAATTCGCCCCGAATCAATCGCACTTGCATTGACCGGCACAAAACGGTACCAGAATCGGAAAAAATTGTCCGCCAGAAGATAGATCGTTTTTTTGCCCGGTTTCGCGGTGATCGGTGTTTCCTTTTTGACGATTCCAAGGTCTATCAGCGTCTTGAGGTATTTTGCCACCACAGAGCTTTCTTCACCAACTTTTGTAGTGATGTCGTTCAGACGGGACGCACCCTCTGCGATTGCCTTGATGATCGCATTATAAATTGCAGGTTCCCGCAATTCCTGCTTCAATAGGTTGGCTGGTTCCTCATAGAGGTAGCTGGAACGGTCAAACAAGTTTTCCAGCAACGCTTCGTCTACGTTGTTCCGGACATCCAATTTGTTGATATAATGCGGAACGCCGCCTGTAATGCCATAAATCAGGGCGTTGTCTTCCTCGGACAGATTCGGATGGAATACCGCTGTTTCCTTGTAATCCAGCGGCATAATCTTGAATTGCGCTGTTCTGCGCCCATATAGAGGGCTTTCTTTGCCCAAGACCTGACTTTCCATAAAACTCATGGACGAGCCACACAGGATCAGGTACATTTGGGAATCTGTCCATTTATGGTCGATGATGTGCTGAAGCATTGCGGAAATCGCGGGTTTAGCCTTTGCAAGATAAGGGTACTCATCAATTACAAATACGATCCGTTGCTCTTTGGAGAGAGCTGTCAGTTCGTCCAATGCTGCATCGTAGGTTGTAAATTCCGGAGATGATTCTGCATCGGGTCGTTCAAAACTCATGATCGCCTTGGACAAGGCTTCCAGATTTTCTTTTCCGGTCGTATTCAAAGCAGAGAAGAAAATGGTCGGTTTATCCTTGCAAAATTCATTGATCAGCGCAGTTTTTCCTACACGGCGTCTGCCGTAAATGACAACGCATTCAAACTTTCCATTCTCATATCGTTTATTTAACTTCCGAAGTTCCTCATCGCGGCAGTAAAATCGGCTCATTTCTTTCCCTCCCCAAAGCGCATCTATCAAATTTATATACTCGTAAGTTAGTTTCTTACGAGTATAATACTTCATTTCTTACATAAAGTCAAGAAATATATTTTTGACGGATCATCGAGAAACAGGAACGATACTTCCTAATAAAAAGCCTTTTACTCGTTTTATTTCAGAGTTTGTGTTCTTTACTCAAATTGACAGCGCAACAAAAAATCCATCGATAAAACGCAACTTGTTTCACCTACTTTTGCGTAGGATTTTTTCTCCCGGCCCTCACCCTTAAAACAGTCGCGGGCTGTCCAAAAGCTTTTACTTCGGACAGCCCGCAGTCTTGATTTTTATGATGCAGGATTCAAGTGAAAGCCTGCAAGTGACTCACTTTTTCTTTACCATGCAACGCTTTTTGAAGAACGAAATGCCGTAGCAAAGAATTTGATCGTAGTCATCCTCGTACTCCTTTGCGTACATCCGATCATCAATTTGCTGCAAAGCTGTATCGCATTCACTCTCCAGATTTCCCAAGATTCTCGTGTACTTTGCCTCAAAGATTGCAACGCGGGCATTGATGGAATCGTAGACTACCACATCGCTTCGCCCTTCGCCATGCTCCTTATTGGAATCCACCATATATCCGGCACCTGTGAAGATGCCCGCAAGGAAAGCGTGATAGAAGTCCTCCCGATAGTCATGGTAGCTGATGGTACGCCGGAGCAGCGCATTCATCTCCTTAGTGATGCCCTCACTGTCACCGTTCCAGACTGCATCAAACAAAGCATTCCGATTCCACTTCTTCGTACTGTCATCGAACCATTTGATCACAGTCGTTTCAAAGATCTCTTTGATTTCTGCATTCGGGATCATCAGAGCGACCATACCATCCGGCAGTTCACCTTTATAATCCTCTTCACGTGCCTTGGTCAAGTATCCTGTCAGATACAGCGTACTCCAGAGGTTATCTTCCGAGGAGTGCAGATAATCATAGGTCAGATTTTCATCCACACGCTCAACAATACAGCCACCAGCCATCAGCGTTTCCAGTTTTTTTGTGATCGTACTGCCGGCATAGTCAATAAAGGAACGGATGATGGCATTGTCGCTGGTGTTCTTCCAGTAGCTGATTGGTTTAGCTTTCGGATCACGCTGCAGTTCCAGCATGTAATTCATTACGTCCCACGGGCAGTAAACATCAAAATCGCCGAAATGATATCCATCATACCATTTCTTGATATTGTCAGCCTGTTCCGTCAGGTCAGCATCCTTTAGCAGCTGGTCAACTTCGCTCTGCACAAAACCGAAATACTCACTTAAGCGTGAGTTTGTGATGGTATCCGATACGAAATTGTTGGTTCCCGTGAATATGCTCTCTTTCGCAATCTTCAAGCAGCCCGTAACAACTGCAAATTGAAGTGCCTGATTGTCTTTCAGTGCCTGCATCAAGCCTTTCATGACATCCAGCATTTCATTATAGTAACCATTGTTGTTTGCTTTTGCTACAGGAACATCATACTCATCAATAAGAAGAATCACAGGTTTTCCGTAATGTTGCTGCATCATCGTTGTCAAAAGCATAAGGCTGTTCTTAACTTCTTTTTCGGAGCCGTTGCCGTGTGCGAGATGCTCAAATGCTGTTTTTTGAAATTCCGTAGCAGTTTCACTATCAAGCAAATAAAGGTGCTTATTGTACAAATCTGCTATTACCATTGTAAGCATACCATATGCCCCAGCAAAATCCAGCCCATCTACCTGCCGGAACGAAACAAAAGCTGTCGGATACTGGTTCATCCACGCATCGCACAATACTTGGCTTCTTGCGATTTCCAGTCCCTCAAACAGCTTTCTGCTATCCTTACGGATGTCAAAAAAGCTTTCCAGCATACTCATGCCCAGCGTCTTACCGAAGCGACGGGGACGAGTAATGAGTGTTACCTCCGCTTTTTCCTTCAGAATTTGCGTAATCAAGCCGGATTTATCAATATAATAAAATCCGCCATTCCGAATCTTCTCAAAGTCCGAAACTCCAACAGGAATATTCATTTCTTTCATCTCTGCCGCTCCCTTCTCGTAGCCATGCACGGACTTTTCGTTGCCTCTATGATACCATGAATCCCGTGCTCTTACAAGAAAAACAGGGAATTGTCCTCTTGCTCCAACTGCACATCTCCATTCAGCAAAGCGGAGAGCTGCTTTTATACCGTTCTCCGCTCTTTGTTCTTATTTTATCTGCGGTGTAGCCTTTCGCTGCCGGGTGGATTTCAGATATTCCAGCAGTGTCTGGCTCACCACCGAGCTGGCAGTTTTGGAAAACGCCAGCCCCAGCGTCCGGCAGCAGGCAGGCTCCAGCGGGCGGGATACCACACCGGGGCAGCCGAATGCCTGCATCACCAGCTCCTGCGAGATGGTCACGCCCAGCCCGCTGCGCACGAACGCCATGATGAGGGTATCGTCCCGGAAGCTGTATGCAATATTCGGCTTCACCGGGCATTTGAGCATCAGGTGCTGGATATCGTTATCGCAGCCGGGCGTTTCGATGATGAGCGGATCCTGAAACAGCTGCGGCAGGGTCACACCGGGCTGTGCAGCCAGCGGATGCCCCTCCGGGAACACAGCACACAGCGGGTCGTCCCGGAGCGGGTAGAATTTCAGGTCGTCTGCCACAATGGACGAGAGGAAACCGCAATCCACCTGTCCACGGATGATCCATTCCCGGATCTCATCATAGTTGCCGTCCAGAATTTCAATCTTCACCTTCGGGTAATGCTCCTTGAAATAGTGCACGACTTCCGGCATCCAGAGCGTTGTGATGCTGGAAAAGCTGCCCACCCGCAGTTTGCCCTCCACCTTGTGGTTGATGTTGAACGCCGCCTGCCGCAGCCGGGTCTTCTGGTTGGCAAGTTCCCGGATGTAGGGCAAAAGACGTGTCCCGTTGTCGGTCAGGGTCACGCCCCGGTTGATGCGGGCGAACAGCTGCACGCCCAGTTCTTCTTCCAGCCCCGCCATCATCTGGCTGATGCCGGATTGGGTATAGTTCAGTGCCTCCGCTGCTTTGGAAAAGCTGCCTGTTTCGCATACTTTCAAGAATATCTCGTATCGGTCTTTCTGTTCCCGCATCGCAAACGCTCCATAAGTAAAATTTATAGGTCGTAGTAATTTTATTGGGTTTACTGATATGATACTTCATGTTATCCTATATTACAATAGTTCACAATAGTTCGTCGCAAGATAAACAAAATGCCTGCTCCGAGCAGCATCTTTTGCGACACGCAATCCAGCCGTTGTTGCCAACGAATCAAAATGCTGGATTGCAGTTAGGATAGGAGTTTGAGAATCATGGAAAAGAAAGCAAGCAGTTTCTCCGGACAAATCGGATTTGTCCTTGCTGCCGCCGGAAGTGCGGTGGGTGTCGGCAACCTGTGGCGGTTCCCGTACCTTGCCGCAAAGGATGGCGGCGGTTTGTTTTTGCTGGTGTATCTGGTGCTGGTGCTGACCTTCGGTTTTACCCTGCTCACCTCGGATATCGCCATCGGACGCCGCACCAAGCAGAGTGCCATCCGCGCCTACGAGACCATGCGCCCCAAGTGGAAATTTCTCGGCATCCTCACCTTTCTGGTGCCGGTTCTGATCATGACCTACTATGCCGTCATCGGCGGGTGGATCACGAAATATGCGGTGGTCTACCTCACCGGGCAGTCTGCTGCCGCTGCCGAAGACGGCTATTTCACCAGCTTTATCACCTCGCCGGTGTCCCCGGTGGTGTTCGCTCTGCTGTTCATGGGCGTAACAGCTTTCATCGTGTACAACGGCGTGGAGGGCGGCATTGAGCGGGTGTCCCGCTACATGATGCCCATTCTGCTGGTGCTGGTGGTCGTGATTGCGGGCTACGCCCTCACCCTGCGCCACGAGGACGCTTCCGGCCAGATGCGCACCGGTCTGGAAGGTCTGCGCTACTACCTGACCCCGCACATGGAAGGGCTGACCGTCAGCCGCTTTTTGCAGATCTTGCTGGACGCCATGAGCCAGCTGTTCTTCTCTCTCAGCGTGTCCATGGGCATTATGATCACCTACGGTTCCTACGTCAAACCGGATGTAGACCTGAACAAGGCGGTGAATCAGATCGAGATCTTTGATACCGGCGTGGCTCTGCTGGCCGGTGCCATGATCATCCCCGCCGTGTACGTATTCTCCGGCACCGAGGGCATGAGCGCAGGCCCCAGCCTGATGTTCGTCTCGCTGCCCAAGGTGTTTGCCGCTATGGGCAAGGCCGGCACTTTCGTGGGCATTCTGTTCTTCGTCACCGCCATCTTTGCCACCCTGACCTCCTGCATCTCGGTGCTGGAATCCATCACCGCCAACTGCATGGAGATTTTCCACATCGGGCGCAAAAAGACGGTGCTTGTGCTGGCGGTCATTTATCTGGCCGCTTCTGCCATCATTGCGCTGGGTTACAGCATCTTCTATTTTGAGGTACAGCTGCCCAACGGCTCTGCGGCTCAGCTGCTGGATATCATGGACTACGTCAGCAACAGCGTCATGATGCCTTTCATTGCCCTGCTGTCCACCATCCTGATCGGCTGGGTCATGACGCCGGATTACGTCATTGACGAGATGCAGCGCAACGGCGAGACCTTCCGCCGCAAGAAGCTCTACCGGGTGATGATCCGCTATGTTGCCCCGGTGATGATGCTGGTGCTGTTTTTGCAGTCCACCGGAATCCTTGCTTAAGCCGTAAAGCCCCTGCGGGCTTTTGGGAAACCGGACGAGCAGAAAGGGACTCGCCCCGACACGCCCGGTTCCGTTATCATCTGATTCACGCCATTGAGGGTGCGTATAAGTATCGGAAAGACTAAGTATACCAGGTTTAGCGGATGGTTCTGCGGAGCCATCCGTTTTTTCTGTTTTCTCTTGACGATGCCGCTCTAATGGAGTAGGATGGTGCTGCAAAAATGAATTGCAAAAGCTGCTGTTCTGAAATACCAAAAAAGGCCGTCCGGTATCGCAGCAGGGCTGCCTTTGCAACTATAAGGATGTGTCTCTATGAAACTCAAACAATTTCTCCAGCAGGAAACGGTCCTCACCGCAGCCGCTGTGCTGGCCGTTGTCTCCGCCTTCTTTGTTCCGCCGGATGTGCAGTATCTCGGCTACATCGACCTGCGCACACTGGCGATCCTGTTTTCCCTGATGACGGTCATGGCCGGGCTGCGGCGGCAGGGCTTTTTTGATGGACTGGGCCGGGCATTGCTGTCCCGCACCCACAGCACCTTTCAGCTGACGCTGGTACTGGTCGGGCTGTGCTTTTTCGGAAGTATGTTCATCACCAACGATGTTTCCCTGCTGACCTTCGTTCCCTTTACGTTCGTGGTCCTGAGCCGTCTGGGAGCGGATGTCCGCCGCGCGCTTCTGATCCCGGTGGTCTGTATGCAGACCGTTGCGGCAAACCTTGGCAGTATGCTGACCCCCATCGGCAACCCGCAGAACCTCTATCTTTACGGAAAAAGCGGCATGAGCATCGGGGGCTTTGTGCTTCTTATGCTGCCCTACACACTGGTCTCTCTGCTCCTGCTGCTGGCTTGGGCAGCAATGGTCTGCCGGAAAACCTCTGCCGCCCTCTCCGTGGACGAGCTTGTTTCTTCCTCTGCATCTCAGGGGGATCAGAAAATCATCCTGCTGTATCTGGTGTTGTTTGCCGTTTGCCTGCTGTCCGTGATCCGGGTGTTGCCCTATGGCATTGCCTTTGTCGCTGTGCTCGTCTGCGCCCTTTTTGCAGACCCACGCACCTTACGGACGGTGGACTATTCCCTGCTTCTGACCTTTGTGGCTTTTTTCATCTTCATTGGTAATCTTGGCCGCATTCCCGCTTTCTCCGGCTGGCTGCAGGAGCTTCTGACTGGCCGGGAAGTTCTGGTAGCGGTTCTTGCTTCGCAGGTCACCAGTAATGTTCCCGCCGCCCTGCTGCTGTCCGGGTTCACGGCAGAGACACAAGCCCTCATCATCGGCACTAATCTGGGAGGTCTTGGCACTCTGATCGCATCCATGGCCAGCCTTATCTCCTACCGGCAGATTGCACGGGAGCTGCCACAGGGGAAGAAGCAGTATTTTGGGTTGTTCACCCTGTCCAATCTGATCTTCCTTGCGATTCTGCTGGGCGTGTGGTTTTTGCTCCGCTGAGCGCGGCAGCGGGCAGCGCTATCAATGTCTTTTTTCCTGCTGCCCGGCAGACAGCCAGCTTGCACTGAGGTTTATGAAGAAGAAAAAAGGGAGTTCTGTCACGGACGAAGGTCCGGGCAGAACTCCCTTTGCGTTTATTATGCCTTATCGTACCACAACTATTTGCCATGTCAGTATAAATAGACTGTTTTTATAACTATTTTATCTAAATTCAAAAAACGAAGCAATGATTTCCGAATGGTATCGAGCAATTGTCAACCGCAACAAATTTGCGTGGTATTTTTGTTAAATATTTATATTTCACTGCCTTGAAGCAAAGTGCTATACTAGAGCAAACAAATCGAAGGAGGAATCCGAATGAAGATTGCAAAGTTCAAAAAAACATCAGCAGTGTTAGCATCCATCATTGTCTGCGCCGCTTGCCTTGTGTTTATGACGGCGTGCGACGGCGGAGGTACAGTTCCACCTCAGGGCGGATCAGGCAACATAACAAGCGAACTCGGCGCAACGTACGAAAAAGAGTGCATTGCAAAAATAAACGGTGCACGCAATGGACTCCCGGAGCTGCAGAACAATCCAGCGTTAGCAAAAGAGGCTTTGGCCGCTCTGGACAAGATAAAGGACGGAAAGATTGCTTGGGGTGATGCTATTAAAGAGGAATACTCAGGCAAGGTAAAAACATCAGTTCTTTATGTTGCAACCGATGAAGGGGGCAGTGAAACGCCGAATCTCACCAATACTATGGTAAATGCTACGGAGCTCACTGAAGCTTATTTGGAGAAGCTGTCAAGCACCGGCGCTTTTGCAGGAAAAAGCGGAACAAGCGTAACATACGCAGCTAAATATTTTGCCCGTGTAGGAGTTGCAACAAAAGCAGTCGATGGCAAAACATACGCCGCAATAAAAGTAGTAACTTCTCAGGATATGCCAGCAAAAGATCCAAATCAATAAGACTTCATAGACAAGGCAGTCACTCCTTCACTGACCAGATATATCACAGAAGGCTCTATCCAACAGCAATACAGCTGCGGGATGGAGCCTTTTTTACTCGCCTTCCGGTTCTTTGCAGACATCCACCCAGCCCTCGGCTCCGGCGGTGGCTTCCAGTTCCTGCAAGGTCAGCTTGACGGCGGTGTGACCGTTGCCCGCCGCTTTACCCATTCTTCAGCAGCTTTTTATAGCTCAGATCCATGGCAAAGGCACCAAGGGGAGCCGTCAGCACGATAGCCAGCACTGCCACGGTAAGCACGGTATCGCCGCAGGCAAAGCCCAGTGCCAGCGGAATGCCGCCAATGGCAGCCTGCACGGTCGCCTTGGGGGTATACGCCATCATAGCGAAGAGCCGTTCCTTTTTGCGCAGGCTCGTGCCCAGAAGGCACACAAAAACGCCCAGCATCCGAAACACCAGCGCACCCACGATCAAAAGCAGTGCCTTTGCGCCCACCTTGCCCAGATAGCCGATGTTCACCGTTGCGCCCACCAGCACAAACAGGAACACCTCGGCCGCCACCCAGAGCTTGCCGTATTTTACCGAGAGCCTTTTTGCCACTACCACTCTCTTTTTCTGCAAGCCGATGCCGATAAACATAATGGCGATCAGCGCCGAGAAAGTGATAGCGGTGGTCAAAGCGTCCTCCGCTGCCACCAGCAGGAAGGAGATGCTCAAAATGATCAGCACCTTTGCGGTATCCCGGATATGGACCTTTGCAAAGAAGTACGCCAACAGAGCCCCGACCGCCAGACCCACTGCCATGCCCAGCAGGATGGACACCGGGATATTGACAAAGCTGAGCACGGAGGCACTTTCGCCCTGCATCATACCCACAAAGGTGGAAAACAGCACAATGACGTATACGTCATCCACCGACGCCCCTGCAAGGATCAGCTGTGGGATGCCCTGTTTTACGCCGTAGCCCTCGTCCATGAGCCAGACCATCCGCGGCACCACCACCGCCGGGGAAACTGCCGCCAACACTGCGCCAAGGATTGCCGCCTCTAAAACCGTCAGCCCCATGAGCTTCGGTGCCAGCAAAAGCACCCCCAGCAGTTCAAAGGACGCCGGAACAAAGCACATCAGAACGGCAGGCCGCCCCAGCTTTTTCAGCCCGGAAGTATCCAGCCCCAGCCCTGCACGGGTGAGAATAATGATCAGGGCGATCTTCCGCAGCTCCGGGGAGATGCCCAGAATGCTGCCGTCCAGCAGGTTCAGGACGTAGGGTCCCAGAACCATGCCGGTTGCCAGCATCCCCAGCAGGCTCGGCAGCCTGCACTTCTGACAAAGCCACCCCATGAACATACCAACCATCAAAATCAGCGAAATACTCAATAACATAAACGTTCCTCCTTACCCACAACACGCAAAAAAAGCTGACACCTTCTGCGTGGTTTTCGTCGCAGAAGTCATCAGCTTTCAAAGCGGTTCAAGTAATCTGGTTACTTCGGGAGAACTTCATTCCCGTTTATTCTGTTGGCAGTATAGCACACCTGTCTCTCAAAAGCAACTCCGGTCTGTGCGCCGCTGGGGTTTACTCTGCCTCATAGGTTCTGCTTCTTTTCCAGTGCTTCAAAGTGATACCGGGGCTTGCCTTTGCTCTTTTTGCCGTACTCGATGGCTTCTTTGGGGCAATAGCAGATGCACGCCATGCAGTGGGTGCAGTTTTTGCCCCAGACCGGTTTGCCGTTTTCCAGATGGATATTGTTCAGAGGGCACAGCTCCACGCACTTACCGCAGCCGATGCAGGCATCCGCTGCCCGGAAGGCGTCCGCTTTTACAAAAAAGCGATAGAACACCGGGTTCACCGGGCCGCTCATAAAGCGGTCGTAGAGGTTGTCTCTCGGCGGGGGAAATTCCTGCCCGACTTTGAGCTGGGTCAGCACCTTCTGAAGTGCAGGCTCTGCCTGCTCCACGATGCTCCGTGCCTGCTCCTTTCGGGGCGCATTGAACATGGCAATGTAGTTTTCCGGCATGATGATCTGGGCTGTGCCCATGTACTGCAGCTGCTTTTGCGCCGCAAGCTGCCGGTTATAGCCTGCCGCATTGCCGATCTCACTGCCGCAGTCCATCACAAACCAGATGCGCTCTGCCCCGGTCAGCGCGGTCTTGCCCAGCCACTCGGACACCACCCGGGGGATGCGCCATGCGTAGGTAGGCGTTACCAGCACCACGTCCCGCCCGGTCTGCACCGGGGCGGTATCCATTGCCTTGATGCAGGCGTTCAGGTCGTAAAGCGGCATCTTCAACCCTTCGGCAATGCGCCGCGCCAGATACCGGCTGTTGCCGGTTCCCGTAAAATAAAGTACCATGGCTGCTCCTTCGTTTTTTGTGTGGTTTTCAGTTGCCTGTCTGCCCGGCAAACTGGAAATTGTCAAATTCTTTGTAATAGGGTAATCCTAATCTATAAATTACCATTTAGTCATTGCATTTTTTATAAAGAAAAACAGCTACGATCCATGCAAAAATAATAGTAAATATACCTGTTTCACTCACAAAAAACATTTTGTTATTAGCAACGGTTACTGTTCCAAAAATCAACTGGTCAAAAGTATTATGAGCTGCATGCAAAAAGATAGCAGGCCAAATACTTTTTGTTTTTATCGTTATTATTCCGTAAATCATTCCAACAGGTATAATCATAAAAAGAAAAGCCGGAACAGAATACCATGCGGGAGTTCCCGGCATATACAGACCTGATATAAGAATAGGCAAGTGCCATACACCCCAAAATATAGAAGTATATATTAGTGCCTTTTTTATTCCTACTCTTTCTAAGGTAGCTGGAACTAAATAACCTCTCCACCCAATTTCCTCACCGATAGCTGTAATCAAGCCTATGAAAATCCCAACAACAGACATAAGAACCAACTGAATGACGGATGCTTTACTCATATCTAAACTATTGGGAAAAGCAATCCAAAAAAGCACATATGGTATTCCTATGTAAACTGCCGGAATTAAACAAGATAATAGTATCCATTTAATTGATGTCTTCTGAAATCCAATACTCTGAAGTAATTTTTTGAATGATATTTTTCCGTTACTTTCTTTCTGCGATATACATCCTGCAATTATTGCCGCTATTGTGGGAACCCACATTAAAAAAACAGCTAACCCCATAGCTCTTAGTGCAATAACTATCGTTTCGAATATTGCACTAACTGAAATGACTATTACTAAAAAAAGTGTAACTGATTTATTCGTAAACATTTTTTTCAGTTCATCCATTACTTTTTCCTTCTTTCATAATTCTTTTCTGTTCCCTATAAAATTAATTTATTGGGATTTACCAAATCGCCAAACAACGATTTTATTAATTCTGCAAACTGGAATTTATCTCACTATCCCATTCCAATTGTTTACAATAATATCTGCGTTACTTTCAAGGTCCGTAGCACCGTCCAATTCAATTTTTACACACGACATATTTGTCATCCATTCTTTCTGTTCTCTCATATTTGGTGATCCATCTTCTTCATAACTTCGATTATCTTTCAAAAATTTCATATGGGATTCATACATATCTCCACCTTCAAGTACTCTTCTTCCAAATCGCTCTATTGCTCTTTTATGAACTCGTTGTATTCGAATATCTGGTTCAACATAAAGAAATACCATCATTTTAAACATATCATCAAATGCATAATGAAAGGAACTCATCGAACCAGCCATAACAAAATGTTCATATGGAGCAATATCATTGCTCAGTCTGCTAATCTTTTCATCTCGTGTATACATCTGTGTATATGGACTATCTGTATTCTGTTTCCATATATAATCGTCCACATCAAAATATGGATATCCCAATTTCTGTGCAACAATTTTTCCAAGTGTTGTCTTTCCACTTCCGGATGGACCAATTATCATAATTCCAGTTGACATATTTATACCT
>ERZ869979.427-NODE-427-length-12864-cov-4.527020_pt1 | contig 12864 bp, 9 predicted proteins | sample MGYA00521269_ERZ869979 | MGnify/ENA primary metagenome ERZ869979 (study PRJEB32232, sample SAMN07284974) | human gut metagenome | biome: human-associated habitat; material: feces | host: Homo sapiens | place: Tanzania | collected 2014-04-05 ... | reverse complement strand
AGGAGCAGACGTCCTCCTCGCTCCACAGCCCTTTCTCGGTATCGTAGACCAGCAGCCGGGCACTCTCCCGGGAGATGTGCAGGTAGTACCGGCCATCCAGCGCACCGCCCACGGCGCTTTGCACGTTGGAAAGCTTTGCGGCATCCAGCGCGCCGGACACCTTGGTGGGCAGACTGCCATCCCACGCCATGACACCGTCCGGCGAGAGATAATACAGCGTCTCGTTCAGCACGCACAGGCTGCGGGCGGCGTTTTTGGCTACGCCGCGGCAGCGCAGGCTGGAAAGCTGAAAATCCGAAGGCTTGGAGCCGTACAGCTTGTGCAAGGTGTTCTCCTTGAAAAACAGCGCATAGCCCATGCAGGAAGCCGCCCCGGTAAAAGCGCCATCGCTGCCCACGGTAACAGCGTAGCTGTCTGCGGCGATGCCCCGGTAGCTGAACCAGTTGGTGGGGTCGCCCAGCTTGCAGCCGTAGATAACATTCTCCCTGCTGTTGCAGCCCCACACCCGGTTGTCGCACTCGGTCACAAAATCCAGCTCCGGCACCCGGCGCTCCATGGATACCGTCTGCGCGGCGTTCACACTGCGGTGCTGTTTGCCGTCCATGCTCTGCCACTGCGCGGCGGCGGCGTTCTGCACCAGTGTGCCGTAGAAATACTCGCCCTGCGGGGTGCAGCGCACCCGCAGCCAGTCCTCGCCCACGTCGTACACGATCTGATCTCCGTTCAGCTCCGGGCTCTGCCCCGCCGCCTCGGCGGCTGCTCCCTGCACGGTCACGGTGTCCCACTGCCGGAACAGCTTGCCCAGCCCTGCCGCCGTAATGCGGCAGTATTCCAGCGGGATGGCCGCCCAGCTGCCGGAGTTTTTGCTGTACATCTCCAGCGTGCTGTCGTACCGCCACGGATGGTCGGCATCTTCTACTTTTAAAAACAGCTGTCCGTCTGCCGGTTCGGCGGGCTCGTCCCGGCCAAAGGCTTCCACCTGATAGGTCTTACCTGCGGCATCGCAGGGGGCAAAGGTCACGCTTTGGCCCGCCGCCGTCCACAGCGCCCCCAGTGCGGTCACACTGCCGTCTGCCGTATCAAAGGCCAGCTTGTCCGGGAAGATCAGAATTTTTGTGCCGATGCCCACCAGCGCCTTGCGGCCATCGGTCACGGCGTCCGGCTTCGTCACCGCCGGGGCGGCGGCATCGTCCGGGGTATAAACGATATCCCGCCCGCAGACGGTCAGCAGACCGTTCAGGTGATACATCCCGTTCAGTCCGGTCAGCGCCCGCAGTTTGCGGCGGGGCGTGCGGGTGCTCAGGGCGGGAAAATCCCGGGTGGAAAAGTTCACTCCGGCACTGTATTCCGCCTCCGAGCAGCCGTAGGTCTCGTTCAGGCCGCCAAAGGCCCGCAGCAGCTGCCGGGTGTTGGCAATCCGTATTCTGTCTGCCAGTACCATCGCCTCACCTCCTTACCAGCGCCACTGCGCCCGGCTGCGGGGCGGGTAGTTCTGCCGCAGCCAGACCGCCAGCTCTGCATACAGGGCGTTGTACTGCGCCTGCTCCCCGGCGTAGCGGTCGGTCTCGCCCAAGGCGGCGTCCATCTGCGCACACAGCAGGTGCGGGTACAGGGCATCAAAGGGCGGCGGCGCCAGCAGCGTCTGGTCGTCCTGCACCGGCTGCTCCCACGGACGGTCTGCGCCCACCGCGTCAAACGCCCCGGCGGCGCTGCGGTCAAACAGTTTTGTGCGCAGCAGGGCGTCCGCCTCCCGCAGCCATTGCAGCCGGGTCTCGGTTTCAATGCGGCAGTTCGGGCGCAGCTGCTCGGCACGCTCCAAAGCCTCTCCTATGGTCAATCTCATCACATCCTTTTTATAAAAAGCCCGGCCGGGGGCATTTCTCCCAGCCGGGCAGCGTTGTTTTTACTGTGCCGCGTTCTCCGCAGCGGCAATGCGGGCAGCGGTCAGTTCGTCCTGACGCTGGCTGTGCTCCAGCACCTCAGCTACGGCGGGCGGCACCTCCACCTCCACGCCCCGGCGGATCTTGTAGTTCACGCCGTTGACGCTGACGAACAGATCGCCCTTGTAGCGGCTGTTGTCCTTGAACAGCCGGATGCGCACGTTCTTTTCAGCCATGGACACCTCCTTAGTTGGCAGCAGCGGTGGCAGAGTAGCTGGACACGCTCTCGATGCGCACCATGTACTGCTCCACCAGACGCTCGGCGGCGCGCATTCCCTTCCAGCCCACGGATGCGCGCTGGTTCAGCGGGTCGTCGCCGTAGCCCAGCTGCTTGACGATGTGCTCCAGGCCGCCGCCTTCCAGCTCGGTAACGCCGTAGGCATGAGCACCCAGCACCAGCGTACCGAACACGGCCAGAGAGCCGCTGCTGCCGTTGGTCGGGCAGGTGTTGTCCTTCCAGATCTTGGCCTCGCTGGTCTCGATGAAGCGGATGTTGCCCAGCTTGCCGATCTCGCCCCGGAACATCGCCTCGGGTGCAGCATACTTGTGGACTTCGATCCACTCCTTGGAGGTCTTGAGGTCGTAGGCCGCATACGGATGGATGATGGCCACATAGCTGTCGCCCAGAGGATCCGCGTTCATCGCGCCCAGCTGCGCCGCCGCCTGAAAGAAGAGCTTCGGGGTCAGGGTGCAGGTCTTGTCCAGATTCCGGCGGCTGGTCACGGCGGTCTCGGTGCCGTCCGCCTCCGTCTTGGGTGCATAGATCACATTGGTGCCGCCGGCCAGCACGTCGCGGGTAATGGTATCCAGTGTGCGGCCCGCCTGCGACGCCAGCACACGGGTGGCCTGCACCACATTGTTGTCGATGGCAGTCATCTGGAGCACATCGGTCAGCGGCGTCCAGCCGCCGTACTGGTGCAGGTCGCTGGTCACTGTGGTCACGGTCAATGCCTGCCCGTTCGGGGTCACACCCTCCGTCAGCGGGGTCTTGGCCTTGGGCAGGCTGTCGTACTTGCGGAACTCAATGGTCTTGCCGCCGTTCTGGGGCATGGGATAGTAGTCCGCAAACTGGTCGTGGACCAGCCGCGGCTCGGCCTGATCGATGAGACGCTTCTCGTAGAAGGTCTTCATCTCCTTGGTCATGGTGCCGGTGGTGTTCTGCATCTGGGTGCTTGCGTCGGCAAACAGCTGAAGATTCAGGATCATCTTGTTGTTTTTCATTCTTTTTGTCCTTTCTGTATTGTGTTTTTTCCAAAACTCCCGCACCGGGAGCCTTAAAACTGGATCCTTACGCCGTGCAGAGCCTGCCGCTCCAACGCTTCGCGCTGGGCGCGGGTCATGTGCTCGACGTCGGCCCGGGTCACGGCTGCGCCGCCGGGCTGGGTACCGTTTTCGGTCGGCCGGAGTGCTCTCTGCTGGATCCGCTCCACCACACCTTTTTCCACCGTCTGGGCGGTTCGGCGCAGAGCGTCGTCGTAGTGTGCCAGCCGGTAGGCATCCTGCATCCGCATCCCGGGCAGCTGCATCAGGCGGCGCATTTCCGGGTTTTGCAGCTCCGCCCGGAACGAAAACCCCGGCTGCTCCTGCCGCAGGGTCGTCTCTTCTGCCGCCCACTGCCGGTGGAGTTGTTCGATCACGCTCCGCCCCATCCGGGGCAGGTCAGGCGGCAGCGGGGGCGTTTCCGCCGGTTTGGGGGCTTCGCCCCGTTCTGCGGCCGGTCTGCTCTCCGCCCCTTCTGCTCTGGGTGCCGGTTTCAGGGTGCCGGATGCCATGGCCTGCCGTTCCTGCGCCGGGCTGAGACTGGGCGGGGTCGCCTCACCGCCTTCGCCGCCCTCTGCAAACAGCTGCAGATCCATCATGCTTTGTTCGCCCCGGCTGCTGGCGTCGGCGTAGCGCAGATGATCCGGGTAGCGTTCCGCCAACAGGGTAAAGCCTGCTTTTGCAAATTCAAAGGCATTCTCCACCTGCTGTGATACCGGCGGCAGAGCTTTCACGGCCAGACACGGCCCCTCCGGGGTTTCCCATGCGTCGCTTTCCACACCCGATTCGCCCGCCAGAAGATACACCAGCGTCTGCATCAGGATGCTTGCCCCTGCACAGACGATGTCCTGCCCGGCGGGGGCATACCCCGCGTGCCCGGCCGCTTCCAGCCGGAGCGTCAGCCCCTCCGGGCCGTCGAGCTCATTGTAAGTCGCTTTGATCATCGGTTCTCCTTTCACTCCATTATCTTCGCCCTCGCCCGCGTTTCCAGCGATTCCGCCGCACCGGTCAGGGGATGTTTTGGCTGCGCTGCCGTCAGCTGCGCCATCTGCACCTGCATCTGATCCAGACGGTGCGCCAGTGTACCGTTCTGCTGCACCCTCTGGCGGACTTTTTCGATGCCCTCAAAATCCATCATTTCCAGTGCCGCCAGTGCCGCATCTGCATTGTTCGGCGCAAAAAAGCCCAGCTGATAGCACTCCTTGGCCGTTTCGTTCTGCGACAAACGGCTGAAGGTCGATTTCTTCTCCGCGCTCACCACGATGTCAAACACCGGCTCCCGGCTTCCCAGTTCGACCCCGCCCACGCGCTCCACCGGCTGGGGGCGCAGTGCCGCGCCCGAAAAGGGCAGAAATTCATTCTCACCGCTTTTTCCCACGATCCGGAACACCCGCTCCTCGTCGTAGAACTGCCGCATCAGGTCGATGATGAGATAGCACTCCTTGGCAAAGGCTCGGTACGCACTTTTCAGCATATCGCGGGAGAGCTTCGACCCCGCTTCCTGCAGCGCGGCAATGGCCGAAGCCGCCGTCACACCGCCGGCTGTGCCGCCCTGCGTCATATCCCGGTTGCCGCTGATCTCCTTCAGTTCCTCGATCCGGCTGTTCCGGTAGCTCAGGCTGTTGCCCTGCAATCCGGCCACCTGCAGCGGACGGAAGCTGTCGTCGTTCAGCCGCCCGGCCACATGGACGATATCCCGGGAGAAATCCGCCAGTTCTTCTTCGTTCACGCCTGCGGTGTCGCTGAGGACGTATCGCTGTTTGGCCGACAGCAGCACATTTTCGTCCATGGCATGGTTCATCCGGTCGATGGCGGTCTGGCACTCCTTCATGACGTCGATGTACCCGAATCCCGCCGGGCTGTCCTCTTCCATGAAGAGCGGATCAAACACGAAGGGGTACTTTCCGTGATCGTAAAAGCCCCGCTCCGCCAGTGCCGGGTCGTTCTCGCTGGCATAAAGGACCACCCCGTTGCAGAACTTGCAGTAGTGGAGCACCTCCCGGCCCCCGGGCGAGATCTTTTTGTAGTACCAGTCCACCACCACGCTCTTGGTGCTGGTATCCAGCCCGCCATCGTGGATGTACCGGGGCACATCCAGCACACTGGCACTGTGCCCTTCCAGCTGGGGCCAGCGGTTTTCCAGCCGCCTGCTCTCTTCCAGACGCAGGGAGAAAAAGTGGGGCGAAGACTGGATGTCCTCCACGCCCGGCTCCCAATAGAGCATCAGCAGGTTCATGGGGCGGATGCTGATCTCGCCCACGCCGCCCCGCTGCTCCGGATCCCAGAACACGCCCTTGACGCCGGTGCCCTGCTTGAGCTTCCGCCACCATGTGTCGCTGTACACCTGCTCGTAGTCGGCCTGTTCCAGCACCACCGGCAGCACGCTCGACAGCACCCGCGCCGTATCCTCGTCATCGGCCGACCGAGGCAGCACATTGGGAGCCGGATAGTTGTCCATCGCGTCGGCGTGCTTGTTGGCAATGGAGTTGAACAGCCACCCGCTGGACGGCTGGGGCTTTCCCTCCATCAGGGGATTTTTGTAGTTCTTCCAGTGCCCCATCCGGAACCACAGCTCATTGTCCACCAGCCGTTGATCCAGTGCAGCCTTGCCCGCCTTGTACCGCTGCAGGATCTGCGCAGCCTCGGCCACCTCTTCTTCCCCGATGGGGAGTTTTGTTTCGTTCATTGCTTCACCTCATTTTTGCATCGCTCTTGTCCAACCTCTCCGTCATCCCTTCGGGATGCCACCTCTCCTTGTAGGAGAGGCCTTGGCATATCGGGTCAGTTTTTACAAATTGCATATCGTTTCTCATAACGCAAAATGGCAGGCTCCGTTGTCTCGGATAGATGCTGATAAAACCAGACCGCAGGGCCAACTCTTTTTCGCCAGATAAAACCTCAATCATCCTGCTCAGACTTCTCCGATCTGCCAAGGGCTCCCCTACTAGGGGAGCTGGCCGCAAAGCGGCCTGAGAGGTTTACACCCGGTACACCCTCGCCCGTCTCCCTTCGCTCAGCTCCAGCGGGTCATCCCGCACCGGTGCCGGTGCCGTGTGTGCCGGCGGGGAGAGCGGATGTTCCATCAGCACATACCGGCATTCGTCGTAGATATGGTCTTCCTGCCGGGTGTCGATGTCCTCCACATTGCTTTCGTCGTACACGAGGTTCGGGATGGTTCGGATAAAGTGTCTGCAGGTGTCGAATGCCTGCAGCATCGGCCTGCCCTCGGCGTCAAACGCCAGCCGGTAGTGGAACTGCATCTTGCCCGCCAGCCGGGTGTGGTCGCCCGGCTCCCAGTGCAGGAAGTGCGGTGCCCGCTCCATCATGGCCGCGATGCTCTCGCCGCGGCTCTCGTCGAAGATGGCCGGGTCTGCCACGCCCCGGATGACCCGGCCTTTCAGCAGGGGGTCGTTCTGTTCCGCTTCCCGGATGCGCCGCGCCTGCTCTGCCGGGTCGATCTTCAGCCCCTCGTTGGGTCGGCCTGTACAGCCGTACAGCTCTTTGATCCGGTAGAGCCGTCCTTCCTCATCCGCCGCATACCATCCCACCGAAAAGGGCTTCGAGAATCCGAAGTCGAATCCCCGGTAGATCTTCCAGTGCCGCGGGATGGCAAACGGCTTGATGACATGGGTCCACCGCTGGTCATCGTAGTGGTTCGGGTCGTTCCGCCACTCGGTGAACACCTGCCCGCTGAAGCTGTCCCAGCTGCCGTAGAGCAATGCCTGCTTTTCGGCTTCCGGCAGAGCCGCCAGCCTTGCCAGATACCCCGGGTCGTTTTCCAGCAGGGCGGCATTGTCAAACACCGTGGAGGGGATGAACACCCGTGCCCGCCGGAAGATCTTGGTCGCGCCGTCCGGCATCTGCACCGGATATTCCTCCACGATGGGGGTTCCCGGCGGTGCCGGCGTGATGAAGCGGGCTTTCACCCAGCCATGCCCGACGCCGCCCGGGTTGGTGGTCGCCCGCAGGTAGACCCGGGTGCCCGGCCCGGTGGGGCGGTTCCGGCTCATCATGTAGCTGTACTCTTCCCACGCGAAGTGGGTCAGCTCGTCAAATCCGATGAAATCGAAGGCCTTGCCCTGATAGTTCGTCCGATCCTGCGTGTGCTGCATCGAGCCAAACCAGATCTTCGCCCCGCTGGGGAAGACCCAGACGTGGCTCCCGGCGTTGTACTGCGCCTCTGGGAAGGCTCTGCGGTAGTACCGCTGGCTCTTGTCCACAAGGTCGCTCAGCTGCGGGATGGTCTTGCGCAGGATCAGTGCCCGGTAGTGCGGGATGTGGACCTGCCGCAAGGCCTCGATCACCAGTGCGTCGCTCTTACCGCCGCCCGCTGCACCGCCGTACAATGCTTCCGGCTCCGGCCGTTCCAGAAACGCCTTCTGCCGCGGCTGCGGCCGCCAGATCACCGGTGCCCGGATCTCCTGTTCTCCTCTCACGGCTCCGCCTCTCCTTTCTCCAGCGGCAGCACCACCACACCGCTGGTCTGTGCTTCGGCATCCCCGCTCTGGGCATTCAGCCGGTCTGCCACGCCCGTCAGATCCTTCAGCACCGCTGTCGCTTCCTTGAGTCCTTTCATGTCTCCGTCGTGCGTACCCGCTTTCCGGGCCGCCCTCTGCCGGAGATCCAGCTCTTTGACTTCCTGCGCCAGCAGGGTGCTCAGGGTGTCCGCCGCCTTGTGCAGGCTCGCGATGCTTTTTCCTGCCGCTGGTTTTTTCTGCGCCATTCTCTGCATTTCACATCCTTTCGTTTTGCGTCTGACAACAAGATACCACGTTTTGTCGCATTTCAACAGTGCGTCTTTTTGCAGACCCAAATAGTATATTTTATTTTCATTTATTCTATCTGTAATATTTTTGGCCACAAAAAATCCCCTGTCTGCGCTTCTTTTCCACAGACAGGGGATCCATCGCTTCTTTTTTGACGCAGTGCTTCCGTGCGCCCGCTTCGCCTTTTTACAGGGTCTCGACCCGGTCAAACAGGCCGTGCGCGGCTTCTACCGCCTCTTTGCTGCCAAATGCCACCCGGACGCCCTTCTGCATCCGTTCCGGCAGATCGGCCGCCTGTGCCTTGAGGGTGTCGGCGTTCACGGCGCAGAGGGCTTTCCGGTCGGCCGCCAGCATTTCGTCGGTGATGCCGCAGAAATACATCCGGTCAAGGTCTTTTGCCTCGGCGCAGGGCTTGCGCGGCGTGTCCATCTCTGCAACGGTGCCCACGATGAACTCGTTCAAGTCCTTTTCGGTGTATTCCCGCGCAGCCAGCTCTGCCGGGCCCTTTGCAAAGACCTCGTAGCTCTCGGCCAGATGCGGATCGCGGTAGGTGTACAGCCCCTCGATCTCGCTCCGGGTCAGCATTCCGGTGCCGTATGCACCGCCCACCTCGCGGATGTTGTGCCACAGATACTCGTAGCTCATCACCCGAGCCAGCACCCGGCGGTCGGCCTGCCGCTGCATGGGCCAGACCAGCAGATCGTAGTTCACGCCGCCGTCGATGATAAACGCCTCGTTCACCGGTGCGGGCAGGGCTTCGGTGTAGGGGTGTGCCGCGCCGCGGCTCTCGGACGCAAACACACTGCCGGGCAGCAGTTCTTTCAGTTTGGCAGCCGCCTCTTCGCTGCCGTGCAGACTGATGGTCAGCTGGGCGTGATCCAGCACCTTGGCGCGCAGGGCTTCCAGCTTCTGCCCCATAGCCTGCCAGTCGGCCTTTTTCAGCAGATCGCAGAGGAAGTGATACCCCGTCACACCGCTGATCCGCTCGCTCAGCGCGTACTCCACCGAATAGTGCGCACTGGCACGGATGGCCGCATAGGAATTGCCGTTCTGGATAAACCGCTGCTCCATGTTCAGCTTCTGCTGGCTCAGCACCCGGGCAAAGGCCGCCTCCGCCTTGGGTCCGGTCAGCTGCGTCTCATACAGCCACTCCCCGCCCAACTCGATGGCCTTTTCCAGACTCCGCTCCAGCAGGCTCAGGTTCAGCACCAGCTTGGTATGGCAGGGATTGCCCTCCTGCCGCCCCGTCCACAGAGCCACCGCCGCCCGGCTGTCGCCCAGCCAGGTGCTCCGCAGGGTGTTCAGCTCCCGGGCTGTGTGCTTCGGCGTATCCAGCTCGTCCAGCACATCGGTCAGCAGATCGAGGTACTGCATCTCTTCCGGAGTCAGGTCTCCGACGTCGTAATAGAAGTTCAGGTACAGGCTGCCCTTGGACGGATGCCGCAGCAGGGCAGCCCCTGCAATGGTCTCCTCCGTGCCTGCCGCACTCTTCTCGCCCTCGCCAAGGTCGGCGACGGTCAGCGGATGATCCAGCACCAGCTTGCCGTCGGTGCGGGCGGACTTGGTCTCTTTCTCCTTCTCGGGCAGGGTCGGCACTTGGATCACTTCCACCGGATCCTTCGCAAACAGATCCCGCAGCAGCGCATCGAACCAGCCCTGGTGCAGCTTTTCCCGCAGGGAAGCAAACAGCGCATTGGTGTGGAGCAGCAGAGCCGGGTCGCCGGTGTGCAGCCAGCCGGTGGCCGCGTTGATGGCGTCCAGCACGCCGTCCGGCAGGCTGCCCGGCCGCTCCAGCGAGGCAAACTCTGCCGCGTTCAGGGATGCCATCAGCAGCTCTTCCGGGATGCCCTCGGCCAGAACATCGTCCACGGCGTTCCGGACGGCAGCGGCAAACTTTGCCGCCGATTCCTCGGTCGCGCCGCGCAGCACCAGCTCCAGCGTCGGCTGCAGCGTGCTGTCGTCAAACCCGATGTCGATGTCCGCGCCCAGCTTCTCTTCCAGCAAGGCCGCTTTCAGGGGCGACTGGTTGTTGCCCAGCAGCGCGTCCAGCAGGATCTCCACGCCCAGCTGCCGCTCCCGATCCGCAAAGGCTCCGGTGTACCACGCCAGTGCGCACTGCACCTGATCGGCCTCCGGCTTTTCGGTATAATACGGGATCTTCACCGCCGCGCCCGTCTGCTCGTCCTGCAGCGTCAGGTGCGGGCGGCTGGTGCCCTTCGGCAGCTTGCTCAGATACTGCTTGTCGAGGAACGCCAGCTTCTCCGCCATGTCCATCTTGCCGTACAGAGTGATGCAGCAGTTGTCCGCGCTGTAATGGCGGCGGTACATCCGGACGTACTTCTCATAGGTCAGGGCCGGGATGGACGCCGGGTCGCCGCCCGAGACAAAGCCGTAGGCCGTATCCGGGAACATCGTCCGCTCCAGCGCATTCTGCAGCTGGGCGTCGGGCGAGGCCAGCGCGCCCTGCATCTCATTGTAGACCACGCCGCTCACCGTGCCGTCTGCATCGCGGTGCCAGCCCTCCTGCTCAAACACGCCCCTGTCCACCATAGCCAGCGGGCAGAACACCGCGTTCAGGTAGACGTCCAGCAGGTTCCTGAAATCCGTCTCGTTGGGGCTTGCAAAGGGATACACCGTCTTGTCCGGGAAGGTCATTGCGTTCAGGAAGGACGCCATGCTGCTCTTCAGCACCTGCAAAAACGGCGACTTGACCGGGTACTTTTCCGACCCTGCCAGCACCGAGTGTTCCAGAATGTGGAACACGCCGGTGTCATCGGCAGGGAAGGTGCCGAATCCGATGCCGAATGCTTTGTTGCCGTCCCCATTTTCCACCAGAAGGATCGTCGCGCCGCTGACGTCGTGGGTCAGCACCGACAGCGTGCCGTGCTGCTCCGGGCAGTCCTCACGGCGCACAAGGGTATAACCGGGATAATTCATCGCTTTGCTCTCCTTTGTGTTTTCCGTTTTCGTTGGCTCTATTGTACCATCCCGGTGGGTAAAAGACAACCGATCCTTTTCGCTGTCCGTCGTTGCGTATAACCGCAGTTTTTTTCAGTATACGGCTTGAAATTCCCCCATCTATGGCCTATAATGTTCTTAATAAAATCTTCTGCGCTTTTACGCAATTTCTTTCATTAAGGAGGGTTTTCATGGAAATTCGCCGTGACCGTTATTTGAACAAACTCATCTGCAAACAGCACAATGGACTGATCAAAGTCATCACCGGCCTTCGCCGCTGCGGAAAATCCTATCTGCTTTTTGAATTGTTCCGCAATCATCTTCTCGCCTCCGGCATTGCACAAGACCATATCATTGAAATCCCCTTTGATTCGTTTGAGAACAAGCCGTTTCGTGACCCGAACGTTCTGTACCCCCACTTAAAGCAGCGCATTCAGGACCATGACTCATGGTACTATATCCTGCTGGATGAGGTTCAGCTCCTCGACGACTTCGAGTCCGTTCTGAACAGCCTGCTCCGCATGAAGAATGTTGACATCTACGTTACCGGAAGCAACGCCCGGTTTCTCTCCAAAGATGTTATCACCGAATTCCGTGGACGCGGCGACGAGATCCGTATGCACCCCCTGAGCTTCGCGGAATTTGTTTCTGCCTATCCGGGAACCAAGCAGGACGCATGGAACGAATACATCCTTTATGGCGGTCTGCCCTTTATTTTCAATTTTCCTACGCCGGATCAAAAAATTGCTTTTCTGAAATCGCTCTTTGAGGAAACGTATATTTCGGATATCGTCGGCAGACATCATATCCGCAACCGTTCCGAACTGGAAGATCTGCTGAATATCCTTTCCTCCTCCATCGGTTCCCTGACCAATCCCACAAAATTGTCGGCTGCGTTCAAGAGCATCAAGAAAAAAACGATCAGCAACACCACCATCAAGAATTATCTCGACTATCTCTGCGATTCTTTCCTTCTTGACAGTGCGGTACGCTACGACGTCAAGGGCAAGAAATACATCGACACCCCTTTAAAATACTATTTTACCGATCTCGGTCTCCGAAATGCCCGGCTCAATTTCCGCCAGCTCGAAGAGACCCACACAATGGAAAACGTCATTTTCAACGAGTTGAAGATCCGCGGTTTCAATGTGGATGTCGGTGTTATTACACAATACGGAACCAATGAAAAGGGAAACGGCATCCGCCGCCAGCTGGAGATCGACTTTGTTTGCAACCAAGGTTCCAAACGGTACTATATCCAGTCCGCTTATGCACTGCCCACCGAAGAAAAAATGGAGCAGGAACAACGTTCTCTGATGCTGACCGGTGACTTCTTCAAAAAAATCATCATCACCAAAGACACCCCCGCGCCCTACTACAACGCGTCTGGCGTCCTCATTATGAGCATCTACGATTTTCTTCTGAACGAACACAGCCTCGAACTATAAAAATGGCGGTTTGCCGAACCCGACAAACCGCCATTTGTGAACAGGCTTACCCCGTGATCACGCCTTTTTTATTCGACACCCGGAACAGAATGAAGCCCAGAATGAACAGCACGATCAGGGAGCCGACGCCGACATTCACGTTTCCGGTCAGCTGGCTGCCGACGCTGACGATCATGGTGCCAAGGAAGGATGCCCCTTTGCCGCAGATGTCGAACAGGCCGAAGTATTCGCCCGACTTTTCCGGCGGGATGATCTTGGCAAAGTGGGAGCGGCTCAACGCCTGCACCCCGCCTTGGAACATTCCCACGATGACCGCCAGCACCCAGAACTGCCACTGCTGGGTCAGGAAGAACGCGAACACCGCAATGCCCGCATAGGCCGCGATGCAGACCGGGATCAGCGTGCTGGACGGATACTTGGAGGACAGCCGCCCGAAGAGATCGGAAGAGCACACGTCTGAACTCCAGTCACTCCGGAGAATCTCGTATGCCG
>ERZ869979.424-NODE-424-length-12899-cov-4.118468_pt1 | contig 12899 bp, 10 predicted proteins | sample MGYA00521269_ERZ869979 | MGnify/ENA primary metagenome ERZ869979 (study PRJEB32232, sample SAMN07284974) | human gut metagenome | biome: human-associated habitat; material: feces | host: Homo sapiens | place: Tanzania | collected 2014-04-05 ... | reverse complement strand
AGAATATTCCACCATACTTGTAATATTCCACACATAAAATAATGATATTTGAATATAATTTGATAAAAAAAGCACTATTAGCAAAAACTTTCTGCCGCTAATGGTGTTTTTTTGTCTTCTTTTTACGAAAACTATCTTTAGTGAAAAAGAGATTCATGGTATAATCGAACGAGGCAGAATGAGGCAGCATAGGAGGTCTTGTTCTGAAGGTTACGAAAAGTATAAAAAATAAGTAAATATAATCTCATTTTTTTAATAAGGAGGAGAAAGTGTTGAACACAGTAAAATCAGAAGAGTTATATAAAATTGCACTTGATTTGATGCCAGGTGGTGTAAACTCACCGGTCAGAGCATTTGGTGCGGTAGGAAGGAATCCTTTATTTATTGACCATGCAAAGGGTTCCTATGTTTATGATGTAGATGGAAATAAGTTTATTGATTATGTTTGTTCCTGGGGACCTGGAATTCTTGGACATTCTCATCCGGAAGTACTTGAAGAAGTAGTAAAAGCCTGCTTTGACGGTCTGACTTTTGGAGCACCGACAGGTAAGGAGAATCAGCTTGCACAGCTTGTGCAGGAATGTGTGCCATCCATGGAAATGATGCGTATGGTAAGTTCTGGAACAGAGGCTACAATGAGTGCGATTCGTGCTGCCAGAGGATTTACCGGAAGAGATAAGATCATTAAGTTTAAGGGATGTTATCATGGACATTCCGACGGATTATTAGTGCAGGCTGGTTCTGCAGCATTAACACAGTCTGTACCGGACAGCAGTGGAGTTCCTGCTTCTTTTGCAGAGCAGACTTTAGTTGCTCTTTATAATGATAAAGATTCTGTCAGAGAGTTATTCGAGAACAATAAAGATCAGATCGCAGCGCTTATCGTGGAGCCGGTTGCAGCGAATATGGGCGTTGTTATTCCTGACGATGATTTTCTTCCTTTCCTTCGCGAGATTACAGAGGAGAATGGAACAATTCTTATATTTGATGAAGTTATCACCGGATTCCGTCTTGGTGTTGGTGGTGCTCAGGAATGGTTTGGCATTAAGCCGGATCTGTCTACTTTCGGAAAGATTGTTGGTGGTGGAATGCCAATGGCTATCTACGGAGGACGTAGAGATATTATGAAGAATATTTCCCCAACAGGAAAGGTTTATCAGGCAGGTACGTTATCTGGTAATCCGATCGCGACAACAGCCGGAATTAAGACATTAGAGATTTTAAGAGATCATCCGGAACTTTATACAAAGATCGAGGCAAATACAAAGAAGCTTGCCGAAGCTTATAAGGTAAGAGCAGAGAAACAGGGTATTGCTATTCATGTAAATCAGATTGGTTCCCTTATGAGTGCTTTCTTTACAGGAGAGAATGTGAAGGATTATGCGGGAGCAACTTCTTCCGATACGAAGGCTTACGCAGATTACTTTAACTATATGTTAGAAAATGATATCTATGTAGCCCCATCACAGTTTGAGGCGATGTTTATTTCTGCTGCACATAGTGATGAGGATATTCAGAGAACAATTGATGTGCTTACGAAGTAAGATAATTATAAATATAATAAATGAGATAGAAAGTTAAAGGAGAGAATAATGGTACATTTTATTGGAGCAGGTCCTGGAGACCCGGAATTACTTACAATTAAAGGAAAGAAGCTGATTGATCAGGCAGATGTAATTATCTATGCCGGTTCTCTGGTGAATAAAGAAGTGCTTGCCGGAGCAAAAGAGGGTGCAGAGATTTATAACAGTGCAACAATGACTTTGGAAGAAGTTATTGAAGTAATGAAAAAGGCAGAGGCAGAAGGAAAGATGACAGCTCGTGTTCATACGGGAGATCCTGCTGTTTTTGGTGCACACAGAGAGCAGATGGATGAACTTTCCCGTCTTGGGATCGATTATGATGTTATTCCGGGAGTTAGTTCCTTCCTTGCAACTGCAGCAGCATTAAAGAAAGAATATACTTTACCGGGAGTATCTCAGACAGTCATTCTTACAAGAATGGAAGGAAGAACTCCAATGCCTCCAAAGGAAAAGTTAAGAGATCTGGCAAAACATAATTCTACGATGATTATTTTCCTCAGTGTAGGAAAGATCGAGCAGCTTGCAGATACTCTGAAAGAAGAGTACAGAGAGGATACGCCAGTTGCTGTTGTATACAAAGCTTCCTGGGAAGACCAGAAGATCGTGATCGGTAATCTGACAAATATCGCACAGAAAGTAAAAGAGGCAGGAATCACAAAGACAGCGCTTACCGTTGTAGGTGATTTCCTTGGAGATGAGTACGAACTTTCCAAACTTTACGATAAGACATTTACACACGAATTCAGACAGGCAAAAGAGTAAGCCGCATGATTTTGCTGGAGGCAGAAAATAAAAAATGGGTATACAGATAATTAGTATCAGTCATAAAATAGCCCCTCTTCATGTAAGAGAAATGTTTGCATTTACCGAGGAGCAGCAAAAACATATGATGCAGAAGATAACAGAACATCTTGAAGTTTCGGAATGTATCGTGTTATCTACATGCAACCGGACAGAAATGTATGTGTATTCTGATTCGGAAAGCAAGGGATGTGTATTTAATCTGATGGAGGATACTCTGCTTGGAGAAGCGGGTGCGCAGGAGGAAGAAGATATTGGAAATTATCTTTTGTTCTATCATGGAGAAAAGGCAATCCATCATCTTTTTCAGGTGACTGCCGGTCTTGATTCAATGGTAATCGGGGAAGACCAGATTCTTGGTCAGGTAAAGACAGCACATAAGCAGGCAAGAGAAGCCGGGACAACGGGAGTGTACCTGAATACATTTTTCCGTATGGCGGTTACAGGAGCTAAGAAAGTAAAGACAGAAACAGAACTTTCAAAGACTTCTGTATCGACAGCGACACTTGCGCTTAAAGTGGCAGAGGAAGAGCTTGGCACATTAAAAGATAAGAAGGTTCTCATTATCGGTGCGACAGGTAAAATCGGAGGAATCGTACTGATGAATCTGGAGTCGCTTCATCAGGCAGATATCTATGTTACGACAAGAAAGAATAAGCTGATTAATACAAAGCATGGAAATGATGACTTTACAACGATTGATTATGAGGATAGATATAACTATTTAGATCAGATGGATGTTGTGATCAGTGCGACATCCAGTCCACATTATACACTGACATACAGCAAGATGAAGAAGCAGCTGGTGACAGCGAAAAGAAGAGTATTTGTCGATCTGGCTGTGCCAATGGATATCGAAGCGAAGATCAGTGCGGTGGATGACACTTGCTACTATAATATTGATGATTTCACAAGAATCGCAAAGGAGAATAACCAGAAGAAGCTAAGAGAAGCAGAAGCTGCATCGGGAATTCTTGATGAGTATGAGCTTCAGTTTGAACAGTGGATGGTATTCCAGAAGTCACTGTCCGTCATGGGAAAGGTCAGAGACAATTTTGTAAAAGTAGCAGAGCATAAAGGCGTGGAAAAGGCATTTGATCATTTCTTTTACTGGGTACGTGAGAATAATACCCCAGAAGATTTAGAAACCTTTTTCCATTGCTTAAATCATTAAAAACAGACAAGTATATTAGCAGATCAGTACACGAAAATACTGGTTTTAGCAGGAGGAAATGATGGGTAAGTTATATGCAGTTGGGTTTGGTCCTGGTGGATACGAACATATGACAGCAAAAGCGATTGATGTAATTAAAAATGCAGATGTGATTACAGGATATACTACATATGTAGAGATGCTGAAAAAGTTTTTCCCAGATAAGGAATATGTAGCAACTCCGATGACAAAGGAGATGGATCGCTGCCGTATGGCAGTTGATCTTGCTGCGGAAGGGAAAACGGTAGCCATGGTAAGTTCCGGAGACAGTGGAATTTATGGAATGGCAGGAATTCTTTTAGAAATTGCAAATGAAAAGAAAGCGGATGTAGAAATAGAAACCGTTCCGGGTGTGACAGCGGCAAGTGCGGCAGCCTCCGTTCTTGGTGCTCCACTGATGCATGACTTTACAATCATCAGTTTGAGTGACCTGATGACACCATATTCTCTTATTATGAAGAGAGTGGATTGTGCAGGACAGGGTGATTTCATTGTATGTCTCTATAATCCAAAGAGTAAAAAGAGAGCAGACTATGTGGAGAAGGCAGCCGAGATTCTTATGAAATATCGTGATGGAAAGACTCCTGTCGGCATTGTCCGCCATGCAGGAAGAGAAGAAGAATCTTCTTATATTACAACATTAGATGCGGTAAAAGATGCACCGATCGATATGTTTAGTATCGTTATTGTCGGAAATTCCAATACATATGTACGCGATGGAAAGATGATCACACCAAGAGGATATGAAGATAAATACGGATTCGCGAACGTAGAATAGGTGGAGGAACAAGATGAAAAATATCATCAAAATCGGAACAAGAAAGAGCAAACTGGCTCTGATACAGACCGATATTGTAAAAGATAAAATAAAACAGGCATTTCCTGAACTTGAAGTGGAGATTGTAAAGATTGATACAAAGGGAGACCAGATTCTTGATAAGTCTCTTACATCCTTTGGCGGTAAAGGGGTATTTACTGCGGAACTTGAAGCAGAACTTCTTTCTGGAGAAATCGATATTGCGGTTCACAGTGCGAAAGATATGCCGATGGATTTCCCGAAAGGTTTAGGAATCGGCGCAGTTCTTGACAGAGCGGATGTCAGAGATACGTTTGTAACGACAACTGGTAAAACTTTAGAAAAATTAGAACCGGGAAGTATTGTTGGAACAAGTTCTTTACGAAGAGAATTATTAATTAAAGAAATCAATCCATATGTAACGATCAAGCTTCTTCGTGGGAATGTACAGACACGTTTAAGTAAGCTTCGTGACGGGCAGTATGACGGAATTATTCTTGCGGCAGCAGGTATCGAAAGACTTGGATATGAAAAAGAAGAAGGATTGCATTACCAGTATCTTGACCCGGATGTATTTCTTCCGGCAGCAGGTCAGGGAATCCTTGCAGTAGAGAGTCGTACAGAAGATGCCGAGATGGAAGAAATACTTGCGGCAATTCATAGTGAAAAAGCAGAGTGTCTTTTAATGGCAGAGAGAGCTTTCTTAAAGACAATCGGCGGAAGCTGTAATGCACCGGCTGCTGCACTTTGTCGTGAGGAAAATGGTGAATTTTCCATGCGTGCTATGTATGTGAAAGATGGAATTCATAGTAGAAAAACATATATGACGGTAAATATTAAAGATGCTTTAGCGGAAAAAGAGGCAGACAGCAAGCCAATAGCTGGGGCGACAGCAGCAGTAACAGTTTCCGTAGAAGAAACTGCAGCAAGAAAAAGCAAAGTAGAAATAGCAACAGAATTGGGTATTAACGTTGCCCACGAAGTAAACAAAGGCATGGTATATCTGGTTGGTGCAGGTCCTGGTGATGAAGATCTGATGACAAGAAAAGGACTTAAGCTTTTAAGAGAGGCAGATGTTGTTGTTTATGATAATCTTGCATCCAGTTCTCTTTTAAATGAAGTGAGAGATGATGCAGAACTTATTTATGCCGGAAAGCGTTCTTCCAATCACCATTTAAAACAGTATGAAACAAATGAACTTTTAGTAAAGCTTGCTTTAGAAGGTAAGAATGTTGTCCGCTTAAAGGGTGGTGACCCATATATCTTTGGACGAGGCGGTGAGGAAGGTCAGGAACTTAGAGAAGCCGGAGTTGATTTTGAAATCGTACCAGGAATTTCTTCTTCCTATTCTGTTCCTGCATACTGCGGTATACCGGTAACGCATCGTGATTTTGCTTCTTCTTTCCATGTGATTACAGGACATGAAGGAAATCATAAAAATGGCGTGAGTGTACTGAATTATGAAACACTTGCCAAAGAGGAAGGTACATTGATTTTCCTTATGGGACTTAAAAATCTTCCAAACATCGTAGCTTCTCTTATAGAGAATGGAAAAGATCCTGCAACACCGGTTGGTGTACTTCAGGAAGGAACAACGGCAAGACAGCGTGTTGCTACAGGAACACTTGAGAATATTGTAGAGGTTGTAGAGCGCGAGGGAATTAAGACTCCTGCGATTACGGTTGTCGGTGATGTCGTAAGTTTACGTCAGGTACTTGACTGGTATGGGCATAAACCATTATCAGGTAAGAGTGTCCTTGTAACAGGAACCACTTCCATGGTAGACCGACTTTCTCCGATTTTGAAAGAAGAAGGAGCAGAAGCAATCTCCTTTAGTTTGATTCGTACCGAAAGGATGAGACTCCCTGAGCTGGATCTTGCATTGAAAGAAATAGATAAGTATAAATGGATTGTATTTACTAGTGCCAATGGTGTGGAATGTTTCTTTGAAGAAATGCAGGAAATTCGAAAAGATATCAGAGATTTAGCGCATATTCGCTTTGCTGTTATTGGAGACGGAACGAAAAAAGCATTGGAAGACCATGGAATTTTCTGTGATTTTATTCCGACAGCATATTCTTCAAAAGATATGGCAGAGGCGATGGTTCCTCATATCGGAAAAGATGAAAGTGTTCTTCTCCTTCGTGCAGAGGAAGCAAACAGAGTACTTCCGGATGCATTAAAAGAAGCAGGAATTCCTCATACCTGTATTTCCCTTTACCATACAGTAAATGATGAGAGAAAGGCAGAGGAGCTGAATCGTCTGATCAAAATGGTTGATTACGTGACATTTGCAAGCTCAAGTGCTGTTCGTGCCTTTGTATCCATGGTAGATAATCTTGATGATGTAAAAGGCAAATATATCAGTATTGGTCCGGTTACAACAAAGACAGCGGAGGAGAATGGTCTCTCCATCGAGAAAACCGCTGTTGTATACACTGCCAGAGGTATGGTGGAAACAATGATTCAGGATGTAGCGGAAGAAGGTCGAAAATAAATGAAGACACAAATAAAGCGTTTCTTGTTAACTCTTGGTTTTATGACAAGAATCCCTGTTAATGTAGATCTTGGAGAAGTAAAAGATGAAGATATGCATAAAGGATTTCTATATTATCCGGTTGTTGGTCTGATTCTTGGACTTTGTGATATGGCAGTATTTTTGCTCGTCAGCCTTATTTTGCCGGAAGTATTCGGAATACTTTTTGCGATGCTGGCAAATCTTTGCCTGACAGGTGCATTTCATTTAGATGGTCTTTCGGATACTGCCGATGGAATCTATTCGGCGAGAACGAGAGAGAGGATGCTTGAAATTATGAAGGACAGCCGTATCGGAACAAACGGTGCGGTGGCGATGTGTTTTGATCTGGCACTGAAATTTGCCGGCATCTATTACAGTGATATCCGCTGGCTGATGATTCTTCTTATGCCGATTGCCGGTAAGATGGTACAGGGAGCAATCGTATATAAAGCCATTTACCCACGTGAAAAAGGGATCGGTATTTATGTAGGAACCGTTAGTCTGGGAACCGTAATCGGAACGGTGATTTTAGGACTGATAGCAATGGTACTGGCATTTTCATACTGGGGAATTCTCATCTTTGCTATCCTTTTTGGATTTGCTTATCTTTTCCGGGTGTATATCACAGGAAAGATTGGTGGAATTACCGGAGATGTTATGGGAGCCGGGAGTGAACTTGCAGAAGTATTATTACTTCTCGTAGTGATAACGCTTACAAAGTATACAGGAATGGTACCGTTATCCTTGTTTGTTTTTTAAAATATAAATGCAGAGAGATATCAGCAGAAGGGGAGATGATTATGACTCTGGAGGAAGCGATTAAAAAGATTCAACCTTTAGATGAAGAGGCGATGGAATATACACGAGCAAGATGGAATACACTTGGAAAGCCTCTTCACAGTCTGGGAAGGCTCGAAGAAATGGTGACACAGTTTGCCGGAATTTACCGGGATAAGAAACCGCATTTAGGAAAAAAAGCAGTTATTGTTATGGCGGCTGATAATGGTGTTGTAGCAGAGGGAGTTACCCAGACAGGACAGGAAGTAACAAAAACAGTAACAGAAAATATGACAAAGCATAATGCGACAATCTGTATTATGTCTTCCATGAGTGGGGCAGATGTGTATCCTGTTGATATCGGAATTGCAACTGATTGTGATAATCCGGGAGTCCTTTCAAGAAAGATTAAATACGGAACCGACAACATGGCAAAAGGACCGGCAATGTCAAGAGAGGAAGCAATCAAAGCAATCGAAGTTGGCATTGATACAGTAGCTGAGTTAAAAGAAAAAGGATATAATGTGTTTGCTACCGGAGAAATGGGAATCGGTAATACAACAACAAGTAGTGCCGTCTGTTCTGTTTTATTAGATCAGAGTGTAGAAAAAGTAACCGGAAAAGGTGCCGGTCTTACGAATAAAGATTTAGAACATAAAATAGAAGTGATCAAGCAGAGTATTGCTTTAAATCAGGTGGATGCGAATGATCCGATTGATGTTCTTTCTAAAGTAGGTGGTCTTGACATTGCTGGTATGGTTGGCTGTTATATCGGTGGAGCGGCATTACAAGTGCCTGTATTTATCGATGGATTTATTTCTTCTGTAGCAGCTCTGATCGCTATTCGTTTGATACCGGAATGTGCACCATATCTTTTCCCATCCCACTGTTCGAATGAGCCAGCCGGACATTTAATCCTTGATGCGATTGGCAAAGAACCATATATACTTGCCAATATGTGTCTTGGAGAGGGAACCGGAGCGGTTATGGGATTTACGATCGCAGATTATGCATTTAAAGCGTACTGGGAATTACCTAGCTTTGAACAGACAAACTTTGGTACTTATGAAGAATTGAATTAAACTGCAGGAGGACATTATGTTAGATAAGATTCAAATCGTAAAACCTGCTGAAATCGAAAAAAGAAGCATGGAGATTATCACAAGTGAATTAAACGGGAGAACCTGGCCGGAGCCGGAGTTTTCTATTGTAAAAAGATGTATCCATACTTCTGCAGATTTTGATTATGCAGATAATTTATGTTTTTCTGAAAATGCTGCGAATATCGGTGTAGAAGCTTTAAAAAATGGAGCACATATCGTAACCGATACAAGAATGGCATGGTCAGGAATCAATAAAAAGAAGCTGGCATCTTTTGGTGGAGAAGCACACTGCTTTATGTCCGATGAAGATGTAGCAAAAGAGGCAAAAGAGCGTGGATGTACAAGAGCTGCAATCTGTATGGAAAGAGGAGCCGCTCTTGCAGAAAAAGAAAACGTTATTTTTGCTATTGGAAATGCACCGACGGCATTGATCCGCTTATACGAACTCATTAAAGAAGGCAAATTAAACCCTGCACTGATTATTGGTGCTCCGGTTGGTTTTGTAAATGTAGTAGAATCCAAAGAACTGATCATGGAGGCCGGAGTACCGTTTATCGTTCCGAAGGGACGAAAGGGTGGAAGCAATATTGCGGCAACCATCTGTAATGCAATGTTATATCAGTTATAAAACTGTGTTGGAATTAAATTTATGAAAGAATTAAGGGAAGGAGTTTCCACCGGCTCTTGTATGACAGGTGGCGCGGAGGCTTCGGTTATCTGGCAGACAACCGGTAAATGTCCTTCTGTGGTGAAAGTAGAAACGCCGATTGGAAAAACGCTTTATCTGGATATTATCCCAAAAGAATTTGGAGTCTGTGGTGTAGTAAAAGATGCCGGAGACGATCCGGATGTAACAAACGGAAGCGAGATTATTACAAAGGTGGAGCTTTTTGAGGAAGAGGGAGATATTTCCTTTTTTGGTGGTGACGGAGTCGGAACCATTACACAGGAAGGATTAAAAATTCCTCCCGGACAGCCGGCAATCAACCCGGTTCCACGTCAGATGGCAGAGAAAGCAATCCGCAAAATCATCGGCAATAAAAAGGCAAATATAACCGTAAGTATTCCTGGTGGAGAAGAACTTGCCAAAAAGACATTTAACCCGCGGCTTGGCATTGTAAATGGTCTTTCGATTCTTGGAACGACGGGGATCGTCCGGCCGATGAGCGAAGAAGCAATGAAAGATTCTCTGATCGCAGAGCTTGATATGTATGCGAAACAGGGACATAAATCGATTCTTTTTGTGCTTGGAGGAACCGGAGAGACGGTGTTAAAAGAGCAGTATGGCGAATTTCAGTGCATTTTACAGGTAAGCAATTATATCGGCTTTATGATAGAAGAAGCGGTCGAGAGAGGATTTACTGATATTTTGATTGGTGGGTTTGTCGGAAAGCTTGTAAAAGTAGCATCCGGGACAATGAATACACACAGTCATGTGGCAGATGGCCGTATCGAAACGATCTGTACACACGCAGCTCTTCATGGCGCCCCTCTTTTAGTCATACAAAAGCTGTATTCCTGCCTTACAACGAAGGCGGCAATGAAGATTGTGGAAGAAGAGGGACTTATGGATATCTGGCCGGATATGGCACAAAAAGCATCTGAGTATTGTGAGAAGACCGCTCATAAGATGGCTAGAGTGGGAATTATTTTCCTGGATGGACAAAATGAAGTTCTGGCAGCTAGTAAAAATGTAGAAGAAGTACTCTCTGCCTGTAAAAAATAGTGATGCAAAGCGGCTTGAATTATAAAGGACAGTTGAACTATAAAGGGCAGAAAAATCAAAATAACTGCGGAGGGCAGAATGAGCAGATTAACAGTAGCCGGAATCGGACCGGGCGAAGCCGATTACATTTTACCGGCAGTAATTAAAAAAATGAAAAAAGCCCATACCGTAATTGCGGCAAAAAGAATCTTACCGGTTTTAAAAGAGCTGTGTCAGGATGTCAATAGTGAGGCAGATTCTGAAAATAATAAGCCGGTCTTTCTCGCGATGGGAAAGATTAAAGATACATTAGAGCAGATTGGAGAAATACTTTCTAAAGGACAGGATGTTGTGATGGCAGTTAGTGGTGATCCACTTATGTACAGTCTTTATCGTACCATTTGCAATGATCCGATCAGCGAAGGCTGGGAAGTGGATCTTATTCCGGGTGTTGGTTCGCTCCAAATGCTTGGAGCAGCATTTGGAGAAACGATGGAAGAGGCATTGATCATCAGTGTACATGGAAGAGCAAAAACAGCAGGTTCTATTGCCCTTGCAGTAGCGGAGAATCCTAAAGTATTTTTCCTTTGCAGTAAGGAACAGGGACCGGCATGGCTCTCACAGATCATGCTCGACTATCATATGGATCATGTTACCGTCTGTGCCGGCGCAAATCTTTCTTATGAAGACGAATTACTTGAGTCAGGCACACCTGAAGAGATGGTACAAAAAGAATTTCCATCTCTTTGCGTAGCCATGATTAAAAATCCAGAGCCACATCAGATTGTGCGTCCATGCTTTTTATCAGATGAAGATTTTGAGCGGGATAAAACGCCAATGACTAAAGAAGAAATTCGTGTACTTATTCTTCATAAAATGAAGCTGCACCCAGATGATGTTGTCTGGGATATCGGAGCCGGAACCGGATCGGTATCAATTGAATGTGCAAGACAAGTACCATTTGGAACGGTTCACAGTGTGGAACGGAATGAAACTGCGGTAAAGTTGATTTATAAAAATAAAGAAAAATTTTCAGCAGATAACCTGTTTATTTATGAAGGGGATGCAGCTAAGACAGCATGTACTTTACCGGAACCGGATAAAGTATTTATCGGTGGGAGTGGAAAAGAATTATCTCAGATATTAGAGACAATTGCAGCATTTCCCAAGAAGATAAAAGTAGTCATTTCTGCGGTAACGATTGAAACGATCGCAGAAGCGAATGAACTCTTAGGAAAATATGACGCAGACTTTGATGTGATTCAGGCAACAGTAGGACGGGGACGTAAAATCGGCAGCTATCATATTATGGATACCAATAATCCAGTAATGATATTTACAGCACACATTTAAGATAAGAGGAGAAAAGAAAAATGGGGAAAAAGGCATTATTAGTAGTAAGCTTTGGAACAAGCTTTGAAGAAGCACTTCCGGCAATCGTTAACATTGAAGAAACCTGCAAAAAAGCATTTCCAGACTATGACTTTTATCGAGCATTTACTTCCGGAATGATTATCCGTAAATGGGCAAGAACAAAAAATGTCATTATCCATAATCCGGATGAAGTGATGAAACGACTGGTAGCAGAAGGTTACGAAGAAGTAATCTGTCAGCCAACACATATTATAAATGGACTGGAATATGACAAAATGATGAATATGCTTTTGGCATATAAAGATCAGATTCCAACAATTAAGGTTGGAACTCCCCTTCTTACCGAAGAGGAAGATTACAAAGAAGCCTGCGAGATTGTTATGCAGGAATTAGAAAAGCCATTAGCGAAAGACGAAGCTTTTGTATTCATGGGACATGGAACAGAACACTTTGCCAACAGCGCATACAGCCAGTTTGAAAACATGCTCAGAGACCTTGGACATGAAAGCACATATGTCGGAACGGTAGAAGGATTCCCTAGTCTTGATTACGTTATTCGCCGATTAAAAATAAGAGAGATTAAAAAAGTATATGTTATGCCCCTTATGATCGTAGCAGGCGATCATGCCCGAAATGACCTTGCTGGAGCCGAAGCCGACTCCTGGGACTCTATCTTAAAAGCAGATGGATTTGAAACAGAAGTCATCATGAAAGGCTTAGGGGAAATTGACGCAATAGCAGAAATGTTTGTAAAGCACCTGAAGAAGGCGGAGTCTTTGTAAGACGATTTTGATAACGAAAAGAAGTTAACTTTATTCCGTTGTGCTAAACACTTCATTTTGTCCAGTGAAGCAGGAACTTCTCGAGAACGAGCTCGAAGTTCCTATGGTCAAAATTCCGTAGCACAAAGTCATAAAGTTCAATCTTCTTTTCTGTATCAAAATCTTCCCAAAGACGCTTTAGAGCGTGTTTGAAAAATCATTCCTGCAATCTGCACGTCCCAATTTGCGGTATATTTTGCCTTCATTC
>ERZ869979.423-NODE-423-length-12919-cov-4.426335_pt1 | contig 12919 bp, 12 predicted proteins | sample MGYA00521269_ERZ869979 | MGnify/ENA primary metagenome ERZ869979 (study PRJEB32232, sample SAMN07284974) | human gut metagenome | biome: human-associated habitat; material: feces | host: Homo sapiens | place: Tanzania | collected 2014-04-05 ... | reverse complement strand
TATTATATGATTTCTATATCAGAATGTCAACAAAAACAATTACTGAATCTGAATAAAAAATGGGTAAAGTGTACTCACTCTCCCAGATCTTCCAGCAGCAGGTCCAGCTCCCGGGGGCTGTTGACCACAAGCCCGCGCTTGATGCGCAGGGCGTCGTTTTCCGGCAGAAGATTGGTGTAGATGCCGGTCACACGGATCAGGGTGCCCGGGGTGCCGTCGGCGCGGCAGGTGTACACCGCCACCCGCCCGCCGCTGTCTTGCAGGCAGTAGCGGGCAGTGTCCGTCTGGGGCACAGCCTGCGCGGCAAGGCTCAGGGGAGAGGCGGGGTCGGTCTCGGACCCGGCGGGGGGTTGAGACAGCGGCAGCTTTGGCAGCGCCATCCAGAACAGACTGAAAACAATGGTGAATACGCAAAGCCCGTAGAACAGGCAGACAGACAGCTTGTGCATAAAAAACACTCCCTTCCCCCGTAAGTATGCCCCATTTTTGCGGATGGCAGACAATTTTCACACGCGGGCACTGTACTTTCCGTGGCGGAGTGTGCTATACTATTTACATCTGCTCAGCGCACAAAGATTGGTTCTTGCCCGGCTGGGGCGTGCGTGCTATAATATGGTATTGCAGTTTGAAGTTTCGTGTCACAAACGATGTGGATAAAGTCCGGCGCAGCAATGCCCGGCAACAGTCTTGAAATGTCAGGAGGCGATCCCTATCTCCAACAATGAGATGCGAAAGATCCGTCGGAGCGGCGAGGGCAGTTCCAAGCCGGCCCCCACGGGACGTAAGGTCAATGTGAGCCGCAGCCGCCGGGAGCAGCCGGTGCCGCAGCCGCAGGCTCCCCAAAACAGCCGGGAGCCGAAAGAAAAAAAGAATCATCCGGTGCTGCGCTTTATCGGGCGGCTGATTGCCACCGTGCTGTGCCTGGGCATTATGCTGGGCAGCCTGGTGGCGGTGGGTGCCGTCTATTACGTGGTGCAGGCCACCGCCAACGATGGCGACCTGCTGGACCTGGACAACATCCAGCTGAGCCAGTCCAGTATGGTGGTGGCTACCGACCCGGATACCGGCGCACAGGTGGAGTATGCCACCCTGCGCTCCTCCAACAGCCACCGCGTCTGGGCCAACCTCGAGCAGATCCCGACCTACTTGCAGTATGCGTTCATCTGCACCGAGGACAAGGATTTCTACAACGAGCCGGGTGTCAACTTCAAGCGCACCATCGGCGCAATGGTCAACGAGTACCTGCTGCCCATCTACAGCTCCAAGCAGGGTGCTTCCACGCTGGAACAGCAGCTCATCAAGAACCTGACCGATGACGACAGCTCCAGCGGCATCGAGGGTGCGCTGCGCAAGCTGCGCGAGATCTACCGCGCCCTCTGCCTGAGCCGCAGCTACTCGAAGGAGACCATCCTCGAAGCGTACCTGAACACCATCAGCTTTACCGGTACGATCCAGGGCGTGCAGACGGCGGCAAACGAGTACTTCAACAAGGACGTCAGCGAGCTGACCCTGTGGGAGTGCGCCAGCATTGCATCCATCACCAAGAATCCCACCAACTACAATCCATACACCAATCCGGAAAATCTGATCCATCGCCGGAACTTCCTGCTCTATAATATGTGGCAGCAGGGCGTCATCTCGGAGGAGGATTATCGCAACGCCGCCGCACAGCCGCTGGTTCTGGCCGAGGAGGACAGCAACAAGCAGTCGTCCTCCACGACGTCGTATTTCACCGATGCACTCTTCAACGAGGTGGTCAAGGCCATCATGGAGAAGGAAGGCATCAGCGAGTCGGAGGCGCAGAATAAGCTTTACACCGGCGGCTATACCATCGAGGCGACGGTCAACCCCAAGATGCAGTCCGCCATGGAAAACCTGATGCTCAACACCGGCGACGCGTATTTCCCGGCGGGCTGGCATGAGGAGGAAGTGACCAGCATTTCGGACGACGATGTGCAGGTCATGAACACCGACGGTACGCCCAAGACCCGCACCGGCGAGGATGGCACGGTGTACTATTACCGCAATGTCCGGACGCAGGCCGCGATGGTCACGCTGGACTACGACGGCAATGTGCTGGCCATGGTGGGCGGTCTGGGGCAGAAGACCAAGAGCCTCTCCCTGAACCGCGCCTACAGCGTGACCCGGCAGACCGGTTCGACCATCAAGCCCATCGGTGCGTATGCACTGGGCATCGAGTATGGGCTGGTCAACTGGTCCACCATGCTCAACAACTCGCCCCTCTACCTCAAGCAGGATATGGTCATCCGGGATGAGGACTACTGCCGCAAGAACGGCCTGATGGGGCTGTCGGACACCCAGCTGAAAGCCTACCCCAACGCATGGCGCAGCTGGCCCCGCAACTATGGCGGCAACTACGGCGACAACAGCGATCTCCCGCTGTGGAACGGTCTGGCACGCTCCCTGAACACCATCGCCATCCGCGTGGGCGATCTGGTGGGCGCAAGCAACATCTTCAATTTCGTCTACAACACTCTGCAGCTGGATACCCTTGACCCGGCCAACGATGTGGGTCTTGCCCAGATGGTCATGGGCAGCCAGACCCATGGCGTAACGCCCATGGCACTGGCGGCGGCGTTCCAGATCTTCTACGACGGCGAATACACCACCCCGCACCTGTACACCCGTGTGCTGGATCGGGATGGCAACATCTACCTCGAGAGCAACTCCACCAGCTATCAGGCTCTGACGCCCCAGACGGCCTATGTGATGAACCGCCTGCTGAAGAACGTCCTGTTCTCGGATGTGGGTACTGCCCGCGGCAACTACCCCAACTCCAGCGGCATGGAGGCCTTTGGTAAGACCGGTACCGCCAGCGACGAGAAGGATCTGTGGTTTGTGGGCGGCACGCCCTACTATGTCACGGCCGTCTGGTGGGGATACGATGCACCTTACGACATGACCAAGACCCTGACCAAGAATCAGGCCAAGACCCGCACCTGCGTTTCGGCATGGAAAGCCTATATGGAGCAGGTGCAGGCGGAGCTACCTTATAAGCCCTTCCCGACTTCGGACGGCGTGGTGGAGCGCAGATACTGCACCCAGAGCGGTCTGCTGGCCGGAGGCTCCTGCCCGAGTACGGCGGTGGGCTACTACCGTGCCGACGATCTGCCCGACACCTGCAACTATTCCCACGGGGCGGCACCGGTGGCCAGTGCGCCGCTCATCCCCGAGCCGGACACCACCGGCGTGGATACCGACTGAGCACGGCACTGCCCGCCGCAGCAAGACAGCTGTTCTTTGCAAAAGCGCAGAAACCGGCAATCGCAAAAATCATACTTTTCCGGCAAAGCTTTGCGATTCCGGCGAGCGGAGCTGCCGCTTCACGGTCTAAAACTGGATAATCTGCCAAAATAGCATCCGACCTCTTGCATTGCCGGGGGTCGGATGTTATTATATTCTCTGCAAGAACACTTGTGTTTGTGAGGTGAACAAGTTGGAACGCCGCTTTTATCTGGTAGACGCACAGGTCCTGCCGGAAGTTTTCCTCAAGGTGGTACGCGCCAAGGAACTTCTGGCCAGCGGAGAAGCACGGAGCATTTCGGCCGCGACCCGCAGTGTGGATCTGTCGCGCAGTGCCTTTTATAAATATAAGGACTGCATCTTTGATTCGGAGAACAGCCGCGAGGTCATCACGGTGATGGCGACCCTGCGGGATGAGACCGGCGCACTGCAGAGCCTGCTGGCCGGCATCAGTGCAGCGGGTGCAAGCATCGTGACCATCAACCAGTCTACGCCCGAGAATGGAGCTGCGCTGGTGGCGGTCACCATCCGGACCGATACGATGCAGATGAGCCCGGAGGAGCTGACCGAGAGGCTTTCCCGGCAGCGGATGGTGGTGGGTGTCCACTGCGGGTATAACCTGTAACGACGGCCATAGGGCAGAGAAATAGGAACGAGGGGTTTTTAATCATGGCAAAGATCGCAATCTTAGGTTTTGGCACGGTCGGCAGCGGCGTTTACGAGGTGCTGCAGCGCAATGCAGCCGGCGTTTCCCGCCGCGCCGGTGAGCCAGTGGAAGTGAAGTACGTTCTGGATCCGAAGGATTTTTCCAGCCGTCCGGATGCACACCTTTTCATCAAGAATTTTGATACCATTCTGGAAGACCCTGAGATCCGGGTCGTGGTGGAGACCATCGGCGGCACCCGGTTTGCCTATCCGTACGTCAAGGCCTGCCTTGAGAGCGGCCGCAGCGTCTGCACCTCCAACAAGGAGATGGTCGCCACCTACGGTGCCGAGCTGCTGAGCCTTGCCAAGGAGCATGGCTGCGCCTTCCTGTTTGAGGCTTCGGTGGGCGGCGGCACCCCCATCATCACCCCGATGCACCAGTGCCTCGCGGCCAATGTGATCACCGAGGTGGAGGGCATCGTCAACGGCACCACCAACTTCATGCTGACCAAGATGGTCCGCGAAAATCTGGGCTTCGACGAGGCGTTGAAGATCGCGCAGGAGCTGGGCTATGCCGAGACGAAGGATCCCAGCGACGATGTGGACGGCCGCGACGCCTGCCGCAAGATCGCCATCCTGTCCTCGCTGGTCTGCGGCCACCAGATCTACCCCCAGAACATTCCGACCCGGGGCATCCGGAACATCGCCGTGGCCGATGTGGAAGCCGCGGAGAAGATGAACTGCGTCATCAAGCTGATCGCATGGATGAAGCGGAAACCGGACGGCAGCGTGGCCGTCGGCGTGGAGCCCTGCCTGATCCCCAAGGCAAACCAGCTGGCCGGTGTGGACGATGTGTTCAATGCGGTGCTGGTCAAGGGCGATATGCTGGGCGATGTGGTGTTCTACGGCAAAGGCGCAGGCAAGCTGCCCACGGCCAGTGCCGTCGTTGCGGACGTGGTGGATGCCCTCAAGAACGGCTCCAAAGTCCACGACAGCCTGTTCTGGAAACCGGCGGAACCGGTGGAAGGGATGCTCACCGACCCGGCTCCTGCCGCATATTATGTGCGTGTAGCGGGCATTGCTCCGGCGGTGGTGGAAGCGATCTACGGCTACGGAAAAGTGATCGAGGAGCGGTACGACGGCTGCTCGTACTTTGTGGAGCGCGCCGACGAAAAGGCTCTTGACGAGGCAGCGCGGAAGGTGGAGGCCGTGGGCGGCAGCGTCAAGCTGGTGCTCAAGCGTCTGCCGGAAGAAGCCTGAGCGGGAAAGGAAAATGACCATGAAGATCCAAGTTTCGGTTCCTGCCACCAGCGCAAACGTCGGTTCCGGCTTTGATGCGCTGGGTCTGGCAGTGACGTTGTACAACACCGTGACGTTTGAGGACAGCGACAGGCTGGAGATCTCGTCTGCCGACGGCACCCGCATCCCCCGCAATGAGTCGAATCTGGTCTACCGCTCGGCAAAGGGGCTGTTTGACAAAGTGGGCAAGAAGATCCCGCCCCTCAAGATCACCCAGACCAACCCCATCCCCATGGCACGCGGTCTCGGCTCGTCCTCGGCCTGCATCATTGCGGGTCTGCTGGGTGCCAACCGGATGCTGGGCGATGTGCTGAACACGCAGGAACTGCTGACGCTGGCGACCTCCATCGAGGGTCACCCGGACAACGTCGCCCCGGCACTGCTGGGCGGCCTGACCAGCAGCGTTTTTGAGAACGGCGTGGTGTATTCGGTCAAGCGGGATGTGGATCAGAGCCTCTGTTTTGCGGCCATCGTGCCGGACTACAAGCTGCTGACCGAGGCGGCGCGCGCCGCCCTGCCCAAGGAGATCCCCCACCGGGATGCGGTGTATAACCTGTCTCGCGCCGCACTGGTTCCGGCGGCGTTCTGCGAGGGTCGGCACGATCTGCTGGCCATTGCGACGGAGGACCGCCTCCATCAGCCCTACCGGATGCCCCTGATGCCCGGCTCGCAGGAAGTCTTCGCGCTGGCCAGAAGCTGCGGGGCAAAGGCGGTCTATGTTTCGGGCGCAGGCAGCACCGTGATGGCGGTGGCCGAGCGTGCCGATGCAGACCGTTTCTATGCGGGGCTGGAAAAAGGACTCGAGAATCTGGAAGGTCTCGATGGATGTGAAGCATTTACACTGCTGCGTCTGGATGCCGATAATACCGGCGCGACGGTGGAATGATACAAAGGCGTAACCCTCCGCATCGTGAGGGAGAAAAAGAGGAGAGTGACAAGATATGGCGTTGATCGTACAGAAGTTCGGCGGTTCTTCGGTGAAGGACCGTGACCGTATCTTCAACGTGGCGCGCATTGTGGCCAATACCCACAACGCGGGAAATGATGTTGTTGTGGTGGTGTCCGCACAGGGCGACACCACCGACGACCTGATCACAAAAGCGGGTGAGATCACCCACAATCCGTCTGCCCGTGAGATGGATATGCTGCTGGCGACCGGCGAGCAGATCAGCATCTCGCTGCTGGCTATGGCTCTGAACGAGATCGGCTGCCATGCCATCAGTCTGACCGGCTGGCAGGCAGGCTTCCGCACCGACCGTGCCTACACCAAGGCCCGCATCACCAAGCTGGAGACCGAGCGCATCTCGTCGGAGCTGGAGCGCAACCGCGTGGTCGTGGTGGCCGGCTTCCAAGGATTGAACAAGCTGGACGACATCACCACCCTCGGACGCGGCGGCAGCGACACCAGTGCCGTTGCGATCGCGGCGGCTCTCCATGCCGACCGCTGCCAGATCTTCACCGATGTGGAGGGCGTCTACACGGCCGATCCCCGCAAAGTGCGCAACACCCGCAAGCTCAAGGAGATCACCTTCGACGAAATGCTCGAGCTGGCCTCCCTCGGCGCACAGGTGCTGAACAACCGCAGCGTTGAGCTGGCAAAGAAGTATAACGTGGAGCTGGAAGTGCTTTCCAGCCTGAATCCCGTTCCCGGTACCATCGTCAAGGAGGTTGCAAACGACATGGAAGGTATGCTGATCAAGGGCGTCGCAAAGGACACCGACGTTGCTGTTATTTCGATTCTGAACGTTCCCGACGAGCCGGGCATGAGCTTCAAGATCTTCGGCCTGCTGGCGCAGAAGAACATCAACGTGGACATCATCCTGCAGTCCACCGGCCGTGAGGGGAAGAAGGACGTCATCTTTACCTGCGCCGAGGGCGAGGCAGAGACCGCCATGCGCACCCTGAAGGAGAGCGCAAAGTTCAAGGATGTTACCTGCGACGAGACCTGCGCCAAGGTCTCCATCGTCGGTGCCGGTATGCAGAGCCACAGCGGTGTTGCATCCAAGATGTTCGAGGCTCTGTCCAACAACAACATCAACATCAAGATGATCTCCACCAGCGAGATCAAGATCTCCTGCATCATCGACCGCGACGAGGCCGACCGTGCCGTGGGCGCGATCCACGATATGCTGTTCGAGTAAGAACCGCGCAAACATACGCTGCAACGCCCTGTCTGGCTGTTTTGCCCGGCAGGGCGTTTTTGCGTCACAATTTTTTTACACCCTGCGGCGTTTACACCCAAACGAAAGGGGTGTATAATAGGAAATGCGTGTATCCGCAGAAGGAACGCGCTGCATATCGGTGTAAAAAGGGGAAACAGATGATGGAACAAAAGCGTCCCGAACAGAAGCGGCGGATGACCCGCCGGGAGTGGAAGATCCGCCGTCGGCTGCGGCTGATGCGGAACTGGATGATCTTCCTGTCGGCCTGTGCCGCGGCCATGGCTCTGATGACCAGCGGCATCCTCTGGCTTCTGCCCAAGGCGCACGCACTGGTGGCGGGGCCGAAGACCTTTGAGGCGCAGCAGTACGACGGCTCCGCCTATGTCTTTGACCCGGCGGACGAGCGGCTGGTGGTGGTCAATGCCAATCTGCCCCTTGCCGGAGAACCCGCACCGGTGCTGGCTGTGGCCGACGATGCCACCGGGGAGCAGCTGGAACAGGAGGCTGCCGCCGCGTACCGCCAGATGGCTGCGGCGGCACAGGCAGATGGCATCGGCCTGACGCTTGTGACGGGCTGGCAGGATCCGGCTGCCCGGGAAGCCGCGTTTGATGCGCAGAAGCAGAGCTATCTCGAAAAGGGCTGCACCGAGGAAGAAGCCGCAGCGAAGGCGGCCACTCTCTGCCCGCGTGCCGACGCCAGCGAACAGGCCACCGGCTATGGAGCCGACATTCTGGCCGACGATTCCCCCGAAAAGAACACTTCTTTTGCCAGAAGCCGCGCTTACGAATGGCTGACGGCCTATGCGTCGGAGTATGGATTCATCCTGCGCTGGCCGGAGGACCGGCAGGCGGCCACCGGCATGGTCTACCAGCCGTGGCATTGGCGGTATGTGGGGGTGGAAAATGCCCGCGCCATCGCCGCCAGCGGCCTGTCGCTGGAAGAATTTTCAGCTTTGGAACAGGCAAAATCCTAAAACAGATACAACAAAGAGGAACAAGAGCATTGAAACGAACTGAGATCGCGCCCGGCGTCCATCTTTCCTACGACCCGGCGCAGAAATTCAACCGCTGCCGAATCAGCATCCACTTTGCATTCCCGGCGCGGCGCGAGACGGCCACGGCCCATGCGTTGTTGCCGCTGGTGATGGAGCGGGGCTATGCCGACTGCCCGGATATGACCCAGATGACCAAGAAGCTGGCGCGGCTGTATGGAGCCGACCTGACCGTGGACGCCCGGCCGCTGGGCTGCAACCACAACCTCTGCGTCAGCGTGACCGGCATCAAGGATGCCTTTGCGCTGGAAGGGGAGCGGCTGACCGATGCCTACACCGCCCTTGTGCTGGGAACGGCGTTCCACCCCTCCTTTGCGGGCGGCGTGTTCGACCCGGAAGCGGTGGGCATCGAAAAGCAGATGCTGAAAAAAGCTCTGGAGGATGAGATCAACGAAAAGCGGCTCTACTGCCAGCGGCAGGCCAACCGGGAGTTCTTCGGGAACAGCCCGGCCGGTATCCGGCAGGAGGGCTATCTCGAAGAGGTGGACGGCCTGACCCCGGCGGCTCTGACGGCCGGTTACCGGGAAATGCTGGAAACGGCGCAGATCGAGCTGATCGTGCTGGGCTGCGACGAAGAAAAAACCGCAGCGGTGCAGAAGGCACTGCTGGCAGAGCTGGCTGCGGTGAACCGCCGCCCGGTGCCGCTGGCGGCGAACATGGCCATGCCCCGGCAGGAGCCGGTGCGAAAGGCCGAATGCTTCGATACCGTGCAGGCCAAGCTCTGTATGCTTTTCACCCTCGGCGAACCGATGCGCCCGGGGCAGATGGCCGCCGTGCGGCTGGCGATGGCACTTTACGGCGGCAGCGTCACCAGCCGCCTGTTCCTGAACGTCCGGGAGCGGGATCACCTGTGCTACTACTGTGCGTCCTCGTTCCAGAGTTTTACGGGCAGCATGGCCGTCAACAGCGGTGTCGAGCACGCCGATGCCGACCGCGCAGAACAGGCCATCCTGCGTGAGCTGGATGCGCTGCGCACCGGCCCCATCACCGACGAAGAGCTGGAGGACTGCCGCCGGTCGCTTCTCAGCGGAATGACCGGGCTGGAGGATACGCTGGGCGGCATCGAGACGTGGTATTACATGGAGATCCTGCGGGGCGGGGAAGTCCAGACGCCGGACGATGCCCGTGCCGCCCTTGGCCGGGTGACGAAGGAGGACGTCCGCGCCATCCTGCGCCAGCTTACCCTTTCGGTGAGCTACCGGCTGACCCGAGAGGAGGAAAACGCCCATGCCTGAGAAACAGACGCTTCTGGAGGAGACCGCCGCCGATGTGTGGCAGGTCCTGCCCTCGGGTCTGACGGTGATCGTCCGACCCATGCCCGGCTACTCGGGCACCCACGTCATCTACGCCACCCGCTTCGGCTCCATCGACCGGGATTTCCGGCTGGGCGAAAAGGAAGTGCATCTCCCGGCGGGCGTGGCGCATTTTCTCGAGCACAAGATGTTTGAGGACGAGGACGGCGACGCCTTTGCCAAATTTGCCAAGACCGGTGCAAATGCCAATGCGTTCACGGCCTTTGACCGCACCTGCTACCTCTTCACTGCCACCGAGCAGCTGGATGAGAGTCTGGATGTGCTACTGGGGATGGTGGGACATCCCTATTTTACCCAGCAGACCATCGACAAGGAGCAGGGCATCATCGGGCAGGAGATCAAGATGTACGACGACAGCGCGGACTGGCGGCTCATCACCGGCCTGTGCGAGTGCCTCTACCACAGCCACCCCATCCGCAGCGACATTGCCGGCACCTGCGAGAGCATTGCTGCGATCACACCGGAAATGCTCTACGACTGCTGCAAGGCGTTCTATGCGCCGAACAATATGGTGCTGGCGGCGGCGGGCAACACCAGCATGGAGCAGATCCTTGCGGCCTGTGCGCGGCATGGCCTGATGGAACCCCGCCCGGTGGAGCGGGTGCAGCGGCTCTGGACAGAGGAACCCATGACGCTGGCCGCAGCGGAAAAAACGCTGAAGATGCCGGTGTCCAAGCCCTGCTTCGGCGTGGGCTTCAAGGAAGAGCCGCTGCCCTTTGGCGATCTGCGCACCGAGGCGCTGTATGATCTGATTCTCAGCTGCATTGTGGGCGGCATGTCGCCGCTGTACCGCCGCCTGTACGATGAAGGCCTGGTGAACCCCGGTTTTGGCGGAGAAGTGCTGCGGGTGGACGGCTGCTGCTGCATTCTGTTTACCGGCGAAAGCGATGTGCCGGACACCGTGCGCAGCCTGCTGCTGGAAGAGATCGCCCGGGTGCGCACCCAGGGCGTGGACCGCGAGATCTTTACCCTGTGTAAGAACGAAAAATACGGCCAGCTGATCGAAAATCTGGAAAATGTGGAGGACTCGGCCAGCCAGATGGCGGATTTTGCCCTCTCGGGTCAGACCGTGGCGCAGCAGATCACCACGCTGGCCAGCCTGACCGCTGAGGATGCAGACCATGCGCTCCGGCACATCCTGCAGGAAGAGCGGATGGCCACCCTGTATATCCAGCCCGACGGCACAGTGTGCGACGCGGAAGCGGAGGAGGAAGAAGAATGACAAATCTGGTACAGTTCCCGGGTCTTGGGCTGCAGTTTACGATCAATCGGGTAGCCTTTTCCATCGGGGGCGTCAACATTTACTGGTATGGCGTCTGCATCGCGGTGGGGCTCTGCCTTGCGCTGGCGTTCGCGTTCCGCCGGTGTCAGGAATTCGGCGTGGATCCGGACGCGATGGTGGACGTGATCCTGATCGGCGCGGTGATGGGCATTGCCAGTGCCCGCGCCTATTACGTCGCCATGGCTCCGTTTGCGTATGAGAGCATCTGGGAGATGCTGGCCATCCGGGATGGCGGTCTGGCCATCTACGGCGGCATCATCGGCAGCTTTCTGTTCGGCGGTCTGGCCTGCAAATGGCGGGGCGTACCGGTGCTGCCGATGTTCGATCTGGCGGCTATGGGCTTTTTGGTCGGGCAGTGCCTTGGCCGATGGGGAAACTTTTTCAATCAGGAGGCGTTCGGCTGCAACACCACCCTGCCGTGGGGAATGTACAGCGAGGCGACCCACGATTACCTGGTGGGAAGTACGGTCACGGTGCCCAAGGGCACGATCATTGACCCGAACCTGCCGGTCCACCCGACCTTTTTGTATGAGAGCATCTGGTGCTTGGTGGGCTTTGTCCTGCTCACGCGGTACATCAAAAAGCGGAAGTTCAACGGCGACATCACCCTGCGGTACCTCATCTGGTACGGCGCGGGCCGTTTCTGGATCGAGGGGCTGCGCACCGACAGCCTGATGCTGGTGCCCTCCATCGGCCTGCGGGTCTCCCAGCTGATCGCAGGGCTGGCGGTGCTGCTCGGCGTGGCGGCGGAGATCTGCCTGACCCGCAGGACCCGGGGCAAGCCCCTGATGACCCCGCTGGCCTTGACCGCCGAAAACCGCACCCTGCTGAAAAAGGCGGGCAAAACGCTGGAAGAGGTGCTCCCGGCGGGAACCGATACCGAGCTGCTGGCCGCGATGCCGCGGCAGATGTTCCTCGACAAGACCGCCGCGCTGAATGCAGCAATCAAAGAGGCATTGGCGGACAAAGGGTAAGCCGGGCTGAAAAATCTGCGGAAAAGGGAAAAAATCCCCTTGAAATCCGAGCGGTTTTCTGCTATACTATTCTAGCCGCATGGTGTGGGCTCCGGAAACAGCCCGGTGAGGGCTTGCCTTTACGACCAGCGAGTACAACGAAAAGGAATGAACAAAATGTACGCAATCATTGTTACCGGCGGTAAGCAGTACCGCGTGGAGCAGGGCGACATCGTCTACATCGAAAAGCTGGACGTTGAGGCCGACTCCGAAGTGAAGTTTGATCAGGTTCTCGCTATTGGCGAGGAGGGTTCTGTCAAGGTTGGCACTCCCGTGGTTGAGGGTGCTACCGTTTCTGCCAAGGTCATCAAGAATGGCAAGGGCAAGAAGCTGAACATCATCACCTATCGCGCAAAGAAGCACAGTGCTCGCCGTATGGGCCATCGTCAGCCCTACACCAAGGTTGAGATCACTGCGATCAACGGCTAAGGAGGTAAATTACAATGGCACATAAAAAGGGCGTAGGCAGCACCAAGAACGGCCGCGATTCCGCAGCACAGCGTCTGGGCACCAAGCGTGCAGACGGTCAGTTCGTTCTGGCCGGCAACATCCTGGTTCGTCAGCGTGGCACCCACATCATGCCGGGTGAGAACGTTGGCAAGGGCAGCGATGACACCCTGTTTGCTCTGGTGGACGGCACCGTCCGTTTCGAGCGCGTGGGCAAGAGCGGCAAGAAGTGCAGCGTTAAGCAGTAACTTCTTTCTGAATAACTGCAATCGTAGAGCCGGACCCTCGTGGCCCGGCTCTTTTTGATGAAATAAGGCTGCGTGTTTGCACAATGCGGCAGCCTGTAAAACTAAGGAGGGGCTGTATGGCAGCACAGACAAACTAGATCGGAAGAGCACACGTCTGAACTCCAGTCACTCCGGAGAATCTCGTATGCCGTCTT
>ERZ869979.420-NODE-420-length-12974-cov-4.576646_pt1 | contig 12974 bp, 11 predicted proteins | sample MGYA00521269_ERZ869979 | MGnify/ENA primary metagenome ERZ869979 (study PRJEB32232, sample SAMN07284974) | human gut metagenome | biome: human-associated habitat; material: feces | host: Homo sapiens | place: Tanzania | collected 2014-04-05 ... | reverse complement strand
GACAGCTACAAGCAGTTCATGAACATCAAAAAGCACATGCGGGACGAAAAGACCGGCCTGTACTACCACGGCTACGATGAGAGCCGCCAGATGTACTGGGCGGACCCCGTGACCGGCTGCAGCCCCAACTTCTGGCTGCGCGCCATGGGCTGGTTCCTTGTGGCAATGGTGGACGTGCTGGAGCGCATGGACGAGCAGCTGTACAACGAGTATCGCGGCATCATGGCCATGCTCAAGCAGACCGTAGAGGATATGCACAAGTTCCAGGACGAGCAGACCGGGATGTTCTGGCAGGTCATCGACCACCCGGAGGCCGAGGGCAACTATCTGGAGACCAGCGGCACCGCCCTGTTTGCCTACGCGGTGCTCAAGGGCGTGCGTCTGGGCTACCTGCCCAAGCGGATGACCGCATGGGCCGAGAAAGCCTTCTACGGCACCTGCGACAAGTACCTCTCCAAGAACCCCGACGGCTCCCTCCAGCTGGACGGCATCTGCCTCGTGGCCGGTCTGGGCGGCAAAGACCACCGCGACGGCTCCCTCGCCTACTACTTCAGCGAGCCGGTCGTCTGCAACGACGCCAAGGGCGTCGGCCCCCTCGTGCTGGCTTATACCGAGATGATTGCGAAGAAGTAAGCGGCTCGGACATCTGATTTTACAATAGAGCGACCCCCGGTCGGGCGATTTGCCTTGACCGAGGGTCGCTTTTTCTTTTTTTTACTCGTTCGGGATATCCGAAGGCTTTGCGTTATAGGTTACTCTCTGCCCCGCTCCATAGCCTTGAATCTTCTTCCAATCCTCACGGGTTCCCGCATAATAAATATATTGGAAATCATCGCAATTAACAATGATTGCTTCTTCAATTCTCTCCACACTGATCGGAAGATAAATATTCTTAATACCGCAGTTCACAAACGTCTTTCCGTACAGTCTTTTCAATCCTTCCGGGAATACAACCTTTTTCAGCTTCGGACATCCACGGAACGCATTCGGCCAAAGTGCTCCCACGCTTCCTGCAAATGCAACGGTTTCAAGCGAAATGCAGTCATCAAAGGTGTTTCCGTAGATTGAATCAATCTCACCAAGAACCTTAACCGATGTCAGCGCACTGCAATCGATAAACACATCGCTCCCAAGACTCTTGAGCGTTTTGGGCAGAACGATTTCCTTTAATGCCGTGCAGTTTTCAAACACACTGCTTCCGATATAAGTAACGCCTTCCGGAATTTCGATTGCTTTCAGGTTTTTGCAATCCTTAAACGCTTTGTCGTTGACTGCCAGAACGCCTTTCGGGATCGTCACCGTGACAAGATCGTTGTTTCCTTCAAACGCACCTGTCCAAATCGAAGTCACTTTAAATCCGTCGATGGTGCCCGGGATTACAAGATTTGCAGCCAATTTCCCATTATAGCCCATGATCTTTATCGTGCCCGGCTTTACCGCAATCTCTTCGTATTTGAACGGACCCGGTGCAGAAGAACTGCTGCTTGCCGAAGAGCTGCTAGACGAACTCGACGAGCTACTGGAACTGCTCGGACTCTCCGGCTTTGTGCTGTTGCTGTTTGCCGGACTTGACGACGACGGTGTTCCGCCACAGCCTGCCAGAACGCCGGTAGCCGCTACGATTGCCGCACCCTTCATGAAATCTCGACGTGATACTTTGTTTCTCATGAAAATACCTCCTGTTTGAATTTACAGTTATGAGCCATCCGCTTTCCAAACGCCATTATGCTTCCGGCACATCCGATGGTTTCGCGTTGTAGAAGACCGTTCCTTCTCCATAAGTACCATCTTTGTACCCCTCAATTGCATCCCACTGATCACGGCTTCCTGCATAATAAATCGCCTTTAGATTTTCGCACTGCGTAAATATCGGGCCGCTCTCTCCCATTCTTTTTACACTCGTCGGAACATAGAGGTATTCTAGCCCGCAATCCAGAAATGCACCTGCGGTAATTTCTTTGAGATTTTCCGGAAGAATCAGCCTTTTCAGCTTCGGACACGTCGTAAATGCGCCCATGTATATCGTTTTCAACCCTTCCGGCAATTCCACACTGGTTAAGCTCATGCAATTTGCAAAGGTAACCGCATAAAGATTCGTCACGCCTTTCGGAATTTGAATCGAAACCAGCGAAGTACAGTCTTCAAACGCCGCATAGCCAATTTCTTTTAGCCCCGCAGGAAGTTTGATGGACTTCAGATTCGTGCATCCCGAAAACGCATATCCGCCAATTTCCGTAACCGTTTCAGGCACAGTGACCGTCACGATCTCTTTCGTTTTCTCAAGGGCTTCTCCGCCGATTGTAACCACTTGTTTTCCATCAATCACACTGGGAATCGTCAGATTTTTCGGAAGTTTTCCGGTATAGCCCGTAATTTTAATTGTGTTGCCCTGTACTTTCGTATACTTCCATTTGACGCCGATCGTCGAACCGCTATTATCTGCTGAGCTACTTGAACTGCTGGACGAACTCGACGAACTGCTCGGATTCTCCGGTTTTGTGCTGTTGCTGTTTGCCGGGCCCGACGGTGCCGACGTTCCGCCGCAGCCTGCCAAAACGCCGGAAGCTGCCACGATTGCCGCACCTTTCATGAAGTCGCGGCGCGATACCTTGTTTTTCATTGAAATACCTCCTGTCTCAATTTGCAAATGCCCAAAGTTTAAATTATACAGTCATAATAGACTTTATAATTTAATTTCATTGTAGCACACCAGCATTGGGATAGCAAGGCAATTTTTATATTTTGCAGTCAATTAAGTCTTTATAATTTATATATCCACACAAAATTCGTCTATACAATTAAGATACGCATAAACTGTATAGACGAGGTGACTACAAATGGATTATGTCGGGATTGGAAAGCGCATTCGCGCACAACGGTTGAAGCTCGAGCTTTCGCAGGAAGAGTTGGCAGAGATGGCCGGAATCTCACTTGTCCACATGAGCCACATCGAAACAGCAAATACCAAGCTCAGCCTGCCGGTGCTGGTGGACATTGCCTGCGCACTGGGGGTGCGGACGGATGACCTGATCTTTGACAAGGACACCATGGGAAAAGACGAGCTGCTGGAAGAGATCGCCTTGGAGCTGGAAGGCTGCACCAACGCCCAGCTCCTCGCCCTGCGGCAGATCTTGTCTGCGTCCAAAGACGCTATTGACCATTACCTCGACTAAACGAACAACCCCGCTCCGGTGGTTTTGAGGCCACGGGAACGGGGTTGTGTTCTCGGATCAGAAATTGTACAATGCAAAAGGCTGCTGCCACTTACGGCATGAGAGAATAATTCGAGAGGTCAAACAGCTTTGCATCCACCTTTGTGCTGATGGATCTATAGGTCGTCACCTCATTGATCGGGTTCTTGCTCGTATCGTAGTACAGACCCGACACCACGCGGTACTTCAGGACATTGCCCTCAAAGCAATAAATGTAGCTCACCGGGTGGTCGTGGACCGACTTTTTCAGGATCTCTGCATCGTATTCGCGGCCATTGACGGTGTACTTCCCGGTGGTCATGGTTGCGGCTTCTGCCGTCGTCGGGAAGTTACAGCCGGTCTTTGCCGAGCTGATCATACCGCTTGCGCTCGGTGCTTTGGACATATACTTCCCGTCGATTGCGTAAATCGCACCGTCTTTCTGAACAAACGCAGTGCTGGCCTTGTCGCTGGAATCATAGGTCAGGACATACACATTCTCCCCGCTGACGGCACACAGGTAGTGGTTTACAATGCTGCTGCCGTCCTTCTGGCTCGTGTACTCCGCCTGCACCGTGCCGTTGACATACTGCAGGATCTTGGTTGCCTTTGCCGCAGTCGTGCCGGACGCGCTGCCGGATGCCGTCGAGCTGCCTGTGCTGCTGGAACTGCTGGTCGGCGTCGAGGAAGCTGCTCCGCCGCTGCCTGTTCCATTCGCGCCGGAAGAGGACGGTGCGCCGCTGCTGCCGCCGCAGGCGGTCAGGATCATGGCAGCCATCACAGCCGAAACCGCTGCGCAGGCCGCTGCACGCAGGACATTCTTTTGCATTTTCATAAAAATCCACTCCTTTTTCGATACAATTTTCCAAAGCATTGTCGTTTTGCAACCAGCCATGTTTGCCTTTATTTTAGCACAGAATATTTCTCATCTCAAGAACCCAGACGCTCCCTGCTCATATTTCACAAAAAGAGGTATTTCCTATGACGCACATTCCCCTCACCGACAAAATCGTCCTCATCCCCTACTACCCGGCCAGCGAAACAACGCTTGCATGGTATCAGGACAAAACGCTCTGCAAACAGGTAGACAACATCGACACGGTTTACGATCTGGACAAGCTCAACCGGATGTATCACTTCCTCAACACCCACGGCGATTTATTTTACATCGCCTATGACGGAACGCTCTGCGGCGACGTCTGCCTGCAAAACACCGGTGAGCTGTCCATCGTGATCTGCAAAGAATATCAGAATCGTCACATCGGGCGGGCGGTCATTCAGAAAATGCTGGCTTTGGCCGCAGAGAAAGGCTTTTTACAGTGCTATGCACACATTTATCGGTTCAATGTCCAATCCCGGAAACTGTTTGAAGCCCTCGGCTTCGTCAAAGAGGGTGAGGAGCGGTATGTCTACCAGATTTCTCAAACCTGACCATACGCGAAAAGCCGCCGGAGGTTTCCCTTCGGCGGCTTTTCCTAGGATAGGAGGATCAAAAATGATCAAATCCGTATACTCAAATCGGGGCTGAATTTAGTTCAGGATGGTCTGCTCGGTCTCGATGTCGAACAGGTGAACCTTGTGCGGGTCGAATGCGACGCGGACGGTATCTCCGTTGCGAGCCTTGGAGGTGGGAGCAACGCGGGCGGTCATCTTGCTGCCCTTGTACTCCAGATACAGATAGATCTCAGCACCCATCATCTCAGAGACATCGACCTGAGCATCCAGCTGGCAGTCGGTGTGCTTTGCCATAAACTCGGGCTCGTCGTCGATATCCTCGGGACGGATGCCCATCTTGATCTTCTTGCCAACGTAGGAATCCAGCTTGCCGTCGGCGGTCTTCTCCTTGGGCAGGGGGATCACGTCGCCGCCCAGGTCAACACCGTACAGCTCGCCCTTCTTGATCAGGGTGCCGTCCAGGAAGTTCATCTGGGGGCTGCCGATGAAGCCTGCAACGAACATATTGCAGGGCATATCATACAGGTTCTGCGGGGTATCGACCTGCTGGATGATGCCGTCCTTCATGACCACGATGCGGTCGCCCATGGTCATAGCCTCGGTCTGGTCGTGGGTAACGTAGATGAAGGTGGTAGCCAGCTTCTTGTGCAGCTTGATGATCTCGGTGCGCATGCTGGTACGCAGCTTAGCATCCAGGTTGGACAGGGGCTCGTCCAGCAGGAAGACTGCCGGGTTACGAACCATTGCACGGCCCAGAGCAACACGCTGACGCTGACCACCGGACAGAGCCTTGGGCTTGCGGTCCAGCAGGTGCTCGATCTCCAGGATCTTAGCTGCCTCATGCACGCGCTTGTCGATCTCGTCCTTCGGGGTCTTGCGCAGCTCCAGACCGAATGCGATGTTCTTGTAAACGGTCATGTGGGGGTACAGAGCGTAGCTCTGGAAGACCATGGCGATATCACGATCCTTCGGGGGAACGTCGTTGATCAGACGGCCGCCGATGTACATCTCGCCCTTGGAGATCTCCTCCAGACCGGCGATCATGCGCAGGGTGGTGGACTTGCCGCAACCAGACGGGCCGACAAAGATGATGAACTCTTTGTCCTGGATCTCAAGGTTGAAGTCGGTAACAGAGGGTGCCGTTGCGCCCGGGTAGATCTTGTAGATGTGCTGGCAGCTAATCGAAGCCATAAGTCATTTGCCTCCATACAGTTTTTTCGGATGATTCCCACATCTTGACGATGGGTGATTTCGTTGTTATTATAATAGCAGATTATTTTGTGATATAAAATAGCATTTTATTGATTTGAGGTGTCAGATATTGATTTTTGATTGGACAAGCACCGCAGCCCTCGGCTCGGTGCGGGATCTCCTGCTTCAAGAGCCTCTGACCCTCTCGGGCGAGGGGCTGTGGATCTGCCTTGTCTCCAGCGGAAACTGCACCGCCAGCCTGCCGGTCTCCGGCCCGTCACCGGCCGGCAGTGCGCTGGTCCTGCCGCCCCAGAGCATTCCGGCCGGACGTCTCATCCTCAGCCGGGCACCGCTGGCTCTGGCTCCCGAGGGCGAGTGCCACCTGCTCTGCCTTCAGCTGACCGGGCAGGCGGCGGAACTGTTCCTTGCCGGGCTGACCACGCTGCCCTTTGCGGCCCGAGGCGAGACCTGCCCCGCCGCTGCTGAGCTGATGGGGCAGCTGGCCGCAGAAGCTGGTTCGGACGATCACAGCCGCGTGCGGAGCCAGCTGGCTTTCGCCCTGCTCTGCGAGCTTTCCGGTGCCGACCGCGCCGCACCCGCCCTGCCGCCGCTGGTCGCGGAGGCCATCGCCGATATCCGGGAAAACTATGCCGGGCTGTACGGCGTAGAAGAGCTCAGCGAGCGGCTGGGCGTCTCCAAGAGCCATCTGGTGCGCACCTTTACCGCCGCCGTCGGGGTTCCGCCGGGCCGCTACCTCACCACCGTCCGGATCGAGGCCGCCATGCGGCTGCTCCTCCACCGGGAATACACGCTGGACGTCATCGCCAGCCTCTGTGGATTCTCCGGGGCCAATTACCTCTGCCGGGTCTTTAAAAAAGAGACCGGCCACTCCCCCGCACAGTGGCGGGCCATGGCCGGTCATGCCGCCCGTCCCGGCCTTTCCCCCGAGGAAAGCAAGCGAGAACAGGAGCTGTTCATCTGAAATCCCAATATAAAACGCAAACACCCGAAGCCTCTCCTCAGTCCAAGTCCAGATCCTCGAAACCGGTCACCGACTCAAACCGCTGGGTGCGCACGGCCATCATCTCGCTGATGAGCTCGGCCGGGAGCCCCAGCTGCCCGGCCATCCGCAGCATCGCGCTGACATCCGAGGCCGTCAGGATGGCGCACCTGCAAAGCCGCCGGAAGAGCGCGGCGCAGGCATCCTCGGCCCTGCCGGGCATGAACTGGGGCGCACGGTCGAAATACTGCACCAGCAGCGCGACATCCCACTGCCGGTCGGCGTCCGAAAGACCCGCATCGTATTCCAGCCGCGCCAAGGCCATCCGCGCGGAAAAATCCAGCCGGAACGCCTCCTGCGCCAGCCGATCGAACCAGCTCACCGGCTGGGTGAAGAAATCCACCGGCACCCGGAGGATCCTGCCGAACTTCCGATCCCCGGCCAGGATCTTATCCCGCGCCACGGGCAGACCCAGCTGGTAGAGGATCGTGCCGTCCGGTGCCGCCTTTTCCAGCCAGAGCAGCGCGGCGGCATGGTCAAATGCCGTCGCCGCCACCGCGATGGGGCGGCTCCACGGGATGCCCGCCCCATCCAAGGCCGTCAGCCGGACAAGCCCCGCGCTGTTGAAGGTATGCGCCCCCAGTGCGGTCAGGCGGGCGGGCAGGGTCAGCTCCTGCAGGGCATGGCAGCCCGCAAACACACCCACATCCGGCATCACCTGATCGGTGGGGCGGGGCAGATAGCCGATGGTGCGCAGGGTGGCGGGCAGCGTCACCCGCGCCAGACGGCTGCAATCGCCGAACGCCCCCAGCGGCAGCTCTTCGATCCCCTCGGGCAGGGTGATCTCCTTCAGGTTGGTGCAGTGCCAGAAGGCATAAGGCCCAATGTGGTTCACACTTGCCGGCAGATGGATCGCCGTCGGGCCGCCCTCGTCTACGGTTTCGGTGGTGGTGTACCGCCCCATCCGCATACAGAAGACGCTGTAACTGATGGGCGACTGGAACATCTCCCGAAACCGCTCTTCCTCGATGTGGGAAACCGCAAATGCGGTGGCGGCAATGGCGGTCACCGCCCGCCCCTCCACCTCTGCGGGAACCACGGCAGGCCGCGCCAGACGGGGCCAGCGGGTCAACGCCAGCGTGCCGTCCGGCAGCGGCGCAAACTCCGCCGTCAGCGGTGCCTGTTCCCTTTCGGCTTCTTCGTGCAGATGCCCCAGCCGGGCAAACTCCGCGCTCATGTCGGGGGCGTCGCCGCCCCAGTCCTCGTCGTCGTCCTCGCCCAGCAGTTCCGCCAGCGCGGATCCCGGAACGCCGGAGGTCGGTTTTGCTTCCGGAGCGGGCGGCGACCATGGATCGCCCAGCGTGCCCTCCGGCGTGATGCAGTAACGCAGCTTTTCCATCGTTTACACCAGCCCCGTCAGGTCAATTTGGTGCAGCAGCTGCTCCGACTGCCGATGCAGCAGCAGGTCGCGGCTGGCCGCAAAGTAATCGGTGCTCAGGAACTGGCCGAGGAATGCCGTCGCCGCCGGTGCCACCGTCAGGTCGTTGACGGCCATGCTCAGCTCGGTTCCCTTGCCAAAGGCTTCCTGCAAAAAGCGCAGCAGGTGGCCGATCTCGGTCTGTGCCGCGGCCACCTCGGTCTGCAGGTCGGCCACCGCCTGTTTGTAGCAGGCTTTCAGCGCATCAAACGGCGTTGCGCCCTGCAAGCAGCCGTGCCAGTCTGCCGTCATGGTCAGCAGGTCGAGATAGACCTTCTGCCGGGCGGCAGGCGCGGCGTTGGCGGTGTTCCGCCAGCCGTCCTCAAGGCCGGAAAGAGCCGTCAGCAGGTCGCCGGGCTGGGCCAGTTCTGCCCGGTGTTCTTTCAGGGTCTTGACGGCCGCGGCCAGTGCGTCGTGCCGCAGGGTGCAGCGGCTCATGTGGAGAAAGACCGCTTCCAGCAGCAGGCTCACAAGGCTCATCCGCTCGTCCATCTTGGCACTCCGCGCCTGCGTCAGCACCGCCTCATCCCACACACCCTGCAGCAGTTCGTCGATCCGGTAGACCTGACGGTACTTCTGGTACAGCTCGTAGTAGATGGCAAAATCCCGCGCCACCTGCTTGTTCTGCAGGTATTGGGTGGTCAGCTCCTCGCTGACCGCAAGCCCCAGTTCCTCGTGGTACTGCAGGATCTCGGAGAGGTCTTCCCACGCACGGGGCGTCACCACGGTCAGGCCGTCCACGGTGGTCTCGACCTTGTAGAAATCCTCCGGCCGGATGTCCAGATAGCTGATGACGCAGCGGCTGACCCCATGGTCGAGGGCGTATGCTTTCCACGCCGGATAGTTCGGCTCGACCTCGATCACCTTCAGGCGGTCACGGGTGGCGGCGTCAAACTCCCGGACACTCTTGTTGAAGCGGGGCGGGTTTCCGGCAGTGACCACCACCCAGCCCTCCGGGATCTGATGTCCGCCGAACACCTTGTACTGCAGGAACAGGAGCATTGACGGCGAAAGCGTCTCGGAAACACAGTTTATCTCGTCCAGAAACAGGATGCCCTCGGTCTTGCCGGTGGTGCGCATACAGTCGTAGACGCTAGCAATGATCTCGCTCATGGTGTACTCGCTGACCTGATAGGTCTTGCCGCCGTACGCCTTTTCCACAATGACGGGCAGACCCAGCGCACTCTGGCGGGTGTGGTGGGTCATGGAGTAGCTGACCAGACCCAGCCCCATCTCGTCCGCGATCTGCTGCATGATGGCCGTTTTGCCCAGACCCGGCGCACCCAGCAGGAACACCGGCCGCTGATGCACCAGCGGCATCCGGTAGCGGCCCAGCGCGTCTTTTTGCAGGTAGATCTGCACCGTATTCTTGATCTGTTGTTTTGCACTTGCTATATCCATGATTCAGCTTCCTCCGTTTGGGGCTGTTCGGTGTGGAGCAGGCGGATGTTGTCCGTCGTCAGGACGGCACGGATGGCCCAGCTGGGCACATTCGGGCTGATGAAATCATCCCGGTTGAAGACAAACGCCGTCTTGTAGGCAGGGGCTTTTTCCGGGTAGGTGCCCACGCCGTCGGTAAAGTAGAGCAGGCCGTTCAGTTCGGTCAGCGTCCGCTGTTCCACCAGTTTGTCCACATAGTCGAACACCGGGCGGAAATCCGTGCCGCCGAAGCCCCGGAGCTTCAGCCGCGGGATCAGCTCGTCCAATTGATCCAGACTGGTCAGCCGCTCCACGCTCTGCACTTCGGCGTCGCACTGGATCAGGTAGATGACCACCTGCGTCGTGAACGATCCGCTCTGGCGCAGCACATCGCAGGTGCGCTGCAAAAAGCTCTGGACGATCTCGCCCTGCACGCTGCCCGAAGTGTCGATGGCAATGACGAATTCCCGGATGCGCTTGTCGTCCCGGTATTCCAGCGGCTCGATCAGCGGGATGTTGCCGTAGGTCTTGAGGCCATAGGTGTAGTAGATGAGGTCGAATGCCTCGTCCGACAGCTGCATCACCTCGTTCTGTGCCCCAAACCGACGCAAAAACTCGGTGTAGTCGCACTCCTCAAAGGTGATGGGCGCAAGGCCGTCCATCAGCGCACCGGCTCGTTTTCCGTGGCGGCGGCTGAAGGTCTCGAGGTCGGCTTTGGCCTGCCGCGCCAGCTGCTTCCACTGTTTGCGCAGCATCTCTTTCTGGCGGCGTTCCAGCTCTTCCCGGGTCGCATCGTCCTCCGGGCTGGGCGGGTTCAGCTCGTCGAGCTCATCGCTCGTGTCGGGCGGTTCCTCGGGCGCAAGGGGGATCCTCTCCCCGCCGGGCTTCCGGCCGCCCTTTTTCCCAGAGCGCACCTCCCACAGCAGGTGGCTGTCGCGGGCGAATTTCTCCCGCAGCTCAGCCCGCACATCGGCCGGGTACTGCCGCTCCAGCAGGAAATTGTACAGCTCCTGTGCCGTCATCTTCGGGCAGGCTTCCTGCAGGCGGAGGAACCAGTCCCGCTGCCCCGCGTCGGAGGGCAGAGCGCAGGAGGGGATGTCCAGCTCCCGGATGATCTCTTCCACGGCGATGTCGCAGGCAAGCCCCCAGAGGGCATTGTCCTTTTCCTGCTTCTGGAACGGATGCCCCAGCAGGCAGTGGAGGGTGGTGTGGAGCAGAGCCCGGGTCGGAGCCGACTGCTGGGCGCGGAAGACCCGCAGCACCGTTTTGGGCGAATAATACAGCGTTCTGCCATCGGCGGCATACAGGGCGTTCAGCTGGGGCAGTGCCATCGGGCGCAGCTGCTCCAGCGAGGACGACAAAAACCGCAGATCCGCCGTCAACCGGCTTTGCGCCAGTGTCATCACCTGCGCCGCCAGCGCAGCGATGTCCGGAGCTTCCGGTGCGGGCTGCGGATGGGGCATATCCGGCATGGTCCATCTCTCCTCTCGTATCGTTCCTCTGTATTGTACCAGAAAGGATCCCGGCATGAAAGCGGCAAAACCAGCCGGCAGCCGCTCCACAGGAAGCAGCCGTCTGCTGGTTTGCACGCAGGGGATCGTTCAGTTAAAACAGCAGACCACAGAAGATGCAGCCGACCGCGACCATGATCGCCGAAGCGAGCCATGCGTAGGGCAGGGTGTGCTTCTGGTGGTCGCCCAGATCCTGACCGGATAGACCCAGCAGGAGGAAGGTCGCACCGGTCAGCGGGCTCAGCGGGAAGCCAAGGGTCATCTGACCCATGATGGAAGCCTTTGCCACGGCCAGCGCATTGCCGCCCATGGCAGCCACTGCGTTTGCAATGACGGGCATGACGCCGTAGTAGTAGGAATCCGGGTCAAACAGCAGGCTCAGCGGAACGCTGAACAGACCGACGACGGGCGCGATGAAGGTGCCCATGCTGGTGGGGATGATGGAGACCAGTGCATCGGTCATGGACGCCAGCATTCCGGAGTTCTTGACCACGCCGGTGAAGGCACCTGCGGCAAAGACGATGGAGACCATCAGGAAGGCCGCCTGTGCATGGCTGTTGATGATCTTGTGCTGCAGTTCCACGCTCGGGTAGTTGACGATGAGCAGGATGCAGTAGCCGATCATGAAGGTAACCGCCGGGCTCAGACGGTTGGTGATCAGGACGTACAGGATGACAAGGATCAGAGCCACGTTGAAGTACCAACGCCAGCCGCCGCGGGCCAGCTCGTTGGTGCCGGTGGAGGCTTTGGCCTCGGTCAGGCCGGTGACGGCTGCGGCCGGGATGCCGGCGGCGATCCGCTTGGCTTCCTTCTTGCCGAGGAAGGCAGAGATGACAGCGCAGGCGATCCAGCCAGCGATCCACGCGGGCATGATGCCGACCCACAGCTCACTGCCGGTGACCTCATAGCCAAGGCCGGACATGGCAGCCGCCGCGCGGACGGTGGGGCCGCCCCACGGCATGACGTTCATGACACCGGCGGCGAGGGCAACGATGGTCGCTTCGACCCAGAGGTTCATCTTGAGCTTCTGGAACAGGGGCATACAGGCGGGGATGGCGATCAGGAAGGTGGTGGCACCGGAGCCATCGAGGTGGCAGATGCAGCCGATGAGGAAGGTGCCGACGCAGACCTTCACGGGATCCTCGCCGGTGAATTTCAGGATGCGGCTGATGATGGGGTCAAACACGCCCGCATCCGAGCAGGTGCTGAAGAACAGGATTGCAAAGATGAACATGACGCCGGTGGCGACGATGCTCGTCAGACCCTTGCCCATGTAGTCGGCACTCAGCATGGTCAGTGCTTTGGTCAAGCGCATTCCAAAGGTGATGGTCGGTTCTACATAAGCGGTCCCGGCTTTTTCAGCCGCCGCCTGCGCCGCCGAGAGGATGGCGGCCGGTGCGTTCATAAATGCAGCGATGAAGCCGGTGATGGCAGGAACAAAGATCAGGGCAACGAGGGTCGAGACCTTCTTGCTCATGATCAACGCCAGCACCAGCAGAATGGTAACAAAGCCTAAAACTGCCAGCATAAGGGGATTCCTCCAGATAATGGTGTTTTGTGTGGATGTTCGGACATGGGGGTACGCGCACCTTATGTCCTGTACAGAAATTGGGAACGATCGCTATAAAAAACCTGAAGCTTCAAGCTGCCAATGGGAAACATTTTATAGCAGTTTGCGTTTTTAATGCACAAGCAACATCCGCAAACTGCATATCGCAAAGATGCCGTTT
>ERZ869979.418-NODE-418-length-12992-cov-4.062640_pt1 | contig 12992 bp, 14 predicted proteins | sample MGYA00521269_ERZ869979 | MGnify/ENA primary metagenome ERZ869979 (study PRJEB32232, sample SAMN07284974) | human gut metagenome | biome: human-associated habitat; material: feces | host: Homo sapiens | place: Tanzania | collected 2014-04-05 ... | reverse complement strand
CAGTCCATGCTGCGCATGGACAGCTTGTCCTCCCTTTGTCGCTCACGCGACATCTCCCTCCGGCCGGAGGGAGTCTTTCAAAGGGAGAGCCAAGATCAGAGCTGCTTGGTCAGCGCAAGCAATTCCCGGCACTCTTTTTCGATGTCGTCGGCGGCAAAGATCGCGCTGACGAGGGCGACACCGGCTTCTCCGCAGCCGGCAAGGGTCAGCAGGTTCTGCCTGCTGATGCCGCCGATGGCCACCACCGGGATGGGCACCGACGCGCAGACCGCCGCCAGCGTTTCCCGGCTGCGGACCTGCACATTGGTTTTGGTGGCGGTGGCAAACATGGCTCCGCAGCCCAGATAGTCTGCACCGTCGGCATAGGCTTTCTGCGCTTCGGCCGGGTCGTGCGCGGACACTCCGATGATCTTGGCCGGGCCGAGGATGCGGCGGGCTTCTCGGGCTCCCATATCGTCCTGCCCGACGTGGACGCCGTCGGCTCCGACGCGCAGAGCCAGCGGAACATTGTCGTTGAGGAGAAAGGGCACGCCGTAGTACCGGCAGATCCGCTGGATCTCCAACGCCTCGTTGAAAAAGTCGCCCTCATCCAGCTGCTTTTCCCGCAGCTGCACACAGGTCGCACCGCCTTTCAGCGCGGCTTCGACCTGCTGGGGAAGGGTCTGTTTGCCGACCCATGCGCGGTCGGTGACGGCGTAGAGCCGCAGCTGTTCAGCGGTAATCTTCATAGTCTGCTCCCTCCTCAAGTGCTTCCGGCGTCAGGTTGGAGACCGCGTCCATCAGATAGACCCGGAAGCTTCCGGTGCCGTCCTGCGGCTGCATCCGCCTTTCGGCGATCTCTCCGCACAGCCCCATGGCACAGACCGCGCCAAGGGCTGCCTCCAGCGGGTGCTCCGGATCGGCCCCCACAAAGGCCCCGGTCAGCACCGAGAGCATACAGCCGGTGCCGGTGACGCTGCGCATCCGCGGCGTGCCGTTATGCCCGACGCAGACCGTTGTGCCGTCGGTGATGACGTCCTCTTCGCCGGTCATGGCCACGACGCAGCCGAGTCTCCGGGCGGCGGCTTTTGCCAGCGCGATGTTCTGGTCTTCGTCCCGCTCCTGCGCGGTGTCGGCGTCCACGCCCCGGGCATTTTCCTCTTCGAGGATCAGAGCCCGCAGCTCGGAGCAATTGCACCGGAGCACGGTGGGGCGCACTTCGGACAGAAACGCCGCTGCGATCTCCTGCCGGAACGCCGATACGCCCACGCCCACCGGGTCAAACACCACCGGGATGCCCAGCGCGTTGGCCTGTTTTCCCGCCCGGCGCAGGGCTTCGGCCTTGCGGGGGTTCGGGGTGCCAAGGCTCAGCGAGACCGCCCGGCTGATGGCCGTGACTTCGGCCACCTCCTCGGGATCTTCCGCCATGATGGGCGACGCACCGCAGGCCAGCACGATGTTGGCGCAGTCGTTGGAAGCCACCTGATTGGAGATGCAGTGGACAAGCGGAGAGACCGTTTGCACCTGCTGCAAAATTTCATCGAGATGTTTGAGACGTTTCACAAAACTCCTCCGAGAATCAGCTCAGGCTCGTCTGCATCCCTTTCAGCGCGCCGGAACGCTGGAGGCTGAACAGAAGCACGCCTGCGATGACGGCACCGCCGGCGGTAGAGACGAGGAAGGGAATGATGTATGCGTAGAAGGCAATGTCACCCGCGCTCTTGCCCATCAGCAGGATGGCGACGGGATAGGCGCACAGGCCGCCCAGAATGGAGGTGCCGAACACCTCGCCCACCAGCGTCGGCAGCAGCTTCTTGGTCTTGTGGTAGACAAGGCCGCAGAGCAGTGCGCCGAACATACTGCCCGGGAACGCCATCAGGCTGCCCAGACCCAGCAGATTGCGCAGCAGCGAGGCAACGAACGCCACGCCCACGCCGTACCACGGGCCCAGCAGCACTGCGCACAGGATGTTGACCATGTGCTGGACCGGGGCGCATTTGCTGCCGAAGATCGGGAACGAGAATACGCTGCCGACCACGGCCAGCGCGCAGAACATTCCGGCGAGTGCAAGTTTTTTGACAGAAAGATTTTTCATGATGGAACACTCCTTTTCGTTTCGGGGAAACGTCCGGGCACGGCTGACGACAGCACACCCAAAAAAGACATCTCTCCCTTGGAAGCGGTCGAGGCTTGCTGGCCTCCTCTCACGCCGGAACACGGCTTCCCATCGCTGTCGATACAAAGCTCAGGGGGCTCGCCCTCAGCTTCGCCGCGGCCAGACGGTGCCGCGGAACCGTTTGTTGTGTTCCTCCCTCCAAAAGTTCAACGCAAACAAAAACAGGGGGCACCTTTGCGGTGCCCCCTGTAAAAATTCATATCGCTATGACTTCCTACGGCGGCATTATCCGCATCAGGTTTTAGGGTCGAAGTTCGGGAACTTCCTCTCAGCCCGCCAACACGAGCTCCCCTGTCTTTGATCGTCGTTTGGTATTGTACCGCACTTGCAGGGAAAATGCAAGAGCAAACCTCTCAGTCTCGCATTCGCTCGACAGCCGTTCCCCTTCTGGCACAAATGTGCCATCTCCCCCGACCGGGGGAGTCTTTCCTAGTAGGGGAGCCTTTGGTGGATAGATGAAACTGAAATCGACTGCCAAAGCATCGCGTAAGCGATGCCGGAGAGGGCTATTCCGACAAAGGAGGAACGCGCATGAAAGAAGTCAAAACGCCCAGAAAGCCGTTGGCGATCTACTATGCCATCGTGCTGGTGCTTCTTCTGCTGCTCAACTGCGTGCTGATGCCGTGGGCCAGCGAGCGGCAGGTCCAGGAAGTGGATTACGGCACCTTTATGTCCATGACCGAGAACGGCGAGATCGGCAAGGTGGATGTGGAGGACAATCAGATCCTTTTTACCAACAAAGACAATTCGCAGGTCTACAAGACCGGCCTGATGAACGACCCCGGCCTGACCCAGCGTCTGTACGATTCGGGGGCAGAATTTTCCAGCGAGATCGTCGAGCAGGCGTCGCCGGTGCTGAGCTTTCTGCTCTGGTTCGTGCTGCCCATCCTCCTGTTCTCAGCCATCGGCAACTATATGAATAAGAAGCTGATGGAAAAGGCAGGCGGCGGCCCGGGTGCCATGATGTTCGGCGGCGCGGGCAAGTCCAACGCCAAGGTCTATGTCCAGTCCACCCACGGCATCCGGTTCGCGGATGTGGCTGGTGAGGACGAGGCCAAAGAGAACCTGCAGGAGATCGTCGATTATCTCCACAACCCCACCAGGTACACCGACATCGGTGCCTCCATGCCCAAGGGCATCCTGCTGGTGGGGCCTCCGGGTACCGGCAAGACCATGCTGGCAAAGGCGGTGGCGGGCGAATCCAATGTGCCTTTCTTCTCCATCTCCGGCTCCGAGTTTGTGGAGATGTTCGTCGGCATGGGCGCGTCCAAAGTCCGCGACCTGTTCCGGCAGGCCAAAGAGAAGGCACCCTGCATCGTGTTCATCGACGAGATCGACGCCATCGGCCAGAAGCGCAACAGCGGCAACCTCGGCGGCAACGACGAGCGGGAGCAGACCCTGAACCAGCTGCTGACCGAGATGGACGGCTTTGAGGGGAACAACGGCGTCATCATCCTCGCCGCCACCAACCGCCCGGATTCGCTGGATCCGGCTCTGACCCGCCCGGGTCGGTTCGACCGCCGGGTGCCCGTCGAGCTGCCCGACCTGAAGGGGCGCGAAGAGATCCTGAAAGTCCATGCAAAAAAGGTCAGTCTGGCCCCCGGCGTGGACTTCAATACCGTGGCGCGGATGGCTTCCGGTGCGTCCGGCGCAGAGCTGGCCAACATCGTCAACGAGGCTGCGCTGCGTGCCGTCCGTGCAGGGCGCAAGGCGGTGACCGAAGCCGATCTGGAGGAGAGCATCGAGGTGGTCATTGCCGGATACCAGAAGAAGAACTCCATTCTGACCGACCACGAAAAATGCGTGGTGGCCTACCACGAGATCGGCCATGCACTGGTGGCGGCACTGCAGTCTCATTCGGCACCGGTGCAGAAGATCACCATCATCCCCCGCACCTCCGGCGCACTGGGTTATACCATGCAGGTGGACGAGGGCAACCACTACCTGATGACCAAGGAAGAGCTGGAAAACAAGATCGCGACCCTGACCGGCGGCCGTGCAGCGGAGGAAGTGGTGTTCAACTCCATCACCACCGGTGCATCCAACGACATCGAGCAGGCCACCAAGCTGGCACGGGCGATGCTGACCCGCTACGGCATGAGCAGCGATTTCGATATGGTGGCCTTGGAGACCGTCAACAACCAGTACCTCGGCGGCGATACCTCGCTGGCCTGCTCCGCCCAGACCCAGCGGGAGATCGACCAGAAGGTGGTGGAGCTGGTCAAGGAGCAGCACGAAAAGGCGATCCGGATCCTGACCGACCACCGTGCAAAGCTGGATGAGCTGGCCAAGTACCTCTACGAAAAAGAGACCATCACCGGCGATGAATTCATGAAGATCCTGAACGCATAAGAGGCAAAAAAGAAACACCTGCAAGAAGTTCGCTGATTCTGTGTGGAATCAGACCGAAAACTTGCAGGTGTTTTTTTGACGGGCTCACCCTCTCAGTCTCGCTCACGCTCGACAGCCAGCCTCCCTCTGTCGCTAACGCGACATCTCCCTCCGGCCGGAGGGAGTCTTTCCCAAAGGGCAACAACGACGACCGCGGCCAGCGGCCGAAACAGGGAGGAGTTGTTGGGGCAGTGGCCAGCGAGATATGAATGCCGCCCAAGGCACGAAATATCTGCTGGGAGCCACAACCCGTTGAGCCCTTGGCATACCGGCATCCGTTTCATCTGATCGCCTGCGGCTCCGATGTCAGCCGGGCGTTGCGATCCACGATAATAGGAGATATTTATGACAGCACAACCTTCCAACGAGGCCATGACGCTCAAGGTCATCGCCCACATTCATACCGCCTTCCCCACCAAATTTGGCATCCCGCGGCAGAGCGGGCTGGTGGACAGCCTGCGGGGGGAGATTCTCTTCACCCCGGAATACCGCAACGCCGATGCTGTGCGCGGGCTGGAAGATTTCAGCCATCTCTGGCTGATCTGGCAGTTCTCGGGTGCCGTCCGAGACAGCTGGTCGCCGACAGTCCGCCCTCCCCGTCTGGGCGGCAACACCCGGATGGGCGTGTTCGCCACCCGGTCTCCGTTTCGCCCCAACCCTCTGGGGCTGTCCAGTGTCCGGCTGGAAACGATCGAGTTTCGCCCCGAAGCCGGCCCGGTGCTGATCGTGCGGGGAGCCGACCTGATGGACGGCACCCCCATCTATGACATCAAGCCCTATCTCCCCTATGCCGACTGCCACCCGGACGCTGCGGGCGGTTTCACGGTCCAGACCCAGCAGCACCGGCTCCGGGTCGAATGCCCGGAGCCCCTCTGGGGCAGGATCCCCGCCGACCAGCGGGAAGGTCTGATCGGTGTGCTGGAGCAGGATCCCCGTCCCTCCTATCAGCACGATCCCGGCCGGGTCTATGGCATGGCCTTCGGCGGGCTGGAAGTCCACTTCACCGTGGAGGACGACGTGCTGACCGTGACCGGCATCGACTGCCGCTGACCGGAGGTTGCCATGGAACTGCGCACCGTCAATACCTTTCTTCATGTGGCCGAACTGCACAGTTTTTCGCAGGCGGCGCGGGAGCTGGGCTATTCCCAGTCGGCCATCTCCTCCCAGATCGCCCAGCTGGAAGCCGAACTGGAAACGCCCCTCTTTGACCGGGTGGGCAAGACCGTCCGCCTGACCGATGCCGGGCAGACCTTTCAGGCCTACGCCCGCACCCTGCTGACCACTGCACAGCAGGCCAAAGCCGCCCTGCAGCCGGAGCAGCAGATCCGGGGCACGCTCCGGGTCGCGCTGGCCGACTCGGTGTCCAGCGCGTTTCTGCCTGACCTGCTTCGGCAGTACCACGCCCGGTGCCCGCAGGTGGAGCTGGTGCTTCGCACCGCCACCTCCGACGAGATGCTCCGGATGCTGTCCACCAACCAGACCGACCTTGCCTACACCTTCGACCAGCCCATTCTCCTGCCCAGCATCACACTGGCCGTGGACACCCCGGAGCCAGTCTGCTTTGTGGCACCGGCCGGTCACCCGCTGGCCGGGCTGGAGATCGTGACCCTCGAAGAGCTGACCCGGCAGGAGTTTCTGCTCACCGAGCGGGGCATGAGCTACCGCGACGCACTGGATCAGTGCCTTGCCGCCCAAGGGCTGGAAGTTCACCCCTACCTCGAGCTTGGCAGCGCAGCGCAGCTCTGCCAGCTGGTGGAACGCGGCATGGGGCTCTCCTTCCTGCCCGAATACATCGTCCGCCCCGCCCTCGCCGCCGGGTCGCTGGCGCGCCTGAATGTGCCGGAGTGTCAATTGCAGATGCACCGCCAGCTCTTCTACCACCGCGACAAATGGCTGACTCCGCAGATGAAGCTTTTCATCGAGCTGGTGCAAAAGGGATAAAACGGCAAAAAGAATCTCCCGGTTGGAACCGCATTCCAATCGGGAGATTTTGCTTTGATATTACCTTTTGTTTTAAGATACTGCCTCTTCCGGCTCTGTTTCCGCTTCGTTTTCCTCATCGAGGGCATCGCTCTCGGCGGCATCGAGGTCGGCTTCGTACTGCTGCTGTTTTGCAAGCTGCTCGACCATCTGCTGTTCCGTCCAATTCTGCTGAATGGTATCCTGCAGGTCGAGATACAACGGCTGTTCGCCCATGTTGCTTTCAAAAGTCACCTCGTAGGGCTGGACAGCCTGCTTTTGGACGATATTCATCAGGGCACGGCAGTCGGCGGCAAAGCTTTCGGCAGTGGGATAGGCTTCTTCCAGCTCGACGTGCAGATAGATGTCCTGCCTGCCGTTCTCTTTCGCCAGCTCTTCCAGCGTATCGGCCTTGCCGCGGTAGTTGTTGAATGCGCCGTACAGATTCCGGATCGGAATATCCGGGGCGTCCTGCTTGAAATCCTCGTAGACCTCGGTGCGGTAGGCATCGAACAGCTCGCTCCGCCGCTGCTCCTGCTCCGGGCCAAACTCCGCCAGCAGGGTCGGCACAAGCATCAGGCAGAAACAACCGCCGATCAAAATCAGACAGAAAAATACAGAGAGGAAATCGTATTTCCAGCGTTCCGGCTTGCTGGCAAAGTAGAGCACCTCGATGCCCAGCAGGATGATGGCCGCCGCCGGGAGGATCTTCAGCGTCAGCATCCAATCAAATTTCGGCACAAAGTAATAAAAGAGAAAGAATATCCCCGCTGCAATCAGGCACAGCCCCAGCGTGAAGCTGCCGACCCTGCGGATGGGGGCATTCGCCTCCGGTTTATGCATCGTCATTTCCATCTTCATCCTCGCTCTCCACCGGCGGGTCAGTCGGCTCTGCCGTGCTGTCCGCATGGAATTTCGGGAAATGCAGCTTCGGGAATGCGGGCATCGGAGACTCCGGCGTTTTCTCCGCAGAAGCCCGATACTCGTGGAAATCCGGGTCGTCGGCACTGCTGCCCTCTGGCTTCCTGCCGGCCTTCGGCCCCTTGACCAGCCAGATGCCGCAGATGATGAGGGCAACACAGACCACGACCTGCGGCAGCTGATCCATCACCAGATAGAAGGCGCGGAAGAAGGGGTTCTCTTTGCCCCAACGCCACATCAGGTCGTTGAGGGCGTTCATCAGGATGTTCTCGTAGGCGATGAGGACGCCAAAGGCAATGAGCGTCCAGCCCACCAGCTTGTGGCTGTCCAGCATCATCTGCACCAGCCGCTTATCCTTGGGGTCAAAGTGGACGAGGTAATCGTCTGCGGGGGCCGTGCCCGTGGCGATCTGCGCCCGGAGGTTGAAGGTATCAAAGAAGCTGTACATCCACACTACGATCAGGAAAAACGCCGCCGGGGAGATCAGTGCCGCCACCATGCAGATGGCACAGCACATCAGGATCAGCGAAAGCCCGCGCTTCATATAGCCCTGATACATCTGTCCTGCGCCCGGGATGAAGGCGAACAGGAAGGTCAAAATTCCATTTTTCTGCATAAAGATTCTCCTTTTATCGGGTCTTGGGCGTTTCGCCGCCCGTCGTATCGGTGGTGTTCTTGCCGGGGAGGAGCTTTTCCAGCGCATGGTTCACATGATCGGAAAAGGTCTCCCGCGGTCTGATCTCGACCGGCCTGCCCAGCTCTTTGGGCTGATAGTTTTCCACCGTCTGCTGGATCTGTGTGGAAAGCAGCGCGTCGTTCACGCTCTTCTGCCAGCCCAGCATCTGCTCCAGTGCGCCGGATCGCCACAGGTTCAAAGCCAGCACTGCGGCAACACCGGCCACGGCCACCCGGCCATAGGTGTTCTGCATCAGCCGCACCCAGAGGGTGGTCATGACCGTATTCTTCATGCCCTTGGGCGGCGTTTCCAGCACATCTGCCGTCAGAAGTGCGGTGTACCGATCCATGCACTTGTCGCAGTAGGACAGGTGTTCCGCCGCTTCCAGACGCCCCAGCTCGTCCAGCTGCCCCCCGGCGACGGCCTGCAGCCCCTCGTCAGTGAAGCATCCGTTTTCTTGAAACAGTTCCATCTTTGCTCCCCCTTTCTGTGGTTTCCTCGCTGCGGATCTGCTCCGCCAGCATCTTTTTGGCGCGGTAGATCTGTGCTTCCACGGTCTTCTGCGGTCGGCCGCAGAGCCGCGCAGCTTCCGCCGCCGTGTGCTGCTCCAGCAGCATCAGGCGGCAGGGCGTTTTGTAGGGCTCCCGCAGGCAGAGGATCCGTTGGGTCAGCTCTTCGCGCCCCATCTCGTCCAGCACCTTCTGTTCCGGGTCAAACTCCGGCGGTGCGCCCTCCAAGGCCAGCACCGCGTCGCCCGGGGTGTTCACCCGCCGGACCCACGCGCTGCGCAGATAGTCCTTCGCCTTATTGGAGGCGATGCGGGCCAGCCATTGCTTTTCAAACCCGGGCGGGCAGCGGTCGATGCTCCGCCATGCCGCCAGAAAGGTCTCCTGCGTCAGATCCTGCGCGTCGCCCTCGTCCGGCACCAGCTGGTGGCAGACCGTATAGACCAGAGCCTGATACGTCTGCACCAATGTATTGAATTCCAGTGTGGTCAATGCACCGCACGACCTCCTTTCGGTTGGCATCGGGGCTGCTTTTGCACCGCCCTTCTGTACTCTAAAACGAATGATGGGAGGGTTTTCCTGCATTTTGTGGAAAAAAATTCGGAAAACCCTCTCCGTCGCCTGCGGCGAAGAGAAAAAGCCCAACGGACTGCCAAGGCCTCCCCTACTAGGGGAGGTGGCATCCCGAAGGGATGACGGAGAGGTTGGACAAAGGTGCTGCTTCGTTTGAGGCAGCATCTATGGGTTCCAAAACCGGGAGCAGCTGCTTATAGGGAAAGGCGTTTCTCCCTTCCAACCTCTCAGTCTGCTTCGCAGACAGCTCCCCTAGTAGGGGAGCCTTTGGCAAAGAGATTTTGTTTTTCGCTCTATTTATGATAGAATATAATATATCATACCACACAAGGAGGCCGTCGGCTATGGCTCCATCCACAAAACAGGCTCTCTTGCAGGCACTTTCGGCGGCAGAGGGCAGCTACATCTCCGGCCAGCAGCTGGCACAGCGGCTGGGCGTCAGCCGCGCTGCCGTCCACAAGGCCGCCGCCGCACTCTCGGCGCAGGGTTACGCGCTGGAGGCCGTCAGCCGCCGGGGGTATCGTCTGGTCGGCGGCGACCCCTTTTGTGCCGAAGCCGCCGGGGATTACCCGGCTCCCATCCATCTCTACGACCGGCTTGAAAGCTCCAACCAGACCGCCAAGCGGCTGGCGTTGTCCGGCGCACCCCACGGCACGCTGGTGCTCACCGGCCAGCAAAGCGCGGGCCGGGGGCGGATGGGGCGAAAATTTGAAAGCCCGGCGGGGCAGGGCATCTACCTTTCCCTCCTTCTCCGGGCGGACATCCCCGCCGCCGATGCGCAGACCGTCACGGTCAGCGCGGCCGTGGCGGTCTGCCGCGCTGTGAAAGCCCTCTGCGGGCTGGAGCTCTCCATCAAGTGGGTCAACGACCTCTATTACCGCGGCAAAAAGGTCTGCGGCATCCTGACCGAGGCCGGTGCCGATCTGGAAAGCGGGCGGCTGGAGTGGCTGGTGGTGGGCATCGGCCTGAACCTCACCACCCCGCCCGAAGCGTTTCCCGCAGAGCTGCGCCGACTGGCCGGAAGTCTTTTCCCGGGCGGGCCTGCGCCGGTCAGCCGGGTAGCTCTGGCCGCCGCCATCGCCCGGGAGCTGCTGACCCTCTGCCCGGCGTTCGACTGTCTGGAAGAATACCGCACCCGCTGCTTTGTGCCCGGCCACTGGGTGACCGTCTGCACCGGCCGCGAGACCTACGCAGCCCTCGCGCTTTCCATCGACGACGCCGGGCGGCTGGTCGTCCGCCGGGAGAACGGCCGGGAGGAAGCCCTGCAGCATGGCGAGGTGAGCATCCGACCGACCAAAACCGAGTGACGTAAAATGCTCCGGCGCACTGCGCCGGAGCATTTTATGTTATAACGCTATCGCTTCCAGAACCTTCACCCCTTCGGCTTCGAGAACGCTGCGGAGGACGGCGGCATAGCCGGGCGTCTTGGCCTTGTTCTCGATGCAGAGGGTGATGACCCCATGGAGGCTCGTGGCTTCCAGCCCAATGGATACGCCGTCGGGCAGCACCCACGTCTGAAAATCCCGTATGTACCCTTCCAGCGTTTCGTCCGCCGGGAGGAAAGGGTCGCCCAGATAGCTCAGCCAGAAATCCGCCGGAAATCCGCTGATGTATTCGCCCATCTGGTAAATGCGCTTTTTGATCTTGAGGGGAACCTTCTGCTGGTAGACCTTGTAGACCCAGCCCATCTGCTCTGCCAGCCGGAACCGCCGGTTCTCGGGCTGCAGAGCCTCCCGGATGGCAGCGTCCACGCCGGGGGCGTCGGCGGCGAAATCCCCGGTCCGGACCATCGGCCTCTGGAACGAGGCGATGCAGTTGTAGAGGGCACCCGGCACCCCAAGGGCATCCCGGGCATCGGCGGCAAAGTTGTACTGCACCGTCTCCTTACCCAGATACCGGCCGGTGGCCTCGCACACCAGCGTCATCAAGGCACTGAAGGACAATGGTATCAATCCGGTAGAGGCTTCCGCTCCGGTTGTTGCGGACTATGACCGCCCGACCGCACAGGAAATGATTCAGCCGCTGCTGACCTCCGGTAAGGAATTTGACTGCATCATTGCAAACAATGACGCAATGGCACTGGGCGCAGTAGAGGCGTGCAAGGATGCCGGTGTGGAAATCAACTTCCCGATCGTTGGTATCGACTGCACGGCTGACGGCGCAAAGGCTGTTCAGGACGGCGATATGGCGATGACCGTATTCCAGAATCCGGTAGGACAGGGCAAGGGCGCAGTCATTGCTGCGGACAATATGATCAACGGCAAGAAGCTGGGCACTGGTATGGAAGACCTCGGCGCACTGGACGATTCCGGCAAGGATTACAGCGATTCGATTTTCTGGATTCCGTTTGAGCCGGTAACCAAGGACAACGTAGCTGATTACATGTAATCGGTATCTTTCTCCATTTTTTAACAATCAGATAATTCAATTTTCTCTTTTCATGGTAGGCTTATTCTCTTAGAACCTGCATCTCGACTTTTGATTTTTTGACTGTTCGCTTGGGATTTTAGAACAGCCAAACCAACGCGGCATAGCAGCTGTTGTCACTCTCATTCCCCATGAGGTTGACGGCAGCTGCTTTTTTTAAACGGAAACAGTCAAGTGCGAGACGCATGGACGATAGCAAATATGCGCAATTTTTGCGCAAGGTTTCGATACAAAAAGACCGAAGCGGCTGGCTTCGGTCTTTTTTGCATTTAGAAAATTTCGATGTCGTTGCTGGCGAGTACATTGCCGCTCTGCTGCTGCGTGCGGTATGTTTTCGGCGTGCAGCCGACTTTTCGCGTGAACACGTTGATAAAGCTGCTCGCGGAGCCGTAGCCGACTTCATACGCGATTTCCGCCACGGATTTTCGGCTGTGCGTCAGCAGACGCTGCGCCTTTTCCAGACGCGTATTGATGATGTACTCGGAGGGAGAATAACCAGTCTGTTTCTTGAACAGATGCGATAAGTAGTACGGACTGAAGTTTGTCAGCTGTGATAAATCGTCCAGCGTGATTGGATCGCCGACATGCGCGAGAATATAGCGAATGGCTTCGCTGATGGGTGCATTTTCTTCGATTGGCGGAACCGCAGACAGGGAAAGCTTGTATAAAAGTTGCGTAATCCATGTGGAAATATACAAAGGCGGCTGTACCGCGCCCTTTTCGTGCATGAGTGCAGTTTCATATAATTCCTTGCCGATTTCCATATTTTCGTCCTGTCGGAATACCGGACCGCCGTTTAATTCTATTACATAATCGACGAGCGCATGAGAATTGCCGCCGTCAAAGTGGATGTAAACGAATTCGGTTCCGTCATGGGAACGGTAGTAGTGCGGATTGACGCAGTTGAGCAGCAGGACATCACCCTTGTGAATGGTATACGCCTTGTTGTTGTATTTGACATCCATCTCGCCGTTTCGCACGAACAAAAGCAGCGCTTCCGGATAGCTCTCCCGATCCATGTAATATTGTCCGGTACAATAGTAATGCCCGCACCAAGTCATATAAATCAGGTTCTTCCGTGCGAATTCAGACGGCTGAAACGTCGAGCAATGGGACTGCGGAAGAATGCCTGGATCAACACTTTTCATTTTTTTACACCTCTATTTCTTTCAAAGCAAATACGATGAACTCTATAGCAACCACGCGTATTTACCATTTGCACTTCTTAGATTATACTAGTTTCAGAAAGAACACAAGAAACAAAAACGACAAATAAACACAATAATATTTGTTGAAAATGACGATGGTGTTCGCTTGAGAGAAAAAGCAAACACGCAATAATCCAAACAAAAGTGTTCTGAATTTGTTGAGACCATTCAAGTTA
>ERZ869979.417-NODE-417-length-12998-cov-3.926786_pt1 | contig 12998 bp, 7 predicted proteins | sample MGYA00521269_ERZ869979 | MGnify/ENA primary metagenome ERZ869979 (study PRJEB32232, sample SAMN07284974) | human gut metagenome | biome: human-associated habitat; material: feces | host: Homo sapiens | place: Tanzania | collected 2014-04-05 ... | reverse complement strand
TCTCCGGAGTGACTGGAGTTCAGACGTGTGCTCTTCCGATCTCAACGCCTTCAGCGATCAGTCTGGCTTGGAGCAACCCGCTGAAGGCGTTGTCTTTGAAGTCATCAGCAATAGCTCACAACAGGTTGTTGGCACGTTGACCACAAATATTTATGGTTTTGCCTCCACCAAAGACCAGCCCGGAGCATGGTTCGGCGCGGGCAAGCGGCCCGATGGCGTCCACGGAGCCATCCCCTACGACCGTGCCGGCTACACAGTTCGGGAGGTTCCAGAGTCCGTCCCCGAAGGCTTCAAACAGGCAGGAGAATGGGCCGTCTCGGCTGAACAGATTGCTGACGGTGCCGAGCTTCAGTACATCGTGGACAACCATGCCCTATCGACACATCTCCAGATTGTTAAGCGCGACGCCCAAACCGGTGCCGCGGTTCCCCTTGCCGGCTTTAGCTTCCAGCTGCTCGACAGCAACCACGAGCCCATCTCGCAAACGTGCTGGTATCCGTCCCACAATATCCTGAACACCTTTACGACCGACACAACGGGTACCGTCACGCTGCCCGAATCTCTTAACCCGGGCACCTATTACGTGCGAGAGGTCTCGTCAAAGAAGCCATACCTTGTCGGAGAGGACCTCGCGATAACACTCCCCGCCGACAGATATCTAACTCCCGTTGCGATCGCCTCATACTTCGACGACGCGGCAACCGGAAGCATCGAAATCGTAAAGTCCGACGCCACCGATGGGCACAACCTCATGGGGGCCGTGTTTGACATCCGAGCTGCAGGCGATATTGTTCGCCCCGACGGCAGCATCGTTGCCCTGGCCGGCGAAACTGTCGCCACGGTAACGACTGACGAGCAGGGGTCCGCCCGGGCAAGCCATCTTTCGTTGGGATGTGGAACCGCATGCTACGAAGTCGTTGAGACCCAAGCGCCCGAAGGATACCTCCTGGACCAGAATCCCCATACGGTCGAGCTGTCATATGCCGACCAGACAACGTCCGTCATCGAGGCCCATCTCGGAGTGTCCGACGATTTCACCAAAATCGATGTCTCAAAAGTCGACCTAACCGGAAAACAAGAGGTAGAGGGCGCTCGGCTCGCCCTGTACAGACAAGACGAAACCGAAGTCGATGCGTGGACCTCATCCGATAAACCGCACCGTATCGAACATCTTGCGCCCGGCACCTACACGTTGCGCGAAATGATGTCCCCGCGGACCTACGACCTTGCCGAGGAGATAACGTTTGAAGTGAAGGCTACGGGAGAAGTCCAATCTTTTGCCATGAAGGACGCGCCAATCGAGATCAAAGGACAGATCGACAAGCGTCAAGAAATTGCCCAGCCCGTCGGGGATGACCTCTTGGCCAACGGCGATGGCAAAAACCGTGCCGCAACACAAGCCGATGCGGAAGGTTTTTTCTCCTACACCGTCGACGCGCGAAACGTGTCGACCACCTGGGTTGATGAGTTCACAATTACCGATGATCTTGAGTGCGCCAAGGACGGCACCGCAAGATTCGTCTCAATCGAAACCCCTATCGCCACCGGCGACCTCAACGGCCTATGTAACGTGTGGTACCGTACGACGCCGTTGGGTTCATCAAGCATCGACGAGGAGGCAAACGCGACACTTGACGATGGACATGAAAACCCCTGGCTTGAGTCCGAAGAAGTTAAGGAGCGCTTAGGCGAGGACCGTCGCCTCGTTGATTACGAAGGCTGGCATCTCTGGAAAACCGATGTCTCGACCACGGAATCAGCCACACTTGAGGCACATGAGCTCGATCTTCCCGTCAATACCGTCGTAACGGGCATTCGAATTGAATACGGTGCCGTAGCCGCCGACTTTACGACTCGAAGCGATGCGAATTCTTGGACCCGCGATGATCTCAAAGATGAGCACGACGACCTTGACGATGCCAAAGCAATCCTTGGTACAGACGCTCGGGGCGCAGTCGTGCACATGCAGGCAACGTCGGCTTATACGCCCCAAACTGCACTCACCAACAGTGCCCGTGTCGACCTCTGTCGCAACGGCGGCGGCAAACTTGAGTCACATGACGAAGATCACGTCGTTCAACAATGTGCCCTGCCGCAAGACCTGCCGGCAACGGGATCTATTCCCATCGCCGCTTGCCTAACCGCCCTCTTGACTTCCGGCGCCGCAGCCATCTTGTTTGCCCACCTGGAATCGGCATCGAGGAGGCGCTAATGCAAAAAAGCGGGCGAACCAGTCTCCCGGTTCGCCCTCTTTTAGCCATGTAAAGTGCCGCGGCTATTCTGCAGATGAAGATCCGCCGTCGACGAGCGCTTGCTCGGACTCAGGGATTCCATCGGCACCCGTACTTTGCTCCTGCTCCACCTCTTCGCTGATTGCGGACGCGGAGGTCGATCCCTTTACGCCCACGATGTAGGCAGCCCCAAATCCCAAAGCGACGGCAATAAGGGTCAGAATCAAGTAAACAGGCCAATGACGTTTAATGAACGAAAACACGTTGACTCCTTAGAGCTCCGCCTACGAACGGCGGATAACCTCGGTCACGACCTCGGATACCGTGGCGATGTTCGTCGGGTTAACGTTGTGGGGCAGGTCGTCCTCGGTACGAGCACAAGCCAGGCGCGTGCCGTCCACACCGGCGATGGTGAGGGCGCGGCGGCTCGCCTCGAGAGCGGCATAGGCATCGGTCTTGGCATAGGGCATCTCGAGCGCACCACAATCGACATGGAACGACTTACAGACCTTGCTGACCAGATTCATGATGCGGCGGTCGCCCTTAAGCAGCTGCTGCTCGCCCTCGACTGTCACCACCGAAAGCCTACCGGCGCCGACGGATTCAAGGTTGATGAAGAATACGCCGCGGAGCTTATCGCGATGCGAGGCCAAGAACGCCTTCATGCCGGCGCCATCACAATCCGAGGCACCCGTCGCCACAAACCAGATATCGTGACCGAGCAGTTCGTCATCGCCCATGGAGGCGACAGCCGAGAGCATGTCTTCGTCAGATGCGCCATCGGAAGACGTGGCGCCGCCCTTCCAGCCGTCGTTATCGTCCTCGAAGTTATCCCACGAGCCGATACCGCGGCCGGACTTCTTGGCATCGTAATCGTCTTCGACACCCAGCCAGTCGCTCATGCTGTCCTGATCGTTTTTCTTTTTACGACCGAACAGACCGCCCAGACCGCGCTTGCGGGGCTTGGGCACAGCCGAAGCGGGAGCCGAGATAGTCTCGAGCGGCTGCGCGCCCGACGCGACGGGCATAGAAGGCGCAACGGGCGCCGATGTGGGCTCGGGACCCTGCGCCGTCGCGAAGGGGTCATCGACCTGAGCCGAGGGGTCGGGAAGGTCGAACAGCGACGTGCGAGACGCAACGTTAGCCTGCTTCATCGACGGCAGCGACGGATCGGGGACCGAGGCCAGCGGCGACGAGGAGGGTGCAGGCGCCGGAACCGACGCAGGATCGGGAATATTCATCTGCGGGCGCGGCGTGGCCTGAGACGAAATCTGCGCCATGAGGGAGTCGACCGTTTCATCCTGAGTGGGGGCGACGTTGGCAACCGTGGAGCCAGAACCACCCGGAGTCGGCATAGTGAAAATCTGCGTGGAGTAAGGTCTCGACTCGTCCGTCTTGGGCACCTCGGAAACTTCGGAGACCACAGCCTCCTCCTGCTCGACCTCGGCCGAATCGTCCTGCTCGACCGCCACGTGCTGCTCTTCGTCAGCGCCGACCTCGACGGTCTCGTCTTCGGCGACATCCGGGGTTTCAGCCACATCGGCGGTCTCGGTATCGTTTGTCACAGCGGCCTGATCATCGGAAGCCTCAAGGGGCTCAGCAATCGCGGTGCCCTGCTTTTCAAACGTTATCGTGGCATCGAACTGCGCGGCATCGAACGACATGGTGCTGTCGACGGGTTGCTGGGGCTCGAAAGACGTCGTAGCTTCGACAACATCCGCAGATGCCGGTTGCTGGGACTCGAAAGACGTCGTAGCTTCGGCGGCATCGACGGCCACGGGCTGCATGGCCTCGTTCTGTTCGAACTCCTGCGCCGCGAGCTCACGCTCCGCCTCGGCTGCCTGCTGCTGAGCGATAGCTTCCTGCTCGGCAGCCTCGCGTGCGATAGCGCGCTTTTCCTCAAAGTCGTCGATGAATTTCTTGCCCTTTGCAAAGGCACCCTTAAAGAAGCTGGATGCGCTGGCGCCAATCGAAGAGAAGGCAGATGCAATATCGGCATGGGGCGTCGCTGCGGGAATCTCGGCCGAGAAATCGGTATCGCTCTCGTAAGACACGCGTCGCGGCTGCTCGGCATAATCATCGTCAGACTCGTCCGCGACGTCCTGCGTCGGCGCGGCGGGTGCCAGAATGTCCAGTCCCGCTGCAGGATCGATTGCAGGCATAGCCTCGGGCTCCGCAACGGCAGGAGAAGCCGCAGCGGGCACGTCGTCCACAACGGCGGCGGGTGCAGGTGCATCCGCGACGGGGGCAGGCTCGGGCTCGAACGTCGGCTCCTCGCCCTCCTCGTAATCGAGCGTACAGGACTCGGGAAGCATCCCGAGTGCACGGATGGCATCCGAACCAAAGCGGATGTTGCCGGCGGCATTGCGATAGAGCTTAGGCTCAGGCTCGCTGGGCTCGACCACAACAGGCTCTTCCGCCGGTTCGACAGCGGGGGCCTCGGCAGCGGGCTCTTCGACTTGGGCAGCTTGGTCCTGCGCCTCGGGCACGATGGCGCCAATCAGCGTCTCGTCGGCAGGCGCACCCTCAAAGCCATCGATCTGCTCATCGAAAGCCTCGCCCTGTTCGGACTCGAACTGAGCATCGGGAGCAATCGGCTGGCCGAACTCGTCTTCCTCGTAGGTAGGCTCTTCGTACTCGATGGTGTTGCCATAGTCGTTTTGCTGCTGGGCCGCGGCATATTCCGCCGCCGCACGTGCCATCTCCTCGGCGCGACGTTTTTGCTCACCAAAATAGGTGTCGAACGGAACGTCGTCGGGGAACTCATTCTCGCCCTGGAAGGGGGCGACGTTGTCCATAACGCCAAGCAAGGCGGCGACAGAAGATTTGTTGCACACCGCGCCGGACGTATAGGGAAGGATGTAGCGGTTGGAGATGATGTTTGCCGCGTTGGCGAGCGCAACGAGAGAGGCGAGAATCGCGACGATCCACAGCAGAACCTTGAGCGCGCCGGGGAGCGGCAGGATACGCAGGACGGCGACGGCAGCGGGGGCAACCGTGGCGATAGGCAGCAACTTGGCAATGAGCGCGCGATACGAAGCATAGGGCTCGCGGGCGAGCAGCTCAGCGCGAGGGGAGTCGTAATGCGCGACAACGACCACCGGGCGGTTGCGCGGGGACGCGAGCGGGCCCGAAGCCTTGTGATAGGCGATGACATTTTGGCTCACGCCCGTCTTTCCCAGGCCCGAGATCACGGGATGCCCGGTACGCTCGAGCACATAGAGCACGGCACCGATGATGGCCAGCAGGGTGCCGACCAAGCCAATGCCGCCACCGATACCCATAAGCAGGGCGCCGGCAAACGCAAGGATGCCGGTGATAGCAAATGCCAGCCTGCTCGGCGCGGGAGCATTAAACTCCTGCACCTCGGGATCAAAGCCGTGGTTGCGGAAGATCTGAGCGATATCCTCGGCAGCCAAGCGCTCCTCTTCGCTGCACGCCGGCGTGATACCGGTGTTCTGCAGCAGGTGGTTAATATAGTTCTGGGTGTTCGCCATGTGCGCTCCACATCCATAATCCGACAAATAGGCCCAATGCATGCACATTAGAACCGTATATAGTCGAAAGTATACCCCGAGCGAGCGCAAACGGCGGAATTCGGGCCATCTTAACGCCCCGAGCGGACAAGGATATAGCCTAATCTCCATATCGGACTAAAATCATGGCAGCAAACTACCTTCCCATGCGAGGACTCTATGACGGCAAGCGACAAGACCGCTAGTAACAAAAAGGGAACGTCGGGGCCCAGTTTCGATAAAACGGCCCAGCGCATCCTCAATCTTTTCTTTGTACTCAACAGCTCTCCCGAGCCGTTGACGACCGAGCAAATCGTCTTGGATTCCGATTTGGGGTATGGCTCGGGCAACATCGACTCGGATAAGCGCAAATTTCGTCGCGATCGCGACAAACTGCTCGAGCGCGGCATCGTAATCAAAGAGGTTCGCCCCGCCGGCGCACAGGAGACCGAGGAAAGCTCGTGGACGATCGACCGCGAGCACACGTTTGCGGCAGGTGGCCTCATCACCGCAGACGATGCCGACATCTTGCTGGACGCCATCGACCAGACGCTTGCGACCGGCTCCTCTGCCTTTGCCGCGCCGCTTGCCGACATCCGGTCCAAGATTGCCTATCTCACCGGCATATCGGCCGCAGACGAGACGCCGATTCATCGTTCCCCCACCGTCGATGCGGTTTGGAGCGCCTTTGCCGAGCGCTGCGCACTACGCTTTTTGTATCAGAACGGTCGCGGCGAGCAGAAAGAGCGCACCGTCTGTGTCTACGGTATGTTCGAGCACGATGGCACGGCGTATTTCTGCGGCTTGGACAATGCCACCGACAACATCAGAACGTTCCGCTGCGACCGCATCGTCCGTGCTTGGCGTCCCTCAAGGGCATACACCATTCCCGCAGACTTCAATCTCAACGATTACCTGTTCTTTGAGTTCGATTTTGCCGACCGCCCGCCCGTTGCGGCAACGTTCTCGTTCGCGCATGAGGCGCAAGCCGATATGGTCAGCGGCCTCACGCGTGGACGAGGCAATCTTGCACGCAGTAAAGAAGGATGGACCTGGACCGTTGACGTGCGCGACTTTGACGCCGCCGCCTCGTTCTGCATGGCCCATGCCATGGACGGCATGAGGCCCGTTGCCCCCGACGCACTCAAACTGGCGTGGAACCGCCTCATCGAAAGGACGGTGCATGAGCATGCCCGCTCGTAAACTCACCAGCGAGCAGAGACTCTCTCGCGCCATCGACATCATGGAAGCCCTCTACGCCGCCGGGAGCGCGGGACTGACGAAAAGTGAGATTTGCAGCCGCTTTGACATTTCCGGAACCTCGCTGGACGAGATCCTCGATATTGTCTCGACCCTCGCTGATCGCGAGTCGGGCGCCCGCATTATCTGCGAGCGTAACGGCGAACGCATATCCCTTACCGGCGATGCGGGACGCGTGCTGCCGCTACGCCTGAGTGCCGCCGAGGGCGCCGTACTCGATCACGAACTCGAATCGTTGGGGATTGAGCCTCGAACGGCAGCGCGAATTCGACGGGCGCTTCTTCCCGAAGAGCTCGGCTACAATCAGCGCGTCGTCGACACCGTCGTCCGCGGATCGCACTGGCAGCAGCTCAGCAGCGCCATTCAGGACGGCGTTCGCTGCTGTATCACCTATCGTTCGATGGACGATGCGCAGCCGCGCGGGCGTCTCATCGACCCCTTGCGCATCGCGACACATGGCGACCAGACCTACCTGATTGCCTGGGACATCGAAGTTGATGGGCAGCGTTCCTACCGCATGGACAAAATCGAGGGTCTTTCCCTCACCGAGGATTCCGTCGAGCGCCACACGCCTTCGGCCGCATCCCTCCACGACTCCCTCTCGCAAGCGGAGCAGGGCACAAGGCTCATCATGCCGCTCGACATGGCAGAGCGTCTGGGCTGGGCAGGCATTATGTCGATCGAGCCTAATGGGGCAGGTGCGGCGACGGTAATCGTGCGCTACAGCTCCGAGCGCTGGCTGTTCAGTCAGGTAATAGCAGCGGGCGGAGCCATCCGCATTCTGGATGACCCCGCCCTGTCAAAACGCCTATGCGATATGGCGAAGACCTTAGCTTGTCCGCTCTAACGGCGGCGCTCGTGCGCTTGGCGCCACAACTGCAGATAGTGACCGATCTGCGCCGATTCTATGCGCTGATAGGAACTCGTGGGCAGCGAAGTTAAAAACTTCTTGCCATAGCCCTTCGTCACCAGGCGCGGGTCGGCCAAGATGAGCACGCCGCAATCGGTCGAAGAGCGAATGAGGCGACCGGCGGCTTGTTTGACCTCGAGCACGGCCTCGGGCAGCGAATAGCGCGCCCAAGCGCGGTCTTCGCGCAAATTACGCTCGCACGAGAGCGGGTCCGTGGGACTCGAGAACGGCAGCTTGGGAATGATGACGCAGCGCAGCGTCTCGCCGCTGGCATCAAACCCCTCCCAAAAGGCCTTGAGCGCAAAGAGCGACGAGGTCGGCTCGTTGATAAAACGCTCCCGCAGACGGCGCGGAGACGAATTTCGCTGCTGGCAGTTAAGCTCCAGGCCTGCACGGGCCAGCTTGGGCTCCACACGGGCGAACAGATCCTCCATGTCACGTCTGTTGGTGAACAGCGTGAGAACCGATCCGCCCATGGCAAGATGGGCATCGACCAGTACGCGCTCGAGTGCCGACAGATAGCCCTCGCGATCGCGCGGATCGGGAATATCCCCGGCAACGACTACGGCCATATTCGAGTCGAAGTCATAGCTCGAATCCAGATGCAGCGACGAGGACGTCGAAGCACCGATACGGTCGAGACCGACGGCGTGGTTAAAGTGCTCAAAGCTCTTAGACACCGTCATGGTCGCCGAGGCAAAGATGGCCGTGTGGACCTCGGGCAACCACTCGGTCGCCAGGGCCTCGCCGATATCGATGCGCTCGGCGGTCATAGACTCCCCGCCCGCACGCAGCCTACGGTTGACTTGCAGCGAGTAAACATAGTGCTCATCCGTACCGTCGATGATGAGCTTGAGGTTCTCCGTTAGTTCGTGTAGACGATGCGAGATATCACTCAAGTCGACAACGGTCTCGGGCTTATCGCCGGCGACGGCCTGCACCAGCGCATCGACACTCTTGTCCGCTTGCTCCAGCGCGTCGATGGCGGTATGGGCCGACTGCAAAAAGTCGTGCCAATCGTCTGACTCGCGCAGCTCGGGGCCAATCCACAGATTGGCATTGTCGTAACCCCCGCGGGCGCGGCGGCCGAGCTCACGAACACCGTCAAACACATCGGCAATCGCCATGCTCGCGCGGGCGACGGTGGATGTCGCCTTGGCGGTCAGTCCCAAGTAGAGCGTAGAGCCCTCGGAAGTCGCCAAATCACGGGAAACCTGGCTCAGCGCACCGGCGCTCGAACCGCCCAGACGTTCAAACAGAACGCGCGACTCATCTGCCGAGACCACACGCGCCCACTGGCGGCGGGCCTCGCGCTCGATGGAATGGGCCTCATCGACTACCCAATGGCGAATCGGGGGCAAAATCCTGCCCTCGGCAGCGACATTGCGGAACAACAGCGAGTGGTTGGTGACCACCACGTCGGCATGTGCCGCGCGGCGACGAGCACCGTGAACCAGGCACTTATCGGGGAAAAACGGGCACAGGCGACGGGCACACTCGCGCGAGGCCGTCGTAAAGTCGGGACGGTTGACGCTGCGCCAGCGAATGCCAAGCGAATCGAGGTCGCCGTCTGCCGACTGGCACACGTACGCCATAATGACCGCAACCGCGGTGAGCGTGTCAGCCGGATCGCGCTTGGTGGTGATCTCGACCTGACCGCGACTCATGCGTTCGAGTTTACGCAGACACGGATAGTGGTCATAGCCCTTCAGCGCGCAAAACGACAGACCGTCGGGCAGTTGCTCGGCAAGTTTTGGCAGCTCATGGTACATAAGCTGATCGGCAAGGTTATTCGATTTGGTCGCGATGCCAACGGTAATGTTGTTACGGCGCGCAGCCTCGGCAAAAGGCACCAGATAGGCCATCGACTTGCCGACGCCCGTACCCGCCTCGATTACGCGGTGCGTGCCCGTAACGAGGGCATCGCGTACCTCGAGCGCCATCGCGACCTGCTCATCACGCGGCTCGTACGTGGGATACATGCGATTGACCAGGCCGCCCGGGGCATAATCCGCCTCGATTTCTTCGCGGCTCGGCATCTTGAGCACTGGCAATTCATCGGCATCCACGCGATCCTCAGCGCGGTCGGCCTTGAGAACGTCGGCGCGGGCGGCGCTGAGCGAGAAGATGGAGCCCGGGTTCTGACCCGCCAAAAACGAGAAGATGGGACGATAGGACCAGGGCACGTCGGGGTGCATGTCGGCCAAGCGAGCCATAAGACCCTGAGGTAGGTCGGTAAGCGCCACGAGTAGCACGCGCCACACCCCACACAGGGCGTCGACATCGGCGTTGGCGCGGTGCGACACCGAGTCGCAGCCGAACAGATCGGCCATAAAGGACAGCTTGTGAGATGCCAGGCGCGGAAGCGCAATGCGCGACAGCGCCAATGAATCGATCCAAATATCGCTAACGTTGACACCGCCCTTGACCGACTCGATAAACGAACGGTCGAAGGTGGCGTTATGCGCGATGACCGGGCAGCCGCCGACAAAATCAGCGAGAGCAGCCACGGCGTCAACGGCCGACGGGGCATCAGCCACATCGGCGTTCGTAATGCTCGTGAGCTCGGTAATCTCGGCAGGAATCAACTGCTTGGGATGCACGAATGTATCGAAACGGTCAACGACCTCGCGGCCCGAAAGGCGGGCCGCGGAAATCTCAATCAGCTCATTGTCTTGCACCGAAAGACCCGTGGTCTCGGTATCGAGGACGATGACATCCTCCTCGATAAGCCCGAACGACTGCGTCTTGGCACGCTCGGCGAGCGTGGCGTAGGAATCGATGACAAACTGCGGTGTTCCAGGGGATACGGCGTCCTTGATTAGCATGCAACGCCCGCTCGGCGAAGACCCATGCGTATCAGGCTGTCGCAGACCTGCGGGAACGTCATATCGTCCGTATGGCGGATCTCATCCGGATACAGCGACGTATCGGTCATACCCGGAATCGTATTGGTCTCGAGGATAACGGGGCCGTCCTCGCTCACGATAAAGTCGCTGCGCGAGATGCCCAGACAACCGAGGGCCTTGTGGGCAGCACAGGCAAGTTCCTGGGCACGGGCGTAGTTCTCAGGCGAAATCTGCGCCGGAATGCGATGGATATCCGTGGGGTCGACGTACTTTACGTCCAGATCGTAGAACTCGCAGTCCTCGGGCTTGCGAATCTCGACGATCGGCAGGGCGCGAACTTCATCCTCGCCATACACGCCCACCGTGATCTCGGTTCCCTCGATGCACTTCTCGACCAGTACCTTATCGCCGTACTCAAAGGCCTTGGCGATGGCAGCGGGCAGCTCAGAGGGCTCATGGACCAGGGAGATGCCATAGCTCGAACCGTTGACGGCGGGCTTCACAAAGCAGCGTTCGCCACAAACCTCGACGATGTGATCGATATCGACTTCGTCGCCCGTCTCGAGTGCCAGACCGGGAGCAATGGGGATGCCTGCCTTGGCGTACAGGAGCTTGGAGACCTCCTTATCGGCACCACAGGCGCTCGCGAGCACTCCAGAAGCCGTGTAGGGGATACCCAAGGTCTCCATGGCACCCTGCATGGCACCATCCTCGCCGCCAGCTCCGTGCATAGCGATAAACGCCACGTCAAAGCCGCCGGTTGCCATGGTCACCATAAAGTTATCGGCAGCCGTATCCAGCAGTTCAACCGAGGTGTAGCCGGCCTCCTTCAGGGCCACCACGACGTTCTTTCCCGAATTGAGCGAAATCTCGCGCTCAGCGGAATGACCGCCTGCCAAGACCGCTACGTGCATGTTCTCTAGGCTTTTACCCGGCATGGGCAGACTCCTCCTCTATAATTTCTGCAGCTGATACCATATTGTAGCGATACCCTCTACGTTTCCCCAAAATCGAAAGGCTTCCATGAATCCCAGGACTAAATCTCAGGACATTCGCGACTTGAGCCAAAACGATATTCGCGAGCTTGTTGCCGAACTTGGCCAGCCCGCCTTCCGCGCCAAGCAGCTTATCGAATGGGTCTTTGAGAAGAACGTTTGTTCGTTTGATGATATGACCAACCTTCCCAAGGCTTTCCGCGAGCAGCTTAAAGAGGCTTTTGCCTTCGATACGCCGACAGAGCTCACCAAGCAGGTTTCCAAGGACGGCTCTCGCAAGTATCTTCTCGAGTATCACGATGGCATTTCCGTCGAGACCGTTGGCATGCCGCGTCGCAACAAGCTTTCCGTCTGTGTTTCCACCCAGGCCGGCTGCGGCATGGGCTGCGCTTTTTGCGCCACCGGCCTCAACGGCCTTAAGCGCTCGCTGACCGCGCAGGAAATCGTTGACCAGGTACTCCACGTTTCTAACGATTTTGGCGAGCGTGCAACGAGCGTCGTCTTCATGGGCCAGGGCGAGCCCTTCGCCAACTATGACGAGGTGCTCAAAGCCCTGCGCATCCTCAACGATCCTGACGGCATCGGTATTGGTGCACGCCACCTTACCGTCTCTACCAGCGGCGTTATTCCCGGCATTCGCAAGTTCGCCGACATTCCAGAGCAGTTTACGCTTGCCGTCTCGCTGCACTCCGCCATCCAATCTACGCGCAACAAGCTTATGCCCGGCGTTAAGAAATACACGCTGCTGCGCCTTCACGAGGCGCTCCAGCTCTACACAGAGAAAACCGGTCGCCGCCCGACGTATGAGTACGCCATGATCGAGGGCGTCAACGACACGAACCCCGAGATGCAGGCGCTCTGCGACTTCTGCGAGGGAACGCTGTGCCATGTCAACCTGATTCAGCTCAACGATATTGAGGGCAGCCCGCTCAAGCCGTCGCCGATCCACAAGGTTGAAGATCTCCAGCGTCGTCTTGAGTCCCGTGGTATCGAGACCACGATCCGCAATTCTCGAGGCAATGATATTGATGCTGCCTGTGGCCAGCTCAAGCAGCGCTTCAAGGTACAAAAGAACGCGTAGGGAAGACCAACCCGAACGTTTCCTGTGAAACATCGAACAGCCCCGGTAGCTTAATTGCAACCGGGGCTGTTCCATATTCATCGTTCGTTAGAGCTAATCGGACGAAATTCCTCTTTAATCTGAACGAAATAAAGGGTCCTTGTTCTGAATTTCAGAC
>ERZ869979.415-NODE-415-length-13085-cov-3.908672_pt1 | contig 13085 bp, 9 predicted proteins | sample MGYA00521269_ERZ869979 | MGnify/ENA primary metagenome ERZ869979 (study PRJEB32232, sample SAMN07284974) | human gut metagenome | biome: human-associated habitat; material: feces | host: Homo sapiens | place: Tanzania | collected 2014-04-05 ... | reverse complement strand
AACAAATAAAAAAAGAAGGGAGAGAGTCGATAAAAATTTTTGAAATCTTTGTCTTGACCAGACATAGTTTCCTGAATTTTATATTGGCCAAAAAAAGCATGGAAGAAAATGCAAAAAACAAAAAACCTATAAGATGGAATGTCTTTATCCCATGTTTTCTGGTGATTGGCGGGGCAGCTATCTTAGGAATTGTAAACAATGAGTGGCTGACAGCGGTAACGAATGAGATTTTCTCATGGTCACTTGGTTCTTTTGGATGGCTGTACCAGATTATTGCAATGCTGACATTGATTCTTGTAGCACTGCTGACCTTTACTAAGATTGGAAATATCCGTTTTGGCGGAAAGGACGCAAAATCAAAGTATTCCTTTGGTTCCTGGTTTGCAATGACTTTAACAGGCGGAATTGCAACGGGATTGATTACTTATGGTGTAAATGAAGTTCTGATTTATTATGGAAACATTTATGGAGAGCTGGACGGTTACGGAATTGCACCGCTTAGCGATGAAGCTGCTTATTTTTCAATGGGAAGATGCTTCTATAACTGGACATTCATTCCTTATGCAATGTATGCCTTATCAGGTGTAATTATTGCTTATATGTATTTCAACAGAAAAACAGAGTTATCGGTTGCAGCATCTTTAACTCCTCTGTTTGGAGATAAAGTAATGAATGGTTTTTGGAAAGCTCTGATTGATGTATTATCTGTTCTTGCAATTGCACTTGGTCTTGCATCTTCTCTTGGTGCAGGTCTTGCCTTAATCGGAACAGGTCTTTCTTCTGCTTACGGAATTGCACAGGGACCGATTGTATGGATTGCACTGACTGCCATTATCACAATTACATTTACGGTTGCATCGGTAACCGGAATTGATAAAGGAATTAAATGGCTGGCAGGTCTTACTTCTAAGATTTTCTATGTACTTTTGATTGTATTATTTGTATTAGGTCCGACACTGTATATTTTAAATATGGCAAACGTAGGACTTGGTTACTGGTTAGACCGTTTCTGGATGTGGGGATTTGACCCATATACAGTGGGTGGAGAAGCACTGGTAACATGGTGGACCATGTACGACTGGGCAATCTGGATTGCCTATGCACCGTTGATGGGTATTTTCTTTGCAATTATTGCCTATGGAAGAACCATTCGTCAGTTTTTGGTGATTAACTGGATTTTACCATCCACATTTGGTTTTGTATGGTTTTCCGTATGGGGTGGAACCGCTTTAAAATGGCAGATTAGCGGAAAAGCAGATATTATTGCAACGATTCAGGAGCAAGGAGCAGTTGCAGGTATCTGGGAATTTTTAAAACATGTTCCACTTGGAAGTATTATTATTCCGGTTATTATCATTGCATTGATTGCAGCGTTCTCAACAACAGCCGATACCATGTCGACCACAATCGCAGCTTTATGTACAAAAGGTGCACGTCATGATGAAGAGCCGGCAATCTGGCAGAAAATCGTATGGGGTGTTTCTATCGGTGTGATCGCATGTGTTATGGTTGCTTTTGGCGGTGGCGCACAGGGTGTTGATGGTGTAAAATATCTGGCTGCCTGCGGTGGATTTGTTGTATTAATCATCTTCATTTTCCAGGTCGCATCTGCAATTAAATTATTTTTCTTCGATAAAGAAACAAAAAAAGATATTGAAGAAGGAAGCAAATATAGAGATTAAAACGAAAATAAAAAAATTTCAGAAAGAACAGGAAAACCAGGAGGCATAAAGTGGAAACAAGCAAGGAAATAGAAAAAGTTATCTTAGGTGATTTTCTTCATTTAGAAGAATTCGTAGCAATCGCCCGATACCATGCAGAGGTTGCTTTTTCACAGGAGTATATCGAGAGAGTGTCAAAAAGCAGAACTCTGGTAGAAAAATGGGTGGATGAAGAAAAAGTAATGTATGGTGTGACCACTGGTTTTGGTGCATTATGTACAGAAGCAATTGGAAAAGAAGATACCGAACAGCTTCAGGAAAATATTATCCTGACGCATGCAGTTTCTGTCGGAGACCCGCTTAGTGAAGAGGGAGTAAGAGGAATTTTGCTTATGGTACTTCAAAACCTTGGTCAGGGTTACTCTGGTGTCCGCATAGAAGTATTAGAAGCATACAAAGAATTTTTAAACCGCGGTGTCACTCCAAGAGTTCCGGCAGACGGAAGTGTAGGATATCTTTCTTTAGAAGGACATTGTGCACTGGTACTGATGGGAATGGGAGAAGCCTGGTATCAGGGAGAACTTTTAAGTGGAGCAGAAGCACTCAAAAAAGCCGGGTTAGAACCGGTCAGACTCAGTTCTAAAGAAGGACTGGCACTGGTGTCAGGAACAACTTCTCCAACTGCACTTGGAGCACTGGCATTATATGATTTACTTCAGGCAGCAAAGACGGCAGATGTCATTGGCGCATTAAGTGTAGAAACCTTAAAAGGGGTTATGAATGCGTTTGATGAAAGAGTGATGAGAATCCGTCCTCACAGCGAGCAGGGAAGAGTTGCCGCAAATGTAAGAACTATCTTAAAAGACTCAGGAATTATTGAAAAATATAAAGGAAGTAAAGTGCAGGATGCCCTGTCTCTTCGTTGTATTCCACAGCTTCACGGAGCTTCGAGAAAAACACTGGAAGATGCAAAACGTACCATTGAGACAGAGATGAACTCCTGCTGCGATAATCCGATTATCTGGTCAGAGGAAGGCGAAGAAGATGTGATTTCTGCCTGTAATCCGGATTCTTCCTATGTTGGAATCGAGATGGACAGTGCCTGCATTGCAGCGTGCACCTTGGGCAAAATGTCTGAAAGAAGAAACAACAGAATCATTGATGAAAGTCTTTCCGGTTATCCGTGGTTCTGCATCAGCAAACCTGGATTAAATTCAGGGCTTATGATTCCACAATATACACAGGCAGGTCTGTTAAATGAAATGAGAGTGCTGGCTTCACCGGCAACTATTGATAATACACCGACCTGTGGAAATCAGGAAGACTATGTTGCAATGGGCTTTTTTGCCTGCAAAAAAGCCGGACAGATTGCAAAAAAATTAGAGTACATTCTTGCAATGGAACTGCTTTCTGATTATCAGGCACAGCAGTTTTTGGATAAAGATGTAGAAACATGCGGCGTTGCCCAGGCTGTCTATGGAGAACTTGGAAAACAGATCCCGGTTATGGAAAATGATATGCTCTTGTATCCGCATATTGAGTACTTAAGAGATGCAATTCATAATGGTAAGATATTAGAACTCGCAGAAACAAAAGCAGGTAAACTGCAGTAGATTTAGTAAATGAAAACCAAGAAAAAGAAAGTGCTGGCTTTATGCCGATGACGAAAGGATTTTTAAAATGAAAAAAGAACCAGAAAGACTTGAGATGGATTTAAAAAAGATTTTCCTGACACCCCCGAATACCATGAAAGAGAAAATTACATTGATTGTCATGATGACAGTTGTGTTTATCATGTTTTTTGGACCAACTGTGTTTTCAGAAATCTCTCCGGTCAGAGGCATCATAATCTCCGCACTTCCGGCACTTTCTATTTCATGGGGGTGGATGGTACTGCTCAGAAGTCTGTTTCGGAAAAGAGAATTTTCTAAACAGACAGAAGTAAAAATAAGAAAACGATAAAGCATAGAATACCCGAAAAAAGAATCCTGTCCTCCCAGGATTCTTTTTTTTTGTCAAAGGGTATGATAAAATAAAGGAAAAAGGTGATCGGAGGAAAAACGCATGAAAGAAGTATTAAAAATTAATGTGGAAAAACCGCAGTATGTGACGATTACGGGAATCACGTATGCACAGGTGGATTCCTGGTATGGACACTGCCGCAGAGATTTAAAACTGGATTTGATTTATCCGGAGGATTTTAGTGGAAAAACATATCCGTGTGTGGTATGGATTTGTGGCGGGGCATGGCTTCGGATGGACAGGTCTGCACATCTCGCTTATCTTAGCAAATTGGCACAAAGTGGTTTTGTCGTGGCAAGCGTGGAATACCGTACTTCTAATGAGGGCGAGTATCCAATGCAGATTCAGGATGTAAAAGCGGCAATTCGCTATTTGAGGGCGCATGCAGATCGCTATCGGATTGATGCAGAATACATTGGGGTGACTGGAGAATCCGCAGGTGGTTACTTAACTTGTATGGCGGCACTTGATGAAGCTGTTTCACTGGATGTTGGAGATTATCTGGAACAGTCAAGCAAGGTTCAGGCTGCTTGCCCGTGGTATCCGCCGACGGACACTTCTAAATTTCCCTATCAAAATGCAGAACAATGTGCGGCTTCTCCGGAATCGCTGTTGTTAGGATTTAATGTGATGAAAAATCCAGAAAAAGGGTATGAAAATTCACCGGTTTCAAAGGTAACGAAAGACGCACCGCCATTTTTGATCATTCATGGAATGAATGACCATACAGTGCCATTTTCACAAAGTGAAAGTCTCTATGAGACATTAGAAGCAAATGGCTGTGATGTGACACTTTTGGCTTTGGAAGGTGCAGACCATGCGGATCTGCAGTTCTTTCAGGATAAAATCTGGGAGAGAATGATTTCGTTTTTTAAAGAAAAACTGACACGTATCTGCCAGGAGAACATAAAAAGTTAACAGTGACATAAGAAATTCTGGAGTAAGTAAAAAGGGGAACAGCTATGAGGAAAAAAGGGGTATTACTTGTAGTGGCGCTCGCAGCGATTTTAGGTGTCTGCGCGTGTGGAACAAAACAAAAAAAAGAAGCAGTTTTTCCGGAATTAATCATTGGAGGAACTTCTTATACTCCATATTTTTACCAGGATATCAATGGAAAGTATGCAGGGATTGATGTGGAGATTGCGAAAGAAGCGTGTAAAAGAGCCGGTTATACACCGGTGTTTCAAAGTATTCCAATTGAGAAACGTTTTCAGGCACTGAAGAACAAGAAAATAGATTGTCTGTGGAGTTGTCTTACAATAGAAGGAAGGGAAGATGATTATTTATGGACAAATCCTTATCTTTATACACAAAGGGTAGTGGTAGTTCGCGCCGACAGTCAGATACAATCACTGGAGGACTTGAAAAATAAGCGGGTGGGTGTTCAGACAGGTTCAACTTCTGAAGAAATTATTTTAAATCAACTAAATCCAAATTTTCCGGAATTGGAACAGTTGACCAGTTTTCGTGAGCTTGGAGAAGTCTTTACAGCACTTAGGAAGGGATATGTAGATGCAATTGTCGGGCACGAAAGTTCTTTTGGGACTTATACAGAGGAATATCCATCGGAGTATCGATTTTTAAAGATGAGTTTAAGAAGTGAAGCTGTAGGTGTAGCCTTTCAAAAAGGTGGCGATGAGGGAGTTGTTCGGAAATTAAATAAGGCATTTGGGGAAATGCAGCAAGATAAAACGATGGAAAAAATCGTGAAGAAATTTGGGTTAGATGTAGAAAAAAATGTATACGGAGGGGATGCAGATGACCAAACAAAAGAGGGCGAAAAATAGTTTGGGCAAAAAACAGAAATATCTTTTTACAGGATTTTTTATGGGCGGTATTTTTCTTCTTGTTTTATCAATTGGATTAGCGGCAAGGCATAAAAAAAATTCAATCGAAGCAGAAATTACGAGTACATTAAGTCTTGTTAAAAGCACCTGTCAGAAATATGCGGACTATAAGATGGGAATCACAACGAAAGATTTACAAACCATGATTAACAAAGTCAATGTGTTGAAAGATTATACCGGGTCAGAGAAAAGACAGGAGTTATTGGAGCTGGCTCAAGATCAGTATCTTTCGGGAGTGATTTTGTTAGATAAAGAACTTCAGGTATCGGAAAACGTGAAGCTGGACAGGAAAGATAATGATGCAATTTTAAATTTGATTTTGGAGGATACGCAGGCAGAGGAAATTTTAAATTTTTCAAAAAAAATATTTGCTGATCGTGTAGAAATAAATGGGAAAATCTATGAATATGCAATTTCCGCAAGGGAAGATGAAGCAGGTATCATTATTATTTACTGCAATACCACAGAATTTCAGGATGACAAATATGAGATTTCACTTTCTAACTTATTGAATAATCTGGTTCAGAGTAAAAATGAAGTGCTTGTGGTAACCGATGGAGAAAAAGTTATCAGCAGCAGTTCAAAACAGTTGAATGGACTTCTGATTTCAGAGTGTCCGGTTTCCAACGTCTTAAAAAGTGATAAACAGTCGGAAAATATAAATTTAATAGAATTAAAAAACGAGGGAAAGATCTGGCTTGGAAAAAAAGATAGTTATCGAAATTATTATGTATATGTATTTTACCGGACGCAAAAGATTTATCCGGAATACTTCTGGCATGCGGGAATTGTAGTAGGCGTGTATCTGATTTTTTGTCTGCTTATTCTGATATTTTTGCAAAAACAAAGAGAAGAAAAAATGAATCAGATGAAAAAAGAACTTCAGCTCCTTCAGTCTGTTTCAAGTATTTACGATGTAAATCTGCTTCTATATCCACAAAAAAACACCTGGATTCCAATACTTGAGACAAAACAGTTAGAAAAGACAATTAAAGGAATTAAAGAAGCAGATGAAATGCTTCAACAAGTAGGAAAGCTGTTGATGATGGAATCAGCGAGAGAAGAATTTTGGAGACTCACGGATTTAAAGAGTCTTTCCGAGCGAATGAAAAAAAGAAACTTCCTGGGTTATACGTTTGAGGCTATAACCGGAAAATGGTATCAGATTCTTTTAATTTCAAAAAAACGTAACGATGAGAATGAAGTGACAGAAGTGATGCTTTTGATGCGAAATGTCAGTGAACAGAAGCAAAAAGAGATGGACTATCAGGAAAAACTCCGCATTGCGGCAGAAAAAGCAGCGACAGCGGATGCATCAAAAACGGATTTTCTACGTCGTATGAGTCATGATATTCGGACACCGATTAATGGAATTCGTGGAATGACAGAGATTGGATTGGAAAATCTGGAAGATACTTCACGAATCAAAGACTGTTTTGCTAAAATTCGTACCGCATCAGATTTTCTTTTAGAGCTTGTAAATAATGTGCTTGACATGAGTAAAATTGAAGCAGGAGAGACTACAGGTAAGAATGAACCGTTTGATTTGCGGGAAATCTTAAAAAATGCGGCAACGATTGTGTCAGTACAGGCAGAGGAAGCGGCAATCGATTTTCGACAAAAACCAGTTGAAATTGAACATAGTCATCTGCTTGGAAGTCCGCTTAATATTCAAAGAGTATTTCAAAATCTGATGAGCAATGCAGTAAAATATAATCGTCAAGGCGGGTTAGTAGAAGTTTCGTGTCAGGAATTAGAATCGGACGGAGAAAATGTCAGAATTTTATTTATCTGTCGTGATACCGGAATCGGAATGAGTAAAGAATTTCAAAAGCATGCATTTGAAATCTTTACTCAGGAACATAAAACGGCGAGAACGACTTATAGTGGAAGCGGGTTAGGGCTTTCCGTCGTGAAAAAAACGGTAGAGCTGCTTGGTGGAAAAATTGATTTTGTCAGCGAAGAAGGAAAAGGTACCGTCTTTATGGTAGAACTTGCGTTGAAGATTGATAAGGCCTATGAAGAAGCGAAAAATAAAAAAGAGCAGGAAGCGGTTTCAATTTCGGGGCTTCATATTTTGGTGGCGGAAGATAATGAACTGAATCTTGAGATAGAGACTTATATGCTGGAAGAACAGGGAGCAGTTGTGACTCCGGCCAAAGACGGAAAAGAAGCCGTTGATATTTTTGAGGCATCAGAATTAAATACATTTGATATAATTTTGATGGATATCATGATGCCAAAAATGAATGGGCTTGAGGCAGCAAAAGCAATCCGAAGTCTGAAAAGAAAAGATGCTCTGGAAGTCCCGATTTTTGCGGTTTCTGCAAATGCTTTTTCAGATGATATTGCGGCAAGTAAGGCAAGCGGAATGAATGAACATCTGTCAAAACCGATTGATTTTGAAAAGATGATGCAGGTGATTGGAAAGTATGTGAAAAAGTAAAAAAATAGATTCTGACTTATTATTAGAAGTAAATATTGGAGAAAACAATGGATAGAAAACAACCAATGGAATTAACCAACATGTGCATGGTTTATAAAAATGGACAAGTGTTAGTTGAAGAAAAAATAATCGGGGAAAATGAAAAAGGAATTATTTTTCCGGGAGGTCATGTAGAACCGGGAGAATCACTAAAAGATTCTGTGATTCGCGAAATGAAAGAAGAAACCGGCTTAGTAATTTCCAATCCAAAACTCTGTGGTGTGAAAGATTGGATTCGGGAGGATGGTACAAGGTATCTTGTACTGTTATATAAGACGGATGAATTTACAGGAGAATTGAAAAGTTCAGAAGAGGGGAAGGTGTTTTGGGTAGAACGGGAAAAACTTTCATCTTTAAATCCAATTTGGAATTTGAATGAACTAATGGAAATTTATGAAACCGATGATTTCTTTGAATTTTTCTTCGCATTTAAAGACGGAAAATACGAGGATGGAACGCTGGTAGGATAATCAAAGCGATAACCGGAAATTTGGGGAAAGAAAGACCGCTTGACAAACCTTGTGATAAAGCGTACTATGAAAGAAATATGACAAAATTCAACAAAACAATAAAATAAAAAGAATGAATCGATGGTACAAATGCATGAAAATCGAATGATTTTCGGAACATGCGGTGAGATTCCGCAACAGACTTTATCCCTACTGTAATCAGGACGAAAGCTGCGAATCCATTGGAAGAAATTTCTTCTGAGAAGGGCAGTGAGTAGGTTAGAACTGCGAGCCAGGATACAGGCATTTGGAGATTAAAACGCAAAATTTGTTTCCGCAGGCATAGACGGAAACAAATTTTTTGTACGATAAATTTTTATTTTTATTGATTTTGAAAGCAGTTTTTTTAAAATAAAAATGAAAAGAGGGCAAAAGATGAAAGAAAAAAGAGGGGATGCTTTTTCAGATTGTCATCCGGCGGTGAATTTTTTCTGGTTTGCAGCAGTCATTTTGATAACAATGTTGAACAGCCATCCGGTTTTTCTGGGGATTTCGTTCCTGGGAGCATTTTGTTATGCATCCAGACTTCAAGGCTGGCAGAGAGTATTAAAGTTTAATCTGCTTGCAACACTTCCGGCAATGATAATTGTGGCATTTATCAATCCTGCGTTTAATCATTATGGAGTGACGATGTTATTTTATTTAAAAACCGGTCCGGTTACGTTAGAGGCAATTGTATATGGACTGGTACTGGCATCGATGCTTTTTATTTCGATTCTATGGTTTTCCTGTTACAACAAAATAATGACAACAGATAAATTTGTGTATCTGTTTGGTCGTGTGATTCCGGCACTTTCTTTGGTATTGTCTATGGTATTTCGGTTTGTGCCAAGATTTGGACAACAGCTGACCGTCATCCGAAATGGACAAAAAGCAATTGGGAGAGATGTAAAGAACGGAAACATTTTTAAAAAAATGCGTCACGGTATTACGATTTTTTCTGTATTGGTTACCTGGGCACTGGAAAATGCAATTGATACATCGGATTCAATGCGTGCAAGAGGATATGGCTTAAAAGGGAGAAGTGCTTTTGCAATCTTTCGATTTGATAATCGGGATGGGATTGTAACAGGCACTTTACTGGCACTGATGGGAGTGTATTTTGGTGGAATGGCAGCAGGCATTAGCTTTGCACAGTATGACCCACAAATTAAAATCGGAGGACTTCCACTGACCCCCTTTGGCGTCATTATTTATCTGGCATGGGCGGGATTTTGTTTCTTTCCTGTGATTTTAGGCGTGCTTGAGGATAGAAGATTTGAGAAACTTAAAAAAATGGCAGATATGGAGCGCAGGCTTCCCTGGTATTTGACAGACCCGAAAAAAATGATGTGAGCGTCAAAAATAAAAGAAAGCAGGTTATAAAAAATTGAATTGTATCGAAGTAAAAAACTTTAGTTTTCAATATCCAAAAGAAAGCCATGCGGCACTTTATCAGGTATCCATGGAAGTAGAAGAAGGTTCATTTGTTGTACTGTGTGGAAAGAGTGGGTGCGGAAAAAGTACTCTGCTTCGGCAGTTTAAAAGTGTGCTTGCTTCACATGGAGAAAAGAAAGGAGAAATCTTATACGGCGGGCAGAACCTAGAAGACGTGGATTTGCGGACACAAAGTGCAGAGATTGGATATGTGCTTCAAAATCCCGATAATCAGATTGTAACAGATAAAGTCTGGCATGAACTTGCCTTTGGGTTAGAAAGCCTTGGCTATGATACACCTACGATTCGGCTTCGGGTGGCAGAGATGGCTTCTTATTTTGGAATCCATTCCTGGTTTTTAAAAAATGTCAGTGAATTATCAGGAGGACAAAAACAGCTCTTAAATCTTGCTTCGGTTATGGCAATGCATCCGAAACTTTTGATTTTAGATGAACCGACTTCCCAGCTCGACCCGATTGCAGCTTCCGATTTTTTAGAGACGGTTCGGAAAATTAATCGTGATATCGGAACCACTGTGATTTTAACCGAACACCGCTTAGAAGATGTCATTCCATGGGCAGATAAAGTGTATGTCATGGATAAAGGAAGGATGATAGCAGACGGAACACCGAATGAAATTGGGGAGCAGTTAAGAACGATGGGACATGATATGTTTCTTTCCATGCCGGCACCGATGCAGATTTATGCCGGAACAAACAGTTCCCTTCGCTGCCCGCTTACCGTTAGTCAGGGACGACGCTGGCTGTCAGAGGAGTTAGAGACAAAAGATATAAAAATAAAAAAAGAAGGAAATCAGGAAGAGACAGCAGAAAAAAAGACTTCTATTTTTGGAAAACTTGCAGGTCTGAAAAAAGAACCGGAAAAAGAAATTCCGGAAATCCGAATCAAAGATGTCTGGTTTCGTTATGAACGGGATTTGCCGGATGTGGTAAAAGGGTTAAGCCTGGATATCAAAAAAGGAGAAATCTTTGCAGTGGTAGGAGGAAACGGAACGGGAAAAAGTACAGCGATGAGTCTGATTGCAAGAATTCGTTTTCCGTACCGTGGTAAAATCTATCTGGAAGGCAAAGAAATCGGAAAATACAGTGATGATGAACTCTATCACGGATTCTTAGGCGTGATGCCGCAAAATCCGCAGAGCCTGTTCGTGAAAAAAACCGTAAGAGAGGATTTATATGAAGTAATAGATGGAAAGCGGGAAAGAAAAAGTGATGCGTATCCAATTGAGATGAAGAAAAAAGATGCGGTTGAGGGAATTGTCTCGCTTACAAGATTAGAAGGTCTTTTAGACCGGCATCCCTATGATTTAAGTGGTGGAGAACAGCAGAGACTGGCGCTTGCAAAAGTACTTCTGCTTCGCCCGAAAATTCTTTTGATGGATGAGCCGACCAAAGGAATCGATAATCATTATAAAAAAGAACTCGGAGAGATATTAAAAAAATTAAGCGAACATGGTGTAACGATTTTGATGATTTCCCATGATGTAGAATTTTGTGCGCAGTATGCAGACCGTACCGGACTGTTCTTTCAAGGAAATGTGGTAACCAGTGAAGAATCGAAAAAATTTTTTGCCGGAAATAACTTTTATACCACTGCTGCAAACCGTATGGCAAGAAATTATTTTCCAAATGCGGTAACAGTAGAGGATGTGGTAAAAGCAATCAATCAGACAGAAGAGGAGGCGGTGTCGTGCTGAAAGAAGAAAAATTAGATGTCTTTCTGGATGCCTTTTTAGATGGGAAGAAACCGGCACAGGAAACAGATCTGGATTTCTGGGATGAGAAATCAGAACCGGAAAAAAACGATTTCTGGGAAGCGCAGGATGTACTGACAGCGCCAAAACACAAGGGAAAGCTGTCAAAACGTACGATTGCATCTATGTTTTTGATTTTAATTTTAATTCCGGTTACAATCTGGATTGGAATTACGCTTTTTGATGACCGAAAATATTTTGTCATCAGTCTGGCGATTGCAGTTTACTGCATGCTGCCGTTCTTTTTGATTTTTGAAGGAAGAAAACCGCAGGCGAGAGAACTGCTTACGATTGCGGTTTTGGTTGCAATTGCAGTTGCAGGTCGTGCAGCATTTTTTATGGTGCCAAGTTTTAAGCCGGTTGTGGCTGTGACCATTATTTCAGCCGTCTGCTTTGGTGCAGAATCCGGATTTTTAGTTGGAGCGCTTTCTATGCTTTCTTCGAATATGCTCTTTGGACAGGGACCGTGGACTCCGTGGCAGATGTTTGCGGCTGGAATTATCGGATTTTTGGCAGGTATTTTATTTCAAAAAGGCTGGCTGAAAGCACGTAAGATTTCGCTTTGTATTTATGGATTTTTAGCGACCGTGTTTATCTATGGAGGAATCATGAACCCGGCGTCCCTTGTGATGACCTCCTATGCAATTACCAAGCGAAATCTGCTGGCAATTTATATGTCAGGGCTTCCGGTGGACTTGGTTCATGCATCGGCAACCGTAATCTTTTTGTGGATTGCAAGTAAGCCAATGATTGAAAAACTGGAGAGAATCAAAGTGAAGTATGGAATGATAGAAGAGGATTAAAGGATGAGAAAAAATTTTAGAAAAATTTTAGGGTGTCTGACACTTCTTTTTCTTTTGACAAGCTGTGGTGGAATGACAAACAGCAGTGAGATTACAAAACTGGAAACAAAAGAGAAAGCAGAAGAAACACAACAAGAGAAACAGCAGACAGATAAACAGAATGTAGAAAAGAATACATGTACGGTTTCCATTGAATGTTCTACTATTTTGGACAATGAGAAAGAATTAAAAGCATCAAAAAAGGAATTTGTTCCGTCAGATGGCTGGATTTTAGAACCGATAGAGGTGAAATATGAAACGGGTGATACCGTCTATGATATACTTGCGCGTGTCTGTAAAGAAAAAAAAATTCAGCTGGATGCAAACTATACTCCACTTTATTCTGCGTATTATGTAAAAGGAATTAATCAATTGTATGAATTTGACTGTGGAGAACGTTCTGGATGGACTTACAGCGTGAATGAATATTTCCCCAATTATGGATGTTCCAAATATGAGGTCAGTGACGGGGATGTAATTGAATGGCGTTATACCTGCGACCTTGGAAAAGATGTGGGAGATGAATTTG
>ERZ869979.413-NODE-413-length-13117-cov-13.650690_pt1 | contig 13117 bp, 17 predicted proteins | sample MGYA00521269_ERZ869979 | MGnify/ENA primary metagenome ERZ869979 (study PRJEB32232, sample SAMN07284974) | human gut metagenome | biome: human-associated habitat; material: feces | host: Homo sapiens | place: Tanzania | collected 2014-04-05 ... | reverse complement strand
AAAAACATTGAATATCTCACTATATTTTTAATAAACATGACTTTCTTCAATCTTTTATTTACCAAAAATGTGACTTTCTTCAATCTTTTATTTACCAAAAATGTGACTTTCTTCAATCTTTTTTTCCCCTAAAATGGTACTTTCTTCAATCTTTCAGTAATTATATTCTATGTATTTATATGTAAAAAAGGGGATAGCATCCGCTATCTCCTCATAATTATTCTTCATCAAATAAAACTAAATCATCAAATGTCTGTCTTCTTACTACAACTCTAGATTCACCTTCATGAGTAAATACTACAGCTGGTTTAGGTAACTGGTTGTAGTTAGAAGACATAGAGTAGTTATATGCACCTGTAGAGAATACTGCAAAAATATCACCTGGCATAATATTAGCTGTAACTGGTAGATCCTTAGTAATCATATCAGCACTTTCACAGATCTTACCTACAACTGTTACAGTCTTAGTCTTTGTTTCTCCTGCTTTATTTGCGACAATACCATCATATTTCGCATCATATAAAGGTGTACGGATATTATCAGACATACCACCATCAATAGATACATAAGTACGCACATCAGGGATTTCTTTAATACATCCTACTGTATATAGTGTAATACCTGCGTTACCTACAACATAACGTCCTGGTTCAATCATAACAGCTGGACGTTCCCATCCATGACTATCATATTCATTATAAATAACTTTCATGATTTCTGATGTAATAGATTCAAAATCAAGTGGTTCATCCTGTTTAGTATAAGCAATACCATAACCACCACCAGCATTGATCTTACTTGTTACAACACCAAATGTATTATAGATTTCATTTACAAACTTCATGAACTGAAGCATCGCATTCACATAAGCGAATAAATCAAATACCTGAGAACCGATATGACAATGAATACCTTCATATTCGATATTATCAGACTCTAAGATTTTCTGAATAGCTCTTAAATAGATACCATAATGAGAACTAAAGCCAAACTTCGTATCCTTATGACCAGTCATGATATAGTTATGACCACCAGCTTTAATACCAGGTACAATTCGTAAAGTAGCCTTTACTTTCTTACCTAGTTTACCTGCAATCTTTTCACAGTTTTCAATTTCATAGAAATTATCTATTACGAAATGAGTGACATCATGACTTAATGCATATTCAATTTCTGAAGGAAGTTTATTGTTTCCATGGAAGTAGATCTTATCTGGATCAAATCCAGCACGTAATGCGATACTGATTTCTCCTGCAGATACGCAGTCAATTCCAATACCATATTCACTTGCAAGCTTATAGATTGCAAGACAGCTAAAAGACTTAGATGCAAATAATGGAAGTGCCTTTTCATACTTATCCATGAACTTTGTCTTTAATTCATTCATCTGATGTCTAATATGACCTTCACTCATAACATAAAGTGGTGTGCCATACTGCTTTGCGAGATCAGATGCTTTAATACCATCTATATATAAATCATTGCCTTTTATATCAGCAAACTGTGTCTGTAATACCATACCATTCCCCTTAATATAATGTTTTTAAATCAAATAAACCTTTGTCTTTATTCATTAATGCCTTTAATGCAGCCACAGCACCATTCGCAAATACTTCTTTAGAAAGAGCTGTATGCTTTACTTCTACGATTTCATCCTGTCCTGCAAACATCACTGTATGTTCACCAAAGATTGTCCCACCTCTAATAGATGAAATACCTACTTCATTTCTTTCTCTCTTACGATGAATAGAATGACGATCATAAGTAGGTTCTAATGAATCATCTAAAGCCTTATTAATACCATCATATAACATCACTGCAGTACCTGATGGTGAGTCAATCTTCTGATTATGATGTTTTTCCATGATTTCAATATCAAAATGATGTTCAAAGAATTCTTTCGCAAATTCACTCACCATCTTATTCATCATAGCCACACCATAAGAAGTGTTATAAGACTGGAAGAGGGCAATCTCATGAGAGGCTTCTTCAATCTTCTTTAAGTCTTCTGCACTAAAGCCAGTAGTAGCAAATACAACTTTACACTTATTCTTTAATGCATAAGATAGAATACTATCTAGATTGGCAGGATGTGAGAAATCAATGATTGCATCAATATCATCCTGTACTTCATCTAATGACTTATATGCAGGTACTTCTGGCTGTACATCAAATACAGGAGATACAATACCAGCAAGTTCTAAATCTGCATCATTCATTACTGCATGGGCTACTTTCTTACCCATTAAACCATAACCATATACTAATACTTTCATCTTAATAACCCTTGCTTTCAAATTCTTTCATTGCATCAAATAATAACTTCTTATTTTCTTCTGTAGTTGGAATAAGAGGCTGACGAAGCATATCACTTTCAATAACACCCATATGCTTTAATGCAGCCTTAGGCATGATTGGGTTTACATCAATAAATAAGTATTTAGAAACATCATTTAAATCATAAGCCATCTTTCTAGCAAGTTCTAAATCACCTTTTAATGCAGCCTGTGCAAACATTTCTGTTTCTCTTGGATAAAGGTTAGATAATACGGAAATAACACCTTTTCCTCCTGCAGCGATAAATGGAAGAATATTATCATCACATCCAGAATATAAATCAAAGTCCATATCCTTAGTACGTGTTAATACTTCCATAGCATACGCAATATCATCTGTTGCATCCTTCATAGCAACAATATTAGGAACCTTTGCAAGTTCTACTACTGTATCTACACTGATTTTCATACCAGTTCTACCTGGTACATTATACATAATAAGTGGTAAATCACTTGCAGCAGCAACAGCCTTATAATGTTCAATTAAACCTCTCTGAGAAGTCTTATTGTAGTAAGGTGTTACAACTAAGTTGGCATCAGCACCTGCTTCAGCATTGAACTTAGCCTTTCTAATAGCCTGTGCAGTATAGTTAGAACCTGCACCTGCAATAACCTTTACACCTGTACCCTTAGCCATTTCTACTGTAATCTTAGTAAGTTCAAATTCATCTTCAATATCAATAGTTGCAGGTTCACCAGTTGTTCCATTGACAAGTAATGCTTTTACACCACCATCAATCATTCTCTGTACCTGTCTCTTATAACCTTCGTAATCAATACTTCCATCTTCAAACATTGGTAATACCAATGCAACACCTGTACCTTCAAAAATTGGTTCCATTTTATGCTAATTCCTCCTGAATCTTTTCTAATGCTTTCTTTAAATATTTCTTCTCTATAACATATGAAATAGATACTTCACTTGTTGTCACCTGAGCAAATGGGATCTGGTTATCACCTAGAACTTTGAATAACTTACTTGCAAAACCGACTTCATTTTCCATATGACCTTCTACAACAAGCTTACCTACATTCTTAGATGCAAATACACCAATACGTGGGTGATTCTTCTTTACTTCTTCAATAGCCTTGTTTAAAGCACTCTGTGCTTTTGCATCACATGTGAAATCAATACGCATTTCATCTTCTAGCATGACTGATGAGATCATATCGATGTTCACACCTTCACGACTAATTGTTTCAAACACATCAGCCACAAAGAGAGGATTCTTTTCAACATTCATTAACTTCACTTGAATAATGTCTTCTTCAATCTCTAATCTTGTAATCACACTGTTCATCTTCATCATCTCCATTTTTTTTATAAAAAAATATTGCAATGGTGCCATTGCAATATAATTAGTAGTCTTCATTATATTCAATAGCGCACCACAAATATTTTGTGACAGTGAATAAGATCTTCTCTTATCCCCCAGATAACAGTTCATATACAGTTCCCTGTCTCTTCGGCATTTGCTCCCCCTTCATTATCTGGCTGTATCCATTAATAATGAATTCTTAACGCATGCACCTCTATTTGTCAACATAATAACATATTATCACTCATAAAAAAAGTGATTTTCTTCTAAATAGTGCATATATTCTTTTATCCAGGGACTATCTACCGCATAGCGCTGAAGCATTAATACGACTTCCTGCCCTTGATACATGAAGCGCATCTCTGATTCAGCCCCTTTCTTTTTCACTTTAAAATCAGTCACAAAACGATAATCAAAGAAGTAAACACCCTCTAAGAACTTCAGATTATCATATTGCATGAAGGTGATTCCCTCACGTTCAAAACTTAATACATAAAATTCTGTTTTCTTGCTTACTATATGACCTAACCACATAGTCAATGCTGTTTTCTTCCAGTTCACCTGATACTTACTATGTGCAAAGGCAACATTATTATGAAATGATATACCAGACATTCGCACATAGTTCTCTAACAGCTTTTCTCTATTATTCATGAATTTCTAAAGGCAATTGATCAGGATCTTTAAAAAATGTCATTTTCTTGCCAGTAAATGTGTCAAAACGAATTGGTTCTGTTTCAATACCCAATGCATTTAATTCTTTAACTGTTTCTTCTACATCTTCTACCTTAAAAGCCAGATGTCTCAGTCCTGCAGTTTCAGGGAAAGGATGAAGTGGGGCATCAGGTTTAACGAATATTTCTAATTCCATATCTCCAAGTTGAAGATCTAACTTGATATCCTGTTTATCCTCTCTCTTATTCTCTCTAATAATCTTAAAGCCTAGTTTATTGACATAGAAGTCAATTGTTTGATCATAATCTTTTGTAATGATCGCAATATGATGTATAGTATCTAATCTCATAAGATTACCTCCTGTTACTATTATATCATTGACATCATGAATGATATATAGTTATTATAGTATAAACCAACTAAGGAGGTAGGTAATACATGAATAAGAAAACAATTATTTATTCTATAAAATCTGCACTCCCTGTTATGACTGGTTATATTGTATTAAGTATTGGTTTTGGCTTATTACTTCAAGATAAGGGTTATGGATGGGGATGGGCTGTTTTAATGAGTACAGGTATATATGCTGGTTCTATGCAGTTTGTGACAATTAATCTACTCACAACAGGTGCATCTATTATTACAACCGCTATTATGACGCTTATGGTCAATATTAGACATCTCTTTTATGGTATTACCATGTTAGAAGAATATAGTGAAGCAGGGTGGAGAAAGCCTTATTTAATCTTCTCATTAACAGATGAAACCTACTCATTAATCTGCTCTCCTGATCTTCCTGATGATATTAATCGTAAAGACTATTTCTTTATCGTTTCTCTAGTCAATCAGTTATCCTGGATAGTAGGAAGTATTATAGGTTCAGTACTAGGGAATATTATTCCTTTTGATACAACAGGGATAGATTTTGCGATGACTGCATTATTTGTCATCATCTTAGTCGAACAATTAGAGAAATCAAAACAACATCTTCCTGCCTTTACAGGATTTATTATTTCTATATTCTGTTTATTACTCTTTGGACCGAATCAATTCCTGATTCCTTCTATGATTCTTATCACTATCGCTTTATTCATAGAAAAAAAGAGCTTAGAAAGGAGTGATCTTTAATGCATGCCGTACTTATTATTCTTACTGCCGCAATAGTCACACTTCTTATCCGTGCTCTTCCATTTATTGTATTTAGTAAACATACACCAGAATGTATTCTCTATTTAGGTAAAGTACTACCTTATGCAATTATACCGATGTTGGTGGTGTATTGTTTAAAGAGTGTATCGGTTCTAAAAGCCCCTTATGGTATTCCAGAACTCATAGCACTTATAGTGGTTGTATGTATTCATAAATGGAAACATAGTACATTACTTTCTATTCTTCTAGGTACAATGACTTATATGTTTCTAATCCAGACTGTGTTCTAATCACAGTCTTTTCATTACCTCTAATGGGAGATTATTTACGAGTACAGTGTTACCATCATAATAGTTGATGTAATCTGGTCCTAATGTAAATATACGTTCAAAAGGAATTGTACCCAATGTTCTTTCTTCTGTAGTAGAATAAAGAGCTATTTCATAATAATCACATTCTAGCTTCTCTCCTGTTTCAGGATTCTGATATCCTACTGGTACCCATGGTTTATTAGGGAGTAAAGTAGGGCAGTCCTCAGTTAATGCATAAATACCTTTAATCCCTTGATCTGTCTTAAAGAATTGTGGTTTTGCATAATAATAGTCATGACTTTGAAGTTCATGCATCCATGAAGAGAATAGATGAGGATTAAGGATAAACTGTTCTGCTTCATCCTTACCAATCACTACTGGCCACATAGTACTCATTAATGTAAGAGAATCTGTTTCACCATTCACAATCTTTTCTGATACTTCTTTAATAACACGATGATTGAAGGCAAGAAGATCATCTTCCTGTGATAAGTACTCATCTATATCTTCTTCTATACCATCAATAGTCACACTGCATTTCCAATAGTCAGTTATTCTCCTTAAGCAATTAAAGAAAGAACGCATTTCATCTGTAGTGGTAGGATTCAACAAACGTAAGTTTAATTCATTCTTTTCATCTTCATCCCAGGAAATATTAAATCCTCTTCCAATAGAACTTGGATTATAGAAAATCATATTACCTTCCTGATCATCACCTACCATTCTCATACCATCATTAATTCCAAAAGCCAATTCATCACCGACTATTACATCTAATGGTATCGTCTTTTTAAATAAACCCTTCTGTTTAATACATACATCAATAGACATTTTATTATCCTCCTATGCATCTGATAAAGTCTTCTTCTGAAATAATCAGTATCTTTTCATCCTTCTCTCTTAAGTCTAAACCTTTTCTGATCTTAGTACCATACTGACCATACTTCCATGTTTTACTTTTTTCTCCACCAACAATCAAATAATCAGTAGCACGTGTAGGTGCACTTAATACAGTACCTCCATGACTATAAATATAGTGAACAACATCACTTCTTCTCATCAAAGTAAATAATCCTGTCACTACAAATTTACCTGTCAAATCTATATCAAATATTTCATCAAAAGCGAAAGGGTAATTATTCATAACTATTCCTCAAAAAAAGATATACAATATATGTAGGAGGTTTATCAAAATGGTTAAAATCCTAAACATCGCATTATATATCGTATTCATTCTTATACCAGCATTGTATTTTATATGGCTATTAAAACATGAACACCTGATTTTTAAGACATTTGTGGTTGTCATGGCTATTCTTTCTACAATCGGTATATTACTTAAATTTAACTTTAAACCATATAATCATATCTTTACCATGTTCATACTAGTGTGTCAATTTCTCACTATGTATATTTATATTCTTTTTATATGTGTTTATCTGTATCGTTTCTCCTTTAAATTTGTGAAACGAAGACCTTATCGTTTTGGGAATATCGTAGCGACTATGATTGCGATTACTCTCACAATCTCTGGTTTCTATTCTCATTATAATAAGAAAGAAGTCATCTATCACGTCACTGTTCCTAAGACATCTTCAGTATCTAAGTTAAAGATCTGTTTAGTGAGTGACCTACATTTGAGTTCTGGAACATATATGAGACAGGTAAGAAAGCTTGTAAAAACAGTGAATGATAAACATTATGATCTTGTATGTTTTGCAGGAGATGTATTTGATGAAAATACACCGGATGCACTAATGAATCGTTCTTTACAAGAATTCAAGAATATGAAGAGTACTTATGGAACATACTGGATATCTGGCAATCATGAATATTATGGTAAACATACAGACTTTAGTGTCTTTGAAAAATACAACATACACTTTTTAAAGAACACTTATGAAACAGTAGATAATACTTTTAATATCGTTGGCTTTACAGATAAGACATCTCATGATCACTATGAAATCAATAAAGTAATAGAAGGGATGGATACTTCTTTACCTACTATTACATTAGACCATAATCCTGAAAGATTTGATCAACATACATATTTCACTGATCTCCAATTATCAGGTCATACACATAATGGACAGATTTTCCCAGGAAATATTATTCTTCATTATTACTATCAAAATTCATATGGTTTATCCCATTATAAGAACCATTATCTTCTTGTATCTGGTGGTTATGGTTCATGGGGATTCCCATTTAGACTAGGTACACAATGTGAATATGATACTATTTATCTCACTATGAGAAAATAGTTTTACGATAAATATATCTTTTTGTATAAAACTTGTAAACGGATTCATAAATTGATGAAAATTAACCTCTTTTGGTGTACAAATCTGAAAATAAGCATAGACAAACCGCTTTCTTTCCTATATGATAAGGGCACAAAGAGGTAGTGGAAAAAAATGGTCATAGAATTAGAAGAAAAATTTAAATTACGCAAAGCAGAAATCTTTGCGACAATCAAGAAGTATGTGACAGAAGCAAAATTGGATATCTCAGATACAGTTGTAGAAAACTTATCTATTCATCTTGCTTTATCAATTACAAGAGAATTATCTGGATCTTATATCGAAATGAGTTCATCTCAGATTGAACAATTAAAACAAGCCAACACTTATCAGATTTCACAGTTAATCGTCTACGATTTATCTAAGAAATATGATGTGAGAATTTCTGAAGATGATATTTGTTATTGTGCGATGTATTTATCAAACATGACATTATTAGATTTAGACTTCTTTAGTGAATGCGATATTATTGATCAGGAAACTGAAAGCATTACTTTAGAAGCCGTACAGGAAATCAATAATCGTTTAGGATTAAACTTAAAGAAGAATGATGATTTCTATCAGGGATTATCAATGCATTTCTATCCTGCAATTCAGCGTTTAAAGAATGATGAACAGTTACATGATAATGTATTAACTGACAAAATCAAAACTGAAAATGAAACAGAATATAAATGTGCAATGATTTTAAATGATGTTGTAAAAGAACATTATCATAAATCATTTAATGAAGATGAATTGGCTTATATAGCACTACATTTCGGTACAGCATTAAGATAACATCAAAGGGAACCATATCAATAGTAGATGGACCTAGGAGATAGCGAAAGCTATCTCCTTTCTTTTTATGTAAATCCTCTTTCTCACACTATGAAAGGTATTTTAAATTTAGTAGTATCTGTCGTGGCAGGTGTTTTAGTTTATTACATATGCAAAGATTTAAACGATAACCAGCCTAGTAATAAGTACACTCCAAAGAACTAGAAAAGGTAAGGAGCACCATTCCTTACCTTTTCGCTTTAAATGTTAATTGCTTTCCAATCTGCAATCAAATTATAGCATCTAGTATTTTAATATGCAAGTTGGTTTCAAAATTCAATTTTAGGTTCTTTGGAAATCAGCATCCCCATAAGAAATACTTTCGAAAAACAGCTGAGCTATTGACAAAATTCATACTTTTATTTGATTTGCTCGAAGGTAGATATACCTTATCAGTACGGCTCTTCCCGCCATTAGTATATGTCGTTAAAGTATGGAAGGGAGAAATCCTTCCTTTTATTTTCCAAAAAGAAAATCCTCTAGGTCATTTTTGCCACAGCCTCTTTTTTATTTGTACTTATCATAGACCTGTGATGCCATTGCATTATATCTATTCCATTCATCTTCTTTAGTAAAAATAGCTGATGATGATTTAAAATCTTTATAATACAGTTTTCCATCTTCAATTTTAGATTCATCAACCAATAGTGGCTTTTCGTCTCTACAATATTTACTCAATCTTGTAGATACAGGCACATAAGTTATCTTTTCGTTATCCTTATACTTATACCCATCTACTTTATCTAAGTGCTTCAGGAATAGAATATACTCCTGATTAGAATTCGTCAAGACATATCCCTTTTCTGAATTCATACATTCCATACCCTCAAGATAAGAAATAGAAAACGGTTCTTGAATATAGATAGTATCTCCTTTTTTCAAGGAATCTTTGTCACTATATATATCAATGATTTTTACTTGTCTCTCTATGCTGTTATAAAATAATTTACCATCATCTGGTTTTACTTTCACAATCAGATTACTACTTTTTTCTAGTTCATCCAGTGTACTTATAGATGAATTGAAATACTCACCGTCCTCAATATTAGAATACACAAAATCATCAAGATTATACTGCTTCTTAATTTCATTGAGATAGTAGTCACCAGTGAAAGAATACTTAGTCACAAATGCATAACCAATAGTCACACTTATCAAAATCAAAATACCTATGAAATACATTTTTGTATTCTTAGTCATTTTTTTCAACTCTTTCTACTCTGCCAGAATTTAAATATATCTTTTCATCGAACAATTCATCTATATACTGATGATTATGAGTCGCAATAATAATGCAGGTATTGCGTCTTTTTTCTTCTTCCATCATCTTCTTGAATTGAATAACAGCGTCTGGATCTAATGCATTTGTAGGTTCATCAAGCAATATAAGCTGAGGTTTTTCCATAACAGCCTGCGCAATGGCTAATCTTTGTTTCATCCCTAGTGAATACTTTGCGACTGTTCTTCTATCGTTAGGATTTAATCCAACTCTTTTAAGTGTTTCTATTATATCGTTTTGTGTAATCTTATTTCTTATTTCAGAAAGATACTGAAGGTTTTCCATACCTGTATAATATTTGAAGAAAGTAGGTGTCTCAATAATCAATCCCATTTCAGGTGGATAATCAATATCCTTATGAAGTATTTTCTCATCAATCATGATTTCTCCATGATCTATCTGAATCAATCCCGCAATAGCACGTAACAACATTGTTTTTCCTGAACCATTGTATCCACATAAACCATATATTTTTCCACTTTCAAATTCCGAATTTATGTTATCCAAGATTATATTTGATTTCATTTCTCTTGAAATATCTTTTACACTAATTTTCATAATGACCTCCTATTAATTCTTTTCTATCAATAGCACACATAAGTCCTGCAGCACTGATTACTAACTCAATAACCTGACTCACAATAGATAACAGGTATTTGTAGTAAGGCAAAGGTGAATAAGTGATAGATATGCCTTGTAGCGTATATGTAGATGCATGATAGTAATTATAATTACCATGATTTAAAGGAATATACTTACAGAGCTCTAGACTAGATGAAAACTGATCTAGTATAACGCCTGAAATAATAGCTGGACTCACAACAAGCATTAAAGAAAGAATAATACCTATCTCAAATTTAAAACAATATAAGAAGAATTCACTCATAAACGATATAATCAACAACTGGATGGTAGAAGTCAAAAGTAATTTGATGAACTGACTTCCTATGACAAAAATAGGATTAAACTGAAAGGTCATCAACATAATGATGAATACATAAACCAATTGATAAAATAATGAATAGAATAAATTCTTAATCGCAATAAGCATTAAGATTTTACTGTTCTTCCCATATCTATATCTTATATAGATCTCGTTTTCCTTTATTTCCTTAATGATTTCATAAGGAACATAGTATATGAATAACACAGCATTGATCAACAGAAGCATAATCTGTAGAATTGATTTACTCTCTTCTAGAAAGATACCTCCCATATACATCTGGTATGCACCTAATAAATCATGAGGCATATAACCATTATGAGTTGCATACTTAAGAAAAAATGAGAAAGCAATCAAAAATAATATCCTAAGCAGTATCTGTTTATTTCTTATAATAAATTTATAATACATTTTTAGACTCTCCTAATAATTCAAATTGAGTGACTATTCTATATAGAATTGCAGATAATAAAACAATAAGCACAATCATCACAATAAGAAGAGTCGCAGGCTTTTCATACTCCAAAAGCATAATTGATGATATGCTTGGAATATTATTTTGTCTAAGCAGACTGCCCAGTAAAGTGGTGATGTTGCATAAGAAGTAAGAAATAATGATAGATATATTTTTATTTCTCATCTTGAAATACACGATGATATATATTAGACAAAAAGTTACAAGAGTCATGAAGAAGGTGAAATAATATCTCATGATCATGAAAAAATTCATATGATATATCACAGTTCCCACAAGCTGAACAGGAACCAATAATAGACATGTCATTTTAAAAGAATCTATGATAATTCTTTCAATAATGAAACCAAATAGTTTTTTCTTAGATTGAAATCTAGGTATGATCATATAGTTAAATATTCGCAATATATCCGTAGAAAAATATGACAACACGACTGGAATGATAAATATCATAATAATGATTGTAGAAAATGTATTCATCATTACATCAGTCGTATGTATTGAACTTCTAAACATAAATAGAACAACAAGTTCAACAATTACAAAGAAAATAGAGTTGTTCATCTGGTCCTTATGAATGAATCGTTTCATATCTCTTCATTCCTTTGAATAAGATCAATACTTCAGTGATATTCAATACTATTATCGATAGACATACACTTGAAAAAGAGATTCTAGCATCTACATACATATACGATATGTAATTAATGAAACTAATATGAAGAATAACGCCTATAATACTGCTAACTGCAATCGCAATAAATGTCATAATGCATATTTGTATGAATTCCATTTCCTTGAATGGCTTAATAAAGCTTAAACAGTAGGGAATATTTGAAATCGTTGCAAGAAAAGTACTGATTATAATATTTTTGACAAGAATGTAAGCAAAAGGATTTTGAATTCTTAATAGATCCAATAAAGCTCTATTATCATATCTTTGAATAAGATCATAGACTGGTATTCCCCATCGGTTATCAAATCCTACAGTAGGATAGACAATATATGAAATAAGTAGATTGATTAATCCTGAAAATAGAACTACACCAAATACGATAATAAAATTCGCTATGAACTTAGATAGATAATATTCTCTCTTATTTATGCGAGTGATGATCATTGACTGCATTCCATTTTTTTCTTCCTTCCACTTACTAGATGAATAAATCATCATTACAATAAGTGGTGATAAATATTCAAAGACACTCACAATAGGTCTCGCCTTAGTGCTGATATACATGGAATTATCAATATAAGACCTGATAAATAAAATATTACAACCATAATCCTGGAAACAATTCAACAAAATACTTATTAGACTTATTAAAAGTATAGCTGCAAACAAAACTTTGAACTCAATCTGATTCACTGCATTCTTTATTTCAATTCTGACCTGTTTAATCATAACTATTATCTCTCCCTTTTATTTTTTTCACCTCATAATAGTTATAACGTAAATTATTAAAAAGAAACGGCTCAATTTACTTACAAAAATATTAAATATT
>ERZ869979.407-NODE-407-length-13158-cov-3.792982_pt1 | contig 13158 bp, 9 predicted proteins | sample MGYA00521269_ERZ869979 | MGnify/ENA primary metagenome ERZ869979 (study PRJEB32232, sample SAMN07284974) | human gut metagenome | biome: human-associated habitat; material: feces | host: Homo sapiens | place: Tanzania | collected 2014-04-05 ... | reverse complement strand
TTCCTTCGGATTTCTTGTCGTCAGAGGTTTTCACAGGATCCTTGATGCTTACCTTGTGGTCGTACCATTTGCCTTTTTCTCCCAGGATCGCCACATCAAATTCCTCACCAATGGCCGGTACCGGAATGTCAAATCCGTAAACCTCCTCGGTATAGCCATCGCTGTACTTCACTGTATCTGTGGTCGGCTCAATGATCTCTGCTCCGTCCTTCTGGGCATCCTCGGCAGTTCCCGCAAACAGGTTAACGATCTTCTTGGAAACCAGACTTACGTGGATGGTCATTTTACCATCTTTGACCGTGAGCTCTCCTTTTTTGTCATTGGCCTCATTTACATGAAACATGCTGCTGTCTGTATCAAACTCTGCTGTATAAACGCCATCTTCCAGGGTATCTGCTTTGGCTGCATCTGTATCCTTTTCTTCAGAAGCTTCTGCTTCCTCACCGGACTCGGTTTTTGTTTCGTCTGTTTTTGCCATCGCAGGCACAGAGCCCAGCACCAGGACTGATGCACTTGCCATTGCAAGAATTAAGTTTACATAGCGTTTTTTCATGATAATCTTCTCCCTTCCATAGATACAGCAATCTGCCCGGAAAACAGTCTTCCTGATCTTTCCGGGCAGTTACATTGATTTCTTATAGGTATCTGAACTCACTCAGATATTTTTATATTTATTATTCTGCGGACTCCTCAGCGGAATCAGCCTCTGTATCTGCTGCTGCGTCAGAATCTGCGGACTCATCTGTGCTTCCGATGGAGTCGATAGCTGCTTTTGTATGATCTACATAAAGCTGCTCAACAGCCTCGATACGTCCAAGACCTGCGATCTGTGTATCAACATTCTCGAAGTTTCCGGATGCTACAAACTGGCTCTTCCAGGAATCCTCATCATCACCGGCCATATCGTTGTTTGCATGGTCTCCGGCAACAACCATCAGCGGACGAAGAACAACGTTCTTGTATCCTGCTTCTTTTACCTTCTCGATAACCTTGTCGCAGGCTGTATCTTCCGGCTTACCCTCTACAGTACCGATGAATGCGTTCTTGAATCCAAGGTTTTCCATCTGTGTCTGCATCTGATCGTATGTAATGTTAGCTGTATGAGATGTTCCATGTCCCATGAATACGAATGCTGTGCCAGCCTCAGCTGCTGCATCCATGCTGTCAAATCCTGCCTCTTTGCAAGCCTCATCTGTGATCGCCTGAGCAACGGCTTTCTTGTCATCGTTGATCACAGTTGCATCGTCTCCAACCTCACCGAGCATTGGCTCTGCGATAGCTACAGACTCGAATTTATCTTTATAGCCATTGATCGCTTCTGTCATCTCATCGTACTCAGCACCATGCATCAGATGGGTAGGCTGTACAACCAGATTCTTAACACCATTCTCTACTGCACGGTCAAGAGCCTGCTGCATGTTATCGATCACTTCATCATCTCTTGCCTCTACATGGTTGATGATGATCTGTGCTGTAAATGCTCTTCTTACAGACCAGTCCGGATAAGCTTCTGCAAGAGCATCCTCGATTCCTTTGACATCCTCTGCACGGCTGTCATTGAAGGAAGTACCAAAGCTTACAACAAGAAGCTCATTCTCACCGATCTCATCCTGGTTACGCGGATCGTCCTTGGAAGCATCTCCTGTATCACGTCCGAAATAATCCGGATCTGCATTCTCACCCTCTACCAGCTCTTTCTGAGCATCTGTCAGGGCATCCCATGCTTCTTTGGCTGCCTTGCAGTCCTCATCTGTTGTGTCAGTTCTCTCCTGAACATAGATCTTGTCGATCAGAGCTGCTACATTATCGGCTGCTTTCTGATCTTCATCAGAAGCCTCTGTGGTATCAGCAGCCTCTGTACTCTCATCTGCGCTCTCTTCTGTAGCGGAATCATCTGCTGCCATTGCTGTTGTAGCTGCACCCATAGAGCATGTCATGGAAACTGCGAGCATCAGAGCTAACATTGTTTTTCTTTTCATTTCTTATCGTCCTCTTTTCATGTATTTCCAGAATACTGATATGTACAAAAAAACGGCTGCTTTCTGCGGCCGCCTGCTCACACACGATTCTCTCGCAATACACATAAAAAGAAGTTCTGTATTGTTATTGAGAATACAGATTCGTAGACCGCGAATCCTGGATCTCACAATAAGGCAGTTCTCCTGACTTGGTTCCACGCTGCTTTCCCTTCCCGGTTTCCCAGTGGTTTCGAAAACAGCTCCCCGTTCACAGTGACGGTATCGTTCCGGATTCTCACCGGATTCTCTTTTGCACATCCGACTGGATGTAACCTTATTGCTATAACATTTGTACATATTCGATTTTACCTGGTTATCTATTTTTTACCACAAAATCACAAAATTGTCAAGATTGCTGTCGGACGATTCAGGGTTTTCTCCCTGTATCTGTCAGTTATTTTCAGCATACTTATTTTAATATTCATGCATATTTTTCATGATTTTATATGATTTATGTTTTTTATTTATAGCATAATGATTTCCTACAATAGCATAGAGATTTCCTGCTACATAAAAAGCAGCCCTTCTCCGCCATCACTGTGACAGCAGAAAAGGGCCGATCATATTATTTATTGAAGTACTCCTGCTCCAGGTATCTGGCTACATAGATTCCGCTGGCAGATGCATGGGAAAGAGAATGTGTCACACCGCTGCAGTCTCCGATAACAAAGAGTCCTTTGTGGCAGGTTTCCAGATTCTCATCGATCTCAACTTCCATGTTGTAGAATTTAACCTCCACACCATAAAGCAGAGTATCGTCATCTGCTGTTCCCGGTGCGATCTTATCCAGGGCATAGATCATCTCGATGATACCGTCCAGGATACGCTTCGGCATAACAAGGCTTAAGTCTCCCGGTGTTGCGGAAAGAGTCGGTGTTACGAAGCTCTCCTCAATACGTGCTTTTGTGCTTCGTCTTCCGCGGATCAGATCTCCGAACCGCTGTACCATAACACCACCGCCAAGCATATTGGAAAGTCTTGCAATGCTCTCACCGTATCCATTGCTGTCATGGAACGGCTCTGAGAAATGCTTGGATACCAGAAGGGCAAAGTTTGTATTGTTGGTATGCTTTGCCGGATCTTCGTAGCTGTGACCGTTTACTGTGATGATACCGTTGGTATTTTCATTCACGACAACACCTCGCGGGTTCATGCAGAAGGTACGGACCATATCCTCAAACTTCTCAGTTCTGTAAACGATCTTGCTCTCATAAAGCTCATCTGTCAGACGACTGAAAACCTCTGCCGGAAGCTCCACACGGACACCGATATCCACACGGTTGGAAAGTGTGGGGATCTTAAGATCTGTACATACAGTCTCCATCCATTTACTTCCGCTTCGTCCCGCGGAGATGATGCAGTAAGTTCCCTCGTAACGCTCCTCACCTACAACAACTGCGTAACCATCTTCTGTTTTCTCCACTTTGTCAACGGATGCGTCAAAATAGAAATCTACATGGTCTTTCATCTTGTCATAGAGATTCTGAAGTACTATATAGTTGATATCCGTTCCCAGATGGCGGACTGATGCATCCAGAAGATGCAGGCCGTTCTGAAGACAAAGCTTACGGATCTCACTGTTTGTGGTGGAATAAAGTTTGGTTCCCTCACCACCGTGCATCAGGTTCAGTTTATCTACATATTCCATCAGTTCTGTGGCTGTATCCTTGCCGATATGCTGATACAGAGTTCCGCCAAACTGATTGGTGATATTATATTTTCCGTCGGAGAAAGCGCCTGCACCGCCAAATCCTTTCATGATCGCACAGGTTTTGCAGTGGATACAGGATTTTACTTTCTTTCCGTCAATGGGACATTTTCTTTTTTCCAGAGGATGGCCAGCTTCAAAAACCGCGATCTTTTTTTCCGGATCATTATTCATCAGCTCATAGGCCGCAAAAATTCCTCCAGGACCTGCTCCTACGATCAGTACGTCATATTTCATAAATAAAAACTCCTTATCTTGTGTTGCCTGTTTTCAATGTTTCGTTTTCGCACAAACCCTGTCTATTCTACAACAAGTGTTTGCAAAAGTCACCCGTTTTTTTCGGTTTTGGAAAAAGTTTTTTGCTACTTCCGGAACCTGTGGATCTTAAGCTTTTTTCCATCGGTTTCCACGGTAATGGCACCGTTTTTCATGGTATATTCTACCTGGCTTCCGGCCTCTTCCAGACGCTCTACGGTTTCCGGCGACGGATGCCCGTAAGTGTTGGTGGAAGAACAGGAAATGATCGCCAGTTCCGGCTTTATTTTTTCAAGAAACGCTTCCGTGGTAGAATAACGAGAACCATGATGTCCCACTTTCAGGCAGTCCACATCGGTAAGATTCCCGGATGCCAGAAGCTTTTTCTCCGTGTCTGCTCCGATATCCCCGGTAAAAAGCATCTGAAATTCTCCAAACGAGAGTTCCATCACCATTGCCTCCTCATTCACATCTTTTCCTGTGGCGTTTTTCTCCGGCCACAAGATGGAAAAAGATACCAGACCACAATGCAGCTCATCTCCCTTTTTTCCTGTCACAACTTTTATTCCGGCTTTTTGTGCCGCATCCGAGAGTTCCTCCCAGGCCTCCGGCTTTTCCGCCCATGAAGGAAGCACCAGATATTCTGCCCGGATCGTTGTGAGGCCATTTCCCATATATTCCAGAAGTTCCTTCACCCCACTGATATGATCCTTGTCTGTATGGGAAATAAAAATCCCGTCCAGATAAGAAATCCCCTGACTTTTCAGAGCCGGCAGAAGGCAGTATCTTCCAAGGTCCGACTGGCTGCTGCTTCCTCCGTCAATAAGAAAATGGTGATTATCCGGAGTCTCCACAAGGATGCCATCTCCCTGCCCCACATCCAGGCAGGTCACTTTCAGATCTCCGGCAGGATGAAACCCAAGAATCAGAATTCCTGCTATCAGCAAAGCGCCTGATGCCATACGCAAGGTGCACAGTTTCCAACGAACAGCCTTTTCCTGTTCTCCGGATATTTCCTTTCTCTGGCTGCTCTCTTTTTCTTTCCGAATCTGTATTTTTACATACTGTCCTATAAACAGGACTGTAATTAAAATTCCATAATACACCAGAATCTGCCAGATTTCCGGTTCCCCTCCGATCCAGGTGCTCCACCTTAATTTTCCTGCAAGGCTGCAGAGATATTCATAAAAAAGCAGCAGTCCCCTTGCCGGCAAAATTACCAGTTTTGCAGCAGAAATACTGAAAATTCCAAGCAACAGTGCCGCCATTCCTCCCATCAGCACAAAGCCCACACTTGGAAGCACCAGAAGATTCAGAAAAAATCCGGCAAGGGATACTTCTCCAAAAAATTTCAGCATCACAGGCAGTGTCACCAGCTGAAGTGCTATGGAACTTACCAGTGCCTTCATCCATTTTTTCTCTGCTCCTGCAAGGGCACAGATTTTTTCCGCTGCAACGCCGATCCCAAGAACGCAGCCAAAGGACAGAAGAAAACCGCTGTCCAGAAGATACGCCGGGGATTCCAGAAGAATCATCATGGCTGTTACCGAAAGCGCAGTCATCATGTCATAAATCCGGCCGGTGATCCTGGCACCCATGGCAATAAGAAACATTGTCACCGCCCGCATGGTAGAAACGCTCCCTCCGGTCATGATCCCGTACTGCAGCATCACTCCCAGCGAAAAAATTCCGGCAGGCCAGATACCAAGGCCAATTTTTTTCAGAAGATTATAAAGTCCCATTCCCAGAATGCTGATATGAAGCCCGCTGATGGCAAGGATATGGACAATCCCGGCCAGCTGATAACGCATCCTCATTTCCGGCTCCAGATCCTGTTTGTCCCCAAGCACCATAGCGCAGAAAAGTGGTGCGTCTTCTCCTGCTGCCGCCGTAAGAATCTGCCTGCATTTTTCTTTCACATGCAAAAGCAGCTGTCTGTATCCGGAATAGGATTCTGTTTTCTTACGGACCACAGCGTTCTTCATAAAATAATAGATATGACGGCATGCATAATAATGCTGAATGTCAAAGCCACCGGGATTTGCCGGTTCCTCCACCCTTTTCAAGGTTCCTTTCACCAGAATCTTCATTCCCGGTTTCAGGTCTTCTTCTTTTTTCAGAAACACTCTTACATTTTCAATGGAAAAATTTTTTGACTGATAAATCAGATATGTTTTTTTCAGATAAACAGACTGGGAGAATTCTGTATTTTCATACTGCTCCACCTCCCCGCAGATCACAGAGCCAGGATGTGCTTCGATCCAGTCCTGTACCGTTACAGGAAGGGGATTCCCACCCAGAAGAGGAATCCCCGTAAAATTCATAATACTTAAACCTAGCACCATAAGAAAACACAGAAAACATAATGGCCGTTTTGTCATACATGTTCTCCCGTTTATATAGATATTCTGTTAAGATCAGTTCTGTTCTTTTTTTGCTTTTGCGCTGGACAGCAGGTTGTCATTCCATTCATAGAACTTATAAAGCTGCATATTCTGGCCAAATGTCACTTCTTTGTTTCCCTCAATGGAAATCTCCACTTTATCCACATCCGTTGCCGCAATCAGTGTATTTACAACAGAATAAATCGGAATCTGTTCGGAAACATTTAACGCATAGTCCTGAAATACAGAATTGTAATCTACATAGCAGATTCCGTTGGCTTTTGTCAGAGAAAGCACTTCGGAATTTTCCGGAATGGTCGGATAATGATCTTTTTCCAGAGGTCCCCTTGCCAGCTGTTCCAGTACTACGGTTGCCTTTGGAAGATTCCGCCTGTAACGGACACTTCTCTGTTCTTCTACCAGCTTGTCACCGTTCTTATTTGTAAAATACAGGGTAAAAGTGTCATAGCTGTAGACGTCCCCGTCAGATCCGGAAAACTCCACAAAAGTATCACTGTTCATGGCTCCGACTTCTTCTCCTTTGAAATTCGTGAGAGGCTTTTTTCCCACATAGATTTCCACAGAATCAATTCCCGGAATCTGGATGAAAATCTTCACCACACCGGTACGGACCAGAAGTTCCCTTGTGCGGGACATCTTACTGTAGGCATCGTTAAATTCCAGTCGCAGAATCCCATCCTTAATAAAATAGGAAGAAATTTTTACCCCTTCCGGAAACAGTGAAATCCCGTCTTCCCTTGTTTCACGGTTGTTCAGGCTCTCTGAAAAATCCCGGAGCATCACCTCCGCAGTTTCTTTTTCCGGTGTATATTTTTCTTCTTTCAGTTTTGTTTCTTCACTGTTGATATAGTAAAAGCTGTACTGCTGTTCTGCATTTTTCTCTTTTCTTCCCGCAAAACCGATATAGGCAATCAGCCCAAGAAAGATACAGGCAGCAGTCACGCAGATAATCTTTATCGTTTTTTTCATGCTGTACCTCCTAGGACGGAATATAGGACAGAGGAATCTTCACGGTAAATGTGGTTCCCTCTCCTTCTTTGCTGGATACTTTGATAATTCCGTGATGCATGGCTATGGAACTTCTGGTAATGGCAAGTCCGAGACCGGTTCCTCCAATTTCCCTGGAATGAGATTTGTCCACACGGTAAAAACGCTCAAAAATCCTTTCTATGGATTCTTCAGGAATTCCAAGGCCGGAATCTTCAACAGTTACAAAGAAATCTTTATGATCCGCATCCAGTGTTACACGGACCCATCCTTCATCTACATTATATTTAATTCCATTCTCTACCAGATTGCTGATGGCAAGCGTAAACTTCACTTCGTCCACATCTGCATTGACTGGACGGAAAGAATCCAGGATCAGGGAAATACTTCTCTGATCTGCAATCGGCCGCAGACGTTTCAGGATATTTTCCAGCAGTTCATTGATATTCATATTGGTAATATTCATATCTGCTGCCTTTTTGTCCATTTTCACAAGGGAGAGCAGATCTGTGATAATCTTGTTCTCTCTGTCAATCTCTTCTGTAATATCCGAAAGGAATTCCTGATACAGTTCCTCCGGAACCCCCTGCTGTCCTACAAGAGAGTCTGCCAGAACTTTCATGGAAGTCATCGGTGTTTTCAGCTCATGAGACACATTGGATACAAATTCCTGTCTGGATTCATCCAGGGTTTTCATTCTGGAAAGCATCTTATTAAATGCATCCGTAATCAGCGCTGTCTCTGTATAATCCGGAACGGAGATTTCTTCATTCTGATATCCGTCTGTCAGATCTTCGATGGCTTTTGTTACTCTGGCAAAAGGTTTCACCAGAACTGTGGAAAGGATATATCCCAGGAATATGGCCAGAACCACAATAATTCCAATGATCAGAATTCCCTTCTGTTCCAGTTCCCGAATGGTTGACGTTACTTCACTGGAAGAAGCCATGATCATCATGGCGCCCTGTACCTGAGTCACTTCCGGACTTTTTACCGGAACAGCCAGGATCAGTTTCTGACTGTCGGAATCATATCGGTAGGCATCTTCCCCTTTAAAACAGTTTACTACTTTCTGGGATACCAGGGTTTTTCCCTCGTCCACGCCATAGGTATCCTTAATAATCCTGAAATCCCTGTCTACAATGAGAATTCTTCCCCCATAGATATTAGACAACAACTCCAGCTTGCTGTTTACTGCCTGCGAGCTGGAGTCATTCAGATAATTCTCTTTGATAAGCAGGTCGCACATGATGTCACAGATATTTTCCATGCTCTGCACACGGTTGGCAATGGCACGGTCTTCATAGTTGGCAATGACCATTTCCGTTACAATGACACTTGGTACGATTCCCAGTATGATCAGGATGATCAGAATACGAAAGCGGAGACTTTTAAAAAACTTGCCGCTTTTTTTGATCTTCATGGTTTATGCCTGGAAATAGTAGCCCACACCCCATTTGGTGTGTACGTATTTCGGCTCACTGGGATTGGCCTCAATCTTTTCTCTTAAACGACGGATATGTACATCTACTGTACGGACATCTCCCGGATATTCATATCCCCATACGATGTTCAGAAGATTTTCTCTGCTGTATACCTTGTTCGGATTGAATACCAGAAGTTCCAGTACATCAAACTCCTTGGCTGTAAGATTGATTTCCTTTCCGGAAATAAATACACGGCGTCCTTCGCAGTCCAGCTTCAGTTCTCCGACTTCTACGGTCTTGGCTTTCTCCTGTTTGTTCTGGTTGCTGCCTGCACGGCGGATGATCGCCTTGATACGGGCCTTGACTTCCAGAATATTAAACGGTTTGGTCACGTAATCATCTGCTCCGTATTCCAGGCCCAGAATCTTATCCATATCCTCACCTTTTGCTGTAAGCATGATAATCGGGACATTGGAAAATTCACGGATCTGCTGGCATACCTCAAGACCATCCATCTTCGGAAGCATCAGGTCCAGAAGAATTATATCATACTCTCCTGCCTTGGCTTTTTCCAGAGCTTCCTCTCCGTCATAGGCACAGTCCACTTCCATTCCATCCTGCTCCAGACTGAAACGAAGTCCCTTGACAATCAGTTTCTCATCATCTACTACCAATACTTTCCTGCTCATTTAGCGCTCCTTACTTTATTGCTATTTTATCCTTTATCTTCTCATAGGTTCCTTCCTTGATACCAGGCACGTTCATAATGTCTTCTATGGAAGTAAAAGGGCCGTTCTCTTCCCTGTAAGCGATGATCGCCAGGGCTTTGGACTCCCCTACACCTGTGAGAGTGGTAAGCTGGGATACATCAGCGGTGTTCAGATTGATTTTCTGGTCTGTACCAGTATTTTCTCCGGCAGATCCCTCTTCGTTGTTATTCCCGGGGGCAGTTTCTGATGTGGCTTCCTGTCCATCCTCAGTAACCTGGATCATCTGGCTGTCCACTTCTGCCTGGGTGGGCACATAGATCTGCTGTCCGTCAGAAAGTCCCTTCGCACGGTTGAGATAACTTGCCGCAGCTTCCGGAAGATATCCACCGGCTTTCTCAATAGCCTGAAAAACACGGCTGCCGTATGGAAGTTCATAGACTCCGGGGCTGGTTACTGCTCCGCAGATGTCTACGTAGATCGTTTCTGGAATCTCTGAGATCTCCGGCTGCTGTTTCGCAGCTGCCGTTTCCTGTACTGTATCCACTTGCTTCTCCTCAGACTTCTTCTCAGATACTCCACTTTCCGCGTCCGTAGGATCTTCTTGTTCCAAATCCACTCCGGATGTTTCTGTACTTTCTTCCTGCACCAGTTCTTTTTCCAGAAACTCTGCTCCATCATCCTTACAACCTGTCAGTCCTGCAAAGATCAGAAACATAAATATGGAAAAAATAAGCTGAACACTTCTGATATGTGATTTTATTTTCATGGGTCAGGGGTTCACTCCTTTTTGCCGATGTGATGGCAGGTGCCCCGTTACTCATACAAAACCATACCTTATTTTAACGAAGTATTACAAATATTACAATACTTTTATTTCTATTTCCATTTGAAAATGACCACGCCTGCAATGCAGATCAGCATTCCAAACAGCTTTCTCCACTGAAAATCCGCTCTTTCCACTCCAAAAAGTCCCATCAGTTCTATGAGATAAGCCACTGCAAGCTGGGAGATCACAATGAGCATAACTGACCGCGCTGGCCCCAAACTGCCCATACTCTGGATCACGGTAATGGTAATGAACGCACCGATCACGCCTCCAAGCAGCGTATATTTATTCTCCACCTGCCACAGTGCACCGATACTTTCCCTACCTGTAAAAAGCCATGCTGCCACACAGACCAGAAATGCGGAAAACTGCACCCATCCGGTGGAAACCCACAGACTTGTCTGTTTTGTTACATTTGTGTTAAATACTCCCTGAATGCTCATCAGTGCGCCCGAGATCAGCGCCGACAGAAATCCCCACATAAAAATCCCTCCATATAAGATCCGTTCACCAGTTTTACCGCCATAAAAAGGCGCTGCATATTTCTGCAACGCCTTTCCGGTTTCTTATAGTTTATGTGGTTTTTCTGAAATTATACAAATTTTTGAGATAGATTCTTCCGGAGAATGCAATATGCGGCATCTCATAAAAAGTGGCACTTTCCGGGCAGATTGGGCGGTAGAGGGGATCTGCCACGATGATTCTGGCAGTTTTCAGTTTTTCTTCCATGGCTTCTTCACCGCGGATGACTTCATCTTCCTGGCGGAGGAGTCCCTCTGTGATCTCCAGAGGGCAGAGAAGCTGAACTTTTTTTCTATATTTCTGCTCTATGACAGCTGCCAGAGAGCCCATGGTAACCGGTTCACCGATGAGGGTGATGTCCGGAGTGGGGATAAATCCTGACAATGGGCTGTCTTTTTTTCTCAGATAGATCACCTGATCCGGAGTTACTTTCCACAACTCTTCCTGTTCACCGGAAATCTGCGCTCCACTTTTTTCCGCGGAGTTTTCTTTTTTATCCTCAAACGCTTCGCAAGGGCTCTCCGCTGCCTTCTCAAGTGCGTCCGAAATCTCTCCCTCATAGCCTTCCACCGGAGTTCCCACAAGAAATGGTGTCCCGAATTTCTCTCTCAGAACATTGGCAGCCGGGATTCCCACGGAAGATACCACAAGGTTTACCTCCGCCTCACCGGCACGCCCAAGTTCTTCCAGCGTATCGCCCATAGCCCAGGTGGAAAGGATCTCCCACCCATATTTTTCCAGACGTCTTTTCATGGCATCTACCATCGGCTGGGGGCCAAAATCCAGGGGTGTTACTCCAAGAAGATTTAATTTCCGTTTTCTCTTCTCTGCAGCGCCGGTAAAATGTCTGGCAATCTCAGAGAGTGCCAGCCCTGCTCCATACACATAATCATGCATACCACTGGTTGGAACCGAAAACGCCGGAATCCCTGTCTCGGCCGTAAGTGCACGGGCAAGTCCAGGAAAATCTGTTCCGTTCATAAAGGGAATCGGGGAACTTGCAAGAGCAATAAATTTCGGTTTCAGTTCCTCCGCCACATCTTCGATATCCCGGAGAAATTTCTCATCATTTCCCATGATCGCATCGATATCCGTAAGGCCTGAGATAAAAATCAGGCTGTCCTGGTCATACCAACGAATCTCATCGTGGGTATTATAGGTAGAATTACAGCCAGAAGGATCATGCATCACCGTCATTCCTCCAAGCTCATACAAAGCGGAACAGACACCGGACACGTCTGCCGTATAAATCGGTATAATTCGATATGCCTGTCTCATATGCAGCTTTCGCACCCCCATCCTTTTCGAACGATCAGATCCTCCGGAGCTTTTTCCTCATTAAATGCCTCCAGCATCAGCTGTGCAGTACGTCTGATCCCATCAAAGCCCCAGAGCCCGCCGCCCTGTACCATATTGACAAAATTTCGGCTTCCGGTAAACCAGGCTGCTTTCTGGCCGATGGCAAGGATTTTTTCGGACTGCTGCCGTGTCCGCACCCTCATCTCCGGACGGACAGTGGAAATCAACTTCAGCTCCGGATAATTCTCCTTCAGCCAGAAAAATACCTCTTTTTCTTCCGGGCTGATACTGTCCAGAAAAACGGACTGTACCTGAAATCCATGGGTAAGGAGAAGTTTTGTAAGTCCCAGGGGCCTTGGATGAAAAAGATAATCCACAGCTATGGGCGTGTCACCTATGATCTGGTGTGCATAGGAAAGAGCCTCCTCACATTCCCGGATCTCTTTTTCGATATCCAGGCCCTTGATTTCCCCTGTTTTCCTGTTGTTTTGCTGTCCCAGCATTCCCAGCAGCTTCTCTTCCTGTTCCTGTATCTCCTCATAATCAAAACTTCCCGGCAGATACAAAAACGGTCTTCCAAGTCTCCTGGCCTGCTTTTCTGTCCCGAATTTTCCAGCCGGATAACAGTTCAGGATCAGGCTTCCTTCTCCCAGTTTCTGATAATCTTCCCAGGTTTCACAGGCCGGTGTTTCACGGAAGCGGATTCCGTTTTTCTTCAGGAGCCGACAGATATCCGCACCTTCATCCAGCGCAAAGTCACTGCCCAGAACTGTGACACAGCGAGGATCTGCCTCTCTCTCCGGCACGGCATCATACATGGCCAAGCGCAGTTTCTGATCTGGCGTGGGGCCTGTTTTCTGCATGATAGGATCCATGAAACACCGCATAAAAAAGATCTCCGGAAATCTTTTTTCCAATTCTCCGTAGATCCGGTCCAGATCGCTTCCCAGAAAATGGTGAAGACATACCGTAAAAAGCAGCACTGCTTTTGGTTTCTTATC
>ERZ869979.405-NODE-405-length-13200-cov-4.866875_pt1 | contig 13200 bp, 14 predicted proteins | sample MGYA00521269_ERZ869979 | MGnify/ENA primary metagenome ERZ869979 (study PRJEB32232, sample SAMN07284974) | human gut metagenome | biome: human-associated habitat; material: feces | host: Homo sapiens | place: Tanzania | collected 2014-04-05 ... | reverse complement strand
AGATATTACGTTTTAAATATTTAGAAATAGTATGTGTACTATGAAATTAATAATACAAATTAATTCTTAAAAAAATGTATTTTCCTAAAACTAAGTAGTTATCCACATTATTAACTTTTTTATGTGGACAATGTGGACAAAATGGATTTTTAAAAAATTTTTATGTTGATTTTTTTGGAATATTTTATTATAATAAATTAAGAATGTACGGAAACGAAATTAATTAAATTGTTTTTAAGAAGGAGGGGAAAATGGACGAGAATTTTATGAATGTATGGGCAAAAGCTCTTGATATATTAAAAGATGAAATGTCACAAATTGCATTTAAAACATATATCGAAGTTATTGTTCCAAGACTAGTAGATAAAAATACAGTTTGTTTACTATGTCCATCAAGTTATTATATTGATACAGTTAAAACAAGATATTTAGAGTTAATAAGAAATACACTTAATTATTTAACAAGTGTGGATTATAAAATAACATTTGAAGAAAAAGTAGTTGTACCAGAAAATGAAGAGACTAATTTAGAAGATGTTGAAATAGTAAGAGGTCACTATGGTGATATAGAAGTTAATGAAGACGGTGAAAAATTAAATCCAATATTAGATAAAGAAAAGATAAGAGAAAAAGCTGGTCTTAATGCAAGATACACTTTTGATAATTTCATTATTGGTAATAACAATAGATTTGCTAGAGCAACAGCTTATGCTGTATATGAAAATCTAGGACTTACAAATCCTTTATACATTTATGGAGGGGTAGGACTTGGAAAGACACATCTAATGCAAGCAATAGGTAACGCTGTAATCGACGAGGATCCATCTAAAAAGGTTTTTTATTGTACAGGTGAATTATTTGTTAACGAATTAATTAAAGTCATGCTAAACCCTAAAAACGCAGATTTAAGTGAACAGTTTAAAAAGAAATTTAGAAATTCAGATTTGTTACTTATAGATGATGTGCAAATTATAGCTGGTAAAGATAAATGTCAAGAGGAATTCTTCCACACATTTAATGCTCTTTGCGAAAGTGGAAAACAAATTGTTTTAACATCTGAAAGACCACCTAAGGAAATAAACGGTCTTGAAGATAGATTAAAAACAAGATTTTCAATGGGAGTTAGTGTAGACATTCAAACTCCAGATTATGAAACAAGACTTGCAATATTAAAAAAGAAAGCAGAAGAAGAAAGATATCTTATTGATGATCAAATATTAATTAAAGTTGCTACAAAAGTTAAATCTAACGTAAGAGAGCTTGAAGGAGTATTTAATAAATTAATGGCATATACAAAATTTACAAATAATCCATTAACAGATCCTGTAGTAGATAATATTATAGAATCAATACTTGTAAAAAATAGTAATGTATTGTCTAGTACTTTAGTAATGCAAGTAGTAGCTAAATTTTTCAACTTGAAAGTTTCAGACTTAACAAGTGATAAGAGATCTACAACAATTGCATATCCAAGACAAATAGCTATGTATTTGTGTAGAGAAGTAGCAGATATGTCTTTTCCAGCTATCGGAAAAGATTTTGGTGGAAGAGACCACTCAACAGTTTTACATGCATATTCTAAAATAAAACTTGAATATGATAATAATCCTGATACAAAAGATATGATAGATGATATTAAAAAAACTTTAGAAAGAGAAAGCTAAATTTAATTTTCTATTGATTTTTGGAGTATATTTTATTATAATAGAAAAATAAAATACGAACGATCATTTATTTAAGTTGTTAGAATATAAAGAGAGAAGGAGAATTTTAAATGAATATTAAATGTGATTTAAAAGAACTAATTAATGCTTTAAATATTGTATCAAAGACATCTAGTTCAAAAACAACAATGCCAATTTTAGAAGGAGTTTTATTTGAAGCTTACCAAAACAAGTTAAAATTAATAACTAATGATTTGGAAATTGGATCTGAGCATACTTTTCCTTGTGAAGTAATAAGAGAAGGAAAAACTGTTGTAGATTTAAGAATGTTAAATGAAATCGTTAGAAAGATAGAAGATGAATTTATTGAAATATCTGTAGATGACAATCTATTTGTTTTAAAATCTGTTAACGGTATTTTTAAACTTGCTGTAATGAATCCTAATGAATATCCAAAACTACCAGTTTTTGATATAGAAAATAGTATTCAATTAGAACAATGTGTATTTAAAGATATGATTAGAAGAACATTATTTTCAGTAAGTACAGATGAAAATAGACCAGTATATAATGGTGCACTTGTTAAAGTTGAAGATGGAGTTTTAACAATAGTTACTATAGATGGATTTAGACTATCTTTGAAAAAATACTTAAGTGAAAAACCAATAAACAACTTCAAAGCAATAATACCAGGAAGAGTATTATCTGAATTATTAAAAATATTAAGTGATACTGAAGGAGAATACGTAAGAATTGGTATAAATAGAAACCAAGCTTTATTTGAAATTGGAAACAGTATCATAATCAGTAGATTAATTGAAGGGGAATTCTTAAATTATCAAAGTATTATCCCAGAACATTATGAAACAAAAGTTAGAGTAAAAACTAAGAAGTTATTAGATTCTTTCGAAAGAGTTGCTTTATTTGCAAAAGAAAACAAAGAAAAAGATAAAAAATCACCTGTAAAGATGAAATTAAACTTAGACGGAATAACTTTAAGTTGTGTAAGTGAAAATGGTGATGCTAAAGAAGATATTGCAGCATTAGTAGAAGGTAAAGAATTAGAAATTGGATTTAATCCTAGATATGTAATAGATGCTTTAAAAGTTATAGAAGATACAGAAATTTGTATAGAATTTACTACAAGTATATCTCCTGTATTGTTTAAACCAGTAGTTTCTAATGAGTTTACATACGTTGTTTTACCAATCAAGATAAAACAAGACTAATACAATTGATGAAAAAGTAAAAGCATGAGTACAAAATTATTCATGCTTTTATTTATATGAGGTACAGATATGTATATAGAAAAAGTAATATTAGAAAATTTTAGAAATTATGAAAAACAAGAAGTAGATTTAATAAATGGCATAAATTTATTCTTAGGAGATAATGCACAAGGAAAGACAAACATAATAGAGGCTTTATATATTTGCGCTTTTGGTAAATCATACAGAACACTAAAAGATAGTGAGCTAATAATGTTTAATAAACAGTTTTGTACAATAAACACTCTATATAGAAAAAATGAAAGAGAGCTTACTACTCAGTTTTATATAGATAGTCTAAATCGTAAACAACTAAAAAATAACGAAATCAAAGTAAAAAAAATAGCAGACTATGTTGGAGAAATTCCAATTGTTATTTTTTCACCTGAGAGTTTAGATGTTGTAAAAGGTTCACCTGCTAAAAGAAGAAATTTTGTAGATATGATTTGTTGTCAATTATCTAAAGCATATATAATTTATCATCAAGAATATATGAAATGCTTAAAATTAAAAAATAGTATGCTTAAAAATGATTATGTAGATACAGGATATATTGAAGTATTACATGAAAAAATGAGCAAGTATATAAAAGCAATAGTAGGATATAGAAGCAAGATAATAGATATGCTAAATACATATGCAAAAGATATTCAATTAAAAATAACTGACGGAAAAGAAAATATAAATCTTGTGTATAATACAGATTTTTTAAATATGAATGAAGAGCAAATAAAAAAATATTTGGACGAGCATTTGTACATAGATAAACTTAGACATTCTGCTATAAAGGGGATTCAAAGAGATGATATAGAAATATATATCAATGACAAAGAAGTATCTAAGTTTGGATCTCAAGGGCAAAAAAGAACAGCTCTTCTTACATTAAAGCTAGCAAATTTTGAACTTTTAAAAGACCAAAAGGAAGAGACACCAATACTACTTTTAGATGATATTATGTCTGAGCTAGATAGTAAGAGAATAAATTTTTTATTAAAATATATTGAGAATTATCAAAGTGTAATTACTACTACAGAAGATACTTTTGTTAATGATATTAATAATATAAAAATTTATAAAGTTTCAAATGGAACACTTGAAAATTAATGTACAATTGTGATATAAATAAAACGTATAAATGGAATTTAATGAAAAGGGGTAGAAAAATGGCAAAATATGATGAGAATCAAATACAGGTACTAGAAGGTTTAGAAGCTGTAAGAAAAAGACCAGGTATGTACATTGGTAGCATATCATCAAGAGGTTTACACCATTTAGTATATGAAATAGTAGACAACGCAGTAGATGAAGCTTTAGCTGGTTACTGTACAGAAATAAATGTTGAAATATTACCAGATAACATTATCAGCGTTCAAGATAATGGAAGAGGTATTCCTGTAGGTAAACATCCTAAAATGGGAATTTCTACACTTGAAGTTGTATTTACTATTTTACATGCTGGTGGTAAATTCGGCGGTGGAGGATACAAAGTATCTGGTGGTCTTCACGGCGTTGGTGCATCAGTAGTTAATGCTTTATCTGAAAGTGTTTATGTAGAAGCTTGTGATGGAGATGGCGTTTACGCAGCATCTTTTGCAAGAGGTAAAACAATAGAAAAAACACACAGAATATCTGATGGAAAGAAAACAGGAACAAAAGTTGTATTTAAACCAGATTCTCAAATTTTTGAAACAACAGTATTTGATACAGATATACTAGTTCAAAGATTAAGAGAAATGGCATTTTTAAATAAAGGATTAAAAATAACTTTATGGGATAAAAGAGAAGAAGGATCTGAACAAATGGTATTCCACTATGAAGGTGGTATAAAATCATTTGTAGACTTCTTAAATAAAGGAAAAGACACAATAGGTTCAGATGTAATCTATTTTGAAGGCGAAGATAATAACGTACAAGTAGAAGTTGCATTACAATATACAACTGCTTATTCTGAAAATATATTATCTTTTGTAAATAACATACCAACTCCAGAAGGTGGTACACATGTTGATGGATTTAAAAGAGGATTAACAAAAGCTTTTAATGATTACGGAAGAAGATTTAATATATTAAAAGAAAAAGATTCAAATCTAGCAGGAGAGGATATAAGAGAAGGTATATCTGCCGTTGTTAGTGTACGTGTACTAGAGCCTCAATTTGAAGGACAAACAAAAACAAAATTAGGAAACAGTGAAGTAACAGGTGTTGTTAACAACATAATGGTTAATAAAATGGGACAATTCCTAGAAGAAACACCTAACGTTGCAAAAGTTATATTAGAAAAAACATTAAGCGCACAAAGAGCAAGAGAAGCTGCAAGAAAAGCAAGAGATTTAGCAAGAAGAAAAACTCCACTAGAATCATCTACTTTACCAGGAAAACTTGCAGACTGTTCAGAAAAAGATGCTTCAAAATGTGAAATATATATCGTCGAAGGAGATTCTGCCGGCGGTAGTGCTAAACAAGGAAGAGACAGAAGATTCCAAGCTATATTACCTCTATGGGGAAAAATGTTAAATGTTGAAAAAGCAAGAGCAGATAAAATATATAACAATGAAAAATTATCTCCAGTAATAATTGCACTTGGTGCAGGAATTGGAAATGATTTCAACATTGAAAAATTAAGATATCATAAAATTATCTTAATGGCTGATGCCGATGTTGATGGTGCTCACATCAGAACACTATTATTAACATTCTTCTTTAGACATATGAGACCACTTGTTGAAAATGGTAATATATATATAGCTCAACCACCTTTGTTCAAATTATCTAAAAAAGGAATGGATGATGTATATTGCTATAATGAAGCAGACCTAGATAAAAAACTAAAAGAATTAGAAGAAAAAGGCATTGCAAGAGAAGGCTTAACAATGCAAAGATATAAAGGTCTAGGTGAAATGGACTCAGACCAATTATGGGAAACAACAATGAATCCACAAACAAGAATTTTAGTTCAAGTTCAACTTGAAGATGCTATAAAAGCAGATCAAATATTCTCAGTATTAATGGGTGAAAATGTTGAACCAAGAAGAGAATTTATTGAACAAAACGCTAAATACGTTACAAATCTAGATGTATAAAAAAAGAAAGATCACTTCAAATCGAAGTGGTCTTTTTTTAAATATCAAATTCCTTTGGAACATTTTCTCTAATCCATTTTTTTAATTCTAAACTAGCGCCAAGCTTTGTAAAACAATTAGGAGTAACTTGATACCAATCTGGTTCAGGATCAATATCTAGTATTGTGAAAATGAATGAACTTGGTGTACCATATACTTCTCCTATCCAGAAATTGGAAGAATTTTTTCTAATTCTTGCTTTCATAGAATCCCTCCTTTTAAATAATTATTAAAAGACAAACAAATAATTTGCTAAATAATATTAACACACTTAACATAATATTACAATTAAAAACATAAAAAACATTCAAAAAAAATAACTTTTTTATACTTTTTAGTTGACATTACAAATAAAATTATGTATAATATAACACGTAAAGTAGAGGAAATCTTCTCACCTTATGAGTTTTGTCTTAATAAGGTAATCAAAAAACATATATTTATATATTGAATAAATATGTTATACTTTGAGTTGAGAAGATTGCCGTACAAAGCAATCTTTTTTATATATTTTTTGTGGAGGTGTTTCTTATAAAACAAGATTTTTTAGTTAATGATGAAATTGAATTTTCTAAAGTTCAAGTTGTAGATTCAAATGGTCAAAAAATTGGTTTAATGCCAACTAGTAAGGCTATTGAACTTGCAGAAGAAGAAGGATTAGATTTAGTATTAGTATCACCTAATCCATCAAACCCAGTTTGTAAAATATTAGATTACAGCAAATACAAATTCGAAATGAATAAAAGAGCAAAAGAATCTAAGAAAAAACAAAAGGTTATTGAAATTAAAGAAGTCAGATTATCACCAAATATAGATAAACATGACTTAGAAGTAAAAGCAAAAAATGCAAATAAATTCATTGATGCTGGAAACAAAGTAAAAGTAACAATGAGATTTAGAGGCAGAGAATTAAACTTTGTTGAACAAGGAAAAGAAATAATGTCTAATTTTAGAGAATTAGTTATCGACGCTCAAGTTGATAAAGAAGCTAAAATGGAAGGAAAAAATCTAATTATGTTTTTAGTACCAAAACAAAAATAAATTAGTGTTTTAAGAGAGGAGAGAATTTATTATGCCAAAAATGAAAACACACAGTTCATCTAAAAAAAGATTATCAGTAACAGGTGCTGGTAAAGTAAAGAAAAATGTTGCAAATCGTGCACACAAATTAACAGGTAAATCTTCAAAAAGAAAAATGGCTTTAAAACAATCAGCATATGTTGATAGTGCAAATATGAAAGCTGTTAAGAAGTTATTACCATACCAATAATAAGAAGAATATATATTCGAAAGGAGAGAATTTAAATGGCAAGAGTTAAAGGAGCTGTTACAACAAGAGCTAGACATAAAAAAGTTCTTAAAAGAGCAAAAGGATATTTTGGAGCAAAATCTATAAGATTCAGAATGGCTAACCAAGCTGTTATGAAATCTGGAAATTATGCATATGTAGGAAGAAAACAAAAGAAAAGAAACTTCAGACAATTATGGATTGCTAGAATTAACGCTGGTGCTAGAATGTGTGGAACTACATATTCTAAATTAATGAACGATTTAAAAGCTGCAAATGTAACAATTAATAGAAAAATGTTAGCTGAAATGGCAGCTAATGATATGACTGGATTTAAAGCATTAGTAGAAAAAGTACAAAAATAATTAAATTGAGGAGGTAATTATGTTAGCAGGAGAAATAAGAAAAGGTGCTACATTCGAATTTGAAGGAAATGTATATAAAGTTGTAGACTTTATGCACGTTAAACCAGGTAAAGGTTCTGCATTTGTTAGAACTACATTAAAAAATGTAATAACAGGTAAAAACCTAGACAGAACATTTAACCCAACAGAAAAACTTGAAGATGCACAAGTTGACGTTGCAGAAATGCAATACTTATATAAAGATGGAGACAACTATGTTTTCATGGATACAACAACTTATGAACAAACTGAATTAAAAGAAGATCAAATTTCTGATACATTACCATACTTAAAAGACAACATGCTTGTAAAAGTATTATCATACAAAGGTAATATATTTGGTGTTGAACCACCTACTTTTGTTGAATTAGAAGTAACTTATACAGAACCAGGAATCAAAGGTTCAACTGCAACAGGAACTACTAAACCAGCAACAGTTGAAACAGGAGCAACATTCCAAGTACCAATATTTGTAGAAATTGGTGACAGAATTAGAATTGATACTAGAACAGCATCATACATGGAAAGATGCTAATTGCTTAAAAAAGCTAATAACTATAAAGTTATTAGTTTTTTTTTCGTTATGTGTGGAAAAATATAAAGAAATGGTATATAATAAATATGAAATTATTTTCACATTTAAGGAGGATAGTAATATGATTAAACTAGTATTAGTTAGACATGGACAAAGTGAATGGAATCTAGAAAATAGATTTACAGGATGGACTGACGTAGATTTATCTCCCAAAGGAGTAGAAGAAGCAAAAGAAGCAGGAAGAATATTAAAAGAAAAAGGTTATACTTTTGATATTGGATTTACATCAGTGCTTAAAAGAGCAGAAAATACATTAGGTTATATACTTAATGAAATGGGTGAAGAAGACATAGAAGTAAAGAGAAGTTGGAAATTAAATGAAAGACACTATGGAGCTTTACAAGGATTAAATAAAGATGAAACAAGAGAAAAATATGGAGCTGAACAAGTATTATTATGGAGAAGAAGTACAGATGTTAGACCACCTGAACTTAAAGAAGATGATGAAAGATACCCAGGTAATGATCCTAAATACAAAGATTTAAAGAAAGAAGAATTGCCTAAAACAGAAAACTTATTAGATACAATAAAAAGAGTTGTAGAATACTGGAATTCAGATATAAAACCAGAAGTAGAAAAAGGTAAAAATGTAATAATAGCTGCTCATGGAAATAGTCTAAGAGGATTAATAAAATACTTAGATAATGTAAGTGATGAAGATATAATAAAACTAGAAATCCAAACAGGAAATCCAATTTGTTATGAATTAGATGATAACTTAAAACCAATAAGACACTATTATGTTAAAGACTAATGATATAATAAAAAAGCCAGATTGTTTTTTACAATTTGGCTTTTAATTTTACTTATTTATATTTTTTATTGTTATTGTATATGAGCTATTACCTCTATATGCACCAGTTTCTGGATCAAAGTCATCTTCACTATCAAAACAGAAAGCAGTAAGTTTTATATCTGATGTAATTTTATATGTATCTACATCCCCTACAAGTTTTGCAGATGAGCAAATTGTATAGTCATACATAACATCTTGAGTAATATGATAATATGGTTTACCAGGTACTAAGTTTACATCATCATATAAGAAAAACATTACTTTAGGAAACATTAAATAAGCATCATCCGGATTTAGTATGTTTTGACTTACCTTTTCTCCATCTTCCAATTCAAAAGATATATTGTATCCTATTCTACAATTTGCTGCATTAGGATATTCGTTTATATACTCTTTCCACATTGTATCAAAGTTTGAATTTGGAATTACTTCTTCTTGAGAAGGAATAGCATAAAATAGTCCCATTACATTTTCAGGTGACCAATCACAAGAATATGTATCTGTTAATACTAAGTTATTACCTTTTTGAACATAAATTCCAAGTTTAACCATATTTTCGTCTATATATTCTGGTTCAGTAGCTGTTTCTTCAACATCATCTTTAGTAGTATCAGGAGTTTCTTCTACTGGTGAATATTTTTTCCCCCATGTACTAAAAATGACTGGTTTGTTATTTCTCATCATATTTTGATCTATACAAAATAGACTAGCAAATACTCCAAAAAGTATAAAAAATATTATTAGAGATAACAATACTAACTTTCTTTTCATAGCATCTCCTCCAATATGATTGTATCATAAAACATATAAAAAATAAAATAAAAAAATTATCAAGTTTTAAATTATGTATACTTAAATTCTTTTTTTCTTGAAATTTTAATGTAAATAATGTATAATACTAATGTTTAAAGGAGAAAAATAATGAAATTTGTAAATAGTTATAAAGATAAAATGCAAAAATATAATAAAGAGCATCATCTAAAATATTATATAGATACAATGGGTTGTCAAATGAACGAAAATGATTCATTAAAGTATGCAGCAATACTTGAATCAATGGGATTTGAAAAAGGAGAAGAAGATAATTCTAACCTATATTTATTTAACACTTGTTGTGTAAGAGAAAATGCAGAAAATACACTTTTTGGAAGACTAGGAATGTTAAAGAAAAGAAAATTAAATAATGAAGAAGTGTATATAGCTATTGTAGGATGTATGACACAACAAAAACATATAATAGAGAAAATAAAAAAATCATACAGATTTGTAGATATTGTTTTAGGAACTAGTTGTATGTCAATATTCCCAGAAAAATTATATAACGTTGTAATAAATCATCAAAGAAAAATTGAATATATAGATGTTAGTAATGCACTAGAAGAGGAAGTACCAATTAAGTACGAAGATAAATATAAAGCTAGTGTTAGTATAACTTATGGATGCAATAATTTCTGTACATATTGTATAGTTCCATATGTTAGAGGAAGAGAGAGAAGCAGAAGACCAGAAGATATAATAGCAGATATTAAAAGACTAGCACAAGATGGATATAAAGAAATAATGCTATTAGGTCAAAATGTTAATTCATATGGTAATGATTTTACAGGAGATTTAAAAGAATATAACTTTGCTAAATTACTACAAGATGTTGAAAAAATAGATGGAATTGAGATAATACGTTTTGTTTCACCACATCCAAAGGATTTTAAAGATGATGTAATTGAAGTAATAAAAAATTCATCTAAAATAGCAAGACAAATCCATTTACCACTTCAATCTGGAAATACTGAAATTTTAAAGAAAATGAACAGAAAATACACTAAAGAACAATATTTAGAGTTAGCTGAAAAATTAAAGAAAATACCAGATATATCATTATCTACAGATATAATAGTTGGATTTCCTAATGAGACAGAAGAGCAATTTAAAGATACTCTAGATGTTGTAAATAAGGTTCAATTTGATCAAATATATATGTTTATATATTCTCCAAGAGAAGGTACAGTTGCTGCTAAAATGGAAGATGATGTATCATATGATGAAAAAGTAGATAGACTTGAAAGATTAAAAAGTTTATATGAAGAGACTTTACCTAAATTAAATGAAAGAATGATTGGTAAAACATATAAAGTTTTAGTTGAAGGAAAAAGTAAGACAAATGATAAAATGTACACTGGAAGAAGTTCTCAAAACAAAGTAGTTGTTTTTGAAGCTGAAGAAAGTGATGTAGGAAAAGTTGTAAATATAAAAATTGATAGTGAGCATTTATGGTACTTAAAAGGTACAATAGTTAGATAGAAAAAGATTAGAACAGAAATGTTCTAATTTTTTTTGAATAAAATTAAGTATATTAAATATAATTTATTGAGGTAAAATATATGGATAATATACAATCATTTAGATATACAAAAGAAGAAATATCAAATATGTTTAAAGATGATTTAAAAAATCATTATATGAAAAGAAGCAATAACGAGATAGTAAGTGTAGGAACTGCAATTGAAAATAGAGAAGAAAATATAGATTTAGATAAGAAAGAAAATAAAAAGGTAAATAAGCTTGCATATAAAATAATAAAGAAAACTGTTGGAGCACTTGCAAGTATTGCCTGTGTTTTAGCATATAATTATTTTCCTGATGCTATAAAGCAAAATGAAATATGTACATGGATAAAACAAGAATATAATAAAAATTATTCTAAAGCGCAAGTATTAGAAAATATTGAGGAGTGTGGTAAAAAAGCATATTATAAAATGGAAAATGTAATACCACAAAATGTAGCACAAAACATTATAGAAAAATATGTAAATAATATAAAACCAGCTATAGTTAATTTTAATTTTTCAAAATTACTAGAAAACAAAAGTATAGATAATACAGTAAGTGTTTTTAATGAAGATGAAATATCGTTTCAAACAGATGAATTAACATTAGCTCAAGAAGATTTATCAACAAGCAGCGAAATAAGCTTAATGGATATGGATAGACAAGAAATTGCATCTAAGAATATAAGTATTAAATTACCAGTAAATGGTACTGTAACTTCTATATATGGAGCAAGAGAAGAAGTATTTAAAAATGTTGGATATCATACAGGCGTAGATATTGCAAATGTATTAAATACACCGGTTGCAAGTGCTACAGATGGAGTTGTTGTTAAGGCAGAGTCAATGGATAAATATTATGGAAATAATATAGAAATAGAAAAAGATGGGGTTATATTTAAATACGCACACTTAAATAAAATAAATGTTAGTGAAGGGCAAAGTATAAATCAAGGAGATATTATTGGACTTATGGGATCTACTGGTGCTTCAACTGGGTCTCATTTGCATTTTGAAATAAAAATACATAATAGAACAGTTGATCCTGAATTACTTATAAAGATAAGGTAGACAGCAATTGAAGACAAAAATTAACAATATTTTAATAGAAATTGAAGATTTGTTTATTATTATATTGATTTCTTTTTTCTTTTCTGATAAAATCAAAGTGTTTTTGACATCGTACTATGTGTGCTACATGTTTATTTTATTTCATGAATGTGCACACATTATATTTGCGATGCTTTTTGGTAAAAAAATAGAAAAGATAAAATTATCTATTGCAGGCGTATGTGTAAAATTTAATAATAACAAAGAATTAGAAATAGTAAAGAATTTAATAATATATATAGCTGGACCTTTGTCTAATATATGTTTAGCAATTATGTTTTATAATATAAGATTTGTATTTGAAATTAATATTTTTCTGGCATTGCTTAATTTAATGCCAATATATCCGTTAGATGGATATAATATACTTAAGTTATTTCTTGGATATAATAAAATCCAGAAAGTCGAATATATATTTTTTTGTTTACTTTTTTTAATCTCAATTTTTATTTTTATAGAGACTTTTAATCCGTCTTTGTTTATATTTTTTATGTATGTTATGTTAATAAAATACGTCTCTAAAAATCGCGTAAAATAGCAAAAAATAGGGGAAAAACTTGTGTTTTAAAAGAATTACAAAAAGGTTGCATAAATATTACAAATTTTCCCTAAAACGCTTGATTTTTTTAGCA
>ERZ869979.403-NODE-403-length-13242-cov-3.647854_pt1 | contig 13242 bp, 10 predicted proteins | sample MGYA00521269_ERZ869979 | MGnify/ENA primary metagenome ERZ869979 (study PRJEB32232, sample SAMN07284974) | human gut metagenome | biome: human-associated habitat; material: feces | host: Homo sapiens | place: Tanzania | collected 2014-04-05 ... | reverse complement strand
TCTTCTGAAGTATTCTCTCCCTGTGCCTCGGCTGCCACTTCAAGTGCTACTCCGGTCTCTGCGTCTACCACTTCATCCGATGTTACTTTCAATGTACCACTGTAACCGTTTTCTTCTTTGCCGGTAATTGTCAGCACGATCTTGGAACCGATATCTTCCTGTGTTACTGTATAAGTCTTCTCTTTGCCCAGCTCTTTCAATTCAGGAGTTTCCCCTGCATTTTCCGCTGCCTCGTCATCAAACGTCTTTCTGGACCAGAGATAAGTGACATCATCCTCTGTCATTCCCTCCGTATTAACTTCTTTAAAATCAGCACTCAGTATCTTTCCCTCAGCTGCAATTCCTTGGATTTTAAGCTTACCGTCCAGCACTGTTGCCTCTGCCGCAAATACTGTCATCGGAAGCATTGATAATGTCAACAGTACTGACATGATAACTGCAAGAATTCTCTCTTTCCGCATGATTCATCCTCCTTTTAGATTTGTTCTGTCCTGATTTATTTCTTATAGAATTCGACTTTAACTTTTCTTTAATTCTTTGTCGGTATCTATACCCCGTCTCTTGAGCAAATTATAGCATAGCTTTTTTATCTGATGTAATTTGTGTTTTACGTCTCTTATTAAGCATCCTCGCGGAGCGTTTTTATGTAATAGGAACATTACAGAGTAATTTCTTATTATATAAAAAAGAAATTGCCCAGCAGTTTTTATGCTGCCTGACAATTGGAGATGCGGACAAAATCTTGGACCAACTAAGAGTTAGGAGGTTCATATGTATTCTTACGAAGACCGCATCCGTGCTGTAAAGTTTTATATCAACTGTGGATATAATGCAGCATACACAGTTAGTAAATTAGGTTACCCTGATGCATCAAATCTCAAGCGTTGGTATAGAGAGTATTCAGAGTCGAATGATCTTCATAAGGGGCGCAAAAAGGTCAGTAAATTTTCTGACAGGGAAAAGCGAGACGCTGTTGATTATTACTTTGCTCATGACCGAAATGCATTGCAGACGGTAAAAGCACTTGGATACCCAAGCAGACCTCTTCTTATACAATGGGTTAAAGAACTTTTTCCAGAGGAAGGTAAAAGACGTTGTAAATCTTTTAAACCTCATGTAAGATGTTCCCAAGAAGAAAAAATACAAGCAGTAATGGAATCATGCAAAGGTAACTTAAAGATATCACAGATAGCCAAAATATATGGTGTTACTCCATCTGCTGTTTCTATTTGGAGAAAAGAACTACTTGGTGAAGGGAGAACTTTGAAAATGATCCAACCTCCTGCTGAAGATAAAAGCATCGAACAATTAATACGTGAGAAAGCAGAACTGGAAGCTAAAGTCAAACGTCTCGAAAACGATGTATATAAACTTCAATTAGAGCGTGACGTTCTCGAAAAGGCAGGCGATATCTTAAAAAAAGAGGAGGGCATCAATCTTGATCAATTGACTAATCGTGAAAAAGTTTTCTTGATTGATGCCCTACGTAATAAATATAAATTAAATGAACTGCTACCTGTTTTAAAGCTTTCTAAAAGTAGCTACTGTTATCAGGTACAATGCATAAAGAGCAAAGACAAATATAAAGAATTACGCCAACAAATAAAAGAGCTCTTTATATGTAATAAAGAAATATATGGCTATCGTCGCATACATTGTCTGTTAAAAAAAGATGGTATTATTGTTTCTGAAAAAATAGTCCGTCGTATAATGAACGAGGAACAATTAATCGTTAAAGCAGCAAGAAAAAGAAAATATAACTCTTATAAGGGGGAAATCACTCCTGAAGTTGATAACATAATAAAACGTGATTTTTCAGCTACAAAACCAAACGAAAAATGGCTTACAGATATAACAGAGTTTCATATCCCAGCAGGCAAAATCTATCTGTCCCCTATTATAGATTGTTTTGATGGAATGGTTGTTTCCTGGACAATTGGCACTTCCCCAAACTCCGAACTTGCAAATACCATGCTTCAAAAAGCTATTGAGCAGCTTGATCCTTCAGAGCATCCTCTAGTTCATTCTGATCGAGGATGTCATTATCGTTGGCCGGAATGGATAAATCTCATGGACAATGCCGGTCTTACCCGCTCTATGTCAAAGAAAGGATGCTCTCCGGATAATTCTGCATGCGAAGGATTTTTTGGTCGTCTAAAGAATGAAATGTTTTATGGAAGAGACTGGAACCATGCATCTATTGATTCATTTATACATAAATTAGACGAATATATACATTGGTATAATGAAACTCGAATTAAAATATCGTTGGGTGGAATGAGTCCATTTCAATATAGACGTAGTTTAGGAATAGCAATTTAGTCCAAGAAAACGTCCGCACCCCCAATTCCATCCCTATATGGAATTTAATCTTGCAAAGTCCATTTCCGGAGTACCTGTTTCTTGGTTCCGTTCTTGACTTCAACAACTTCTTCCATAGGAACACGTACTTCCAAAATCTGATCCTCAAGATGACGGTTCTCAATTGTTTTCTCAATATTGGCTTTTACTTTGTTTTCATAGCCCGAATAGGTGTGGACTACATACCAGTTTACTTCTGACATTCTGACACCTTTATCCTTATTTGATCAATAAATTGACGAACTCGATTACAGCGCTGTCAACCAGGGTGATTAACCCGCAGGTTACTGCAGAGATCGCTACGACTGCAACGGTCTGCTTGCCCAGCGTTTTGTTGTCAACCCAGATGATTTTTCTGAACTCTGCTTTCAAGCCCTTGAACCAGCTCTTTTTGGATGCTTTTTTTTCAGTTTCTGCCATTGGATCACCTCTTACCAAAGATTATTTGGTTTCTTTGTGCATTGTGTGCTTTTTGCAGAATCTGCAGTACTTCTTTGTCTCCATTCTCTCAGGATGGTTCTTTTTCTCTTTTGTCATGTTGTAATTACGCTGTTTGCATTCAGTACATGCCAATGTGATTTTTACGCGCACGACTTCCACCTCCACTGTGTATTTGCGTTATCGCTTGTGATCCTTGCGGATCAGCGGCGGTCTCTTCGTTTCTGCCCTGCTTTTGCTGCTCGTACTTCAGCAATTTCAGGCATAAAAAAAAGACCTTCTTCCATGTCGCTGGTTTATTGTAGCATACGAACCGCCTCTTGTCAACAAAATTCCCCAAAGTACGCTGAAAATTTTTATCAGTGCGATTCCGCCCGCAAGTCGGTCTGCAGGCGGAATCACATTTGGGTTACGCATCCGATCTGGAATATGCGTTTTTCATCTGGTTGCTGAGTTCAAAGAGTACCTTGTGCAGTGTTGCACCCGTCTCTTTTTTCAGCATTTCAGCGATTTTGTTGTTTGCTTCTTCTCTCAATTGTGTCTGCTTTGTTTCGTCTGTCTCCCCTGCAAGCAGCGCATCGTACTGATGGATCAGTGCATGGCCTTTTGCCATCACTTTTTCCTGATACCGCTCAATGTGGAAGATAGAAGACTTATAGGACGCATCTGCCATTGCTGCCACCATGCGGCTTGCCCAGTAGAAGTTATCTGTGGAAACCTCTCCCGTTGTGTTGGAAAGATACTCCGGTGTTGTCGTCACATCGGTGTAGAACGGAACCAGCACATTGAACGCATTTGACGCAAATGCGATCCACTGCAGAATGCCGTTGTCTCCTTTGTGATCCGGGCGCATCTGGATGACAGAAAGGAAATCGGTCCGGTTGACACCGATGGAGCGGTATGCTCCCTTCCATGATTTATCGCCGTATGCGGCATACGGGTCGTACGGTGTTCCCTGATAGTGGGAGGACAGTACATATTTCACATCCTCTACGGTGATCTTCTTCTCCGGAACCATCATCCACGGAATATCATCGGATACCGGTGTGTAATCGGCATCCGATCCGTCCCATTTTTTCGTGTGCGAGTTCAGATAGCGCTCCATGAACCAGGCACGCGGTGTATTGTAAACGTGATCGGAATCATCGTGGCTTCCGAAGGCATCGCGCGGATTAAAAATTCCGTCCATAGAAAGATCCAGATGATATGTTTCAATAAATTCTTTCAAATCCGCTGAGCACATATATTCCTTCTGCTCGCCGAGTGCATCCTCAAGATCAAAATGGTCGATGCCAAGCTGGTTCGGCATGGCTACATAATGGTCATCCGGCACTTTCACTGCCATCCAGTGATGGCCGCCGATCGTCTCCAGCCACCAGATCTCATCGTGGTCCTGAAATGCAATGCCGTTCATCTCGTATGTACCATACTGCTCCAGCAGGCTGCCCAGTCTTTTGACACCTTCTCTGGCGCTTTTAATATAAGGAAGGACAATATAAACAAGGTCCTCCTCGCCGATTCCGCCCGGAACCTCTTCTTTTCCGTCTTCCGCCGGCTGATAAACAACAAGCGGATCAGCACCCAGCACACGCGGATTCGATGTGATTGTCTCGGTCGCAGTCATACCGACCTGCGCTGCATTTACGCCGCTTGCTGCCCAGACACCCTCGCCTTTTTCTGCATTTGGCACTGCAGTGTACCGCATCGGATTGTCCGGAAGCTCGATGGTCAGATGAGAAATCTCGGTTTTATATGTTCTCGGCTGCTCCTCCGGGTGAATCACCACAAATTTTTTCGATGTATAATGACCCGCACCGGAATCGTCATTTCGCGCGATCATGGTGGAACCGTCATACGATGCTTTCTTTCCAACTAAAATGGTTGTACAAGGCATAGCTATAGCCCTCCTTTTGCTGTCTTATGCTTCCGATTATGACACTATAAGCTGCGATTTGCAAGCACCATGTTATCTGTCGTTTTCTTCCTTTTTTACAAAATAAACCGTATCAATTCCTTCTCCCCGGTCATCCTTCAGCCGCCTGACAAGACCATATCCCAGTTTGTCCAAAATATGCTCCTGTGCCCCGTTTGTAGACCAGGTACGGAGAGTAATCCGGCTTCCCGGAAATTTTGCCGCGATGTCCTTTTCTGCTTCTGCATACATTACCTCCGAAATTCCCTGTCCCCGGTAATCCGGCCAGACGCAGAGTGTGGTCAGATAGCAGGAATCCGGATATGCTTCCAGATTCTCACAGTTAAAATGATCCTTCCAGGTCATAAAGGCCCGCACAACTCCCTCTTCCTTCCACAGCACCACATGCTGACTGCAGATATTCTCCAGATATTCTGCAATTCCATCCGTCTTTTCTTCTGTCTCGGCCCAGTTCGTCTGGGATGTACTGTTGCGGTGGGAAAGCGGCGGAACAAAATCCTGATCGCACAGCTCCAGCAGCTGCCGGATTTCTTCTCTCTCTTTTTGATCCTCTATCCCGTCCCTTACAACGATTCTGCTCTCACAGCACATCCAGGGAAGCCGGCATACGAGTGCTGCTGCTGCACACATGCCATCTTCTACGCTGGCGGCATCGAGCCATTCTTCTCTGGTATGTGCTCCCCCGCCCCGGCAGAAACCAACGCAGATGGCAGGAATATGCCGCGACAATGGGATATTACAGTCTGTGGATGCTTCGGAGCATACCGGCTCTTCCCCATCGGCTGCCTTCAGCGTTTTCTGTGCACACCGCGTCATACGCGCCATCTGGACAGGATCGGTTTCTCTTGCGCACGGCCGCTTTCCGACGAGCTCACAGGAATACTGTACCTCCTCACTCTGGCGTGCTGCTATGGTCTCCTCCAGATATGTTTCGCAGGCTTCCAGACTCCGGTAATCTTCCGAACGGAATTCAAACAGCATGGAGGCATCCTGCGCAATCGTATTGACGGAGGTTCCTCCCTCTATTTTTCCCACATTGTATGTCGTATGAGATGCTGCATCCGTCTGAAAACGGTAAAGCTCTCCGATCAGGCCCGCAAGCTCTGCAATGGCATTTTTTCTTCCGAAATTCAGAAAGGAATGACCGCCCTTTGTTTTTGCCGAAATCCGATATCGGACAGATCCGATGCAGATGGGATACATTTTATCCCGATACAGATCAAAGGCTGCCATTCCGCACAGATTTTCTTCATAATGGTCGACAAGTGCGCGGACGCCGCAGAGATTGCCAAGCCCTTCTTCTCCCAGATCCGCTGCAAAAATCAGACCACAGGGAAGTTCCGGCTCTGTCTCATGAACGTATTTTGCCGCCATCAGAAGCATCACGACATTCACGGTATCGTCTGTGATACCGGGACAACGCCAGATCATTCCGTCTTCTTTGATTTCCAGCGGTTCCTCCAGCGAAAACACGGTGTCCAGATGCGCCGTATACAGAACCTTCTTTTCCTGTTCCGGCCGATACTCCCAGATTACATTTCCAAGCTCATCCGTATGAACCGATTCCATGCCCTGCCGTTTCATCCACTCCACACAGTATGCGATTCTCTGCTCCTCTTTTCCCGTTTCCGTCGGGGTCAGTGTCAGCTCCCGCAGCGTCTGCAGCGCAAGTTCTTTGTTGTTCCGGCAAAAGTTTCGGTATTCTTCTTCTATTTCCCATTTTTTACGCATGAAGTACAATCCTTCCTTCTTTGTATTCCCATTCTGTTCCATATCTCCTGCTCACGCGGGTGAGATATTCTGCAATTTTTTCTGCTGTTTTTTCGTCTGCCACATACGGAATATTTTTTTCTGCATTTTCCCTGTCCATACCAAGCTCGACCGGCAGCAGCTCCAGATGTGTGCATTTTCCCTGACAGATTTCGAAATACGGCAGCACGCTCCGATAGACCTCAGGAATTTCATAGAGAGAATGCGAGGACTGCTCCTGCCGCCTGGCAATTCCGATGGATGCTGCTGTATGAATATTCAGACCATATTTTTCCATGTAGTCTGCAGGCAGAAGGCGTACATACTGATTTTCAAAGATAAAATTTCCGAGACAGTAGAAAATCGGACAGTCATGATACAGTTCGATTCCCTTCAGCTGATGCGTTCCGCCCCCGATCACCGCGCTGGCGCCCGCATCGATGCAGGCGTGCGCAAATTCTTCCAGAAAATAATCCGCTTCCTCGTCGTTGTCCTTGCGGATTTCATGGGAATGTACCATGACCAGGACTGCCTCACATGTCATCTTTGCTTCCCGGATTGCATCGACGGTGCGTTTCACATCGATCGGATTCGGGCTGGAGCTTCTTCCCTCTGTTCCATCCTTGCTGATTTCAAACATTTTCCCGCCAAATTCCATGACACCCTCGGGAAGCGGAGCGATAAATCCCTCCTGCCGGTGCAGATCCCGCAGTCCGTTGATTCCGGTCACCTCTGCAATCTCCGCGAGATCCTGCGCATGTTTTTCCGTAATGGTATATTTTTCCGAAAAGCGCAGCGGATTTAAGCCCGGCCGGCCCGGCTGCCGTTCCGTCTGGCTTCCCGCCCTGGCTGCATTCTCAAAGGTAGAACAGATATCAATCACCGCAATCTGTCCCGCCGTTGTGTCCAGAATGGCAGGACGCGATGCTTCATAAAGATTTTTTCCTGCTCCGGCATACGCCACGTCCTTTTTTTTCAGTTCACAGATCGTAGACGCCAGTCCTTCATAGGAATAATCCATTGTATGATTATTCGAAATCCCAAGAAAATTAAAACCGTAACGCAGGGTATCTTCCAGACACTTCGCATCTGCCGTCAGCCATGTTCCGCCGGAGTACGCCGATGCGTAACAGCTGCCGTCCGATATCGTTGTTTCCAGATTTGCCATCCGAACCTCTCCCTGCATCAGAAATTCGCGAATCGGCAAAACATCCTGATATCCCGGCAGAAGCCGTTTCATAATCAGAATATCACCTGCCGCCGATACTCTTATTGTTCTGTTCATTCTTTTTTGCCTCCCGAACGATTCCTGCTCTCTGCTTTTGGAATCGCATCTTTATCCATTCTCATTTTTTCGTAACGGTTCAAAAGTCCCATCCCGGTTTTTCTTTTCTCTTACATGGTTCCAAATCGTTACCTTTTTTCTCTGTATCTGCAGCTTCTTTCTACCAGATCCGCAAAAAGACGGTTCATCTCCGGCGCTGTGTGAATCAGCCCTTCCGGATGCCACTGTACGCCCACAATCTGTCCGTTGCTGCTTTCAATCGCCTCGATCGTACCATCCGGCGCCGTTGCTGAAACCAGGATGTCCTCTCCCGGCGTACGGACTGCCTGATGATGCATGGAGTTTACCGCATGAGTGCCTGCCCCGAGGATTTCTGCCAGATGGGTTCCCTCTTTAATTTCCACATGGTGATGCAGATACGACCGCTCCAGGGACTGCAGATGCAAAATTGTGGTTTCCTTCTGTGTATAAATATCCTGGTACAGATCACCGCCGCACAGGACATTTAAAAACTGAATTCCCTTGCAGATGCCAAGCATAGGCATTCCCATCTCTTTTGCTGCCCGTCCAAGTGCAAACCATGCCTCGTCGATCTCCGGACGGATCGTCTGGATCTGCGGTTTTGGCTCTTCCCCATAATACCACGGATTTAAGTCCTCTCCGCCGGGAACCAGAATGCCGTCGCACACGGCAAGTATGCCTTCCGGATCCGCTTTCATGGCAACTGCCGGAATTGCCATCGGAATTCCGCCGTTGTTCAGAACACCTTCGATGTAATCACTGTTGACATACATTCTCTCCGCACTCGAAAAAAGTCCCGGCTGTGTTTTATACGTATTTCCCAAGATTCCAATGATCGGTTTTTCCACTTGTAAACTCTCCTTTTTTTACCAGATATGCCGAAAACGGCTTCACCTTTCCTGTGAACCCGCTTCCGGCATTCTTTTTCTTTCGTTATCCGATTTTTTTACAGTACATCCTGATGGCAGATATGACGGATCTTTTCTTCATCCAATGCCCGGATCACATTTGCTGCCATCGCACTTGCCGCTTCAAGATCTTCTCTTGCACAGAAATTATAATGGCTGTGCGCATAGCGGGATGGAACACCAAGCACCAGACACGGAACTGCTTTTCCTGTCACGCTGATTTTTGCTGCGTTTGTACTTCCGCCTCTTCTTACACTCTCCTGGTATTTGATGCCGCATTTTGCTGCCACTTCCTCAGCCAGTGAAATAAACTGCGTATTGGAAATATAGCTGTTGTCCAGAATACGGATCTGAACACCCTTCTTCATGCATCCCTGTGCCTGTCCTGCGCTGATGAAAAAGTCATCGGAAGGAGATCCCTCAAATACAATGGCAAGGTCCGGTTTTACGATCTGACTTGTTACCACTGCACCGCGGGTTCCGACCTCCTCCTGCGCGGCAAAGGCACCGACAACATTAACCGCAAGAGAAGCCTGCTCCTTTTCCAGCTGTTTCATCGTATCTACGATGCACGCGCAGCCGGCACGGTTGTCAAAGGCTTTTCCGAAGCAGATTTCATGCTCTGCATCGTATTCAAAGGTCACATCCGGCATCATCGGATCGCCGATATGGATTCCGAAAACATTTTCAACCTCCTCGCGGCTGGTTGCTCCGACATCCACATACATTTTTTCAATTTCCAGAGTCTGGCTGTTGCGTTCTGCTGTTGTCATAAAATGAACCGGTTTCGCGCAGATAATACCATGTACCATTTTTCCGGATCTGGTGCGGATCCATACCGCATGTGCCGGAAGGCTGGTCAGATGGAAGCCGCCAAGCATGATAATGCCGAGACATCCGTTGTCCTGGATATTCTGTACCATAAAACCGCATGCGTCCAGATGGGCATCCAGCTGGATGACCGGACGGGAATCCTGCTTAGTTCCCGGCATCCGCACATACAGGTTATTCATTGCGTCATTTTCCACATCAAATTCTTTGCAGTAATCTGCAATGGTACGGATGACATCCTCCTCAAATCCACTTGGTCCAAATGCATCGGAAAACTTGCCAAACATTTCTATATCCATTATTTTATCCTCTTTTCTTTGGGTTTCTATCAGATTTATATTCTTAATATACAACAAAGCAATGTGCTGTGACAATATCCATCCAGCGATCTGTCTCCAGCTTATTTGTGAAGGTATCTACCTTCTGCATTCCCGGATAAAACGACATCGTGTACGCTTTTTTCCAGTCTTTGTAGGTTACCTCATACGTAAAGTGCTCCGGGAGAGCCACCTGGCACTCTTTTTTCTGTCCGGTAACTGCCTTTTTTACCCCTTCGCGGATTTCGGAAATCACTTTTTCTTTCGCTTTGCACCACGTTGCCGCACCGACACCATGCTTCGTTTCCACTGTCGTAATGCCCGGAATCAGTTCTTTCGCCTGCCGGCAGATCTCTTCATCTCCGGAAAGAAACAGCACCGGTACGTGATGTGATGCTGCCGTGTAGCTGTTCAGCATGCACTCACTCATCACTTTTCCATTCAGGTGGATATACAGGCTGTTTCCTGTCGATGTGTGGCTGATCGAAAAATTCGGATCTCCTGCCGGTGCATGGTAGCCAAGATACAGTACGCCGTCATAGCTGTCGTCGATGCCATACATCATATTGTACGGATGACCGCTCTTTCCCCGGATCAGGGTGACATACTCCGGCATTTTCAGCGGATCAATGTTGGATGCATCTCCATGACCGTCCTTTACAACGATCTCATCCGCACCCGCTTCATGTGCCGCTTCGCATGCCGCAACGACCTCTTCGGTCATCTCCTCTGCGAATCTCTGGTACACGCTTTCCTTCTTATGTGTTTCATCAGTCAGTGCCACTCCGGCACAGCCCTCGATGTCTGCACTGATAAAAAGCTTCATTTCTGCTGTTCCCTTCTTTCTTTATCATAAAGATGACAATATACATAATGTCCGTCATCCACTTCATACCGCTCCGGCGCCTGTGTTTTGCAGCATTCCATGCATTTTGGACATCTGGTATGGAATTTGCAGCCTGTCGGCGGCTTGTGGGCGGACGGGATACTTCCCTCCAGCAGAATTCTTTCTCTTTTTGCCGTCGGATCCGGAACCGGAACTGCAGAAAGCAGTGCCTGCGTATACGGATGCATCGGATTGCTGTAAATTTTCTCTTTTTCTCCGACTTCCACGAAATTACCGAGATACATAACGCCGACACGGTCACTGATGTATTCCACAACGCTCAGGTCATGTGCCACAAAAATGTAGGTCAGATCCAGATCATGCTTCAGTTCATTTAAAAGATTCAGGACCTGCGCCTGAATGGACACATCCAGTGCCGAAACCGGTTCGTCTGCGATGATCAGAGACGGTTCTACCGCAAGTGCGCGGGCAATTCCGATTCTCTGACGCTGACCGCCGGAAAATTCATGTGGGTAACGGTTTGCATGGTAGTCATCCAGTCCTACCCTGTGCAAAAGATCCAGCACTTTCTTTTCCAGATCCGCTTTATCCTGATACAGATGATGCACCAGCAGCGGCTCTGCAATGATGTCAAAAACAGACATCCGTGGATTCAGGGACGCATACGGATCCTGAAAAACCATCTGTACCTTTTTCCGGACGGAACGCATTCTCTGGTCATTGTATTCTGTAATATCTTCGCCATCCAGATACACATGACCCGATGTCAGATTTTCCAGTTTGCAGACGCCTCTTCCCAGTGTGGATTTTCCGCAGCCGGACTCGCCTACAATTCCGAACACCTCGCCTTTTTTTACCTCAAAGGTAACTCCGTCTACCGCTTTGACGAATTCCTTTTTTCCAAATCCGCTTCCGGCAACCGGATAATAAATTTTCAAATCCTCTACTCTAAGTAATGTATCCGACATCCTAGTCACCTGCCTTCTCTACGTGGTCTGTTTTGAGCTGTCCGCTTTCGCAGAGCCAGCATCTGCTGATATGGCCTTCCCCGATCTGGAAAAATCCCGGTTCTGCCTCGCGGCATTTTTCCGAAGCGTATGGACATCGCGGCGCAAATTTGCAGCCTTTCGGCATATATTTCGGGTTCGGAACGTTTCCCGGAATCGACTTCAGTTCTTTTCCGGCATCTCCCAGTCTCGGAATCGATCCCAGCAGTCCTTTCGTATACGGGTGGGACGGATTGGCGAAAATTGTTTTTACATCTCCCCGCTCTACCACGCGGCCACAGTACATAACGGCAACATCATCGCAGACCTCTGCAACAACGCCAAGATCATGTGTAATAAACAGGATGGATGTACCCGTCTCTTTTTTCAGCTGGTTCATCAGATCCAGAATCTGTGCCTGAATCGTTACATCCAGTGCGGTTGTCGGCTCATCCGCGATCAGGATTTCCGGCTTACATACAAGTGCCATGGCAATCATGACCCTCTGTCTCTGGCCGCCGGAAAGCTGGAACGGATACTCCTTCATCATATGCTCCACGCGCGGAACGCCCGTTTTCCGGAGCATATCCTCTGCCTTTTTCAGTGCCTCTTTTTTTGATATTTTTTCATGCTGCAGAACGCATTCTGCCACCTGATCCCCGATCTTCATGACCGGATTCAGACTGGTCATCGGTTCCTGGAAAATCATGGAAATTTTGCTTCCGCGCAGCTTTCTCTGCTGTTCCTTCGTCAGCTTTACAATGTCATCGCCATCCAGCAGGATTTCGCCATCAGCAATTTTTCCTTTCGTTCCGGTCAGTAATCCCATCACAGAGAGGGATGTCACGCTCTTTCCACTTCCCGACTCGCCTACGATACCAAGCGTTGCGCCGCGTCGAAGCTCCACATCGACACCGTCTACTGCTTTGATCACGCCGCCATCGGTATAGAAATACGTATGTAAATTTTTTATCTCAAGTACGTTATCAGTAGCCACTTCTGCTCCTCCTTATCAATCGGAAAGTTTCGGATCGAGTGCATCGCGAAGTCCGTCGCCTAACAGGTTAAAGCTCAGTACGGTAAGGAAAATCGCAAGACCCGGGAAAATCGTCACATACATTGCACTTGCCATATAGTTTCTTCCGTTGGAAAGAAGCAGTCCCCATTCCGGTGTCGGCGGCTGTGCGCCCATTCCCAGGAAGGAAAGGCTCGATGCTGTCAGAATGGAAGATCCAAATGACATGGAATACTGTACAATGATGTCCGGAATGGCTCCCGGCAGAATATGGTGAAACAGAATTCTTGCATCGGAAACACCGATGTTCCGTGCCGCCAGGACAAAGACGGAATTTTTCAGGCTCAGCGTTTTGCTTCGGACAAGCCGTGCAAAGGTCGGTGTAGAAAAGACAGCGACCGCAATCACGACGTTGGCCATGCCGCTTCCGAGAATTGCCACAATGGCAATTGCAAGGATCAGTCCCGGAAAAGCGAACAGGACATCGCAGATTCTCATAATAATAGAATCAATCCATCCGCCGTAATATCCGGCCAGAAGTCCGAGGATGG